>Ga0265338_10006691_pt1 | contig 14569 bp, 15 predicted proteins | sample 42126metaG_FD_193579 | JGI IMG/M metagenome (GOLD analysis project Ga0265338, IMG submission 193579) | Rhizosphere microbial communities from Carex aquatilis grown in University of Washington, Seatle, WA, United States - 4-21-26 metaG | ecosystem: Host-associated > Plants > Roots > Rhizosphere... | reverse complement strand
AGCACCGCGCCGAGGGATCGGACGTCCCTGCGCAGGGGGCTATCTTTCGCGGGTTCGTCGGAGTGTGCGGCAAGTTCGGCGAGACGCGCGTTCTGGTCGTCGGCGTTCCACAGCGGCTTGGACTTGTTCGTGGCCATTGAATATGGGTGTAACGAGGATAAACGACGCAGTGGAAAGTACGGGATGAAAAGAGTGGATGAGAAGAAGTTGGTTGTGCCTACTCAATCTCCTGGTGTCCTTCTCGATGCAACCGCCGGCTCCTCGCCCAGATCCATGAATACAGCAGCAGCAATCCCCCATAGTTCGCTACGAAGAACCAGCCATTCTCCCAGCGCAGACCAGAGATGGAATACGAAGAGAATGGCCACAGAAAATGGAGCGCGAAGATCCCTTGATGTGTGGGTATATCGATCAAGATGTGCAGGCCCCATCCCAAAAGTTCCACCACCGGCCGCTTCGCCAGGAGCCAGACAATTCCGAATACCGTCGCAAAAATGATCAGGCTGTGGCTGAAGTAGTAGAGTTGCCAGACAAATTGAAACCGTGGTGCGCTTTTTGCGTCGGGCAGGAGCGATGAAGTGACGCCGGTTGCATACCACCAGATTCGGACTGCCGCTGGAACGGCAAAGCTGAAGAGATCCGGGAAGATCCCCCAGAAAACTGCCCATCCCAAACGAATCGGGCGACGAAGCCGCCGCCGCAACGGAATTGCCGCAGCGGCTGTCCAAAGAGCATGAGCGAGAATATCCATCGAGCAAACCGACAGCTGCGCCCGTAAAACAGCAGGCACGAACATCTGTAAGCGGAGGAGGATACCATCGGCCACCGAAGGGCGTCCGTGATTCTGCCCCCTTCAGGTTCTCCCTATTTGTACGCTTGCCATTCGGACGTCGGGGATGGCTTATCTAGGCACTTCGAAGCGATATCCTATGCCGCGCAGGGTCTTCAGGTATTGCGGGTGGCGGGGATCGGGTTCGATTTTCTCGCGCAGTCGGCGGATGTAGACATCGATCGATCGGGGCGTGACGAAGGGAGTCTCTTTCCACACGGCGTCGAGCAATTGATCGCGGGTCAGGACGCGGCCGCGATGCGAGGCCAGATATTCCAGCAGGCGAAATTCGCGCACCGTGGTGAGAACATTGCGACCTTGCACCTGCACGGTCATCGACGAGACATCGATTTCCAACTCGCCCAGGCGAAGCACTTCGCTAGTCAGCGGGGCCTGGCCCAATCCGCGCAACACGCTGCGGATGCGGGCCACCAGTTCTCGCGGGCTGAAGGGCTTGGTGATGTAGTCGTCGCCGCCGAGTTCCAACCCCTTGACGCGGTCAGCCTCTGACGTTTTCGCCGTAAGAAAAATGATGGGAGTCGCCGACAGGATCGGGGTCTGTCGAATGTGACGGCAAAGTTCGAAGCCGTCGGTGCCGGGCAACATCACATCGAGCAGGAACAGCGCCGGCATTTCCCGCACTGCTTCGGAAAGAACCGACGCGCCGCTCACGAAGCTCTGCACCTCGAAGCCGGCCGCCTGCAGGTTGTGCGAGATGAGGCGGGCGATATCCTCTTCGTCTTCGACGACGAAGATGACGGGGCGGACCGGCTCTGCGCGGCCGTTGCCTCCCGTCCGTTCGTAGGATTCGGCTGGCAGATGCATGCTTGGCTTCAGGCTACCCACGAAATCCACAGTCTTTTCGGGGTTGGCGGGATACTCCACACTCTATTGGGAGAATGTTGCGCGAATGTTTCTCGATTGTTAATGAACGATGAATTTTGAGAGGCAGTTCTCGGTTGTCAGTTGGTTTGTTGCCGCATCAGGACGAATCTGCGCCCCGAAAACACGTATGCGACTTCCAACTTGACAGCCGTTTGAGGGCGCCCGTTGCTTCTTCTGAGAACTGAGAACTGAGAACTGAGAACTGAGAACTGACAACTGAGAACTGACAACTGACAACTGACAACTGACAACTGCCCTCAGTTCCCCGGCTTTTTCTTCGGTGCATGCCGCAGACTGCGGCCTTCGATCAGGCTGTAGAGATCTTCGGCGAGATTCGTGGTGTGGTCCCCGGCGCGTTCCAGGGCCTGTGCCATGAGCAGTATTTCAAAGCCGGACGTGTCCCCCTGCGAGACTGTTTCTGCCAGGTGCTTTTGGAACAACGAGTGGCAGACTCGGTCGATCTCCTTGTCCATTTGCAACACCTTGCGGGCACACTCCAAGTCGAGTGTGGAGAATCCTTTGTGAATCAGGTCCAGCATCTCGCGCAGGACGGACGACATCTCCACGAGCTGGCGCACGTCGGACGCCGGCATTTTTGTGGTTCTGGCCTGCATCCGCATGGCGACACTCATGACCAGGTCCCCGATGCGCTCCAGGTCGGTCGTGCTCTTCAGGCTGGATAGCAATTGGCGCGCCCGTGCCTCGTTCACGCGTGTGATGGCCGCAGGCAGGCGTTCGTCGATCTGCCGCTCGATCAGGTCGAGTTCTTTTTCACAATCTTTAATGGCGAGAAAGGCCATGCGGGAAGAATTTGTGAGCAGGTCGCGGACGTTGAACGCAGCATCGCGCGCGATGAGGCAAGCCTTCAATGCGAGACGCGCCACATCGTCCGCCCCCAGATGCTTCGCTTCCGTCGCGGAGTTCGCTGCTATTTTCCTGGTTGGCCGCGGGCGGGCGCTTGCATCCGCTTGCACCTCGTCGCGAGATGGTGGCACTTTGCGCGGCATTGGAAAGCCCAAACAAGCAGTCTAATCCTGAAATGTGAAAGGATCGTTACAACATTGCTTGCCGCCATCGCCACCGACTACATTGGTGGAGTCGCCGCAAGCGGTGTGACGGAGGACAGTTTCGTGAATCTTGCTGACTATCTGCGCCGCGAATTCGCCTACGATGAATGGGCCAACCGGGAAGTTCTGAATGCCATACGAGCCGCCGGTGCCGACGAACGATCGCTGCAGCTCCTGGCGCACATTTTTGCCGCCGAGCAGGTCTGGCTCGAGCGGCTGAAGCAGCAGCCGCAGAGTGTGCCGGTATGGCCGCATCCCGACCTTGAGCAGTGTGAGGCGCTGGCCGCGGACATGGGACGAAAGTGGCTCGCGTTTCTGGACCTGGTCACCGCGGGTGATGTTTCGCAGTCGATCTCTTATAAAAACAGTAAAGGTGAATCGTGGACCAGCACGATCGTCGACGTGCTGACTCACGTGGTGATGCACTCCGCCTACCATCGGGGGCAGATTGCCACACACATGCGTGCCAATGGACAGACGCCCGCGTACACCGACTTCATCCACGGGGTGCGCCAGGGATTGGTGAAGTAACGATTGGTAGCCACAATCGGGGTGGGGGGGATTTCGATGGAAGGCCGGCGTTTCCGGGTTCTTACAGCCGTTCAGATCGCGGCGGTCGCGGCGCTGCTATGGTTTCTGCTCACGGTGAACCTCCCGTGGAACGCGCAGCGTTACCTGGGCACGGCTCTGGTTGTGATCGGTGCTGCATTCATTGCGGTCGCACGGTACCAGCTGGGCAAATCGTTCTCCATCAAGCCTGAGGCGCACGAACTCGTCACCACGGGACTCTACTCGAAGATTCGCAATCCGATTTACGTGTTTGGCGGCGTCATGATCTTGGGAGTCATTCTGGCTCTGCAGAAGCCGGCGTTGTGGGCGCTGCTTGTTGTCGCGGTCGTCGGACAGACCGCCCGTGCCCGTCGCGAGGCGCGTGTGCTGGAGGCAGCCTTTGGGGACGCCTACCGCGAGTACCGCCGGAAGACGTGGTTCTGATAAGCCGATTCTGGGAGTCCAGTTCTGAGAAGCGGCGGAAGACCGGCGTCTTGCCCTTTGCCGCTGCCCGCGCCCGAAGCGTAATATCTCATCGATGAAGAAACTGTTTACCTTCCTTCTCCCCGTTTTGTGTGCCGTCCTTTTGTTGGCGGCCGATCAGTCGAAAATTCCGCCCATGCCCGCCGCGGTTTCCGGCAACGCGGTCGCCGGACTGAAGGGTGGGCTGGAACTCTATTCGCTGATGGGAATCGGCCCCCGAAAGACATGGGATGACATTACCAACCAGGTTTACATCCTGCACCTCGCGTCTGCGAAGTGGAGCGATGGACGCCCCGTTCCGGGAGTTGCCGGACGCCTGGGAGCCTCCGCCGTCGGCGCCCGAGGACAGATTTTTGTTTTTGGCGGATACGTGGTGAACGGACACGGCGATGAAATGACGGTGGGTGACGTCAACTCCTACGTGCCCGATGAGCGGCGCTGGTACCGCGCAGAGGATATTCCCGTGCCCGTCGATAGCGCCGTGATAGGTCTGAATCACGACCGCTACGTTTATCTTGTCGGTGGACGATCGAAAACGGGGCCCGTCAACAACGTTCAGGTTTATGACTCCGAAAAGAATAGCTGGAGCCAGGCCACGCCGCTTCCGGGCACGCCGGTTTATGGCCATGCCGGAGGGTTAACCGACGACGCCATCGTTTATGTCGACGGCGCGAAGAAGGACGAGGCAGGCGGTGGCTATGTCCCATCCGACGAGTGCTGGGTCGGTAAAATCGATCACAAGGACCCGAACAAGATCCAGTGGAGCAAACTGCCCGCGCATCCCGGAGCAGCGCGTTTTGGCATCGTGGCCGGCGCAATCAGGGATCACAGGGTCGTCTTTTCCGGAGGTACTGCCGTCCTGCATAACTTCAAGGGCCTGGACCCCGCGGGGAAGCCCGCCGAACTTTCTCCGGTCACTTTCGACTTTGACGTACACGGCAATCGCTGGGAGACCATTACCGAGGACACGTTCGATGTGCGCAGCGACAGCCGGGGAGTCCTTGTGACTCCGATTGGATCGATGATCCTCGGCGGCACGTTGAAAAATCAGGCACTCACGGCGCGGGCCATGGTTTTGCCGAAGAAGTAGAAAATAAATCCGGCGAAGCTCGTGAAGGCCCGCATCGGGACCCTTCCCGAACTTGGACCAGTGTCCCTGGGTCTTAGATCGAAAGTACCTTAGTCACCTAACACTCGCGCTCCCGCAGGGCTAACATGGTCTTCAAGACAGCTAACATCACTCATACCTCCTGAGTAACCGGCGGATGGGACTCCGACCATCCGCCGTTTTTTTTTCGTTTCTTGTTGGCAGCCTCTGCAGCCTCGGAGTAGAATCCCCTCTAGTTTGACTGCTATTTCCCTGGCTCACAGTTTCGGACGTCGCGTACTGAGGATTGCTATGTTGATGCCCCGCTAATTCGCCCTCCTGTTTTGCCCGCTGCACGCGGGCTCCTGATTTTTTCAGCAACTGTTCTGAATGCGCTATCACCGTGTCGATTCGCGGTGGTCTTGCGGAGAGTCCAGGTTCCTATGGAAGCGATTTCCAATGCTGTTGCGCCGCAGCGCTCGCTGTGGTCCTCCCTGGTCGAGGCGGTTCGTGGCTCCCACCAGGACTACACCGCGGGCAGTTTGAACCGAGCTATCTTGCTGCTGGCCGTGCCCATGGTGCTCGAGATGGTGCTCGAGTCGCTGTTCGCTGTCGTCGATGTCTTCTGGGTCGGACGCCTCGGGGCCAATGCGGTCGCCACCGTCGGACTTACCGAGTCGATGCTGAGCCTGGTGTTCGCTGTGGGGATGGGGTTGAGCCTCTCCACGACAGCGATGGTCGCGCGTCGCATCGGCGAAAAGGATCCTGAGGGTGCAGCCGTGGCCGCCGTGCAGGCGATCGCACTCGGACTCGTTGTCTCGCTCGCGATCGGATTGCCGTGTTTGCTGTATGCTCCCCGACTTCTGCAACTGATGGGAGCGAGTCCGGAAATCGTTTCGATGGGCAGCGGCTACACCCGAATCTGCCTGGGCGGCAGTTGCGCCGTGCTTCTGCTGTTTCTGAATAACGCCATCTTCCGAGGTGCCGGAGACGCGGCTATCGCCATGCGTCTGCTCTGGGTCTCGAACATCATCAACCTGGTGCTCGATCCCTGCCTGATTTTTGGTTGGGGACCGTTCCCGCGAATGGGCGTAACCGGAGCGGCACTCGCTACGTTGATCGGCCGCAGCATTGGCGTGCTCTACCAGTTCTATCGCTTGCTGAAGGGGACGGAGCGGATTCATATCCTCAGGCGACAGATTCGGCTGCGCTTCGGTGTGCTGTGGCGGTTGGTCCGCGTCTCGCTGACCGGGATCCTGCAATTCGCAATCGCGCACACCAGCTGGATCGGACTGGTGCGCATTATTAGCGTCTTCGGTTCGGCCGCGCTTGCGGGGTACACGATCGCCATTCGCATCGTCATCTTCGTGATCATGCCTTCGTGGGGTTTGAGCAATGCGGCGGCAACGCTGGTGGGGCAAAACCTCGGCGCCGGGCGGCCCGAGCGCGCCGAGACTGCCGTCTGGCGTACAGGTTTCTACAACATGATCTTCCTGGGGACGGTGGGAGTGTTCTTCGCGCTGTTTGCTACGCCTCTGGTTAGCCTTTTTACGCATGATGCGGCGGTTGTGCCGTTGGCGGCTTCCTGCCTGCGAATCGTCAGCTATGGCAATATCGGATACGCCTACGGCATGGTGATGTTGCAGGCGTTTAACGGCGCCGGCGATACGGTCACGCCGACCGTTGTGAATTTCTTCGGCTTCTGGCTGCTGGAGATTCCACTGGCCTACTACCTGGCGATTCGCGCGCACATGCAGTCGAAAGGAGCGTTCTGGTCCATTGTGATCGCGGAGGCATTCATCGCCGGTGTGAGCGCCATCCTGTTCAAGCAGGGGCGATGGAAAAGGAAGAAGATCTAGCGCGGCGTTCCCACGGCGAGTGGCTGTCTGTTTTTCACGGACCTTGTTAGTTCTGTCCCCGATGGCCACTCTTTCGGTAGTATGTGTGCCCAAGAGTTGCTCCCAGGGGATCTCGCGTATGTATCGTTCCGACCACGCCCACAAAGTTCCGGCGCCGATAGAACCACCAAAGCGGTGGACCGGGCTGCTGAAGTCCATTGGTGCCGTCAGTGCGGCGCTGTCGTTCCTGCTCGTCGTGAATCAAGTCACGGGAGTGCTCCAGGGTTTCCGCGTTCACCACAAGGAATACTGGGAGGCCATGAAAATTGGAGAGCAGGCGGAGGATCGTCAGGACTATCCCTCCGCATTCGCGAGCTTCAAGCAGGCAACAGAACTCGATCCCATCGATCGTCGAGCCCGTGCGCAGCAGACCAAGGCCGCGATGCTTTGGCTGGAAACCGCCCATGGCACGGAGAAGAGGAGTTTGTCCGACACCGCGAACGAGCTCTTGCCGGTGTTCGATCGAAGCCTGGCGAATGCCAAGGGCAGCGACGCGGCCGACATTCTCTCGCATATCGCCTGGGCTAATTTCCTGCGCTACCGCGAAGGTGCTCGCGAAGCTGTGAATGTTGAGGGAACCCTGCAGCGTGCCCTGAACATCGACAAGAACAATCCATACGCCCACGCCATATTCGGTTTTTGGATCATGTGGCCAGGGGGCACCCTCACTCCCAACCTCGCCGCTGCCAATGAGCACTTCGCAGCCGCTCTCGCCTCTGGCCGGGAACGAGCCTATGTGCGTGGGCTGCAGTTCGCCTCCTTCGCCAATCGCCAGGAGGACGACACTGACTTTGCCCTGCTGCGGCTCGCGAATGAGATGCGGAAAGATGGCGAGTCGATGTCGCTCGATGACCGGAGCCGGATCTTGTGGTCTGCGTTTAAAGTGAGGCTCTACTATCAAAAACCGCTGGTGGCGGTACTTTCCGTGCTGCCGCCGGCCGACACCGAGGCCACCCTCACCTGGCTGGGCGAAGGAACGACCGATATTTGGAGTGAAAACGGCGATGGACGCCGCTTTGTCGTAGCCAATCTGCGTGAGGTCGCCGGAGATCGCGCCCAGGCGCTATCCCTCTACAAGTCATTGCAGAAAGACATGGCCGGACAGAGTCGCGCCTTGGCCTCGCCAGTGGACGAAGCCGTCAAACGCCTGTCAGCGAAACCAAAATAGTTGGGGCGGGAGGAACGGTATCGAACCGTCATCTCCGGGATGGAGCCCCGGCGCATTGCCGTGGTTATGCTACTCCCGCTTGTGAAGGGCTGTTCAGTGCCGGACCAAGGTATTGCATCAAGCTTTTTCTGTCAACCGAGCAATAGCATCCATCGCGAAAGTGAACCCTCGTGTCCTTCGTGGCGAATGAATTTATCGCGCCCGGGCAAGAACCAGAGTCACGTCATCGGGCTGTTCGTTGTCGCCGATCCAGTTATCCACCGCAATGGTCACGATCTGGCTGATCTCCGCCAGCGGCAGCTGCCGATTTTCACGCACGAGATCAATCAGCCGCTGCTCGCCGAATTCGCCGAAGTCATTCTCGGGTTCGGTGACGCCGTCACTGTAGGCCAGGAAGATTTCACCGGGATGCATCTCAACCGAGCCCTCGTCATACGTCATGTTGTCGAACAGGCCCACGACCGTTCCACCAGCCTCGAGCTTGCGAATCGTGCCATTCTCACCAATCAGAATGGGAGGCAAGTGTCCGCCATTGCTATAGGTCAGGAGGTGCGAGCGTCCGTCGTAGATCCCGAGAAATAGCGTGGCATACTTTTCCGGAGGTGTGCTCTCGTAAAGCTGGTGGTTGAGCAGGCTGAGCAGCGCTCCAGGAGAAACTTCCACGCCCTCGGGCCACGCCGCCATCACACGGCCCGCGCCCGCGACTGCGCCCACGGCGACAGGTTCCCGCATCTGCGGCAGATTCTCCACGCTGTAGGCGCGAACCGCCGAGTGAATAGTTGCCATCAACAGGGCCGCGGAGATTCCCTTTCCGCTGATGTCCCCAACCGCCAGAATCAGTTTGTGGGAGCTCGCCGTCAGGAAATCGTAGTAGTCTCCGCTGACCGTGCGCGCTGGACGGCAGAAGCCGTGCACTTCGAGCGATTCCAGCTCTGAAACCTGGCGAGGGAACAACTGGGCCTGTACTTCCTGGGCGATCGCCAGTTCGTTCTCCAGTCGCTGTTTTTCCTTCTGCTCCAGGATCAGTTTCTCGATGGAGGCGGTCATCGAATTGAAAGAGCGGGCCAGATCGGATAGCTGGTCGTTCGACTTGACCGGGATGCGATGGCTGAAGTCGCCGCGATCGATGTGCCTGGTGGCGTCATGAAGTTGCGCGACGGCTGCCGTAACGGTGCGCGTCATGCGCGTGCCGATGATCAGCGCGATCAGTTCGATAATGGCGAAGAAAACCCCGATACCCACGAGGGTGTAGGCCACCAATCCGACGAATTCTCCCAGAGCGGCGAATAGATGGTTGTACAGCACGCTCGGACGGGTGCGAACGGCCGCGCCCACTCCCTCCTGATTTCCCGTCTTCCAGTCCACCACCGTGAGAGGAGTTGCGAACAGGACTTCCCGATCAAAGCTGCCGGTGGGCGCGGGCGTAGTGCCCACGGTGAAAGCTGGATGCAGTTCCTGCTGATTCGCCTGAAGCGAAGCTTGCGGCCTCGTACTGATGACGATTCCGCCCTTCTTCTTCTCTTGTGGAGGCGCGGACGAAGCGGTTGGCGAGCCAACATCCGACTCGCCTTTTGGCCCTGCAAGCTCTTTTGACGAAGCCTGGGCTGGCGATTCTTGGGCTGACAGAAGCGTGATCTCGCCCAGGTCCGCCGCAATTTTCCCAACCAGCTCTTTGTCGAAAGGCTCGCTGGTCACCACCGTTAGCTTGGTTGGCCCCAATTGAAGCGAAGTGACCACGCGCAAATGCAGTGCGCCCCGGTCAAGGACAATGTCGTGAAAACTGTCCTTCACGAAACTCGGAAGCGTCAGAGCAGCGCCTTTCGACGCATCGCAAAGCGGCAATGGCTTCTCGCCATACCACGCGCAGACTTGCCGTCGTCCCCATGCGGGGTCGCGCCTCCGCAATCCAGCCAGCGACTCCGCGGCAGGGCTGTCTCCACGCTCCAGCCGTGCCGCGAGTTCATTGCTGACGGCTGCGTTCGTCGCTTCGAGACTCCTCAACTGACTGTGGATCTCTGAAGTGAATACAAACACGGCGAACTGTCCTGCCAGTCCGTAAATCGTAAGGAACGTCATCGCCACCAACAGCACGGCGGGAATCACCCCGATGAACACGTAGGTGACGATCAGCCGGTTGCGCAGCCGCCACAAGACTCTTCGCTTGGACCATCGGAAGGCAAGAATCAAAAACAAGATGGCGGCGACGAAAACCAGAAACCCGACCCAGCCGACGAGATATTGCCCCCACGAAACGGCAAAAAGGCCCAGCAGCGTCTCCAACGCGTACAAAACCACCGCCAGACCCGCCAGGTAGCAGGCAATGAGCGCCATGCGGCCTTCGGGCCACAACTCGGCCGCGATCAAGCGGCGTCGTATTTCTGAATAGGACCACTGCATGCTGTTCGTTAAGCGCTACATTCATTGCTCAACAGAGGATACGGATTATACGACCGAGGAAGTTCGATCTCATTCTCCGTGCGCCTCGCCCGCCAGCCCTTCAGATCTCAGGATAGAGATCGAAAAACGCTTCCAGGCTCGTGCGCAACTGCTTTTCGATGTCTTCCTTGCTGCCTTCGAGCACGTGCATCATAACGTGCGCTTCCTTGCCATTCGTGAGCTTTACCGGAGCCTGACCTACCTCGGCCACATCCTCGGAAGGCAGCAGCCTCATGCCATACACCAATGTCAGATTCGCCATACAGGAATTCTAAGGCTTTCTTGTGCCCTTGGCTAAACCTTTGCGGCGCTCGCAGTTCGAGCTTTTTCAATGCTTCTCGTTTAGAATTCCGCCGTGCCCAGAATACCGGTTTCCATCCTCTGGATTGGTCTACTTGCCTTGGCGGCGCGGCAAGTTGCGGCGCAGGAGCAGCCCGCGAACCCGCCATCGGCCGAGCCGCAGGTGAAGGTCAACATGTTGAACGTGTGTACGCCTTCGGCCGGAGAGCAGAAAGAAATTGCCGCGGCGTTGGCGCGCGTGCCGAAGCAGCCATTGTTCAGCGGCGATTTCGAGGTCACGCGCGGCCGCTCGACTCTGGCCGATATGCCGAGCTTCCTGAAAGCCGGACAGGGCACTCATGTTGCCGGGGAGCCCTCTATCGCCAGTTATGTCCGCATTCGCCGTGAGTTCGCCGTGCAGGCACTTTTCTCCAGCGTGCAGTATTCCTTCAGCGACGATGGGCAAAATATGGTGGAAACGCTCGTACTGCACGTGCGCGATCCCAAGGACTTGATCATGGTTTCGATGGAAGACAGCGCCTCGTCGGTCGCCAGTGCGGACGCGATGCTTACATCGAACACCCCTGCCAGCCGGGTTCGGCTCGAGCGCTTTGGAAAAGCCTCGGTCGCGCTGGCTCGCTGCCTTGCCACCGAGGCGGGTCCGCCGCCCGATCAGAGCGCCTACGAGCCGTTGTTCCGCGGAGCTTCAGACGTGCTCGCCAGCTATCGTGGGTTGCTGGGGGCGCGGATCATCGTGCCGGAAGAGTTGGCGAAAGTCAGCGGAGACTCCAAACCGAAACCCGCAGCCAAGATTGAAGGCAAGAGCCCAGCGAAGACCTCGGCGAAGCCCAGAACCACCAAGCCGGCGGCACAAAACAAGTGACGGCGCGTTTGGACGTATCAGCAAGAGACATTCGAGGTCGCACCTGGGGCTTTGCATCAAAATCTGACCTCAACCATCTAATCTGCAACATCTGAAGATCATCCATGAGCGAAACTCGCAACGTTGTCATCATCGGGTCCGGCTGCTCCGGACACACTGCCGCGCTCTATGCGGCTCGCGCCAATCTGAAACCGCTGGTCATCGAAGGCCACGAACCGGGCGGACAACTCTCCATGACCACTCTGGTCGAGAACTTTCCCGGCTTTCCCGAAGGCATTATGGGCCCGCAGCTCGTCGAGAACATGCGCAAGCAGGCCGAGCGCTTCGGCGCTGAGTACCGCATGGCGCACCTCACCAGCGTCGACCTGGGCCAGCGCCCGTTCTTACTGCACCTGGGCCATCAGCAAATCCATGCACAGACTCTGATCATTGCCAGCGGCGCCTCAGCACGCTGGCTGGGCCTGCCGCACGAGCAGCAACTCATCGGCCACGGAGTGTCTTCCTGCGCGACCTGTGACGGGTTCTTTTTCTCAGGGAAAGAGATCGTAGTGGTTGGCGGCGGGGACTCCGCCATGGAGGAAGCGATCTTTCTTACTCGCTTCGCGACCAAGGTGACGGTCATTCACCGCCGTGATGCCTTCCGTGCGTCGAAGATCATGCTGGAGCGCGCGCAGAATCACCCAAGAATTCAGTTCCTGCTCAATACTGTGGTCGAAGACGTCTATGACCACGACAAGAAAGAAGTTACCGGGTTGAAATTGCGCGACGTGAAGACCGGCAAGCTCTGGGATTTTCCCACCAGCGCACTGTTTCTCGGCATTGGACATGAGCCCAACGCGAAGATGTTTGAGGGTCAGCTCGAGACCGATGCTGATGGCTACCTCAAGACTCATAACCACGTATTCACCCGCGTTTCTGGGGTTTACGCGTGTGGGGACGTGCAGGACCGGCGCTATCGGCAAGCCATCACGGCGGCCGGGACCGGCTGCATGGCTGCCATTGAAGTCGAGAAGTTTCTGGAAGAGCACGGAAAGTAATTAAGAGAGCGAGGGTGATCGCGTATCGCCTCGCCATTACCTCGGTCATCTTCTGCATGAGGTTGGCGTTCTCTTAAACTCCTCTTAACCATGGAGACCCTCATACGGAAGGGAACTGCTGGAGCCCTGTTCCTTGCCGCAACACTTCTTCTCGTTCCCGTTCACGCCCGGTCCCAGGAATCCTCTGGAGTCGCACGGAAGATCTTAATCAGGACTGAGCCTGCATACCCGACTCTTGCGCACTCCATGAACATTCAAGGCGTGGTGAAAGTGGAGGCCCAGGTCGCTCCGAACGGAACGGTGAAATCTGTGACGGTGAAGGGCGGACACCCCATGCTGGCGCAGGCCGCTGTGACCGCGGTAGGGCACTGGAAATTCGAGCCCGCCCCTCATGAAAGCAAAGAGCTGATTGAAATTAAGTTCGAGGTCCGGTGAACGCCCAACCGAGAATGATCGTAGGAGAATGATCGTCCGAGAATGATTGTCCGAGAATGATCGTCCCAGAATGAGAGACCGCATGATCCCCCGAATCATGATTTCAATACGTCGCCCGCAGTTCTTCTGGCTGTTGCTGATAATGTGCAGCGTCGCTTTCATCCTGCCCCAACCTTCGAGAGCCCAGCAGGAACCGGGCAGCAAGCGCAGATTATTGAACCACGCGACTCCCGCGTATCCGGCGCTCGGTCGAAGCATGGGGTTGGCAGGCGTCGTGAAGGTGGAGGCAGTGGTCGCTTCCGACGGAAGCGTAAAGAATGTCGACATCAAAGGCGGACACCCGGTGTTGGCGCAGGCGGCGGTGAACGCCGTTCGCCAGTGGAAATGGGAGCCATCCGCCCATGAATCTCGCGAATTGGTAGAAGTCAAGTTCTCTCCCGAATAGGCACTCGGGCCGATCCCTGGTGTGATCGTCGTCCTAGCTGGGATGGGCACCATTTGTGATACAAAATTCTGTGATCTTTTTGCACGTGCCCAGCATTTCTTTTCTTATCTTTCCGGACGGTGTCTTTCCGGACATTCTTGTTCCGAACTTTATCGTTCCGAACTTCATCGTTCTGAACCTGGCAGGTACTCCATGCTAAGGGCGTTCTTCGTACATCTTTCCGAAAATCGTTCGATGCGCAGTTTTGCCGAACGTTCGGCGATCGGGCGTCGCGTGTCCGGCAGGTTCGTGGCCGGCACGGAAATCGCCGACGCGGTGCGGGTCACGCAGGCCGTCAACCGTGCCGGCATGAGCGTCAGCATCGACAACCTGGGTGAAAATGTCACCAATCCCGAAGAGGCTCGCCACAGTGCGCAGCTCTATCACCAGATTCTTGATGCGATCGCTGCCAATCAACTCAACGCCAACATCAGTCTGAAGCTGACCCATATGGGGCTCGACGTCGACGAGACGCTGGCGCGCGACACCGTCAACAACCTGGTGGCGAAAGCGGCCTCCATGAAGCCGCCGGGCTTCGTGCGCGTCGATATGGAGGGATCTCCCTATACCCAACGCACTCTCGATTTTGTCCACGAACTCCATCGCATGCCGGGGAACGAGAACAGCGTGGGTACCGTGATTCAGGCCTACCTGAAGCGCTCCGAGGGCGATATTGAAAAGCTGTTGAGCGAGGGCATCCGAATACGCCTGTGCAAGGGAGCGTACAAGGAACCGGCCAGCATCGCCTTTGAAAGCAAGGCCGATGTAGACGCGAACTACATCAAGCTGATGAAGATCCTGATGAAGAGTGGTGTCTACCACGGCATGGCAACTCACGACGAGAACATCATCCGCGAAGCGCAGGCCTTTGCGACCCGCGAAAAGATCGCCCGCGATTCCTTCGAATTCCAGATGCTGTATGGCATTCGCCGCGACCTGCAGCAGAGACTGGTCCGCGAAGGCTGGCGTATGCGTGTCTACATCCCATTCGGTTCGGAGTGGTATCCGTATTTCATGCGGCGGCTGGGATAGAGACCGGCTAACGTTTT
>Ga0265338_10006690_pt1 | contig 14571 bp, 14 predicted proteins | sample 42126metaG_FD_193579 | JGI IMG/M metagenome (GOLD analysis project Ga0265338, IMG submission 193579) | Rhizosphere microbial communities from Carex aquatilis grown in University of Washington, Seatle, WA, United States - 4-21-26 metaG | ecosystem: Host-associated > Plants > Roots > Rhizosphere... | reverse complement strand
GACAAATGAACCACCCACAAATGGCAAAAACTTTGTGTTTCTCCATGGCTACAACGTTAATCAGCAGGAGGCACGAGGTGTGCTCTCAGAAGTGTTCAAACGCATGTATTGGTCCGGATCAAAGGCGAGGTTTTACGGCGTAACTTGGAACGGGGCTGTTTCAAAGGAATTACCTGCGATTCAGGCACTTCCAGCAAACTACAGGTTTACGCCCAATTATCATACAAATGTCTATAACGCATTTCTTACTGCACCACATCTCGCAAACTTCCTTGGCGAGCTTTCAGGAGAAACGGTAATAGCAGCTCACAGTTTAGGAAACATGGTTGTCTTAAGTGCGCTGAATGATTGCAGAAACATCAATGTTAAGCTGAGCACATATTTCATGATTGATGCCGCTGTGCCTATGGAAGCCCTTCAGAGCGACACGGGTTACAATCCAGACATGGTTCATTCCATATGGAAGAAGTATGATAATCGACTTTATGCCAGTCATTGGTGGCAGCTTTTCACGAATGACTACCGCATCACGTTGACTTGGAGCAGTCGCTTAATTAATCTACAAAACGTTGATATTTACAATTTCTATTCCAGCGGTGAGGAAGTATTACGGTCGGACCCTGCTGATCCGCCAGCCGGCGTGTTAATCGGAGGATTATCGGAGTTGCTTAATTATTGGAAAGAAGGCGTGCCATTTGGTACTTATGCTTGGTCATGGCAAGAAAAGGGAAAAGGAACCTCAACACACGATTGGTTTATTGGCAGCGCGCAAGGTGGGTGGAAATTCAATGACATTTCCTACGGCACAAACCATTACGAACCGGAGTACGAATGGACTGAGCACATGTCCGCTGAGGCAGCAGCCTTATTGCCTGATTCGCAACTACGAACAAATGCATTTTTCTACACGTCTGTTGACGCTAATCTCTTCGGTCCTAACGGCAGCATGTATGCGCAGGCCAACCGAAATCGCATCTTGTCAGACGCTATTCCAGCACTCACACTGCCGGTAGGAGCAAATCCCATTTCAATGTTAGCTGCAAACAACCACAATTTGAATATGCAGACCGAGTTCGAGACCGACTGGCCAACAGCTCGCTCAATGGCCACAGATAATGAAGCCTACAAATGGCACCATTCGGACTTTGACTATGTAGCTTATCCATTCACTCACAAGTTGTTCGATGAAATTGCAAATGCCGGAAACCTTAAATAAGTACATTATGAAAGAATTCATCTGGGTGGTTTTCCTTGTAATGTCAATCAGCTGTGCTTTCGCGCAAACAAAACACGAATGGAAAGTAACGCTAAACATTGTGGATGATGATGGTCAGCCAGTGACCAGGGTCAATGCAGGCGTCGGCTATTATACCAATCGTGTTAGTACTTCCATAAATGGCCTAACAGACACGAATGGGAGTTTTACGGCATCCAATTCTTCTTATGGAGGAGAATTGGGGTTTGCCGCGGAAAAGCCGGGATATTATACAACAAGAATTCCGTATCTTTTAGGGTTTGGTTACAATGCGATTGAATGGAATCCTGTCAAGACACTAGTGCTTAAAAAGATCGAAACACCAATCCCAATGTATGCAAAGCGATTAAATGCTCAGCCGCCGGAAAATGGCAAACCTGTCGGCTACGATTTGATGGTCGGCGATTGGGTCGTGCCTTATGGAAAGGGCATTACCACTGACATTTTCTTCACGCGCGAATACAATCGGAAATCGCTTCAAGATTATGACTACAAATTGACGGTTGGCTTTCCAAAATCTGAAGACGGAATTCAAGCATTTCCAGTTCAATATAGGAACATGGAGGGCAGTGCTCTGCGCTCGCCACACAAAGCGCCGACAAACGGCTATCAAACTCAAATCGTAAAATTAAATGTATCACATCCTGGGCAAAAACTAATATTCGACTATGACGAAAATCGAGTCTATATATTCCGCGTGCGAACGGCTGTGGATAATAGAGGTAATATCATAAGTGCGCACTACGGCAAAATTTACGGTGATTTCATGCAATTCAAGTATTACCTGAATCCAACGCCGAATTCACGCAACATTGAGTTTGATCCAAAACAAAATCTATTTAAGAATTTAAAGCCAGATGAAATAGTTAGCGCCCCTTAAATCGAAGAATGAAAATTTCAGGCAACAACGCACATCATGAAAACTGAAAGCGATACAAAGGCGGTGGTGTTTCGGGCTTCCATTCGGTCCCTGATGTGGTTCGAGTTTCCCGGTGGGTTCATCGTGTTCATGGGCTTAATCCTTCTCAACGTAGGTCGCCATTTCCACATGCGCGACGTTGTCCTCTGCTTCCTGCTCTGCCTGCCTTTCGCCTGGTTTGTTTCCTGGTTCATTTCCAGATTTTTCCCCGACATCGTCAGCGCCGACGGTATTCAGGGTCATTCCTTTTGGGGCGTGAAACGGTTTGTTCGCTGGCAGGACATCGGAGCGGCGAAGCCTTTTCAATTGTTCAATCTGCGGTTCCTCCGGCTGTATTCCAAGCAGGACCAGTCGGTCACCTGGATTGGTTTGTTACCACTGGAACTGAAGCGATGTGAACAGCCTTGCGTGGCCGCATTGTCAACTGACTGAAGATTCACACGGTATCCGCGCCCAGCGTAGCTGAACAAATTCGTCAGGTCGGTTCGCGTTTACAGCATCGAGGTGCCTCCAGTTTCTACTGGTACATTCCCGGTCCCTTCAGTCTCGCCATTACCCACTTTGCCGATCCTGGCCAAAAGCACGCCGGCCACCAGGCCGGCCCCATGCGCTTCCCATGAAACCCCGGTCTGGAATGGCGAGAGCCCCCAAATCAGGCCTCCATATATGAAGCCGCAGGCAAGCGCCAACAGGATGTTCATCACCGATCGCTGGAACCAGGCATGCCCCATGACATAACCGAAGTAGCAGAAAACCAAGCCGCTGGCACCAATATGACAGCCGCGATGCGCCAGCAACCAGGTGAGTGCTCCGCCAATGATTGTGCCCGCTATCGTGATGCTGATGTAGGCCCTCGGACTACGCAAGGATATGATCGAGCCGAGAATCAGAAGGGGAACCGTATTTGCCAAAAGATGATGAAACGAAGCGTGCAACAAAGGCGCCAGCACGATTCCGACCAGCCCGCCAAGGGTTCGGGGGATAATGCCAAATTGCGAGAAATATCCGCGCAACATCAGATTGTTGACCAGAAATACCAGCCAACATAAGCCTACAAAACCCAATACCGGGTATATCTTCTTCATGGTTTGACGCAATCGGGGATAATTAGGGTTCTATGTGCTGGCTTGACAGTAAGGCTCGGCATGGAGATTTTTTACACGAAGTGCATCCGCGACGCAATCCTGCCAGCAAATCAGCACAACAGCCGCGCGCGACGGCGTAAATGCCCTAATCGCCTATTTGCTGAACCATGACGAACAAATGTTCGAGACAACATGAAACCTGAAGACGATGCAAAGGCGGAGGTGTTTCGGGCTTCTGTTTGGTCCCTGCTGTGGTTCGAGTGGCCCGGAGGGTTCCTCGTATTCATGGGGTTGCTCTTTCTCTTCGAAGGTACCCATTTCCACAAGGGCGACGTTGTCCTCGGCTTCCTGCTCTGCCTGCCTTTCGCCTGGTTTGTGTCCTGGTTTATTTCCAGATTTTTCCCCGACATTATCGCGGCCGACGGCATTCAGGGTCATTCGTTTTGGGGTCTGAAACGATTCATTCGCTGGCAGGACATCCGGGAGGCGAGGCCTTTTCAATTGTTTAATCTGCGGTTCCTCAGGCTGTATTCCAAGCAGGACCAGTCGGTCACCTGGATTGGTTTGTTCCCGGCCCGGCGCGCGGATTTCGTCAGCACCATTCAGCGGTTTGCCCCCGCCGACTGTCCCCTGCTCCAGTTCATCGCTTGAAAATCGCAGGCGGAGAGATTAATCAAATGGGTTGATCGCATGCCGCCGGCCTTTGACTTTTCCCTTTTTGATGTTGAGCGTTGAATGTTGAATGTTCGATGTTTTCCCACGTATCCTCCCTCGTCTCTCGACATTCGCCTTTCGCCCCTCAATTCTGAACCATCTCGCCACCCAGGCGGAACCGCATCGCATTACTGTATGAGCGTATGCGGCTATGGTTGAAAGATTGAGAAAGGTGAACGATGTCGCCTAGACGCTGCAGGCCGCAGCCGCTGGCGCTGCCAGTTGGGATTGATTTATGAAATTGTCCGTCATAGTTTCATTTCATTGTCGCGCTCGGCGGCTGTGCCTGAGCTGTGGACGTTAGACCACGATGACTCATCTGGACAAACCGATCTTGTTCCTGGCGACGACGAATGCCGGGCGGGCGCGGGCGTTTTATGAGCGGGTGCTCGGCTTTGCTTTCGTGGCGGATGAGCCGCCGGCATTGGTGTTCCAGATGGGCGACTCGATGCTGCGGATTCAGAAGGTTGATCGCGTCCAGGCAGCCCCGTACACCGCGCTGGGCTGGGCCGTGCCGGACATCCGGCAGGCGGTGCACCAGTTGCGCGCGGCGGGAGCGGCCTTTCAGCGCTACGCAGGATTGAACCAGGACGACGATGCGATCTGGGATGCGCCCAGCGGGGCCCGGGTGGCGTGGTTCCAGGATCCGGATGGCCACACGCTTTCGCTGACCCAATTCAAATGATCGCCCGGAAAGGGCCAAACCGGATGCCGGATCGGATTGCGCTCCGCCCGCGCGGTTTTCGGCCGTGCTCTTGCGGATTCATGATTTTGGATTTGCCGGCCCGCAATCGGTCAGTTTAGGGTAAGCCAAAAACCGGCATGCAACGTGTAACTGGAATCGGCGGCCTGTTCTTCCGCGCAGTGAATCCGACGGCGACGGCTCTGTGGTACAAGGAACATCTCGGCATTGATCTCGTGCCTGCCGATTACAGCCAGAAGCCATGGTCGCAAGAGACGGGACCGACCGTGTTTGCCCCGTTTCCGCTGGACAGCGGGTATTTCGGCGATGCCAGGAAGCACTGGATGATCAATTTCCGCGTGAGCAATCTCGACGCGATGGTGGCACAGCTCCGGGCCGCCCGGATTGACGTCTCGGTTGATCCGGAGAAGTACCCGAACGGACGCTTCGCCCGCCTGCGGGATCCGGAAGGAAATCCAATTGAGCTATGGGAACCAAAATAGAACGGGCCATCCCGGCTCATCCTCAGCACCTATAACCGATTCCAACCGACTTGAATTTTGCCCGCGTGCCGGAGTCCGCCACGGCAACGCTCCCGCGCCCCGGTCTGAGGGGAGTGATGGGCTTCGGCCGGGAAAAACGCGGCTCAAGGCAACGGAACGCCGCGCGCGGCCGTCAGCAGCCGATACCATTCCTCGCGGGTCAAGGCGGCTTCGGTGGCGCTCACCGCATCGCGAATGCGCCCGGGATTGGTGGAGCCGACGATGGGCACGATGCCCGACGGATGTTTCAGCAGCCAAGCCAGGGCCAATGCGGAGCGGGTCATGCCGCGCGCCTTCGCATATTCATCCAGCAGCGGCACCACGTCGGCAGTACGATAGCCTTCCTGGTATTTCAGGAGCCGCTTGGCACCATCGCCAAACTGGCCGCCGCCCAGCGGGCTCCAGGCCAGCGGCGTCATTTTTTCCGCGAGACATTGGTCAAGCGTGCCGTCCTCAAAGGTCGACAGTTGCCCCAGGCTGACTTCCACCTGGTGCGTCACCAGCGGCATCGGGCACGCGGCCTGCAACGCGCTGACGAGCGACGACCGGCAATTGCTGACGCCGAAAAATTTCACCTTGCCCGACTCCTTCAGCTTCAAGAATGCCGCCGCCACCTCCGCCGGGTCGGTCAGCCAGTCGGCACGATGCAGCAGAAACACGTCAATCGTTCCGACGCCGAGCCGCTGGAGCGAGCCCTCGCACGACCGGATGAGATGTTCGCCGGAGAGGTTGTAATGATAGGGCGAGCCGGGCGGATCATCGGCGCGGCGCACCCCGGCCTTGGTCAGGATGGCGATGCGATCACGCATGCCTGGGACTTCGCGCAGGACTTCGCCAAAGATTATTTCCGCCTCACCCCGGCCGTAAATGTCCGCATGATCATACAAGGTATAGCCGGCTTCGTAGGCGGCAATGACCGCGCGCTTGTCGGCGACCCGGTTTTCGGGCGTGGCGGCGAGGCGCCAGCAGCCATACGCCAGGCGGCTGACGCAGAGCGGACTGATTCCCAAAGTGACGGTCTTCATGGGGCGATATGAATTTTGAAGAGTTTGACACGGTTCCAACCGTGCGCCAATTCATTTTGTCTTCGGGCGCGGGATGCCGTATAAAGCCGGCATGGCATTGGACTACCGCAGCTTGTCGCCGGGCGAGTTGGTCCGGTTGCTGGAGATGCGGGACCGGCGTCAACGGAACCAGGCCCCTGCCCGTCCGGGGTCCGGTGAAGCCGAGCGCTGTCGCAGCCTGATGGAGCAGGCCGCAGACGGAATTTTCATCGCCGACGAACAGGGAATATTTCTCGAAGTGAACGAGAGCGGGACCCGCATGCTGGGCCGGTCTCCGGCAGAAATCCTTGGGCGGCACATCCGGGAAATTGTCGTGCCGGAAGACATACCGGCGCTGGAGGCCGATCTGAGCGTCCTGCCGGCAAAGAAGGTTTACCGGAGCGAGCGGCGGCTCAAACGCAAGGATGGCTCCAGCTTTCCGGTCGAAGTCAGCGCGAAGAAACTTTCCGATGGCCGCATCCAGGCCATTTTGCGGGACATCACGTTGCGGAAGCGGGCCGAGGAGACGCTGCGCCAGAGCGAAGAGCGTTTTCGCAGCCTCACCGCGGCGGCGTTTGAAGGCATCTGCATCAGCGAAAACGGGCGCATTCTCGATGTGAATGATCCGTTTTCGGCCATGTTCGGCTGGACGCGGGAGGAATTGATCGGGCGCGAAATTCTCACGTTGATCGCGCCGCCGTGGCGCCGGGTCATCGCGGAAAGGATCCAGACGGATCAGGCGGAGATGCTGGAGCATCAATTGCTGCGCAAAGACGGGAGCATATTTGACGCCGAGGCGCAGTCCAAAATGATCCGCTGGCAGGGACGAACGGTGCGGGTGACGGCGCTCCGCAACGTCACGGAACGGAAGAAAGCCGAGCAGGCGCTGCGCGAGTCCGAGGAAAAATATTCGAAGGCCTTTCGCGCCAGCCCGGATGGCCTGGCCATCTCGGAACTGGAGACGGGCCGATACATCGATGTGAACGAGGGTTATTGCAAACTATACGGCTACCGACGTGAAGAAATGGTCGGCCATACTTCCATCGAGCTGGGCATCTGGGACAACCCGCAGGACCGCGCACTCCTCGTCTGCGGATTAAAAACCGCCGGGGAGGTGCGCAACTTTGAAATGCGCTCGCGCACCCGCACCGGCAAACCCAGGGACATCCTGCTGAGTGCGGAATTCATTCAACTTGGCGGGAAAAGCTGCCTGGTTTCGGTGCTTCACGACGTGACTGATCGTCTTGAGGCCGAACGGGCGCTGCGCGAGTCCGAGGAAAAATATTCCAAGGCTTTCCGCAATTCTCCGGACGCCGTCACCATCACCCGCATGGCGGACGGACAGATCATCGAGACCAACGAAGGTTTCCGCCGGGTTTTTGGATACCTGCCGGAAGAGGCGGTCGGCCACACCACGCTCGAACTCCAGCTTTGGGGCAATGCCACCGACCGCGACCGGGCGTTGCGGGAACTTCAACGAACCGGCTTTGTGCGGGATTGGGAAATGCCGTTTCGGACGCGTGCCGGCAACATCGGGGTGGGAGTGTTCTCGGCGGAAAAAATTGAAATCCAGGGAGTTCCCTGCCTGGTGACGGTGACGCGCGACATCACGGAGCGGAAGCGGGCCGAGGCGGCGCTGCGGGCGAGCGAGGAAAGCTTGCGCGCCACCATCGAGCACACCCCGCACGTGGCCGTGCAGTGGTTTGACTCCCAAGGGCGCGTGATTTTTTGGAACCAGGCATCCGAAACCATGTATGGCTGGACCGCCGCCGAGGCAATGGGCCAGACCCTGGGCCAGCTGATCTTCACCCCGGCCGCGCAGGAGGCTTTTATGCGGGCCTTGCAGGAGATCGGGCGGACCGGCAAAGCCCTCGGTCCGCAGGAATTTCCGTTTCATCATCGCAACGGTTCGCCCGGAGTCGTGCTGTCCACCGTTTTCCGCATCCCGGCCGCCACGGGGGAAATGCGGTTCGTCTGCATGGACGTGAACCTGACGGAACGCAAGGCCGCCGAAGCGGAACGGGCGGCGGCCGTGCTAAGCGAACAGCAAACGCGCGCGGAATACACCCTGCAACTCATCGCGTCGCAGGAGGCCGAGCGGACGCGCATCGCCGCCGAATTGCATGACAGCCTTGGCCAGAATCTGCTGCTCATCAAAAACCGCGCGCAACTGGCCTTGCTGCAACCGGAGCTGTCCGCCGGCGTGCGCGAACAGCTCGAAGGCATCGGCATGCTCGCGTCGCAGTCCATCGCCGAAGCCCGGCAGATCTCGCATGACCTGCATCCGTATCAACTGGATCATCTTGGCCTGACGAGCGCGCTCGCCGCGATGATTGACGCCGCCGCCGAGTCCAGCGGGATTGTTTTTGAGCGCCGGCTGGACAACGTGGACGGTCTTTTCCCGAAGGACGCGGCGACGAATCTTTACCGCGTCGTCCAGGAAAGCCTGAACAACATCCTGAAACATTCCCACGCCCGGAAGGCTCGCCTCCGGCTGGAACGCGATGTGCACGAGGTGCAGTTGCACATTGAAGACGACGGCGGCGGCTTCAAAACCGGCGATCCCCTGAGTGGCGGAAAAGGCCTGGGATTGCGAAACATTGCCGAGCGCGTCCGGATTCTCGGCGGCAGGATCAAAATCGATTCGCAGCCGGGGCAAGGCACGCGCGTGGAGGTGACCATCCCGGTTGCCGACGGTGGATAGAACCAACGGATTTCCCGCTGGCTTCGGTGCCGGATCGGGGGCACATTCCGCCCAAGAGCCATGTCCGGGGAAATCAAAGTCTTGATTGTGGATGACCATCCGCTCTTCCGCAGCGGGTTGCGGCAGGTGGTCGAATCCGATCCGCGCTTTAAACTCACCGGCGAGACCGGCGACGGCGAGGCGGCGCTGAGGATGATCCAGGAGAAGAAGCCGGACGTGGCCGTGCTGGACGTGAACTTGCCCGGCCTGACCGGGCTCGAAATCGCGGGCCGGCTCCAGGACAAACGCCCGCCGGTCCGCCTCATCATCCTCACCATGCACAAGGAGGAGGAAATCTTCAACCGCGCGATGGATCTCGGGGTGAAAGGTTTTGTGCTCAAGGAAAACGCGGTGGACGAAATCCTCAAGGCCATCGCGGCGGTCGCCGACGGCGAACATTATCTCAGCTCCTCCATCTCCGGTTATCTCGTGCGCCGCCGGAGCCGGGCCGAATCGCTGGCCGCCCAAAAACCCGGCCTGGAGGATCTCACCAAGGCCGAACGCCGCATCCTCAAGCTCATCGCCGGGAAAAAAACCAGCCGCCAGATCGGCACCGAACTGTTCATCAGCCCGCGCACGGTCGAGGCGCATCGGGCCAACATCTGCGCCAAGCTGGAATTGCGCGGCAGCCACAGCCTGCTGCAATTCGCCCTCGAAAACCGCTCGTCCCTCTGAAGTTCGGAGTTGGGAGATCGAAGCTCGGAGATCGGAGTTGGATTTCCCTTCAACTTTCAGCCGCTTTGTCTCCCGGAGATGTTCTGATGCCGGTTTTCAACCGCCCGCTGCCGCGGCTTGATCCATTTTGCCGACAAACCCACGGTTTCACCTTGGGCTACCGGCTTGCGCGCCTCCGGCGCTGGGACGGCAAGCCAATTTTGAAAACCCATCCTACGTATTTCCACCTAGATAAACCGGTGTGTCTACCTAGCCCGAAATAAGGGGCAGCCACCATTTCGCATCACTGCTGGCTGAGATAAGGTGGATGCTCTGATCCATTGAAGTTAAGAAATTTGACGTATGAGATTGATGATTGTTGACGACCACCCGCCGGCGCGGGAGATGATCCGCCAGTTCCTGCAGCTGCCCGGTGTGACCTTTTGCGAATGCGAGTCCGGCGAGGAAGCCTTGCAGCGGGTGCGCGATTTCAAGCCCCACTGGGTCACGATGGATGTGAGCCTGCCCGGCCTCAACGGCTTTCAGGCCACCCAAGCGCTGCGCGCCCAGCATCCGGCCGCACGCATCATCATCGTCACCGGCCACAATGAGTCGCATTACCGCCAGCTCTCCCGCGCCGCCGGCGCCGTCGCCCTCATCCCCAAGGACAACCTCATGGCCCTGCGCATCATGCTGACGCGGGAGATGGGCCATCCCCGCCCTTCCCAGCAGCCCACCGCCGACTAACCCTCCGAATCATGTCCACCATTCCTTGCACCCGACGCATTCTGCTCGTGGACGAAGACATCGAGTTGCGAACCGTGCTGTGTTTGCTGCTGGCCAGTGAAGGCTACGACGTCTGCCAAACTGATACCGGGGAACAGGCCATTTCCCTTTTTTGCCGCCGTCCGCTCGATCTGGTGATCACCGAGGCAAGGCTGGGCGGAAAGGATGGTTTTGAAATCCTTGTGGAAATGCGCCGGGAACTGGTTTGCGCCCGGTTCATTGCCACCACCCGGACGGGCTGTCTGCCTGCGGATCATTGCTCCCGGATGGCGGAACGTCTTGGGACGCATGGTGTGCTGATGAAACCGTTTTCGCCCCGCCAATTTCTATCCGCCGTGCGTTGCGCCCTTGGTGAAACCGATGGCCAACCCCACTCGTTCATCCCAACCATTGCGGTCGCCGCTTCCCGTTCACCCTTGCCGGCCACGATTGAAACGCGTGGAACCTTCCGGATCGCCGCCCCCTCCGGCAACTGCACTCGCACCTTGCGCCGATGGCGCCGGGGAATGCGGAGAATTCCTTGAACCCGGGACGGATGATGATTTCGTCAAATCGATTTCGCCCAGGCAACCGCCACCATCCCTCATGGCTGATGGCATGGCGGGAGATTGAATAAACATGAGATTGATGATTGTGGATGACCATGCCGGGGCGCGGGAAATGATCCGCCAGTTCCTGGCTTTGCCCGGCATAGTCTTTTGTGAATGCGCCTCGGGCGATGAAGCCTTGCAGCAGGTGCGGGAGTTCAAACCTCATTGGATCACCATGGACGTGAATATGCCCGGCCTCAACGGCTTTCAAGCCGCCCGGGCGCTCCACACCGAATATCCGGCTGCACGCATCATCATCGTCACCGGCCACAGTGAACCGCATTTCCGCCAGCTCTCCCACGCCGCCGGCGCCGTCGCCCTCATCCCCAAGGACAATCTCATGGCCCTGCGCATCATGCTGACGCGGGAAATGGCCGGCGCCAATGTCCCCACGTTTCCACCGTTCGACGAACCAGCCAAGTGAAGCCGGCCCGGGTTCAAATTGCCATCTGATGGTTCGTGCCACGGCCGGGTGCAGCGAAGACGTTCTGGGGGCAGATGTCTCGTCTGCCGTGGAGAGCGAGCATCCCGCCGCCCGGAAAGATGGTTGGAAGCTGAGCGCGATTGGGAAACAATTCAGCGCGATTGGTGTGGGCGAATGTCTTCTCCGCCGGGCGGGACGCCCCGGCTCTACGGCAGGCAGGATGCCCGCCGCCACGGAAACGCGGCGGAATTTTGAACGAACCCGGGCGATCGCGGGTCGAATCCGCCATGAACCTGACCACCTTTCGCTCCCGCGCCCGCCGTTGGTGGCGGGAGGAAATTTGTCCACTGCTCGTTTTGGCACTGGTGCTCTTCGCGGTCCGCTCCTCGCTCGCCGACTGGAATGACGTGCCATCCGGCTCCATGAAGCCGACCATTCTTGAAGGCGACCGCATTTTCGTCAACAAGCTGGCGTACGACCTGAAAGTGCCGTTCACCACGTGGCATCTGGCGGAATGGTCGAACCCGCAGCGGGGGGACATTGTGGTGTTTTACTCGCCCCACGATGGCACGCGCCTGGTCAAACGGGTGGTCGGTTTGCCGGGAGACACGGTCGAATTACGGAATGAACAACTCGTCATCAATGGCCGCCCGGTGGATTACACTCCGCTGGGCGCCGAAATATCCGGCCAGTTGCCCGCGGCGGAACGTCAGAGCAGCTGCTTCGCCATCGAAGGGTTGGCCGCCCACCCGCATGCCGTCATGGCGATACCGGACCTTCCGGCCCGGCGGACCTTCGGCCCGATTCCTGTGCCCGAGGGCCATTATTTCATGATGGGGGATAATCGCGACAACAGTTTCGACTCCCGTTATTTTGGCGTGGTTGAGCGGAAACAAATCGTGGGCAAGGCGACCGCGGTCGTGTTGTCGCTCGACCGGAGCCACGACTGGCAGCCGCGCGCGCAGCGATTTTTCAGCCCGCTGGATGCCGGGGATGCTCATTGAAGTCTACACCAAAATTTTGTCTGGCCGGGCCGGCTACGGCGGGGATGCCCGAGTTCCGCCAACCACCATCCGCCGGCGGGCAGCCGTCTTCTGGCGGCGCAAAAGAAGTTAACTAAAAGCCAAATTGCGCCGAGACCGGTTCCTTGCATCGGGCGGAGACTCGCCGAAGGGATGACGGCTGTACCGGCGAAATGAAGACAATCCGAATTTGCGAAGCCTGCAGGGCAGAGCTCCCTGCGGGTACGACGGCAAGCTTGTGTCCCAAGTGTCTTGAGCCGGCCGCCGCCATCCCTTGGCCGCCATCGTTGCGCGCGGGCAAAGATTTTTCACCACCCCACCCCGATACCTTGAGGCCGCTTTTCCCGCAACTCGAAATCCTTGGCATCCTCGGCCATGGCGGCATGGGCGCGGTTTACAAAGCGCGCCAGCGCGGCCTGGACCGCCTCATGGCGCTCAAGGTGCTTCCGCCCGAAATTTCCCGGCAACCTGGTTTTGCCGAGCGGTTCGCCCGGGAGGCCCGCGCCCTGGCCCGCTTGAGCCACCCAAACATTGTCACGGTCATCGATCTCGGGCAATCCGGCCCGTTGTATTATTTTCTCATGGAATTCGTGGACGGAGTGAATCTGCGGCAGATGCTGCAATCCGGCCCGCTGGCCCCACGGGACGCATTGGCCCTGTTGCCGCAAATCTGTGACGCCCTCGAATATGCCCACGGCGAAGGCATCATCCACCGGGACATCAAACCTGAAAACATTCTTTTGGACGCCAAAGGCCGGGTGAAAATTGCTGATTTCGGACTGGCGAAACTATTCGGGCCGGCGGCGCCGGCCGCCCAATTGACGGAATCGAACCAGGTGATGGGGACCTTGCATTATATGGCGCCCGAGCAATTTGAAAGGCCGCTGGAAGTGGACCATCGCGCCGACCTGTATTCCCTGGGGGTGGTGGCGTACGAAATGATCACGGGCCAATTGCCGCTGGGACATTTTGAATTGCCCTCAAAGCAGGCGGCGGTCGACTCCCGGCTGGACGAACTGGTTCTGCGCGCCCTCGAAAGAAGTCCCCGGCGGCGCTACCAGCAGGCCGGCGAAATCAGAATGGAACTGGAGAGGGTAGCCGGGGTGAGCTCAAAACTGTCACCCGAGGCCAGTCGAAAACTTGGTTACGAATACCGGTCCAAAACCACCCTGTTCGGCTGGCCGCTGCTGCATGTGGCGATGGGCGTCGAGCCAACGACGGGTCGCAAGCGGCGCGCGCGGGGAATCATTGCCATGGGGACGGCGCCGCGAGGGGTGATCGCCTTTGGCGATGTCGCCGTCGGGGTGATTGCCTTCGGGATATTTGGCTACGGCCTGCTTTCCATTTCCGTGGTGGCGGTGGGTGTCGTGGCAGTGGGGAGCGCGGCAGTCGGGCTGTGGTTGGGAATGGGTGCCGCGGTGGTAGCTCCGGTGGCGATTGGCGGGGCCGCCCTGGGTTATTACGCCAACGGTGCGATGGCGTGTGGCGCGCATGTAATTGCTCCGGGAGTGAGCGATCCGCTGGCGCAAAAGCTTTTCAATCCCCGGGCCGCGACACTCATGCACTAGGTGTTCCTGGGCTCGCTCATCGCCATGCCGGTGTTCCTGACTCTCGGATTTGTCCCCGCGCTGATGGCCGGGTTTTCCGAACGCCGTTCCCGGCAAGCCCGCACGAAGGCCAGAGGCAGGACCATCTGAACCGCGGATAAGCGCGGCCATCATCCAAACCGGAATGTGCCCCTTGATTTCCCCTTGCACCGGGATGATGACGTCCGCATGATTGCCCGACAGCTTTGCGGGTGTGAATCCGTTCGCCGATGCTGACCAACCGGCGTCAGGAAACCGGGCAACGGGAAGCACACAGAATGGAAGGCAGTATTCAAATGAGAATATATCATTGTAAACTGATTGCGTGTGTCGGGATCGCGCTGCTGAGCGGCGGCTTGTTGCGAGCGGCCGATCCAGCGGAAACGAACAGCGCCTCTCCGGAATTGAAGAAGCAAGCGGAGCTGTTGACGCTGGAAAACAACATCGCGGAACAGCAGTTGCGCAAGGAACTCGCCAAGCTCTCCGCCGAGAAGCAACGGGTGGAACTCGAAAACAGCCTGGCGCA
>Ga0265338_10006689_pt1 | contig 14571 bp, 11 predicted proteins | sample 42126metaG_FD_193579 | JGI IMG/M metagenome (GOLD analysis project Ga0265338, IMG submission 193579) | Rhizosphere microbial communities from Carex aquatilis grown in University of Washington, Seatle, WA, United States - 4-21-26 metaG | ecosystem: Host-associated > Plants > Roots > Rhizosphere... | reverse complement strand
ATACAGCGGCGGCTCGGGCCTGACCGGGTACCAGTACCGCACCTCGACGAACGGCGGCAGTAGCTGGAGCGGGACGCTCAACGGCGCGTCGGCCACAGTCACCGGCGAGGGCACGACCATCGTCCAGTTCCGCGCCTCCGACGGTGCGGGCAACTTCTCGGCCTGGGCCCCGGCAAGCGCCGGCGCATCAAACACCGCCCAGATCGACCGGACTCCCCCCACCGCCCCCAGCGCGACCGGCGGCTCGCTCTCGTGGCAGAGCGTGCCGTCGGTCACGGTGACGCCGACCGGCGCCACCGACAGCGGATCGGGCGTCGCCTCCTACGAGTACCGCACGTCGACCGACAACGGAGCGACCTGGTCGTCCGCGACCGCCGGCAGCTCTGCGGCGATCAGCGCCCAGGGCGTGACGCTGGTGCAGTTCAGGGCCACCGACAACATGGGCTTCGTCGGCGCCTGGGGGCCGACGACGGCCGCCGCCGGCAGCACCGTCAAGCTCGACCACACGGCGCCCAGCCTGCCCAACGTGGCCGGAGGGTCGCTGTCGTGGCAGTCCGCCAGCTCGATAACGGTCACCGGCAGCGGCTCCACCGACACCGGCGGCTCCGGCCTCGGCCCCTACCAGTTCCGGACGTCCACCGATAGCGGCACGACCTGGTCTGCAGTGGCCAACGGGTCCTCCGTCGTCGTCTCGGCCGAGGGCACGACCCTGGTCGAGCTCCGCTCCACCGACACCTCGGGCAACGCGTCCGCCTGGGCCCCGGCCGTCGACGGCGCGGGTAACACCGTGATGCTCGACCGTACGGCGCCCACCCTGCCCACCGTCGTCGGCGGGTCGCTCTCCTGGCAGAGCGTGCCGTCGGTCACGGTGTCGGCGAGCGGCTCCAGCGATGTCGGAGTCGGCGGCGTCGCCTACAGCTACCGAACGTCAACCAACGGCGGTGTGACGTGGAGCTCGGCGACGACCGGATCGTCGGTCACCGTCAGCAACGAGGGCGCCACGCTCGTCCAGTTCCGCACGGCCGACGCGCTCGGCAACACCACGGCCTGGGCCCCTGCCAGCAGCGGCGCGTCCAACACGGTGATGATCGACCGCACCAATCCGACCGCGCCGGGCGCAGGCGGCGGCTCGCCCTCGTGGCAGAGCGTGCCGTCAGTCACGGTCACTGGCAGCGGCGCCAACGACCCCGGCGGCTCGGGCGTCGCTGCCTATGCCTACCGCACGTCGACCGACGGCGGCACGACCTGGTCGGCGCCGACCACGGGCTCGTCGGTCACGATCACCAGCGAGGGCGAGACGCTGGTGCAGTTCTCCGCCACCGACCAGGCCGGGAACAGCTCGGCCTGGGCGCCTGCCGTCGGTAACTCCGCCGCGACCGTCCGGCTCGACCGCTCGCAGCCGTCCGATCCGACCACCACCGGCGGATCCTCGAGCTGGCAGTCAGCCCTGTCGGTGTCGGTGTCGGGCAGCGGCTCCGCCGACACCGGCGGCTCAGGCCTGGCCGGCTACCAGTACCGGACCTCGATCGACAACGGCACCACGTGGTCGCTGCCCTCCCCGGGCTCAGCGGTGTCCATCACCGCCGAGGGCCAGACGCTGGTGCAGTTCCGGTCCGTCGACGGGGCGGGCAACACCTCCAACTGGGCGCCGACCCTGCCGACGGCCGGCAACACCGTCCTGCTCGACCGCACCGGCCCCACCGATCCGGCGGTCGGCGGCGGCTCGGCCGCCTGGCAGAGCGTCTCCCAGATCACACTCGCCGCCGGTGGCTCGACCGACTCCGAGGTGGGCGTGGCGGGTTACGAGTACCGCACGTCCACCGACGGCGGCCAGACCTGGTCGCTGCCTTCCCCCGGCTCGTCGGTGTCGATCACCGCCGAGGGCCAGACGCTGGTGCAGTTCCGCGCGGTGGATGCACTCGGCAACGACTCCAACTGGGCGCCCACCGGCGGCACGGCCTCGGCCACCGCGCGGATCGACGTCACCGGCCCCACCGTCCCCACGGTCACCGGCGGCTCGCTGGCCTGGCAATCGGTCGACTCCGTGGCGGTCAGCGGCGGTGGCTCCACCGACGCGCTGTCGGGCATCGCCGGGTACCAGTGGCGGACGTCGACCGACGGTGGGACGACCTGGAGCAGCGCGACGGGCGGCAGCACGGCGCCGGTCACGGCGGAGGGTGAGACCCTCGTCCAGTTCCGGGCCATCGACGGCGCCGGCAACTTCTCGCCCTGGGCGCCTTCGAGCGCGCTGGCCGGAAGCACGGTGCGCATCGACCGCGGCGCGCCGACCGCGCCCACGGTCTCCGGCGGCTCGGTGGCCTGGCAGAACGTCTCGTCGGTGACCGTGTCGGCGTCGGGCGGCACCGACGGCGGCGCCGGTCTGGCCGGCTACCAGTACCGGCTCTCGATCGACGGCGGGGCGAGCTGGGGCGCCGCTGTCTCGGGCTCTGCCGCGACGATCTCGGGCCAGGGAGAGACGTTGGTTCAGTTCCGGTCGGTCGACCTCGCCGGGAACGTCTCGGCGTGGGCTCCGGGGACACCCGATTCGACCGACACCGTTCGCATCGACCGCACGGCGCCGGTGCTGCCGACGATCAGCGGCGGGTCGCTGGCATGGCAGTCGGTCAACTCGGTGACCATCTCGGCCACCGGATCGACCGATACGTGGGCCGGGTTCGACCACTACGAGATGCGCACCTCGACCGACGGCGGGGCGACCTGGACGTCGCCGACCACGGCAGCCGCGATCACCATCAGCGCTCCCGGCGAGACGCTGGCGCAGCTCCGCAGCGTCGACGCGGTCGGCAATGCCTCGGCATGGGCTCCGGCCAGCCCCGGCCCGACGAACACCGTCAGGCTCGACCGCACAGCGCCGTCCGACCCCACCGTCAGCGGCGGATCCCTGACGTGGCAGCAGGTTCCCGCCGTGACGATCTCGGCCGGCGGCGCGACCGACGGCCTGTCCGGCGTCTCCTTCTACCAGTACCGGACATCCACCGATGGCGGCGTCACCTGGTCGCCGACTTCCGCCGGAGCATCCGTAACGGTTACAACGGAAGGCGAGACGATCGTCCAGTTCCAGACGGTCGACGCCGCCGGGAACACGTCCAACTGGGCGCCGGCGTCCGCCGGCCAGGCGAACACCGTCCGGATCGATCGCACCGCGCCGAGCACGCCGACGGTATCCGGCGGGTCGCTGATCTGGCAGAGCGTGAATACGGTGACGGTGACCGGCAGCGGCTCGGACGACGGCGCCGGCAGCGGGGTCGCCTCCTACCAGCACCGCAGCTCCACCGACGGGGGCACGACCTGGACCACCGCCCAGAACGGCGGATCGGTCACGATCGGCAGCCAGGGCCAGACGCTGGTGCAGTTCCGGGCCGTCGACGCCACCGGCCTGCAGTCCGCCTGGGCGCCGGCGTCCGCCACCGCCGGCAGCACGGTGCGGATCGACCGCACCGATCCGGGCACCCCGACGGTCAGCGGCGGCGCGCTGGCGTGGCAGGACATCAGCCACCTCGTGCTGTCGGCGAACGGAGCCAGCGATCCGCTGTCCGGCGTGGCCTCCTATCAGTACCGCACGTCCACCAACGGCGGCACCACGTGGTCGGGCCCGCTGGCCGGCTCGTCGGTGAACATCACCGCCGAGGGCGAGACGCTGGTGCAGTTCCGCGCAGTCGACGCCGCCGGCAACATCGGCGCCTGGGCGCCGAACGGCTCGACCTCGCAGAGTACTGCCCGCATCGACCGCACGCCTCCGGCGGCAGCCGTCGCCAGCGGCGGCTCGCTGAGCTGGACGAACGCGTCGTCGGTCACCGTGCACGGCAGCGCCGGCGACGCGGGTAGCGGTGTGGCGTCGTACGAGTACCGCACCTCGACTAACAACGGTCAGTCGTGGTCGGCGGACCACGCAGGAGCCAGCATCGCGGTCACCGCCGCCGGCCAGACGCTGGTGCAGTTCCGCGCCACCGACGTCGCCGGCTTCACCTCCGCCTGGGCTCCTGCGGCCAACACCGCCGGCGCCACCGTACGGATCGACCGCACCGCTCCCACCGCACCCGCAGTCACCGGCGGCTCGAACGCGTGGCAGAGCGTCGCCTCGGTGGCAATCAGCGCCTCGGGGGGCAGCGACAACGCCTCGGGCGTGGCCTCGTATCAGTACCGGACATCGACAAACAACGGCTTGACCTGGTCGGCGGTTGTCTCGTCTGGCACCGCCACGATCACGGCGCAGGGCACGACCATCGTCCAGTTCCGGTCGGTGGACGGCGCCGGGAACGTGTCCGGCTGGGCGCCCACCGGCGCAACGGCGGGCTCCAAGGCGATGATCGACCGCACCCCGCCGACCCTGCCCACCGTCAGCGGCGGCTCGCTGACGTGCGCCGCCACCCGCACCATCACCGGCTCGGGCGCGACCGACTCGGGCAGTGGCGGCGTGCACTACTCCTACCAGGTGTCGACCGACGGCGGCGCGACCTACGGGGCGGCGGTCGCCAGGTCGAGTGTGACGCTGGCCACGCCGGGGAACTACGTGGTGCAGTTCCGGGCCGTGGATGCTGCAGGCAACGCGTCGGCGTGGGCGCCCGCCTCACCGGGTGCCGCGGCCAGCGCCTGCATCGTCTAGAGCGCATCGGAACACAACAGCGCGGCGGGGTAGGATGCTGCCGCTCGACGCGTTCACCCCCGACCTGCGAGGGCAGATGAAGGTCTCGACCTCCCGCTCCTCCCCCCTCACCGCCGTCGCCGACCTCGTGGCCGTGATGGTGCCCAAGCCGCCCGTGCTCGACGGAGCGGGCGCCCAGCTCGACAGTGCACTCGACGGCCGCCTGCGCCGCCTGATCGCCTCCGGCGAGGTACGCGGGGCGGTCGGCTCCGTCACCATCGTGCACACCGAAGGACTCCCTGTCCGCGCCAAGCGGGTCGCACTCGTCGGTGTCGGATCGGCCGTCGCCGCCGGCCGCGACGAGGTTCGCTCGGCCGCGGGCGCAGTCGCCCGGGCGGCTTCCGCCGCGAGGGCCACCCGGATCGCGTTTGCCTGCGATGGCACCCGGCTCGATCCGGCCGACCTGGCCCGTTGCATCGTGGAGGGCACGGTGCTCGGCGGGTACCGCTTCGACCGCTACCGCACGCAGAACCGCAACGACCTGCCACCCGTGCCCCGCTCGCTGACGCTGCTCACACGCGAGCGGGCGGCGGGCGCCGCCGCCCGGCGCGCGGAGCTGATCGCCACCGCCACCAACCGGGCTCGTGACCTGCAGAACACGCCGCCCAACGACATGGGGCCGCTGGAGCTGGTCGCACGCGCCCGCGAGATCGCCCGCGGCGACCGCACGCTGCGGGTCGAGGCGCTGGACGAGAGACGGATGGCGGCGCGCGGCATGGGCGCGTTCCTGGCGGTGGCGCGGGCCAGTGCCCGACCGGCTCGCCTGATCGTCATGCGCTACACGCCGGCGCGCGCCCCGCGTCAGCGCGACGTGGTGCTCGGCCTGGTCGGCAAGGGGCTCACCTTCGACAGCGGCGGCTACACGCTCAAGCCGGGCCGCAGCATGGTCGGCATGAAGTTCGACATGTCGGGTGCGGCCGCCGTGATCTAGGCGACCGCCGCGATCGCCGAGCTGGGCCTGCCGATTCGCGTGATCACGGTCGTTGGCACCACCGACAACATGATCGACACCAACGCCTTCATGGTGGACGAGGTTGTCAAGGCGAGCAACGGAAAGACGATCGAGATCAACAACACCGACGCCGAAGGCCGCCTGGTGCTCGCCGACTGCATGCACCACGCCCGGACCCTGGGCGTGACCCACCTGGTCGACATCGCGACGCTGACCGGCGGCGTCACGTCCGCCCTGGGCGACTACTACGGCGGGATCATGGGCCGCGACCAGGGCTGGGTCGACCGCCTGATCGACGCCGGCGAGCGATCCGGCGACCACCTCTGGCAGCTGCCCCTCCACGAGACGTTTCGCCGCTACTTCAGGTCGGACATCGCCGACATGGCGAACTCGTCGACGTACGGGATGGCCGTGTCCGGCTACGCCGCCCGGTTCCTACAGGAGTTCGCGGGCGAGGGCCCCTGGGCACATCTCGACATCGCCGGCATCGCCGACCTGATCCGGCCCCGCGGCGACGAGTTCGGCAAAGGGGGAACAGGATTCGGGGTGCGCCTGCTGGTCGAGCTGGCGGAGTCGCTCTGTTGAGCGGACTGGACTACGACCTCGACGACGAGCACCGGCTGTTCCGCAGCACGGTGCGCGAGTTCGCGGAGGAGCGGATCGGGCCGCAGGCGGAGGAGCTCGACCGGGAGGGCCGGTTTCCCCTGGAGCTGGTCGGGGAGGCGGCGGAGCTGGGGCTGCTGGGGATTCCGATCCCCGAGGAGTGGGGCGGCGCCGGCTCCGACACCCTGGCCTACGCGCTGGCGATCGAGGAACTGGCCCGGGTGGACAGCTCGTTTGCGATCACCGTCGCAGCCCACACCTCGCTGGGCACCACCCCGATCCTCCGGTTCGGTTCGCGCCAGCAGCGGGAGCGGTGGCTTCCCGACCTGGCGGCCGGCAAGCGGCTGGCGGCGTTCGGCCTGACCGAGCCGGGAGCAGGGTCGGACGCCGGCGCGACCCGCACCACCGGCCACCTCGAGGACGGCGAGTGGGTGATCGACGGCTCCAAGATGTTCATCACCAACGCCGGCACCGAGATCTCGGCCCTGGTCACGATCACCGCCCGCACCGGGCCGGAGGAGATCTCGAACATCGTGGTCTGCAACGGCACGCCGGGCTACACCCCGACGGAGCCGTTGAAGAAGATGGGGTGGCGGTCGTCCGACACGCGAGAGCTCTCCTTCCAGGGCTGCCGTGTGCCGGAAGGCAACCTGCTCGGCCCGCGCGGCGAGGGCTTCCACCAGTTCCTCGAGATCCTCGACGGCGGCCGCATCAGCGTCGCCGCGCTGGGCCTGGGGATGGCCCAGGGGGCGTTCGAGATGGCGCTCGCCTACGCCAAGTCTCGGGAGCAGTTCGGCCGGCCGATCGGGCGCTTCCAGGCCGTCCAGTTCAAGCTGGCCGACATGGCGACCGAGATCGAGGCGGCCCGCAGCCTGGTCTGGAAGGCCGCCTGGCTGAAGGACCAGGGTCAGCCGTTTGCCCAGCAGGCGGCGATCGCCAAGCTGTACACCGGCGAGCTGGCCCGGCGCGTGTGCAACGAGTCGCTGCAGGTGCACGGTGGCTACGGGTTCATGGACGAGTACCCGATCAGCCGCTTCTACCGTGACGCCAAGGTGCTCGAGATCGGCGAGGGGACCAACGAGGTGCAGCGGCTCGTGATCGCCCGCGGCCTCGGTCTGTGACAGCGGCGCAGGGGCTGCAGGGCGGGGGCTTGGTCTTCGCGCTAGGGCTCCTGCTGGCAACCGCGGTGGCACGGGCGCTGCCGGAAGGCTGGCCCCGACGCGTGACGGAGGAGACCGGCATCATCCTCGCCTGCGCGGGTCCTGCCATCGCCGTACTCGCCCCGTATGTTCAGCACCGGGTGTGGCCGGTCGCCGTGATCATCGCGGTCGGCTACGGCGGCTTCTTCCTGTTGCGCACGTGGCAGCTCCGGCGCGCCAACCGCGACGGCGTCCGCCGGTTGGTGGGGCTCCACCGGGACGCAAGCTACGGCGAGGTGCTGCAGCAGGTGGAGCGGCTGGAACCGCGGCCGGTGGCGCTGACCGGCCAGATCGTGCTCGCGGCGACTGCCGCCGCCGTGCTGGTCGTCGGCGACGCCGTCGGCCTGCTGGTACCCGCGTTTACCGCTCTTTGCCTGGGCATCGGCGAGACAACCGCGCGTGGCGCCTACCATCGACAGCTCGGCAAGAAAGTGCGTCAGATCGGCCACTAGGCAAGGAGGGCACCATGGTTCAGGAGGCTCGTCTGAAGGACGCCGGCTCAGGCCTGACTCCGGTCACGCCGGGGTGGTTCGTCGTCAACGTCGCCGACGCGGCATGGCTCCGCAACGACGCGTTCGGCAACCGCTGCCACTTCGAGAGCAACCGGCGCGTCTTGATGGACAGGCCCGGCGCCGAGCCGCAGAGCTTCGCCGAAGCGGGGTTCACGCTCGCGGTGCTGGAGCCCGGGAAGCCGACCGGGATGTACCACGCCGAGTCCAGACAGGAGGACTTCCTGGTGCTCGCCGGGGAGTGCCTGATGGTGATCGAGGAACACGAGCGACCGCTGCAGGCCTGGGACTTCGTGCACTGCCCGCCAGGGACGAACCACGTCTTTATCGGCCGCGGCGAGGGACCCTGCGTCATCTTCATGGCAGGCTCCCGGCACGAGGGCTCCACCATCCTCTACCCGAGGTCGGAGGCGGCGCTTCGCCACGGCGGAGGAGTCGAGACCGAGACGGCCAGCCCGCACGAGGCCTATGCCCGGTTCTCCCACTGGAGACTCGGCCGCCCGGACACCTGGGCCGAGCTGCCGTGGGCCTAAGGCTGACGACTCAGCGCATCCGGGTGACCGGGTAGCCGCTGGCGCGGACGAGCTGGACGATCTGCTCGGCGTGCGCCTCGTCCCGGGTCTCGAGGATCAGCTCGATGCCGGTCTCGGCAACGGCGACGTCGACGCTCTCGCGGTGGTGCGAGACAACCAGGATGTTGACGTGGGCGTCGGCGATCACCTTGAGGAGCTCCATCAGCTGGCCGGCCCGGTCGGACAGCCGGGTGCGGATCACCAGGTAGCGGCCCTGGTTGGTGAGTCCGAACCGGATCACCTGCATCAGCAGCGGGGTGTCGATGTTGCCGCCGGAGAGCACGGCCACTGCCTTTCGAGCCGTCACCTTGCCCGACAACAGGGCGGCCAGCGCCACAGCCCCCGCGCCCTCGGCCACGGTCTTCGTGCGCTCGAGCAGGTGGACGATGGTCTGGCCGATCTCGGCGTCGGTAACGGTGACCACGTCGTCCACCAGCTCGCGGACGAGGTGGAAGGTGATCTCCCCGGGCCGCTTGACGGCGATGCCGTCGGCGATCGTCTCGGTCTGCGGCACCGGATGGATGTCGCCGCGGTCGAGTGAGGCCACGTACGGCGCGCAACCGGCGGCCTGGACGCCCACGATCCGCACTTCGGGCCGCTGCTGCTTGATCGCCAAGGCGACCCCGGACAGCAGGCCGCCGCCGCCCAGCGGCACCAGCACGGTGTCGACGTCGGGGCAGTCCTCGAGGATCTCGAGGCCTACGGTACCCTGGCCCGTGATGACCTTCTCGTCGTCGAACGGGTGCACGAGGGTGCGCCCGGTGCGGGCCGCGTCCGCCTGTGCGGCCGCAACGGCGTCGTCGACGCTCTCGCCTGCCAGCTTGACCGTGGCGCCATAGCCCTCGGTCGCGCCGACCTTCGCGAGCGATGCGGCGCCGGGCATGTAGACGGTCGCAGCGACGCCCGCCTGGCGTGCGGCGAAGGCCACCGCCTGGGCGTGGTTGCCCGCCGACGGGGCGATCACGCCCGCGGCCCGCTGCTCGTCGGTCAACGACAGCATCTTCGTGAAGGCGCCCCGGATCTTGAACGAGCCGGTGCGCTGCTGGTTCTCGAACTTCAGCCAGACGTCGCATCCCGCCCAGGTCGAAAACGTGTCCGAGCGGAGCAGTGGCGTACGGTGCGCGACCCCCTCCAGCCGGGCCGCTGCGGCCTTGATGTCGTCGAGTGTCACCATCGTGGTGACGGCGAACAGTACCGGATAGGCTCTGCGCCATGACCGACGAAACGCCGCTCTACGCCTACATCGAGATCCCCAAGGGAAGCCGCAACAAGTACGAGTTCGATCCCGAGCTCGGCCAGATCGTTCTCGACCGCACGCTGTGGACGAGCGTCGTCTACCCGGCGGACTACGGGTTCCTGATCGATACGCTCGGGCGCGACGGCGACCCGGTCGACACCCTGGTGCTGGTCGCCGAGCCGACGTTCCCGGGCTGCGTGATCCCGGTCGAGCCGATCGGCGTGTTCGAGATGAGCGACGAGAAGGGCGAGGACCACAAGGTGCTGTGCGTTCCCTACAAGGATCCGAAGTGGAGCCACATGCACGACATCTCGGACATCCGCGACAGCCTGCTCGACGAGATCTCGCACTTCTTCGACGTCTACAAGGACCTCGAGCACGGCGCCGACACGGTGGTCGGCGGCTGGTTCGGGCGCAAGACCGCCGACGAGGTGATCGCCGAGGGCCAGGCGGCGTACATCGCGGCGCAGGCCGCGCCCCAGAGCTAGTCGTCGCCGGGCTGGCCGCGGAACACGCGGTCGGCCAGCACCCGGGTCGCCGCCAACGGATCGATCCGGCGCTCGTGCACGTCGTCCAGCAGGCCGCGCAGCTCCGGGTCTCGCTCCACTGCGCGGGCCAGCCTGCGGCGGGCCTGGGCCACGGCCAGCGCCACCACCTCCTGCTCGAGGCTCCGCCGGCGGCGGCCGGCCAGCCCCTCCTCGCCCAGGAACGCCCGGTGCTCGCCGACGGCATCCCACAGCTCGGTGATCCCCTCGCCCCGGATCGCCTCGGTCTCGACAATCGGCGTCCTCCACTCGCGATTGCGGTCGAGCGAGAGGATCGAGCGGATCTCGGACCGCATGGTGCGCGCGGCCGGATGGTCGGCCTTGTTGATGACGATCACGTCGGGGATCTCCATTACCCCGGCCTTCAGCGCCTGCACCGAGTCGCCTGAGCCGGGCATCAGCACCAGCACCACCGTGTCGGCGACCGACGCCACCTCGACCTCCGACTGCCCGACTCCGACCGTCTCCAGCAGCAGCACGTCCTTGCCCGACGCGTCGAGGATGAGGAGGGTCTGCAGCGTGGCGGCTGCGACGCCGCCGAGGTGGCCGCGCGTGGACATCGAGCGGATGAACACGCCGGGGTCGAGGAAGTGGTCGGACAGCCGGATGCGGTCGCCCAGCACCGCCCCCTGTGTAAACGGGCTGGAGGGGTCGACCGACACCACGCCCACGGTCTGCTCCTCGCGCCGCAGGTGCGCCACCAGCGCCGCGATCAGGCTCGACTTGCCGACCCCGGGCGGGCCCGTGAACCCAGCGATCGTCGCCGATCCGGTATGGGGATAGAGCGCGGCGACCAGATCGGCCGCCTGCGCCCCTCCGTCCTCGACCACCGAGATCGCGCGCGCCACCGCCCGCCGGTCGCCCGACCCGACCCCGCTGACCAGCTCCAAAACGTCGACCTGACGGCTCACGCGGGCTGCAACGCTCGCACCAATGCGTCGGCGAACAGCAGGTTCTCCTCCGGCGTGCCGACGGTGACCCGGACGGCGTCAGGCGCGCCAAACGACGCCAGCGGCCGGATGACGATGCCCTCCTGCTCGAGCCGGCCGACCAGGCCGGCCGCGTCGCCGACCCTGGCGAACACGAAGTTGGCGAAGGCCGGCTCGGTGGGTACGCCGGCGTCGGCGAACGCCTGCTCGATGACGGCGCGGCCGACCGCGTTCAGGTCGCGGCGGCGGGCGACCTCGGCCGGCTGGTCGAGGCTGGCGAGTGCGGCCGCGTGGGCCAGCTCGGACGTCGCAAACGGCCGCCCCACCTTGGCCAGCGCGACGCCTGTCTCGGCGGGCACCACGGCGTAGCCGATCCGGAGGCCGGCGAGGCCGTAGATCTTGGAGAACGTACGCAGCACGGCCACGTTGTCCCGGTCGGCGAACTCGGCGACCGCATCCGGGTACCCGGGATCGGTGACGTACTCGTGGTAGGCGTGGTCGAGCACGGCCAGCACCCCAATCGGTAGCCGGTCGAGGAAGCGGGCCAGCCGATCTCGCCGGACGATCCCGCCGGTCGGGTTGTTGGGGTTGCAGACGTAGACCAGGCGGGTGCGTTCGCCGATCCGCTCGAGCATCGCGTCGAGGTCGCACGAACCGTCGCGGAGGTGGACCAGCACCGGCTCGCCGGCGTGCTTGATCGCGTCCAGCCGGTAGCTGACGAACGACGGCCAGCCGGTGACGATCTCGTCGCCGGGGTCGAGGTACGCAAGCGACAGATCACCGACCAGCGCGTCCGCCCCGTTGCCGATCACCACCCGAGACGGGTCGACACCGTGCCGCTCGGCCAGCGCCTGGCGCAGCTCCGGCCCGCGCTCCGGGTAGCGGTTCAGCTCGGGAGCCTGGCGTGCGATCGCCTCCAGCGCGGAGGGGAACGGACCGTAGGGGCCCTCGTTCGACGCCAGCTTGACGACGCGCCCCAGACCCAGGTCACGGCGCACGGCTGCAGCCGGTTTCCCCGGCTGATACACGTGCAGCTGATCAAGCGTGGAGCGAGGCATGAGGGTGGCTAGAGTACCAGCCACCTTGGCCGCTCCCCGCGAGATCGGGATCTTCGCGCTGGGCACCGTCCTCGTTCCCGGTGAGCTGATGCCGCTGCACATCTTCGAGCCCCGGTACAGGGAGCTGATCGGCGACTGCGAGCGCGACCAGGTGCCGTTCCTGCTCCTGTTCACCGACGATGAGGGCACCCGCGAGGTGGGCTGCACGGCCCAGCTGGTCGAGGTCGTCGAGCGGTTCGACGACGGCCGGATGAACGTCGTGGTCGAGGGCCGCGACGTGGTCAAGGTCGTCCAGATCACCCGCGGCCGGGGATACACGACCGCCGTGGTGGAACCGGCGCCCGACGACCTATCCGCCGAAGGCGACCAGGAGGCTGCTCTCGACCTCTACCGGCAGATCGCGGAGGCCGGCGGCGGCGATCCCCAGGAGGATCTGCTGGCCTCCGCGCGACCGCTCTCCTACGCCATCATGTCCCGCGTCGAGTTCCCGTCCGACGAGAAGCAGCGGCTGCTCGAGCTGCGCTCCGAGCGCGAACGCCTGACGGGCGTGACCGAGTTGCTGGCCCGCGGCCTGCAGGCGCTCGAGGCGATGGCCAAGGTTCGGGAGCGCGCCCACACCAACGGCAAAGTCGACCGCGGGTGACGCAGGAGGCAGCGGGCGCCGGCAGCAGGCTGGCGCGACACCCGCTGGCGGCGGTCGCGGCCGCCAACCTGGTCTACTCCGGGGCCTTCCCTGTCAGCGGGTACGCCCTGCGCGGGCTGTCGCCGGTGACCATCACCGGCCTCCGGTTCCTGATCGCCTCGGTGGTCATGCTGCCCGCAGCCGTGCCGGTGCTCCGGCGGATGCCGCGGGGCGACCTGATCTCGATCGGATGCATGGCCATCGTCGGCCTGTGGGGCCAGATGGTGCTGATCTACCTCGGCATCGACGCCTCGCAGGCGGCGATCGCGGCGGTCATCGTCGGCCTCGAGCCGGTCATGATCGCCCTCTGGGCGAAACTGCTCCTGGGCGAGACGTTCGGCGCCCGGCGCAGCGTCGGGCTGGCGGTCGGTCTGACCGGATCGCTGCTGGTGGCCGGCATCGGCTCCGGCGGCAGCGGCAACATCGGCGGCCTGCTGCTGCTGCTCGGCACCGGCCTCACCTTCTCGTGGTACACGGTCTCCAGCAAACGGTTCCTGGTTCGCTACAAGGTTTCGGAGCTGCTCTCGGTGGTGACCGTGATCGGAGCGGCGTTCGGCCTCGTCCCCATGTTGGTCAGCATGGCCGCATTCAACGGCGTGCACGGCCCGACCACGCTGACCTGGCTGTGCATGCTCTACCTGGGAATCGGCAACAGCGTGCTCGGCTACGCCCTCTGGAACCGGGGGCTGAGCGGGCTGGCCGCGGGCGCCGTGGGCGCCTCGCTCTACGCCCAGCCGGTGCTCGGCGCGCTGCTCTCCTGGGCCGCTCTGCGGGAGCCGCTGCCGGCAACGTTCCTGCCCGGGACGGTGGTAGTGCTACTGGGCGTGTGGATCGCCACCAGCAAGGTAGGCACCCAGATCACAGGACGAGTCCGGCGCAGTCCCGCCGGGGGTCGCCGGCCGCGCTGAGCGCCCCGTCGGCGCCGACGACAACGGCGTTGGCCCCCCCGAAGTACAGGTTCAGCCCGTCGAATCGGTTCAAGAGCTCACCCCACCCCTCCAGCCGCTCGAGCTCGGCCGGGTCGAAGCCACCCTCGCAGTCGAGCCGGTCGCCTTCGACGTGGACACGTGGATGGCGCACCGCGGAGTCCACGTCCATCCGGTGCTCGATCACGTTCCAGACCACCTGCGTGATCGCCGAGCGGAGGCGGTTCGACCCGCTCGAGCCCACCACCAGCTCCAGCCTTCCGTTGCGAGTGACCATCGTCGGCGCCTGCATGCTGGTCAGGCGAACCCCCGGCGCCAGATGGCGGCCGACAGCGAGGTCCTCCTCGCCCATCATGTTGTTCAGGTGCAGGCCGGTGCCGGGGACAATGACCCCCGAGTGGCTCCCGTTGGAGGCAGTGAAGGCGACCGCGGTGCCCTCGCCGTCGACGACCGAGATGTGCGTCGTCCCCCGGTCGGAGTGGACGAGGGGTGCCCCCCGGCGGACGCCGCGCAGGGCGGCCATCACCGCCGCGACGCTGTGCAGCCTGGCCTCGGGCCCGAGGACGTGCGCGGCGAGGCCGCCGCGGTGCAGCAGCCGTGCAAAGCTGCGGTCACGCAGCCGGGCGGCCGCCCGCATCGTCTCGGCCAGCACCAGCAGCTCTCCGGCCGAGCCGGACTCTAGATCGCCGCCCACCG
>Ga0265338_10006688_pt1 | contig 14571 bp, 7 predicted proteins | sample 42126metaG_FD_193579 | JGI IMG/M metagenome (GOLD analysis project Ga0265338, IMG submission 193579) | Rhizosphere microbial communities from Carex aquatilis grown in University of Washington, Seatle, WA, United States - 4-21-26 metaG | ecosystem: Host-associated > Plants > Roots > Rhizosphere >... | reverse complement strand
GTATAGCTACATCCGGTACGGCTTCCAGCGTGCCATTCTCTGGCGTGGCCGCTGGCACTAACACCAACGCTCTGGTTATTGGCACTGGCGGCAGCTTAGCCACCTCTGGTACCGGTACCATCGCTGCAACCAGCTGTACAACTTGTATCGTTCAGGTGCCGACAGGCAACTCGGCCGCTACCCCCAGTAACAACGTCATCTCACCGACAGCTGCCAGCGTTAACGGCTTAACAATTAACTCCACCAACAATGCTACTACTGGTGCCACAGCCGCCATCATTAACCAAAGCCTAAATGTCGCTACAGCTTCCGTCGATATTCTTGATCTAAACGGTACCAATGCCGCCAATACCATTGCCAACGGTCTACTCTTCAACCAAACCGGCGCCGGTACTCTAACTACCGGCATTAACGTCACCCGAACAGCCGGTACCCTAACTAACGGTCTAAGCTTCTCCGGTACCATAGGCACCGACATAACCACCGGTACTACCAACCGGGCTCTAGCCATTGCCCCCAACGGCACCGGTGCTCTTAACCTAGCCACCACCAATACCGGTGCCGTTACCATTGGCAATACCACCGGCACTTTCCAGTTAATTAGTGCTAGTGGCGGCCTAAACGTCTCTACGACTGGCGCCTTAACCGGCGTAGCCTCCATAGATACTATTACTCATACAGCTACCGCCATTACCTTCGCCGGGGCAGGTACCATTTCTTCCACTGGCGCCAACGCCCTGGCCTTAAGTAGCTCCAATGCCCTTAACCTAACCGGGGCCTCGCCGTCTACCTGGACTATTGGCGCCAGTAACGCCCTAACCATCACTTCGTCTAACTTCAATACCACATCTACGGGTATTAACTCCACAGCTATCGGTGCGACTACAGCTAGCACTGGCAAGTTCACCACGCTCACCGAGACTAACTTACTGGTTTCTAACGCCGCACCAACCATTTCATCCGGTTTTGGTACCGGCCCCTCTATCTCATCTAATAACGGAACAGCCGCTTTCCGTATCAATGTGGGGACAGGCGGTTCGGCGACTAGTGGAGTTATAGGTTTACCAGCCGCTACAACCGGCTGGAACTGTTACGCTACAGACATCACAACGAACTCAACCGGCGTTTTCTACACTAAACAAACCGCCTCAACCACTACCACGGCTACAATTGGGAACTTCAGTGATGTAGCAGTCGCCACAGCTTGGACAGCCAGTAACATTTTGGCGGTATCCTGCTTCGCCTTCTAAGGACTTGCATATGGGTAAGTAATTAAATAAACTAAGCACAAGCAGACAACTTTAAAGGAGGACAATTATAGTGAGTGCAGAAGTAGCTCCAATGGGGCGGGTAGCCAGACTTAAAAAGAAGCTGAAAAAATGGACATGGCGTCAATGGCTAGCGGCTTTAGTAACCGTAGCAGCCATAGTTTTAGCCCTTTTCTTTGGTGTTAAATACCATCAGACTCAAAATAAAAATAAGCTTTTGTTAAATCCACAAACAGCCGCCCAAACACAGGTAGCTGACACTGTCCAGGCCGTTGGTAAGTTGGTAGAGTTGCCGTCAAACCAAACGCCCACGCTAGCGACTGTGACAAACGCTTCCAAGCTAAAAAGCCAGGCTTTCTTTGCCAAGTCCGAAAATGGCGACAAGGTGCTAATTTACACCCAGGCCAAAGAAGCTATCTTGTATAGGCCATCTACCAACAAGATCATTCAAATAGCGCCAGTAAATATTGGCAGTAGCACAACTAGCGGTCAATAGCCCAACCTTTTACTGTAAACGGAGTCTTAACTTAAGCCTAGCCATGACATTACCGTGGCGCTTAAATTGAAGTTCACGCTGTATTGCCACAGCCCGGTCGTCGTAGGCTTCGTAGTAAATAATCTTCCAAGGTTGGAACCGTGAAGTGAAACCCTTTTCGGCTGTATTATGCTCGTCAAGTTGCTTATCTAGGGAGGCAGTATAGCCAACGTATATTTTTTGGGGATTCGCCTGGCTTTGCAGTAGATAAACATAATACATATTAATAAAGTTTAACATAAAATTGTAAAATTGGGTGGGTTGCCAAAGTGACAAGCTTATAATCTGTTATTGCCTAGGTCTTGACCAGGGTTTGCGTATATTGCTTATGTATGATAATTAGGCTACTCTTCATAAATTTTAGCGGCTTGGTGTGTCTTAAATGGGTTGCTAGGTTAGAACACAGTCAACCTGACTCTCGACGCTACAGCAGCCTCAGCTACTGTTAATCTCGGCACCGGTGCCCAGGCTAAAACTACCCAGATCGGTAGCTCGATAGGGACTACTTCGGTGACTATTACCGCAGGCTCGGGGCCAATTACTTTGACTGGTCACTTAAGGAGCACGCAGACTACAGCTCCTACGATATCGATACGCCGGCCAGCTGCGGTGCGGGTCCTGCGGCTACTGTAACTGCAGTATCCACTGGCAATGCAGGCTTCTTTACCATACCGGCGGCACAAGCACCACAGGTGCGTGTAATATCGTTATTACGTTCAATAGTACCCTTCAGGGTTGCACCTAGGCCAGTGATACTTTAGCCAACAAGCGCAATTGACAGCGGCTCGGTTTCAACCTTAACAGGCTTCGTTATTGCTACTGGCACGACTTCCTTCACTATGCAACTTAGTGCGGCTGACGCTGCAGGCACAAAGTACAGCTTCTACTACTGGGTGATCGAATAAGCCTATTGTAGCTTGCGTTTTAAGTAGCGCGCTAATAGATGATGAGCTCCCGCATCCATAGCCTTAACAAGTAAGGGGAGCATATCAATGTTTGCTTTGTCAAAAAAGCTTGGCCATGATCTTAAGACTTGGGCGGGCTACGTTGTACCGGGGCCGCTAGCGAGCAAAGCTCGAACCCGCCGTCACATTGATCAAGCTAGGTACTGAGATTCATGGTCCATAAAATAAGATGACCATCGAGGTGCGTCAGATTTTATTCCGGAAGAACTTGAAAGATTCTAGCAAAGTCATCCAAGCCATAGACAATACTCAGACTAAGTAAAAAGAGTCCGAAAGCTCGAAAATTTGTTCAGGTCATTCGGGGTGGATGTGGATAAAAAATATCGCTAATGTAGGATTTACTACAGATAGCTTGTTCATTGGTGTCCCGGCTTTATAGTGTAGATTGAGCAAGTTTGTTATAAAAAATGCTACAAAAATAGATAAAATAGGCGGGACAAATAACACCTTAGAAGTCCCGCCTTTTCTCCTTGACTTTGTCCGGTTAAAAAACCATAATCATAAGCAGTTAAACGAACAAAAAAATTAACAAAAAAATGGCACGCCGAAAAACTAAAATTTGCTTATCATGTCAGCGAGTTTTTCGTGGGCGTGCCGATGCACGGACTTGCAGTGAGCGTTGTCGAAAGAGATTACAGAGAGCCAAAGCGGCGGTAGAGACCGAAGTTGAACACATTGAGCACTCAGCCAAAGAGGCTGTCGAGGGTCTGGAGGCTAAATTAACATCCCACGCTACCGAAGAAGGATTTGCGGCCGGGGTGGTTGCATCAGCCGCGACATTACCCGTTAATCCTTTGCCGACTCTTCAGCCAGCTCCACCCTCGGTTTATTCACCTCCCGTTAGCGAAAGCCTGGATGGTTCTACCCAGCCCATAGCACCTTCCATGGCGCCTATGCCGTCAGTAACACCTGTCGCTCAGGCTGATCTATCCGTACCCGCAGAGCCGGCCCATCAACCGGGAGCCGTTCTGGCACCGGCGGCGACCACAAACAATACACCGGTCTCCTTGTCGACCAACACGGTTCTGCCCGCTACACCAGCGACAAATCTGACCGCAGGACCTCTAATTCCACCTGTTGAGCCTCAGGTGGAGACTCCAAAACAGCCGCGTTTCCAAAGACACCTGTTGCGCTTGCCAGCTGGCGCCAAGTTTGCGCTAACGGGGGCGTTTGTCGTCGTGGTTGTGGCTATAGGCATGTATCTGTTAGGCAATCAATTCGGCTTAAATCAGGCAAAGTCGAATCCGAACGGTGGTACACCAACCGTCACTACTAAGTCGGGCCTGTCCGAATCACCTAGTGTCACGACTCTGGAGATAAACCGAACAACGGTCATAGCCGGTGGCAACTCGTTTACGACTACCGGACCGGTCCTATTTAAGAATCAGATTAATTCAACAAACGCCTTCAGCGTTCAGGACGCCAATGCGAGCGGTGTTCTGACGGTGGATACGACCAACCGAATAGTTGGCATCGACACCACCCCCACCGCTGGAGGCGCTAGTTTACAGGTTGGCGGCAGTGTAAATATATCCGGCCAGTATCTGGTCAATGGTCAGCCCCTGGGATCATCAAGCCTGGCAGACTTTTCCAACATTACTCGGATGGGCAACACCTTTAACGGGCCAAACGAACTGGTTGAGCTCAATAGCTCGGGTATCTTACCAGCGCTCAATGGAAGTTTGCTCACTAATGTAGACGCCATAACGCTTCAGGGGAACGGCGCGAATTATTACACAAATGCCTCAAATATCTCATCAGGGACATTGAGCGACAGCCGATTAAGCTCCAATGTGGCATTGCTCAACGCCAATAACACCTTTACGGGCAATAACATCCTGAACGGGAACAACACGTTTAATGGCCAGAACACGTTCAACGGCGTGACGATCCAGAACGGCAATTTTCTGTTCCAGAGTGCTACCAACGCCACCAACGCTTTCCAGATCCAAAATGCCGCCGGCAACGACAATCTGCTTGTTGCCGATACGATTAACACCAGGGTAGGTATTGGCGTACAGCCAAACTACACGCTGGATGTTAATGGAGACATTAACGTCAGTGCCGGAAATACCTTCAGAATTGGCGGAGCCAGCATCTGTAACGCTTCAGGCTGTACACCGTCTTCTAGCTCAGGCAGCTTTATCCAGAACAGCACGGCTTTGCAGACTAATGCCAACTTTAACTTCCAGTCAGCGGATGTTAACGGTGTCGGTGGCATTATTCGCGGCGCTTCGGGTCAAATGGCTGATCTGCTCGAGGGACAAACCAGCACCGGCTCTCAGGTCTTCGCGCTGGACCCGTCAGGCAATGTGAACATCATCGGCCAGTACGAGATAAATGGCGCGCCCATCTGTACGGTTGGCGGCTGTACGGTGGCTTCCGGCTCGGGTAGCTATATCCAAAACGGCACAGCTTTACAGGCCACAGCCAATTTCAACATCGAATCGGTTGGCACAGGCAACGTCGTTGGCATCTTGAAAGGTATAAGCGGCCAAACGGCCGATATTCTGCAGGCCAAAGATGGCAATGGCGCAGTGGTATTTACGGTCGGCAACCAAGGGCAAACCCTGCACAAAGATACATCCTCTGGTTCGCATACCTTCTTCCAAGTTCAAGATTCATCCAGCCAAGCTTTGCTGACAGCAGATACGATCACGGGGCAAATTCTGTTCCCGAATGCGGACATAAGTTCCGCGGCACTACTGATCGGCGGGGACGCAAACTTGTATCGCAGTACAAACAGCACGCTCAAGACGGACGGAAACTTAGTAGTTGCAGGCAATTTAACCGTTAATGGTACTGGTTTGTTCAGAAACACTACCGACTCCACCGTTGCCTTTCAGATTCAGAATGCGGCAGGTGCTAGTAATTTATTAGTTGCTGACACAAGTCATACGGCGATAGGTGTTGCCATGGTTCCTTTGGCAAACGTGGCATCTTTACAGGTTACGGGCGGCATTGATCTTGCAACCACCAATACCGTTAACAGCAACACCAATTCGCTCGTAGGTATCTATAATGACGTCACAAACAATGGTGCGGGCGACGCCGGAATGCAAGGTTTCTATGCCGACCTTAACAATAACTCTACTGGAACATTGGTATGGGCCCGTGACTATGAAGCAAAAATCAGGAATAACTCAACCGGTACAATTACTGATGCGTATGATTTCTACGCAAGAACTCCTTCCAATACCGGGGGAGGAGCTATAACTAGCGCCTATGGAATCTACCTCCAGGGGAGTAATACCACGGGCGTAACTAACCCTTACGGTGTTTACCAAGCTGGTACTAGTGATACAAACTTCTTTAACGCCAAGACAAATACGTTTAAAGCGGGTTCCAATACCACTACAACTTTCCAGATACAAAATGCTTCCGGAGTTAATATCCTAACTGCCGATACCAGCAAGGGAGTCCTAACCCAATCCGGCTTTGGCGGCAGCTATATCGGGGGCGCCGACGCCAGCGGTACGACCAACTCTGGTACGGGAAATAGCACATTTAATGTCACCTTTACCTCTGGTAAATACCTCTACGCGGTTAAGAACGGTGATGCGACGGATTGTAGCACTGTTGGCAATCATGTCGGTTGTGAGCTTCAGATATATGACGTCACCAATCCGGCTACACCGACCTACATAGGTGGTGCCGACGCTAGTGGCTCAACCAATTCCGGTATAGGGAACAGTAGCTTCTTGAATATTTATGTCGCTGGACACTATGCTTATATCGGCAAAGTCTCAAATACTACGGCCTGCTCACAAGCTACGGGTTCCGCCATTGGCTGTGAACTACAAGTTTACGATGTCTCTAACCCCGCCACGCCTACCTACGTCGGTGGCGCCGACGGCAGTGGTTTGACCAACTCTGGAATAGGTGGCACTAGTTTTTCTGGCGGGCTGTATATTTCCGGCCGATATCTGTATGTATCTAAAGCGGGCAACGCCACCGCCTGTTCGCAAACCGCCGGCTCTGCTATCGGCTGTGAACTACAAGTTTACGACGTCTCCAACCCAGCTGTCCCGACCTACGTCGGTGGCGCCGACATAAGTGGATCCAGCTCTGGCACGGGCTCCGACAACAGCAGCGGTATATTTGTCTCTGGCCGATATGCCTACTTTTCTGCCGGTGGCAACGCCACCGCCTGTTCGCAAACCGCTGGCAGTGCCATTGGCTGTGAGCTGCAGATTTACGATGTCTCCAACCCCGCCACTCCTACCTACGTTGGTGGCGCCGACTCGTCTGGTTCGACCAACTCCGGGACTTCCGCAGATAGATCATTTGCGCCATATGTGTCTGGTCGATATGTTTATGTTCCTAAGACCGGCAACGCCACCGCCTGTTCTCAGACTGTCGGCTCGGCCATTGGCTGTGAACTACAAGTTTACGATGTCTCCAACCCGGCCATACCAACCTATGTCGGTGGTGTCGACGCTAGCGGTTCGACCAATTCCGGAACCGGAAATAATACGTTTGACTCGGTGTATACATACGGTCGCTATGCGTACGTGGCTAACAGTGGCTCAGCCACTGCCTGCTCTCAGACTGTCGGCTCCGCCATTGGCTGTGAACTACAAGTTTACGATGTCTCTAACCCAGCCGCACCGAGTTACGTTGGTGGCGCCGACGCCTCTGGCTCAACCAACTCCGGTACAGGGAATAGCGCCTTCAACTTAGTTAATGTTTCGGGCCGTTACGCATATGTATCTAACAGTGGCTCAGCCACCGCCTGCTCTCAGACCGTCGGTTCAGCTATCGGCTGTGAACTACAAGTTTACGATGTTTCTGGCATAGATGCGGTTTCGATTAATACGGGCACACTAGAGACTGGAGGCTTAAGTGTCACAGGCAACGCGAAGTTTTCTAATGATATTTCCCTGCAAGGCGGTTTAAATGTCGGTCAAAGCGCGTTCATTCAGGGCGATATAACCGTTGCTGGTGCTGCTAAATTCCAGGATAAGACCAACTCCACCACGGCCTTCCAGATTCAAAATTCGGGCGGGACATCTATTCTGACAGCCGATACCACAAATCGGCTTATCACCGTCGCCAACCTCCAAGCTACAGGTACCATAACCCTCCAGAATGGGCAGGGGGCAGGCATTCAACTCCGTACCGTCAGCAACTCGTCAATCGGCAACGCCATGACCTTCTCTGGCAATGAAATCACTGACGTAGTCCGCTCTGTCCATACTCAAGGCGACGGCCGTCAACCACCAGATAGCTCCATGGGTATATGGGAGGCTACGACCAACTTAATGCCTAATGGCGGGGGTGAGACAAACTCAAATGGCTTTATTAACAACCAACATCTGACTGTCAGCCGTACCACTACGGTGTCTAAATTTGGTACGGCCGCATTTCAGGGGACCACCACAACCACTGGAACGTGGAGTGCAGAGTGGCGTCAAACAGACGGCAATACATTAATTTCTGCTACTGCCGGTAATACGTACACCTTCTCGATGTGGTCGGAGGCGGCATCCAACTATGGAACGCGAGCCGCGACTATTAACATAGTCTGGTGTAGCACAACACCTTGTTCCGGCGGCAATATAATCTCTACCTCCACTGTCAATATATCTAACTTATCAACCTCTTGGACGCGCTATAGCGTCACCGGAACCGCTCCTGCAACCACCACGATTGTTAGACCGACGTTTACTAGCGACGGCTCTCCCGGAACCGGCGAGACAAATTACTTTGATGGTGTACAGTTTGAACAAAAATCTATCTCCACACCTTACGTAGAGACCAGTAGCGGTACTGTTGCTCGTAGCGCCGCGTCAATAACAGCGCCGGCCAGCAATCTAAACGCTACCACTGGTTGGTTCGCCGCTCGTATCCGTATGGGTTATTCCAGTGCCAACGCCGCAGCCGTTAAAACCGAACAGGGCAACACAGATGAGCGAATATTCGAGTGGGTAACTGATAGCAATACCCGGTTGGCGATTGTTATTCCCGGCACTAACGCCATCCAGATATACAGGACGATTGGTGGGGTCCAGACGTCCGTGAGTACTGCCTCGCTAAGCTGGAATGCTGGCGACATATTGACAATTGTAGGGGCTTGGGATGCCACAAAAATTTACATATCGGCCAATGCTTCCAGTTTTGCAAGTGGTGCCGCTAGCCCATCGGCCCCGACCGGAGCTACCTTTAATATTGGCTCCAGTCCTTTGGGCTCTTCCGGCGATTTAGATAGCGATGTGTTATGGGCGGCCGCCGGCACCGGTTCACTAAATACTTCTAGCACTACCGATGTTACAGCTCTCTATAACTACGGCAATTCTGATCCGACATTGAGCGGCTTAACTTCATTAAACTCCGGAGCAGCCAACCCCACTTTTGTCTGGGACGGTGAATCTACCCAATACTCTGGCACTAACAATGCCTTCACTAACGACTCCCAAATATCCATTGACGACGTCAACTTAACTCATACGGCTAACGGGTCTATTAGCCTACAGGGTGGGGTGAACTCCACAACCGCTTTCCAGGTACAGAATGCCAGCGGCACCAATGAACTAGTGGTTGATACTACCAACCAACGTATAGCTGTTGGACCTTCTGCTGTACCGGCTAACGGTGTCTTGACCATCGGTACCAATACTACCGCCAACTCCGGCGGCATCTACTTAGGTACGGACACTAACCTCTATAGATCAAATACAAGTGCATTAAAGACTGACGGTACCTTCCAGGTTGGCACACAGTTGGGCGTTGGAGCCGCACCTTCATCAATAGTTGGTTTTAACGTTGTCCAAACATTCTCCTCTGATCAAGCGTCTGGGTTCAACATTAACGTTAACCACACCACTGCCACTGGCGGCACGGTCTATGGCTATACAGCAACTGCGGTTGCCTCTAACTCTACAGGTACTATGAATAACGTCCAGTCCTTGTTGCAGTCAGAGTACACAGGCGTACAATCCGCACAATCAAACGTCGCAGTCAATAGTCTGGAAGGATTCCAGTCTAGGGTAGGAATAGCGGGTGCCAGTCCAGTCGGCACTATCACTAACGGCGTGGGACTAATTCTTGATCAAGTGGCTAACTTTGCTACTGGCACGCCAGCGGTAACAATTTCAAACCAAAAGGGACTGGTAGTCAACAACCAAGGCGCAGGAAGCGGCAGCAATGGTTTGACTATCCAGAGCGCTATTGGCATAGACGTGCTAGCTCAAAACACTGCTTCCACTTCTAACATCGGTGTTCGCATCGCCAAAGGCAACACTTACACCCTTCAGCTTTCAGACACGGGCGGCACAGCTGCCGGAGGGATTGAGTTTGGCACGGATACAGATTTGTACCGTTCAGCGGCGGGGACTCTTAAATCGGATGGAGCACTCCAGGTCGGTACAGCTGCGGCCACAACTTCCCAGCTGACCGTTTTGGGCGGGTCGGGCGGCGGTGCCATAATAACTCTCTCCAGGACATCTGGTGCAGCCAGCCAATACTCTTGGGCACTGGCCGGCGGCGGTTTATCCTTCTCGGACGATACTGATGGATTTATAGTCGCCAATATGTTTGGCAATGCCAATGTTAACGAGCTCTATCTGGGTCAGAAAAACCGGACCGTATCTACTAATCGCCCATCTCTGCTAAGTGCCGAAACCTACGGTACGTCCGCTGGAACCGATGTAAGCGCTAACGATCTGCGCCTGCAAGGGGGACTGGGAACAGGCACAGGCACACCAGGTAATATAGTTTTCTACACGGGTAATATAACAGTCTCCGGATCCCAACAATCCTCCGTGGCTCGTTTAACGATTGCCGCCAGTACAGGCGTAGCTACCTTCGCGGCGACTGGCAAAACCGCTCTTTCACTGTCGGACACCACCACTACAACGGGTCTAACTATCGGCGGCGACACCAACCTTTACCGCTCAACCGCCAACACCCTTAAGACAGACGGTAACTTAGTGGTTGCTGGTACGGCATTGTTCAAAGACGGCACCAATGCCTCGACGGCCTTCCAAGTCCAGGACCAAAACGGCAACAACTACATACAGGCTGACACTTCGGGGGCCATCCTCAGCTTAGGCAATATAGGGCTGGCCTCCACTATCCAAATTGGCAACACTACAGGGGCAGTAATCCAGACTATCAACATCGGTAACAACGCCACGGGGAGTTCTACAACGACCATCACCATCGGCTCAACTGTTGGTACAAGCGGCGTGACCATTCAGTCCGGCACCGGCAGGATCACTCTTACGGGGCAGATCAAGGTTGCACAAAGCGGCACCGCGTTAAGCGGTACTAACTTAGCAGAGTCTGGGGGCGGAACAGCTACGCTTGGCGCTGGCTCAACAGATACGGCCGGCTCGTTCACCACCTCTACCACCTCACACACCACTATTACGCTGACCTTTGGCGCTACTATGACCAACGCGCCATACTGTGTAGTGACCTCGGGTAACGCCGCCGCCGCAGCTATTGCCGGTAGCTCCACAAGCTACTATGTGACAACAACTGCCACAACACTGGTGGTTAACACCGCTGCCGACACAACTGCCGCACAGTGGGTATATCACTGCTTCACACACTAAAAACCTCAAGCGGTGTGTTGACACAAGCGCCTTGAAGTGATAACATAAGCATAGTTCGAGCAAACCAAAGAGAGGGCACCAAGGCCCTTTTTGTTTTGCTCCGGAACATTAATTTAAGGAGGTGAACTATGCCTGGAACTAAACTCGGCGGTATGAAAGCCGCTGCCACCAACAAATCCAAGTACGGCAAAGATTTCTATGCCCGCATTGGTAAAATTGGCGGCCAATTGGGCCACACCGGCGGTTTTGCATCTGATCGCGAGCTAGCTCGCGAAGCTGGCCGCAAGGGCGGTCGCATTTCTCGCCGCACCAAAAAAGTTGTCTAAGCGTTAAGCTTAGCTGATTTTTCAAAAAACACCTGTTTTTCTCAGGTGTTTTTTGTTTTGAAAAGCCGGCGGTAAGCCCGAACGAAGCGACCATTGGTCACAGACCACTCGGTCTGGCAATTGAAACAGTGATATTTATAAGGTGAGGATTGGATGACGTGTAGCCCGCAGGTCGGACAAGTACTGCGATGGTGTAGCCAGTCGCGATAGGTGTCCAAGCAGTTTTGGATATGGTCCTCTCTGATAATCACACCGTATTTCGACCCAATTTGGGCGGCTTTATGCCAAGCCTCACTCTCCAATTTCAGAAGTTCAAAGTCACTGGTGTAGTTGTGGTGTTTGAGCAGGGCATGGGACAGCTCATGGAGCAATCCATATTGTAATTCTGGCAACGATCGGGCGGAATTGTAAGTTATAGTATTGGACCCTGGGGACCAATAGTCCTGGCGGCCGTGCTCAAACTTAAACTGGGGGTAGTCAGACTTAAGATTGTCTATAAAAGTCTCAGATTGTTTGCTTAATAAGCTCGTAACAGCCATATATTACTGCTTCCTCCGGCCGCTTAGCGGCAATTATTGGCGGCATCTCGACCATTTTATTCTCGTACTTTTTAAGCTCGTGTACAAGAAAATGCCCAAAACGGTCAAAGTATGTGCCAACGCCCCCGCCTACGATGATGACATCGGGCTTCAGGGTAGCCACCAGCTCGTCTATGCCCTGGGCCAGACCTTTAACGTAGTCGTGCCAGACGTGCTCATCGGTGATTTCGCTGGCCAGTTTACCATACTTGGTTTTGATGGCCCGGCCGGAAGCAAAGTCTTCCCACTTCTGGAGACTGTCTTGATGCTCCAAAACCATCTGACCGGCTTCGCTGTCGGCAAGGGCAGGGTCAATTACACCATTTACGATATATCCATCGCCGATTCCAGTGCTTATGGTTAAATAAAGTACCTTTTTATACTTATCTTGAACTAGCAGGGCTTCGCTTAAACCAGCTACTTTCGCGTCGTTCTCAACGATTATCGGAACCTCACCGACGATTTGAGCCAAATCATCCCTGAGCGGCGCGTGATGCCAAGCCAGGTTACCAAACGACAGGCCTATACCATTCTGACGATCGACCAGCCCTGGAATGGCGCAACATACCGCCTCGATTTTTTGGCCACCATCCATAGTTTGCAGAGCAGAGCGTAGTTCTTCGACAAATTTTTTATAATTTTGCGGTGTGGCAAAGCGCTTATGTTGTAATAATTGCCCCGATTTATTAAAAAAGGCAATTAAAGTTTTGCTTCCCCCAACGTCCACCGCCGCATACATAGTTAAAATTATACATGAACTGAGGTTACTAACTTCTCTTTACATGTGGTTCGCTACTCCTTATAATAAGAGCTAATCTACTGGGTATTAACGATAGAGCGCGCCCAAATTTTACTAGCAGACGCTCTCTTTTATTACCATCACGTGGAAATAGTTTTCAATAAGGAGTACTTAATTAGTTATGCCCAAATCTGCCCTGACAATGGATGAACTTCTCGCTACAAGTCCGGCTAAAATCAAAGCTGGCGACGTAGTCGAAGGTGTAATTAGCTCCGTTCGCAAGCACGAAGTTTGGATTGATTTGGGAGCCAACGGCATGGGCGTGATTTTCCGCCGTGAAATTGGTGGCAACGAGCTGAAAGAAGGTGAAACTATCACTGCCAGCGTGGTTGATCCAGAGCTGGATGAGGGCTACGCCTTACTATCGATGAAACGAGCCGTCAAAGACCGTGGCTGGGGCGAGCTACAGGCGGCTTTTGATAATCAGGAAACTATAGAGGTCAGCCCGTACGACGCCAACCGCGGTGGTCTGCTGATTGAGCTTGAGGGCATTCGCGGCTTCCTGCCAGTTTCCCAACTGTCAGCCGAGCACTACCCACGGGTTTCGGACGCTGATAAGGACCAAATTCTCAGTAAACTGAATTCTCTGATAGGGCAAACCCTAAGAGTTCGTATCTTGGACATCAGCCGCAAAGATAATAAGCTGATATTCTCGGAGAAAGAAGCCGTGCGCGATGATGTAGCCGACCGCCTGGAGAAGCTGAAAGTTGGAGATATTATTGAAGGAGTAGTTACCGGCGTAATCGACTTCGGCGCTTTCGTGAATGTCGATGGCATCGAGGGCCTGGTACACATTAGTGAAATATCCTGGGAGCGTGTGGAAGACCCTAAAAAGTACGTCAAAGTCGGCGAAAAAGTCAAAGCCAAGATTATCGCTATCGACAAAGATCGCCTGAGCCTGTCCATCAAACAGATGAGTGACGACCCCTGGATGAGCGAAGTCAAGAAGTTCAAAAAGGGCGAAATCGTCGAGGGTAAAATCACCCGCATCACACCGTTTGGCGCCTTTGTGCAACTTAGCCCGGCGGTTGAAGCTTTGGTCCATGTTTCCGAAATGAGCGATGACGAGACTATCGATCCTGAGGAAATTTTTAAACTTAACGAGAAAAAGAAGTTTAAAGTCCTGGATGTCGATACCGAGAATCGTAAAATCGCCCTCAGCTTAAAAGATATTAAGAAATAAGATGGGTCAGGGAGGAGTAAGCTTGTGGCAAGAACTATCGAACTCGACGAATTTATCACTGTTGGCGAACTGGCTGAGCTCCTGGCGCTACCCGTTAGCCAATTAATCGCTGAACTCTTCAAAAACGGGGTCATGATCACCGTTAATGAGAAGGTTGACTTCGACACGGCTCAGATTATGGTATCCGAGCTGGGTCTTGATGTAGAACTCAAAAAGAAGGAAGAGACGGCTGGGCCGGCCCACGTTAAGCGCCAGCCGAGCGATAAAGCCACCACTAGGCCGCCGGTTGTGGCCATGATGGGCCACGTTGACCACGGTAAAACGTCTTTGCTAGACGCAATCCGCGGTGCGGAAGT
>Ga0265338_10006687_pt1 | contig 14572 bp, 16 predicted proteins | sample 42126metaG_FD_193579 | JGI IMG/M metagenome (GOLD analysis project Ga0265338, IMG submission 193579) | Rhizosphere microbial communities from Carex aquatilis grown in University of Washington, Seatle, WA, United States - 4-21-26 metaG | ecosystem: Host-associated > Plants > Roots > Rhizosphere... | reverse complement strand
CGCCCGACGCGCAGCAGAGCGGCCTCCAATCGATCACGGAACAGCGTGCGGTTCGGAAGATTGGTCAGCGCGTCGTGTCTCGCCATATGAAAGATCTGCGCCTGAGCCTTCTCACATTCTGTGATGTCTTCCAATGTTGCCACCCATCCGCCGTCGGCCATTGGTTGGGTCAGGGCTCGGATTTTTCGACCATCCTGCCGGTCAACAACTGTAGTAAAGGACTCGCCTTTCTGGGCAGCTTCCATCACTTGCGCGGCAAACGCTTCTGGATTCTGTGACTTCACCCCTGTCTTTCGGGCCTGGATTATGTCAAGCGAGCGTCGCTCGCGTAAGCACGTCCGCCGCAGGCCCGGTAATCTGCGAATATCGTTCGTTGAACAGCAGTACCCGACCCTTGCGGTCGAACATGCAAAGGCCCTGGGACATATTTTCCAAGGCCGTATTTAATCGTTGTTTCTGGGTCTGAATTTTTTCGCGCGTACGCCAGTCAAAAAGAGCAGATATCAAGCACAAGGCGAGAATTAGCCCTGCGGCGCCCGCGATCACGAGGGATAAGGCCGCACTTGACAGGATTGAGGGACCGACGATGACGCGGGGATCGTACGCAATCGTCAGCGCACCCATGCCGATGAAATGCATCACCAGAATAGCGACCGAAAAAAGAGCCGCCGCGACAATCGCGCTCGGGCCGCTCTCGCGACGCCCGGCAACAAAAAATGCCAACGACGTTAGTGAAATGCCAGCCGCGATCGAAATGGCAACCAGACCTATATTCCATTCAAGATGACCCGCGGCCGCGAGCGCCGCCATTCCGACGTAGTGCATGGCCGAGATGCCGGCGCCGACAACCGCCCCGCCCAATAGAATGGCCGCACGCTCTCGCGCGAGCAAGACGATGTACTGGCCAATGCCGCTCATAAATATCGCGACGGCCAAAGAAAGAACGGTGAGCTTGAGATCGAAGCCCGTGCTAAACCCTGGCTGGTACGCGAGCATGGCTATGAAATGCGTGGCCCATATTCCGAAGCCTGCTGCTGCCGAGTCGAGCGCCAACCACGCACCACGGATGCGTCCGGACGTCGCTTTCGCCCGCCGAAAGAGCCCAATCGCGGTACCGCTGGCCAACAGGCAGACAACCCCCGCTAGGGCTACCAACCGCCAATCGTGCTGTTCTGTGAGACAGGTCAAAACTTGATGCATTCGCGCAATTCCTATGAGCGCAAGGGCTTGCGTGCATTTACCGCTATCCCGCTTGACGCACGTCAACGCGATTTCACGGCCGTCATACGCGGTTAACGGTGCGTAAACTGGAACCTTTCTGAGCGGAATTTGCCGCAGTCGGCTAAGCCAAACAAATGTGCTGGTCGGGGACCGCAGCACGTTCACCCCGCGACGATCGCCTTTATCAATAGATGTCGAATGCTCGCGTTCCGGCGAGCGCAAATCCGCTTGATGGCGCGGATGGCTGCACCGGCCGTCCTTCCGCTCAAGCTAGCTTCCGAAATTGGACCAAAACGCGTCAAATTGTTCAATTAACGCCGAATCAATCCTCGCTCTGTAGGCTTGTCGGTCGCACCGCTTCAGAACGGGAATTGGTGCTGAGATTTCAGATATGCCCGTGGCGACGCGCGTAAGCCAAAATTATCCCGAAAGCTGCACTGACGTGCCGCTTCTACGGGCAGTGCTGAATCGCGTTCCGCACGGCGTTTCCGTCTTCGACAGCGAACATCGGCTGGTGCTCTGCAACAGCAGATACGTCGAAATCTATGGCCTCGCGTCTGAGCGTATTCGCCCTGGCATTTCTTTTAGTGAGATTGTCACCCTACAGACGCAAGCGGGCACATCCCCATCGGCAAGTAAAGACGAGTACCATCAGTGGCGAAGCGCCGTCGTGCACGCGAACTGCTACTCCGAGACAAGCGTACTTCTTCATAATGGACAAGTAATCCGCATTCGCCACACGCCGATGCAAGGTGGGGGGTGGATCGCTACCCACGAAGACATCACCGAGCAACAGCAATGGGGTCGTGCACTCTCCCAAGCGAAAGCCGAAGCTGAAGAAGCTCGTGAAAGGGCGCAAGCCGCTCACTCGCTCTTGATCGATGCGATTGAAGTCATCCCCGAGGGAATTGCGGTATTGGATAAAGAGGACCGTTTCGTCCTTTGGAATGCCAAGTACCGCGAAATGTATGGCATCAGCGGGGATACGATCGCCGTCGGTGCAAAGTTCGAGGATGTCTTAAGGGCCGGCCTAGAGCGAAGCCAGTATCCCAACGCGATCGGGCGAGAAGAGCAGTGGCTGTCAGAACGCCTAGCAAGGCATTTAGAGTTTACCGCAACTCACGAGCAGGAAGTCGGCAGCGGCAGCTGGGTTCGTGTCCATGAACGTCGGACACGCGATGGCGGAAGCGTAGGAATCCGAGTCGACATAACAGACTTGAAGACCCGAGAACAATCGCTAAAGCTGCTCTTTGAACACAACCCTCTTCCGATGTGGGTGATCGAGAGCGGCACCGCGCGCTTCCTCGCCGTCAACGAGGCAGCCATACGGCATTATGGTCACAGCCGCGACCGCTTTCTACAAATGACGTCCATTGAGCTGCGTCCGGCGGACGAGCGCGACGAGTTTACGGGGTTTTTGCGATCTGGTGAGGTCACCAGCGGACGACGGATATGGCGCCACCTGAGGGCCGACGGCACGTTGATGCTCGTGTCGGTCTATTCAACCGACCTCGAATTCGAGGGCAAGCAAGCACGTATTTGCGCAATCATCGATGTGACTGAGCTCAAGCGAGCCGAGTCTGACCTGGTCAAGCAGAAGCTGCTAACGGAAGCGGCCATCAGCAATATGTCCCAAGGGCTGCTGATGTTCGACGCTACAGGTACACTCGTCCTTTGCAACTCTCGTTACATCGAAATGTATGGACTGTCTCCTGAGATCGTGAAGCCAGGCTGCACCTTTCGCGATCTTGTACGCCATCGAAAGGAGCGGGGCGTATTCTCGGGCGAAATCGAAGCGTATTGCGACGACGTTATGCGCGCGATGGCTGAAGGAAGAGTGACGGCACGCACGATCGAACTTCCCGATGGCCGCTGCATCCACGCGCTAAGCACGCCCATTCCGGGGGGAGGATGGACCGCGACCCACGAAGACGCCACCGAGCGGCATCGAGCGCAGGAGCGGATCGAATACCTTGCCCAGCACGATACCCTTACCGGACTATACAATCGTGCTCGCTTCAATGATTTCTTGGCCACCGCTCTCGATAACGCGGCAAGAGAGGGCGGCAGAGTGGCTGTTCTTTCAATCGACTTGGATCGATTCAAGGAAATAAACGACGTATTTGGTCACGCTGTGGGCGACGAACTCCTTTGCAATGTGGCAGAGCGATTGGAGCGCGCCGCAGACGCTGCATTCATCGCTCGCTTGGGCGGCGACGAATTTAGCATAGTCTTAAAGCTCCGTTCGTCGTCCGAAGAAGCTGAGAAAGTGGCGTTTGGGCTTCAAAGGGCCTTTGCTGCTCCGGTTGAGCTTGCTGGCAGGCCGGTACGGATCGGAATTAGCGTTGGTGCGGCCGTATATCCCAGCGACGGCTATGACGCCGCCACTCTCTTAGCGAATGCCGATGCTGCGCTCTATCGCGCCAAAAGAGATGGTCGCGGTTCCGTTCGCTTTTTCGCCCCCGAAATGGACGCAAAACTTCGCGAAAGCCGAGTTTTACAGCTAGAACTGAAGTCAGCACTCGAGCGGTCAGAACTGCAACTCTACTATCAGCCTCAGGCAATTCCTAGCGGAGAGATTGTCGGCTTTGAAGCCTTAGCGCGCTGGCGACATCGATCGCGAGGACAAATACCTCCAAACATATTTATCCCTCTTGCGGAAGACAGCGGCTTGATCCTCTCACTTGGCGAGTGGGCACTGCGAGAGGCCTGTCGTGAAGCCGCGTCTTGGAAACGCCCACTTCGAATTTCAATCAACCTTTCACCTGTCCAGTTCCAGCATGGCGATATTGTTGCCACCATACACCAGGTTCTGTTGGAGACCGGCCTAACCGCCACCCGTCTCGAACTTGAGATAACAGAAAGCGTTCTGATCGGCGATTTTCAAAGAGCAATTTCTGTCTTGCGGCGGCTAAAGGCGCTGGGGGTTCGTATTTCGATGGACGACTTTGGTACGGGATACTCTTCGCTTTCCTATCTGCAATCGTTTCCTTTCGATCGCATAAAAATCGATCAGACGTTCGTAAGTCGGCTATCAGACGGCAATCAGTCCGCCGTAATCATCAAGGCCATAATCGGCCTTGGACACAACCTTTCGCTGCCGATTACCGCCGAGGGAGTCGAGACCGAAAGTCAGTTCCGGTTTCTCTCTGAGGAGGGTTGCAGTGAAATGCAAGGCTATCTTATTGGCCGCCCGAACACCATCGAACATTATGCGGATGTCGTTGGAAGGATTGAGGAGAACAAGAAGTTCAACGCGAGCTGATGTCTACCGTATTATTTCAATTGATTGAACACTCGGAGACACTGACGAAGCGCGGCTTCGTAAGCATTCTTGCATGCACCGAAACGGGCCTACCCACTAAAGCACCATTAGAAAAACGATTAGCTTAGAACGGATCGAACGTTCCGTGACTTTGGCGATTGATCTTCCCGGAATACATTTGACTATTAGCAGAGAAAGCGACGAGTGTAGCGGCCTGCGCGCCCGGCGACATGAGCCAAACGTCTAACCGCGTCTAAACAGGACCTAGCGGCTGTTCGGAGCACCCGCAACCTTGCTCGTACGCGGATTGACTAAGTGAACGTTCTTACAAGCTGTGCATTCGACAGCCTCGAAATGATCAACGGCGACGGGAGAATCCGCGATCCAAGCCTGCACTTTCTGGCCGGTGGCTGGACAGATGAAGAGCAATGCGCCCATATTGCGACAGAGTACGCACCAATCGAAATGGCCATGTTGATTTACATCAATTCACGCTACGTTCTATTTTCAGAGCGTTTTCGGCCGATGATAGGACGCCATCAAGCGGGGGATCTTACTTGCCTCCCAATTCAACGAGTGGTCATCTATCATGCAAGATGATGTGCCAGCTGTGGCTGCAAAGAAGATTCAGAGCCACGCGCCGCCCATCCAAGCTATTTCAAAAACCGGAGGGAGAGCAGTTGCGATTTGAAAAAGGGGCCAGCCTCACTACGCATCTCACCTTGCTTTCCCGTTTTGGGAGCGTGCGCGTGCTGCAGGACCCCCGCCTAGCGGCAAGAGCAAACCAAAAAAGCCGCAAAGTGTGGCGATCTCAGTGGCTGACCAGCATTCGTTCACAGATGGTATCGCCGCGCTCGTTGGTAATGATAACGCGCTGATAGGGGCTGCTTAGCTTGGTCCTGGTGAGGTCGCCTGCGATAGCGTCAACCAACCGCGCTGCCGCATCGTCGTTCAGAAGGTCCTCACTGGCTTTAGCGGCCGGTCCATCTGGTTCCAGGCGCACATAATATTTCGGCATGTTTGTTTCGAGCTCGACCGGCGATAAAGGCCGTCGGGGGGGATCCTCTTCTGGCTGAATTGCCAAGGGCCGTGTTTGCATTCGTGTCCACCACTAGGCAAGTAGCAGAACCGTACCGAGTTCGATCTTACTTGCCCTTCAACCCGTCGATCAAAGCCAATCCCAATGATAGCCCCCGCGACCACGGTTATCGCTGTACAAAGCCAAGCCTCTTCAAACGTCCCCGTTGCGCACGGCGGGCCGGGTATCGTTGGTTTGCTTCAGTTCCGCCAACATCTGGCGCAACTGCCGCTCGGCATCAGCGCACTCGTGGCCGTCCCGCTTAAGCGATTCGATGGTATTCCGCTGTTGTTCGATCTTTTCGTGGAGGGTGGCTAGCTTGTCCTTCCATCATGATCAACCTCCCCAACTCAATAGGCAAAGTCTATCGCTAGATGTCGATGTCGCTCCAATATTTTTACGGGGTGATAAAGGGGTTCAGGGCCGATTCGAGGGCGGCTAATGAAGGTTGGAAGGAACCCGTACCGGCTTCCCCTGAAACAGACCACGAACCCGGTTGTGCAACCTATTACCGGGCCAAGCTGCAAATCGGGAACGAGTCATGACCGGAAATGAAACGGCGGTACGAGAATGTCGCAAATTTATCGCTCAATGCGGTGATCGATGACTATCAACCCCGAGCATTTCATTGAGCCGCTCGCCTTAAGTGCTAATTCTGATTTGCCCGAACTGCGAATAGGACTTTAATCCGTCTCTTTGGAAAGGGGTCAAGCATCGCGGTCGATCTTGCGGGGCCTATTCGCGACGACGCGAATAAGCTGAGCCTGTCGATGGCCGCAATCACCGGCCGACGATTCTGCCTGCTGCGGCCGAGCGTCCCCGCAATGGCGTAGCCGCATATATTTCGATCCCCGTCTGCTCAAGAGAGACTCTCCCCTTTGAAGTTGAGCCACTGCGGCGCAGCGTCGCGGTCTGCCAAAATCACGGAACGGGAAGCCTGTCTACCGTCATTCCTGTCCGACACGAGAAGCCATTGCATCTAGTCGGGCCTCCGAACGGTGCAATCGGGCCGACCACGCTCCCACCGGAGCTTGCTATGAATGTGTATACGGTAGAGCGCAAACGACCCGCTCAGGCCGTTCAATATGTCCGGATGTCTACGGACATGCAAAAATACTCGACAGAAAATCAAATTGCGGCGATCGCCGTCTACGCCTCCCGGCATGATGTCAATATCGTTAAGACCTATCTCGACGCAGGAAAAAGCGGCCTCACCATAAAGAGCCGCCCTGGCCTTCAGCAACTGATTAACGACGTGCGCTCGGCCCGACCTGGCTTCGATATGATTCTAGTCTATGACGTAAGCCGTTGGGGCCGCTTCCAGGACGCCGACGAGAGTGCATATTACGAATTCATCTGCCGCGAAGCGGGAATATCCGTTCGCTATTGCGCCGAAGAATTTGAGAATGACGGCAGCCTCGGGGCCACGATCATTAAGGCCATTAAAAGGGCCATGGCGGCCGAGTATAGTCGCGAACTCTCGAACCGCGTTTTTGCGGGCAAATGCCGAATGACCATGCGTGGCTTTCACGCCGGCGGACGCGCGGCATACGGCCTTCGCAGAATGCTCGTCGACGAGCGAGGGCTAGCAAAATCACTGCTCCAAGACGGAGAAAGGAAGTTCCTGCATACCGACCGTACTATCCTGGTCCCCGGCCCATCGCGTGAGGTCGAGACCGTGCGATGGATATTTGATCAGTACGTCAATCAAAAGGTGCCTATCGCTAGCATCGTTTGCGGTCTAAACGCGCGCGGCATTCCGAACGCTACCGGGAAACGCTGGCAGAAAGTGGCCGTCCACACGGTGCTCGCCAATGAAAAGTACATTGGCAATAGCGTTTTCAATCGGAGTTCGATTCGGCTTAAATCCAAGCGGGTGAATATTTCACAGGGCCAATGGATCAGGGCAAAAGGGGCATTCGAGGCAATCATCGAAGAACCAGTATTTTTAGCGGCCCAGGCGCGGCTTACATGCAATCTCCACCGCTTTAACAAGTTCGAGCTCCTCGATCATCTAACCGCAGTTTGGTGCAAGCACGGCAAGTTGTCGTCCTGGCAACTCGATCACGCTCCAATGTGTCCGGGACACACGACTTTTCGTCGCGTGTTCGGAAGCGTGTTGGAGGCCTTCGATGCGGTGGGCTACCGATACTGTAGCCGGCGTCCGGTCTATGCCTCCATCGAGCGCGCAGTAGCGGAAACGATTATAGCAGAAGTGATAGCGGCCGGTGGCATCGCTGAGCGAGTAGGACGCCGACGTCGCCAGAACGGAGTTCTGGTAGAGGATACACTAACAGTTTCGATTCACCTGATGCATGGGAGCGGTAGGAACTATCGCGGCCGACCGCGCTGGAAGATCCCCAAAGGAGTGCGCAACGCTTCTGATCTAACGATTCTCGCGCCCTACGATAAGGAGCGTCGGCGGATTTTGACGTACTATCTTGTACCCGGCTTCTTGCTAGCACACCCGCGACCGTTGTTATTCGATGTAAATCCCATCGAAATCGATGCATTCAGAAGCAATACTGTACAGACTCTGATCCATCTGATTCGCCGCGCCTCTTCAACTTCCCCCACCAAAGCTGCGCACTCGCCTTTCTTCCCTCCGCTGCAGGTACTGTGCTTCAAGGCGAGGAAGGGCGCGTCTGGATTGGCACCGCTGCTGCGAGGGTTCGAAAAGCGAAGCCGGCGCGTGGTCGCGTTCGTTGAAAGGTGTGAGAACTTCATCAGATCTGAGTATGCGGGCCGGCGCGACTTGGATTGCCTACTAAACGATCGAGACTTTCGCAGCTTACTTAGAGACGAACAACTCGACGCTCTCCCCATGCTAGCTCACGACAGCCCCCGGGACGCATCGATGGAAGGTCCGCAATGCGACAAACTGGAGCAACATTGTCAGGTGGCGTCTCGTATTGCTGAGATTCGAGAGTTGTTGAAACACGTGCGCCCAGAGCGCTTACGTCAGATTCAGCAACTCCAAGCGGCGCTCGCCGACTTCTCACCTACGTTTGCGAAGCTGGTGATCGCTGCTTCGAAATCGGATGAATTCCAGTTGGACACGGCGCGACGTAGTATTCTCACCCGCAGTGAGGCTGAATACGTTCTGGAGATTTTCCGACCAGTTGAGGAGCGAGCGCGCGCAATCATACCCATATTTGCTCAACAGGCATATCAACATGCCTCAACCCGTGCCTACATTCGAAAGCTGCGGGGGAATGAGCGCGTCACCGGATACATTCGCGCGGTACAACCCAGAATTTATCGTCGACTGATCGCAGTGCCGCTGGAGCCGGAGCAAAGCGAATTATTGTATGTGAGCACGAAAAAGAAGGAACAAGGCCCACGAACAAAGCGTGAAATTGGCAAACGTCAAAATACCACTTTCTGAGTATAGACGGTGAACAGAAATCGATAAACGCGCGGTCGTGCTACCGTCATAACTGTGGTTAGACATGATACGTCATAAATTCTGCTTATGTCCGTAAATTTACTGGGGCGCTGAAGCCGTCTTCAATTGGCCTCCGCAAGTATGTCTGTCACCTCAGATACTCTCGTTTCGGTCACGTAGCGGACCTGTGACGCTACCCTAACCCTAAGGCGAGACTAATGCCCACACTGGGCAGAGAAGACGCGCGAGCACATGGCTTAGGAGCGTCATCTAGGATCCTTAGACCAAATGCACGCGGATGAATGCGCCGCCTACGTCTGCTTTGGTCAGGAGCGGTCTGAGGGCGACTTGCCCGCTGACGTCTGTTCCGGGTCACGAGCCGGCGCAAGGTGTTCTGCCCTTTCATGCCAGCTCCGGGTCAGGAGCTGAAGCAGCCCGCCCTCGCCGGAAACTTCCGCTTCGAGGCAAAGGCTGAAGTTGCTTCCCAACGGCCTGAGGGCCAGAATACCTTGGAATCCGGACATGCCTGCACGCTGATAAGGAAAGTCTGCATTCCTTACGAGTCAGCTGCAGTCTCCTCCTCTTCGCTCTCGTCCTTCACGATAGGCTTGGGACGCTTGGCATCCGGCTTGTGGCTGTGCGTGTCAGAGACATACTGCCGGGCAGCGTACCGCCGAGCACGGCCCTCCACATGACTCCGACGCATCCTCTTCCCCCCTATTTTCAGCACACACTGTTCTGGCGCGAACGTGCATGCAATGCGCATCGCTGATTCGCGCTGCTTTCGGATGATATCAGAGCTGTATGTTTGGCACGATGCGGCCGTTAGATTAGCAGCCCGCCGCGGCGTATCTGGACCGATAAGCTTTGGCCACAATCCTTATCAGAGTTCGCCCTCCGCTCTTCACTCTTGAGAGCGAGCGGGGCCGGCAATGGCTATGGCCGTCTACGAGACATTGGATAAGAGTGGCGCGCACTTCGTCAGATAGTCTGCGACGCGTGAGCCGACTCGAAAATCTTCTTGCCTTCTTGGGTCTCGATCCGCTGGAGACAATAGAGGTCCCAATAACGAACCCACCGCTCGTGAAAGGCCGGCAGGTATTCAACCGGCAAGCCGAGCTGCTTGGCGTTAGCATGGTCGATGGGCTGCCCATGCGTTTTCCATCGGCTGGCGCTCATCAGCTCCGATGAGATCGTTGACGCCGGAGCCCCACGCCGCTTCAACATGTCTTCGGCGAATGTTCGGACGCGATCGCGAATCCCCTGGAATTTTTTGACCGTTTTCGCGTCGAAACTATCCAGCATAAGCAACGCCACCGGGTCGTCCGGCTTAGTCCTCAAGGCGTTCGAGTGCTCCTCGAACGCCTCCAGGTAAGTCGTAACCGAATGCATTAGCTCGTTGCCTCGGGAATCCTTCATCGCAAACTGTGGATCGATCATCCCCAGCTCTGAGGTATCACTCATAATAATTGTGCTAGCACCCAGGGCCATAAGCGTGCCAGCGCTTTTGGCGAGATCGGGCACAATGACGCGGAAGGGCTTTTCACCCGTCTTGGCGTGAATTAAGGAGACGAGTTTTTCGCACGCATCAACATCGCCCCCGCCTGTATGGAGCATTAGATCGACAGCCGAATTTTGCGGGATGTTATGAAGCAGCTCAACGAAGCCGAGGATGTCGTTTCGGTCGATCTCGGTCTCGAGCCCGCCGACATAGCAGATCAGCTGCGTTTCCTCGCGATCATTGATATGCTTGATAAGCTCCTGACGGCGATAGCGGGATGCGTTCAGCGCGGCATACATCGGCGTCTTAGTGAGAGGCGTCGGTGCCGAGTCGGTACCTCCCTCCGATGAGGCGCTATTTTTTTCCTGCTCGTCCATCGAAGCTATCCTCCACCCAATTGATTTGACCGTCCCGGATAAAATAATGGCATCTACGGTCGCCGTCATAATAATTCACGCTCGGAGCGATCGAAAGGTTTCCGTTTGTCAATTGATGCACGGTCCACGATGGATGTCGTGTCCTGTCCAAATTTAGCATGATCCGGTGACGCGCACTGCAAGGACAGTCAAAAGCGACCCATTTTTGGTAAGAGCCGGATACAACGACGACGGCGCCGTTCTTTGGAAGTTCGGCCGGGATTTCGTCCGCCGATTCGACCTTTGCGATGCAGCGTATTCCCGGATCCGGGAACAGTGTTCGCCAAAATCGCCTCCACCAAGAGATGATGCTCATAATTCGGGCCACGCTTGCTCTAGGAAGGGCTCCGTGGCGCCTTTCGCGATCTTCTGGCTGTCGGGGTGGCAGTAGTGGCCCATCCGCGGTAACGCCTGGTTCGTCGAGATTTCGCGTTCGTGCCACCTAAGCAGTACTTCGCTCGGCCGAGGGTTCGGGCCAAAGCCAATTAACCGCTCCAGCATTTCGGTTATGGCCGCTGAAGCCACGCCCGTCGTAAAGGTGACAACGGCGGGCTCTACCCGGCCCAGCGCGGGGGCGTAGCCCTCGTCTTCCAACCGTTTGCGTTCATCTGGCGTCATCAATTCGGTAGCCGCCCTCGCGAGGTCCACACGCCCTCGGCAGACGAGGCACGCCGCGCCGGGAGACAAAATTGTTATCCGTCCATCGATGCCGGCAAGCAGGCCGCCAGCGCCGGTAGAAAGCATAACCCCGATATCGATGACGGGAACGGCAAGGAACGTGGAAAGCCGGGACAGTACCAGTCGGCCCGCGTTGTCGTCAGTACAGCCGAAGATCAGGTCGCACCCGACCAACTGCTTCGCTGCGGGCTGCAGCGTCACCATCGAAGTCACGAGTGATATTTGGACATCAGGCGCGATGCGGCGGAGATGTTCCGCAAGGACCTCCGTCTTTGCACGGCCGACCGAATCCGGCGTCGAGCCGTAAACCCTGGTTACATTGCTTTCGGTCAACGTATCAGCATCGACCAAGGTAAAATGCCGCACCCCGAGCCGAACAAGCTGCTCCGCGACAGCAGAGCCCGTTCCGCCACATCCCACTATCGCCACGCGGAGGTCGCCGAGGACTTGCTGAATCGCCGGCCCGAAAGCCCGAACGCTGCGGTCAAAAATCGACGCCGGTCCTTCGACATGTGCGTCGAATGACTGGGTGAGCCTCCAATGGTCGCCGACACGCCAAAGCCGATCGATTTTTTGACCCTCGCAATGCTCGGCATGGAGCGCGCCCGTAAATGCGATCCCCCCGTCACGGGGAGACACAATCAGCGTGGCGTAGAATTCGGCGCCTGAGCGTAGACGAAACAGATCGCCGATCTCCCTATCGACCTTCTGATCCGCCAAGCTGGGCGTAGGGTGTCCGACCGTGCTTGGATGCGTATGGAACCAAATTGGCAGCGTTTTCGTCTGTTCTGCCTTCCCCAGGGCCGGTACGTAGCCGTGCGAAGCGATTAAAAGGCTGTCAACGCGCCGCTCCAGATAGGCGTCATCCGGCACCCAGCACATCTCTTTGGCAAGCAGTCGCATGTCGCCATTTGGAGCCCTCACGAGGCTCGCTAACAGCACGCCAGCGGTTTCAAGCGGTATCAACGACGCAGCTTCCATAGCGCCGTAGATTTCGTCAGTGAGTACTAGTGTCGCTATCATGCTGCCCCCGGCGGAGCAGCCGCCAATAATTCTCGCCTGACGATTGCCAAGTAGCTTTCAAGCGAGTCGATTCCTGATTTCCAGAGGCCGGGTGGAAGGTGACGCGACCACCTCTGCCACTGCCGGCCTAAATGCCCTTCTCGCGCTTGCGTCGCCGGAATTTCCGCTCGGTCCGTCCGTACAACCGGAGGATCAAACCACCACATGTCCGGGGGGACGTCGGGATAGCCAGGCGAAAGTCTGATAAGCAAATCGCTACTTTCGCGATCGAACCCTTTCGGCAGCGGGTACGCACGAATCAAAACGCACGTCGTGCCGCCTTCCGCCTGGATTGCATGGTCCGGGCTTTTGCTTTTCAAATAGTCGATATCGTTCGGTGGCAGCATGATCAGCGAGTCCGCGTTCAGCCCGGATTGATCTGCGCGGGAGCGGTGAAGAACCGAAGCCCGTCCTTCATCTTCACTTCCATATTATCGAGGATCTTCTTGTCGGCGCCGCCAGGCACGACCTCGAAGAGATCGCGATCCGGCCCGATAGGTGGCTTCGGCAGTTGCCTGATCTGCGCACCCGTAAGGGTGCGCTCGTGCACCTTGTACTCGGTCCGATCGATCTTGATCTCAAACGGGTGCTCGCGCTCCTTGAACTCGTCAAGCTCCGCCAGCTCCCTCCGCTCGAACTCCTGGAGTTCTTTGATCTGGCGCTCCTCGAACTCTCGCAGTTCGCGAAGCTGCTTTTCCTTGAAAGCCTCCAATTCCTTCGCCCGATCAGTCACTTGCTCTTCGTCAGACATCTTTCGGTTCTCCATTTGATACCACGATACCACGACGTCTGGGTGCTTGACAAGTCCTCTATCTTGGTAGCATGGTTGTTCCCATGAAAAGCACCAAAGCAATGACGATTCGCCTCTCGGAAGAGCAAGCAGAGGCACTGGAGACAGTGGCAACGGTGGAAGACCGGGCGGTATCCGACGTGATCCGTGCCGCAATCACCGAACACATAGAGATGCGCAAAAAGGACCCCTCCTTTCAGGAAGGGCTCAAGGCGCGGATTGCACGTGCGCGGCGGCTTTTGGCTCGACAGTCAGGTAACGACGCCGACGCCTAGACAAGCAATTTGGCTAACTCGGCCGCTAATGGAGTCGAACTCCCGCTGAAGCTTTCAATCATCACTGGCATGAAGGTCGCCCTATCAATTCGATTGAGATTGAGAGGGTGGCCGGCGCGTAGCCCCAATAGATACAGGAATGCTAGCTGAGTGCGTCCGTTCCCTTCGCGAAAAGGATGGATTGCATTTAGCTCACCGAGGAAAGCTGCCGCTGAATTGATGAAATCCGTGGCTGGTGCGCCAGGCTGGAATGCTGGTTCTTCTAGGCCCTTGAAAAGCTCATCCATCGCCGCCTTTATATTTTCCGGATAGCAAAACCAATTACCACCCTTGGCGGTCCGAACCGTCCGATCCTTGCCGGCCCAAGAGTAAACGTCCTGAAATATATGCTTGTGGATTTTGCGGTAGTGCGCCGGATCAAAATTCCCGAGCGGAAGCGGCTCCTCCGAGCGGAGGGTCGTCATTTCTAATTCAAAAGATTCAAGCTCGGCGGCGTCGCGAAGCCGCGCCTTATTTTTTAAAACCGACGTTCCTTTGTAACAATAAGGATCATCAAAGACGTCGTAGGCAACCAAGTATCAACGGCCCTTCGAGCCGATGTAAGCTCTTAGGACTTCGGCACGTTTTTGCGCCGGTGTCAGGTTACGTTCCTTCAAGGAGGATAGCCTCTTCGCAGAGACCGGGCCCAATTTGAGCCCTTCCACAGCTGCTATAGCCGCAAACGTCTTCTCCCCGAGAGTTCGCGAGGACACGTTGATGGCGGAACCTTTATATACCTTCCTCATAACGGCCTTCTTAACACGAATTCGACTTCATGGCGACGGCAGTTCAACGTTTATGTAATAATTTCAGAACACTGCGCCAAGAGCTAGGCGCAAGGTGCCCGCAAAAAGCTTGG
>Ga0265338_10006686_pt1 | contig 14573 bp, 7 predicted proteins | sample 42126metaG_FD_193579 | JGI IMG/M metagenome (GOLD analysis project Ga0265338, IMG submission 193579) | Rhizosphere microbial communities from Carex aquatilis grown in University of Washington, Seatle, WA, United States - 4-21-26 metaG | ecosystem: Host-associated > Plants > Roots > Rhizosphere >... | reverse complement strand
GTTACTAAGCCGTCGGCTTGGTAACCGAATCGAAGGCCCGTTCCTGCGAAGCCCAATCCCGTTCTTCTTCCGGCTGCATCCCAACTTTGGCTTGCGGCATATCCGCCTCCACCCGTCATGGTGTCATTGACAAGTTCGGAATAATTGTCGAATTGACGAGAAACTGAAACGCTTGGGCCAGTGCTTGGCGACGCAAAATTCTCCGCAGTGTTTGTGACCAGGCTGCGCGGGTCATACTGCCAGGCTGTAGTCATGTTTTGCTCCGGCAGCGGACCGGAATAGACGTTGGAAGCAGACCGCAAGTAGGCATCGAAATAGTGGGTGCAAGTCACGCCGCGTCCATCAGTGGCGGTCTGTAACAGGCCGGTCGTTGCGTAGTAAGTGTAACTGTTGCTGCGCGTGACCGCACCACCCGGCGCAATGTTGCAGTCATACAACTTCTGTTGCGCTGAATTGTAACCAGCCTGCCAGATAACATTGCCGGGCATCGTCCGGCTCGTCAGGTCGTTGGCGGCGTCATAGGCGTAGATCGTTACCGCGCCGTCGCGATCGGTTTTGGAAACGACGCGATTAAGGCCGTCATTCACATAACGGGCGCTTGTCCACATTGTGGCCGCCCCGCTCGAAACCGTGTTATGCGTTTCTGAAACCAGGTTTTCGGCCACGTCATATTGATCTAAAACAAACTCCTTGACCCCGGGAGACGGATAGGAAATTGTCAGGACAGGTTTCCCGGCGTTGTCGGTATAAATCGTCTGGACGATGGCGGACGCGCCCGAACCTTGCGTGACGGTTTGGCTTTGGTGGTCGGCTGAATACGTCGTCGTGCTGATTCGCACCAAATTGCTCGCGGGGTCGTGAATTTCCTTGTCAATAATGCGGCCAAGAACATCGAAATAGGTGATCGTGCTGTTGCCAAGGGCATCGAAATTAGTGGTCGCCAACCCGGCAGAATCGTAAAAGTTGGTTGAAGTCTGCTGATAGATATTGGTTTGGTTTCCGCCAGTGCCTGGGCCTCCTGGCAGATTGGTTTGGATGTTTATCGTGATTGGGCCACCCGCGAATTTAACGCGATTCAGTCCGTCGAAAGCGTTGGTAAAATTATTTCCCCCTTCATCTACTCTGAGAACTTGATTGCCACGACGATCCAGACCTAGGACTGTCGTGGAAAGCGCCGTTCCACCTACATTATAGAACGTGCGCGTTGTGAGCAGATTCACGTCATCATAAACATTCTGCGTATAGCTGCCGTTGGACAAATATTGGCGTTTGACACGGCCATCAAGATAATACGTCGTGCCGTTAGTCGAGCCGTCAGGATTGGCGATTCGATAGGGCTTTCCAGTTTGCGTATAGAGGCTCGTAGTAACGCCGCCCAAGGCGTTTGTCGCGAAGGTTACTTGACCGCCTGGTTCGTAAGCAAACTTCTCCGTTTTCAACAATGCCCCATTGGCATCAAAGACTTGCTGCTGCAACTTTTGACCCAGCGCATCGAATTGATTTACGGTCAAAACGCCACGCGAATCGCTAAAAGACGTTTGGTTCCCAAACCCATCGAAGGTTCGGAACACTGTGGAATAGGCCGCATTACCGGCGGGCGATTCCACGCCGCTCCCATCTATTTTGCCTTGTGAACGGAAGCTGATTTGCTGGATTTCGCGTCCGGCGGCGTCATAGACATGATACACGTAATCTTCGGGATTTGAGCGGGGGCCGTCGTACCATTCCAATTCCCCATTTTGATTGAAGTAAAAATACTCCTGTGAGACATCGTTGTTGTTTTGGTCGAACACCCTGCGAGCGGTCATTCGCCCCATCGAATCGTAGTCCATCTGCGTCGTGCCGCCTCCGGCAACCTGATCTTGGTACATCTGCCCACGCAGATTGTAACTATAATAATGAACAACGGGCGGGTCCGTGTCGGAAGGATTGTCCGTCGTCGCGGGATACCGTGTTAGCTGAATTGGAAAACCATTCCCGTTGAAAACATAATCATTTGTCGCCCCGCCTTTAACTTCCCGCGACCGAAGTCCAAATGCCGAATTCGTCCCTCCAAGAGACGACACCTGAGAAACATTGGTATAAAAATAATAATCTGTAGAAACGGTGGCGCTTCCGCTCGTGTGCATTATTTGACTGGCGCGGAATGGGTCGGCATTGTCGTATGTTACTTGCACTCCATTTCCAATGGGGTCAGTAATCGTCCTTGGAAGATTGTTAGTGGTGTAAGTCGATGTGTTCGTCGCAGCTTGGCTCAGAATGCCTTCACCAGTGAGATTGCCAAGAACTACCATTTGTGTGACATTTCCGAAGCTATCATAGTAGAACTGATTTGTTAAGCCGCGCCTGTCCACCGTGTACTGCAAGCTCCGCGGATAATAGCCTGGCAGGTTCGTAGCCGTGTCTGGAAACCATACCTGAGAGGCTGTCTCGTTTAATGGGTCAACTGTGTTTGTGAGCAGGTTATTAGCATAGTAGTAAACAGTCGGATGATGGAAGACATCTTCCACTCGCGTTGCGCCGTTGGCAACCACGTTGGTCAAGCTCGTGACATTGTTCGTATAATAGAAGTATGCGTTTGTCGTAAGAACAAGGTTCGTGCCAATAGTTGACATTTGGTTTGTCACGCGGCGAAGGCTGTCATAGTTATTGGCAACAATGCGGCCATTCGGCTTGATTTCCTGAATCATCAAATGATCGGAGTCAGTATAGGTCGTGCTGTTGGTAGTGAAGGTGTAGTGGTGGTACTGATACTGGCATAGTGAGGCGTCTGGCAGCGTAACCGTCACCAAGTCGCCGTAATTGTCGTATTGGTAATTGACGAACCGGCCATCGCCAGAGATTGCCTGGATGATGCGCCCGTAAAAATCATATTTAAACACCAGCGTGTTGCCGTTGGCCATGTTGATACGATTCAACTGGCCAAAATCGTCTGCCATCGAATTTGTGCCGTAGAAAAAGAGAGCGGAATTTCCAGCGTGATCTTGCCACTTGCTGAGATAGGGCCGGGTGCGTGAGTCTGTATTGGTCCCGCTGACGATGGGAAAGGACATCACTTGATACGAACGAGTGCTGCCATCGGGCGCAGAAATGACATAATTAGTGCCATTATTCGTGTTAAGGATGGAATTAAAGAGATTCGCGGTTGATCCCATTCCGTACGTGCTGTTGTTGTTTAATGATGGATTGTCCTGCGGCAGAACTTTCCAAACAGAGTTGGTAAGATGATAGGCGATCACCGCCCCATCGAGTTCTGCCGCATAGATGATGTTTGTGGTGCCGTTGGTTGTAAGGACGAGATACGGTGTGAAATTGAGTTTCCAGCCGTAGCCAAATTGGTTCGCGTCGAGATTTTGACTCAGGTAATTCCGCCTCAATTGCAACGGGAAAGGCCCCGGAAGGCTCAGGTCAACAGTGTCAACATAAAAGCCGCCTGAAATTACGTCAACGGGGTCGCTGGCAGCTTGGCCAACGCCTTGAACCCAACCGAGGACTCCGCCATAGGGCGCTGCGGCTCCGGTAGCCTGCATGTTCGCTGTTGTCGAGGCACCGGGTTGTCCAAACTCAACGCCGTTTAGAGAGGCCGAAGTGGTTTGGAACGGACTCCAAGCCACATTGTTGACGCCAGAACTTAGAGAAGCGAAATCCAACTGGCTAAGACTTGGAAAAACACTTTGGCCAGATAGACTAAGCGGCTGAAACGTCAGCCCGGCTGGTGTGGAGTTTAGGTCAAACGAAAATACGCTCGAACCCGAAGTGATGTTAAAGCCTGATTGTTCACTACCCCATCCGCCGTTGAGCGTGGCAACATTCCCTGAAATCAGAGCCGCTTGCGAACCGTAGCTCAAGACCAAGGCACCCATGCCGATGTAAGTCTTGGCCGCATTGGTGATCATCGCAGGGGTGATGAGAACACGGGCATAATCGCCGCCCACTTGGGTGAAAATGTTGGTCACAGATTGCCAGACACTTGCGTCCTGGCTTTTGAGTGGGCCGGGGTAGCCGCCATAGGTCTGATTGCCAGCGGCAACCACGTTGTTATTGACCAATTCGAGAATGGGCGAATTGCCGTTGGTCGCCCGCGCCTGAGCTAATTGCAACAGGCGCACGGTGGAAACGGCGCTTTGGTCGGGAAACATGGTTTGCAGAATGTCGTGCTCTTGCGCTGAACCGGCGGTGATATTCAGGATGAAATAGTTCTGCGCGGCGCTGAATTCAGGAATGTCGCTGTCAGGACGCAGGGAGGCGTTTCCGAAAACGACTTCGCCATTGTTGAACATATCCACCTTGGCCTGCATGTTGGTGACGGTCGGGCAGGCGCCGATAACTCCCAGCCCCGATGAAAATTTGATTAAGCCGTGAACCTTGTGCCATTGCTGGTCGTACACGTCGAAGGCGTCATTTTTCTGGAAATACCCCATCCCCAGCAAATACGCCGCCGTGCCTTTGTAATCCCAAACGTTGGGAACGAAGTTCGTATTGGCGGCTCGCTGGCGTTGCAATCCCCAATAGGTTTCCGCGTGCTGCTGCAACATGAGCGGCGTGACCCGGCCAAAATCAAGGGCAATGGCCGCAGTGTCGCCCATGTTGCAATGGGAAAGGTTTGTGGCTCCGGTCGCTTCGCCAATGGGAAATCCCTGGTACGGACTGGTCAAAGTCGCCACTTTGCGGTGGTGAATGGTTTGCACCGCGAGCGAGGTCAGAGAGTCGGTGGGAACGGAGTTGGATTGCAGGGCTGTTGAGGTCGAACCGGCGAACGATTGGACGGTGGTGACATTCGTCGTGTAGGGCGCGAGCCACAAAGAAAGGCGTCCGTTGTTCGTGAACAACAGGAGCTTTCTATCAACATAATCGCATGAGTACCACGAGCCGCTATTCAGGAGGAGCGGGCCGGAGGGGCTGTTGCTGTAAACCTGCACCTGCACGGTGTTAAACATATTGGCGAGATACGGAAAGCTCGTCGTGTTCGTGAGAACGTCCACCACAGAAACGGTGCCAACATTGGTGATCACGTCCGGCTGCGGCAAATACGCCCAAGACGGAAATTGGTGGCGGCGGTTGTAGGCCCGAACTCCGAGGGCATCGAGCGAAAATTCGGGGTCTTGCGGGTTGAGGTATTGCTGGACAAACTCAGGAAAAAGCTTGGAAACGACGTTCTCGGTGTCGAGGTTCATAATGTTCGGGTCATTACGAACGTAGTTTTCCACCCACTTCAACGCGGTGTTGTAATTTGTCGGCATGTAATCATAGAGATTCACGCCTTCTTCGACGCAAGTGTCTTTCAGCCAAGGAAATATGTGAACTGTGTTCGTGCCGATGTTGGCGACCACCCAAGGATAATTCACGGTCAACAAACTGTTGGTGACAACCGGAATGCCTTGGAAATTGATGACGCCGTCAACCTGCACGCGCCAAAGCTGGCTGATGTGGCTGTCCATCATCAGGAGGTTGTTGTTCGTCGGAAAGACGTAAGCCGCCGGATAACCGGCCTGCCGCAACAAATAGACCAGCAATTCGCATTGCTCGATGGGCGAGCCTTGGCCTTCCAGAAACGTCCCTAACGCGCTGCGATCTACCCCGCCGCAGTTGACATAGGGATTTACCGTTGCGCTTTTTTGCGCTTCCGCGTAAGGGTCGGTCAAATCAATTTCATTGATGACATAGCTCGCCAAGGCCAACGGGTCGTTGTTCATGTCCGCGACGAATTGATCGAGAACGGGATGCCGCCGCAGTTCGGGCGTGTTGTCCACGTTGGTGTAAATCGAACTGGTCAAGGCGACATTAGTGATGCTCAACGCAATTCCGTTCGGGCCGCTAAAGGTCGCTTGCTCGTAAGTCGGCGGTTTGGGCGTGCCGTTGAAGAAAAGACGGCTCATATAGACTGACTGCAACGGATTTGGCGGGGAAAAGTCCAACGTGTAAAGCGGCGTGGGCGACCAGGTTCCCGACGCATTCGTCGCCATCGGCGCGAAAGCGGTGGTGGAAACCTGAACCTTGCCCAAAACTTCCACCTTGTAAAAATAATTGGTCACGCTTGCGGTGTGCGTCAGCTTGTATCCGGTCAGAATGAAATTGCTGATCGGCGGTCCGCCCAAGAGCCAAGTCAGGCCAAACGGCTTGTTGTTGGTGTCGCCGCTGTCCAAGAACTCAACGGTCGTCGTCAGCCCGTTGCTGGTCACGGTGGTGGAACCGCCGTTGGTCATAAACGAATACCAGGCATTGGAATCCGCCGTCACCGTGCGGCGGGGCAGCGGAATGGTGAACGTGTTGAGCGGGGCGATGTTGGTGGAGGAGCCATTGAACAGCGTCCGGTCGTACACCGAAATCTTGATGACATTGGTGGCTGCGTCCGTGCTCTCGTCAAATCCGCCCGCATACACGCCAAACCGATACGGCTGATTGAGGTTGAGAGCCGAGCCGCCGCCCTGCGAGCCGAAAGCCGTGACGGGATTGTTGATCGGAAACACATTCAGGTTCGTGCCGCTGCTGATGGAGGTGGGCAAGTAAAGGGTTTGATTCGCGATGCACAGAAACCACGGCAGCGTGTTGCTGTAGCAGTAGGCGTCGCTCCCGGTGGCGTTCAGCGGAACGCCCTGCTCCAAGTCAATCGGCACGACGATAGAGCAGAAGTCCTCGTCGTTGACCGGGCTGAAATCGTAGGTGTTGCCTCGAATAAACTCCCCCCATCGCGCTGGGGGAGTGGGAGCAAAGCTGGGTTCAGGGAGTAATTCCCAATTGTACGGGTTGGGTGAAATGATGTTTCCGTTGCCAAGCTGTCCGTAGGGATTGACGCCCCATCCCCATATGGCTCCGTTGGCTGTCATGCCAAGAGAACAGTTTAGGCTGGCTGCTGAAATTCCAAACGCATACTTGAGGAAGGGCGGTGCCAGTGAAAGAGAAGCTGGAGATTTGATCTGCCCATTGAAGAATCCCCACACCATGTTTTGCCCATTGCTCAAAGTCGTCGCGGAACAGTCAAAGCCCGCGCCAATCGCCTGGGCGTTGCTGAGAACCAAGGTCGGAACATTGGTGCCAGTTGTAATTGACGGAATTCCAAGTTGGCCGTCTTGATTATTGCCCCAAACCCATACCGTTCCGTCTTTTTTTAGGGCCATAGTATGGACTTGGCCAGCGGCAATATCCACGACGTTACTCAAGCAGGGAGCGGGGGTGCTGGACGAATTGTTGTTGCCGTGCCCTAGTTCGCCATAGCTCCCATAGCCCCAAGTCCACGCAACCCCATTCACATCGAGGGCGACTCCGTGATACCGGCCAGCCACTACTTTGACGATATTTGTCAAATTCGACACAAAAACCGGCTGGTTAGTCGTGGTGGAGGTTCCGTTACCCAACTGGGAGGCGTTGTTGGTTCCCCACGACATCACCCTGCCGTTTGCCAGCAACGCCAAGGAATAGCTATCATTTGCAGATACGCCGATGGCATTGGTGATTCCCAAAGTCTGGACAGGCACGGCACTGGGTGTGTAATTGCCGGTGCCAAGTTGGCCCCCATTATTTGCGCCCCATGTCCAGACCGTGCCGTTTTGCTCCGCAATAATCGAATGGAGGTATCCTGCCGCAACGCTCACGCCATTGCTCACTCCGGCCACTCGCAACGGAAATGATGCCTGGCTTACGTTGGCGATTCCCATTTCGCCGACTTGATTTGTTCCCCAGGCCCAAACGCTGCCGTCGGAGCGCAACGCCAGCGCCTGGTTCTGGCCGGTGGCAATTCCCAGCGTCGTCATTTGGGTGGAGTCGGCGAGAAGCGCTCCGGCGCTGGCGAAAAGGAGAGAGAGGATGCGTGCGGTGTTGGTGAGGGTCATAAAATTCCCGAATGTTTGAGGTTATTGGATGACGCTGCCCTGCGCCGGACTGACGATGCTCACGGTCAGGACTCCAAGGCCCGGATTGAGCGGGTCGGCATAGTCCCAATTGGGAATGCCGTTGTTGTTCCAGTTGGTGCTGCCGGTGACGATGTAAAAGCCTTCAAAATATGGGCCGGGGTCAATGACAAAATTGGTCACGCCCGGCACTGGATTGGTGACGAACGTCCAGCCCGCCGGGTCGTTTAGGATGTGCTGATTGTAAAGTATATAATTTCCGTAGGCCACCCCATTCGACACGGTGATGGAAAGTTGCGTCCCGTTGGTCGGCGCAATCAAAAGAAGTGGCGACGGCACCGTTTGCGATCTGGCAATCAAGGTTATGATCAACGTGGCGAGAATCGTTCCCGTCAATTTCATCCAGCAGTTTTTCACATTTTGCATGTTTGAGGTCCTTTCACTGTATTGTATTTGAGCTTGTGCCTCCCGCGCACGAAGTCAACGGCCTTTAGGTGTCAATTTGGTAAAAAGATGTTCTCTTTGTTTCAATTCCCAATTGCGCCGCCCGGCGCGCCGATGCTGAACATCTGAAAAGTACATGTCAAGCGCCCATTTTTGCCAGACTGGCGGCTCGTGCATGGGTTTTTGCATTACGAGTCTGTCCGTAAGGAAATCATTCGGCGTCTGCGAGAGGAGCGGATGCGCCGAAAGCTTTCCAATTATGCTGTTTCCAAGCGTTGCGGCGTGTCTCAAACCATGTTGAGCCTTGTGGACAGAGGTCTGCGCAACCCAAAAATCGAGATTTTGCTTCGTATCGCCGACGGCATTGGGACGAGTCTTCCGGACACTATAGAAAAGGCGACACGGACGGTCATCCGCGCGAAAAACCGCAAGGCTGCTGCGCGTAGTGAACGCTGAGTGAGGAAAGCGGCGCGACAAAAGGATCCGGCAGATTCTGTCCTTCGTTTGGCGCCGGCGCAACGCATCGCCGGCGTGCGCAAATTTTTCGTGGTTCTTTGGGATGGGGATATTCGATTTCATCCTCTATATTTGATACGTTGTAGCGGGGCCGATTCTTTCAATGAATTTGCTGGCGCGCGCTCTCTTTCAATTTGGGCGTGAATCTTTCGCAGAATCTCCCGCCTGATTTCAGCCCAAGCTCGTTCCGGCTTTCCGCGCCGCCGGTATAGTGACGGCTCAGTTTTCACAAAACGCCCTTTCCCTGGCCGACTGTTTTTCGGGCGAGACTTCTTCGCCCTGTGTTGGCGAGTAAATGCTCCTGGCACTGGATGTCAAGGGAAACATTTCCCACATGTGGGAAGGACGCCACGGCAGATTCGCGGCATGGCGGCGTCCCTGCAACGAAAACTTGCCCTGTTCCTGCGCAAGAAGCGCGGGAGTCTGAGCTATCCTGCGTTTGCCCGCAAATTGGGAATTTCGTCGTCATCGCTTCATCGGATGGAAATGGGCGAGCAAAACGTGACTTTGAAAACACTGGAATATCTCCTGAAGCGTTTTAAATGCCGGGCGGGCGACATTTTTGACCGATAGCCGCTCCCGTTCCGGCTTTTTGGCGAGTTGGATACCTGGGGCGTTCATTGTTTTGGGACGTTATATAGCAATGTATCCCATTGTCAACCTCCTTTTCTCCTGAGTTGGAAGATCGCTTCTGGCATTATTTGCGGGGTGTCAAAGAAAACCCGCCAATTCAACATCCGAATGTCCGATGAGCAACGGGCAGATCTTGAGGAGATGTGCCGTCGTCGAGGCCGCCCTCTCAGTTTCCAAGTGGAACACCTGATTGCCTTGGCAAAATTGCTGATTGAGTTTTGCGAGGGCAACGACGATTTGGAAGCCGCCCGGCAGCGTTTGGCTGAAGCGAAGAAGAACAGGAAAGTCCGATAACGACGGCGCTTTCGTCTGAGCGTCAGGCTCGGCCCCGGCCCTTGGTCGCCGTATAATTGCGGCTCTATTCTCAAAGACGACCCAATGGGCGCGCGAATCGCGCTCCAATTGTTTGCGTCCGTCTGGCCTGATAGACTTCGGTCTGGATTTGGGCGCGGCTTTCGCGACGGCCTCCAGCCGTTATCAACGCGGCTGCTGCCGCCAAAATCAAATCGGGCGCGGTGGGTGGGTGTCCGTTTTTATAGTATTGACACTGTGCCGCTTATACGGCCCTTTTGCCTCATCGGAGTCTGGCAAAACCAAAAATATACCACAACTTTGCCAAAAAAGATGTTCAGGCTACGGTACAACCTTCTCGCTGATTTCGGCTAATCTTCTTGGCGTGAACAGCCCGTCGGCTGGCGCGATTGTGCAGTTAAGACACCTTCGAGGTGGAGGTTTGTGACACAGTCGCCGCCAACAATGCTGATTTTCACGAGAAAGGAGAGAGGTTTCCGGGCAAGTTGAAGATTCGTTTGCCCGGACTCAATGCAGCAGTATGAACGGCGCCAAATTTAGATTCAACGATCACCGCGAACTATTCCGTCCTGCCAGCCGAACAGAAGTCGTCCCCCGTAGCCAGGGCAGCGGTCTGGCAGCCCCTCGCTCGCAACGAAGAAATGAGGAAGTCCCGGCCTCCCGCCGCGAGCGCCGCCATTGCACGGCGGGCGAGATCGCCAGCGAGCTTGGCTATTCGGTCAGCTACATTCTGGCGGTCAAGAAGGCGATGTATCCAAATGACGTTCGTCCCCGCCGTCTGGACCCGGTGGAGGTTTCGGAGTGGATTTACGCACACCCCTCTTTTCGGATGCGGGACGTGTATGAGCATCATCCGCAGGATGTGGAACGGGGACAGCGGCTGCTGGAATTTTGATCGCGTTTAATTCCTCGCGCACGTCGGCCACGACGAGACGCTGATAAACCCGGTGGATTTCCTCGCTGGCGTGATTGACCAGCTTCATCATTTTGGACTGCGGCACGCCCTGCCGCGCCCCGCGCGTGATAAACGTGACGCGGGTGCAATGGAACGTCAGATGCGGCAGGCTCAACTCCTCGTTCTGCTTGAAAAACCGCCACCACATTTTGGAAGGTTTTTCCCATTTGCTGCCGGTGGCGACGAAATCGTAAGCCGTTTGGTCGTTGCCCCGCTCGGCCTTCAACCGGGCAAAGAGCGGAACCAATTCCTCGCGGATGGGCGCGGTAAAGGCACGCTCCGCGCCGCCCTTGGGCTTTTCCAGCGTCATGGTCTTGGCTTCAAGGTCAACGTCCTTCAAGGGAACATTCGTGTCGCTCAGGCGGCAGCCGGTGTACAAAGCAATCTCAAAGCAAATCCGCATCCAGTCCGGCCAGCGGCCAAGCTCGGCCCGGATTTTGGCGATTTCCTCGTCGGTCATGGCGGGCTTCTCGGCCGGCTTGTGCTTCTGGATGCCGGGATGCAGGAGCGGGTTGCCCTCGGCAAAGCCGCGCCGCACGGCCTGGGTCATCAACATGCTGAGGAACTTGACTTCATGCAGGGCGGTGTTGTGGCTGGCCATCTTGACGCCATCCTGGCCCGCCTTGCGCCATTCCAGATATTTCCAGGCGTGGGCGTAGGTGATCTGCCGGGGATACTTGATTTGCTGGGCCGTGAGGAATTTCTGCACGGTGTGCCAGCGCCAGCCGTAAGCTTCAAAGGTCTTGGCCGTTTCGGGCCGGTTGTAGTTGGTTTCGATGAAACCGGGAACCCACTCGGCGAAGGCGGAACCCTGCCGCTCGCTCTGGCCGTTGGATTTCTTTTCTTCGCGCTCGTATTTCTCGACCAGGCGGTCGGCGCTGTGGGTTTCCTTGACGTTGTCGCGGCGCAAGCCCGACGACACGCAACGGTAATCGCCTTCGGGCGTTTTATGCTTGATCCACCAGTAGGGCGAGTTTGCCCTGGGGTATTTTGAGGCCATATCAATTCTCTTTACTCCTTGCTGCTTGACTGTTCTTCTTTCGACTCGACAGCGGGTTTTCCGGCCCGCCAATAAATGTAGCTCAATGTAGCCCATGAAGCCGATGGGCGCAAGCGTTTACCTATGAAAACAGAGTTTTGCAGAGGAAAGAAATGGGATACGTCGAAACGAGGGTTCGATTCCCTTCACACGCTCCAACTATTCTGTCGCCTTTATGGCTGGCCCTCACGCCGCCGGCGCCGTGATGGCCAGGAACTCCTCGATCAGCTCCTCGGTGACAAGGCCGCCCGATGGATCGTTGTTGACAGCAAGCATTGCCACCGCGCCGTCCACGCGCCGCACGGTGCAAATGCGCCCGTGCTCAAACGTCCAGCGCAGGCGTCCGCCGCCCAACTGGCTTTGGCGCAGGTTGAATGCAATCTCCGTGAGCTTCTGCATCAGCTCCTTCAATCGCGCCTCGGGAAACGACTCGTGATAGCTCCGCACTTCCGTGCTTTGGTTCGGCTGCCGGACGCCGCACGCCATCACGCATGAAAAATTCGCCGTTTTGTCCAGCCACGGTTGGTACGCGTTCATAGCCGGGGCGCCAGGGACACGCGCACAAACACCTTCCGCTCGGCCTGCAACAGGCAGACCACGCGGGTTTGCGTCTCGAGAATCTCCAGCCGGTCCACGCGCCCCAGCCCGGGAAACATCTTGCACAACGTCGAGGATTGTATCCACAGCCAGTCAAGCAAACGCCCGCGCCGCTCGGCCTGCCCCGCCTTCCACTGGTGCAAAATGTCGTTGGCGCTCGCGCACACCACGATCTCCTCCACGCGCCGGTTGCCGTCGTACGCCGCCGGTTCCGGCGCAGCCGCGGCGGGCGCCGGCGCCTGTCCGCTCTGCTCGTCAAACGTCTGGGCCGCCTCCATGAGCAGGCCTTCCCACTGCCCCTCGATGGACTGCCGCGGCGGTTGGGTGAACGGCGCCAGGTGAAATTCGCCCCCCTTCAATCCCAGCAGCGCCGCCAGCGCCTTCTCGCCCACCAACGACTCAAATTCCGCATGGATGATCGAACCGTCGCATATAAAAATCTTCCCGCTGGCATTGGGGCCCTTAATCACAAGCGTCGATGATTTCCGCCCAAGGCACTCCATCTGGATCACTTCGGTCAACCCCACCTCGCGCAGCATCCCCTTGAATCCCTCGGCGGGCGCCTCAGCCGTCGCCTCCAGCGCGGGGTAAATCGCCTCAAAATTCGACGCCACCTCCATCTTGTCCAGGATCAGCGCCGCGCCGTTTTGAAGGGCGAAATTCCGGTTCTCCGGCGACGCGAGGCTTGTCAACACAACAACGGGCAGCGACGGCCGGCTGCGCTTGAGCAGCGTCAACAATTGCAAACCGTCCATCACCGGCATCTTGATGTCCGTCACCACAAGGTCGATCGGATGCATCTTCAGGCAGTCCAGCGCCTCCGAATAATTGTCCGCCGTGTGCACAATCCACGCCGGCTGCCGCCGCGCCACAAGATAATCCTTCATCGCCGCGGTGAAATCCGGGTTGTCATCCACCAGCAAAATGCGGCGGGTCTTGGCGGCGGTTGGACCGGAGGCGCTCATTCGGCGTGCAACTGTTCCAGCGCATGGCCGGCGGCAAGCCGCACCGCTTCGTCAGCGTCGGTCATCGCCGTCATCAACGCCGAGCGCGCGTGCAGGTCGCCAATCCGCCCCAGCGATTCCGCGGCGGCCAGCCGCAAGTCAGCATCGGCGTCGCGCAACATTTCCTCGAATACGTTGACGACCGACTGCTGCCGCCGGCGCGCGGGCGTGGCGATCTCCGTCGCCGCGTCCGGCTCCTTGGCCTTCAGTTCGCCCATTTGCTCCAGGGCGACCGCGGCGGCCCGCCGCACAAACCAATCACTCGACGTCAGCGCGCTGCGCAATTGCGGCGCAACCGCGCGGGCGCCCTCGCTTGCCCCCCAATGCGAATCGATTTGCGTCAATGCGCCCGCGGCCATTTTGCGCACATTCGCGTCGGCGTCCTTGAGCGCCAGGACGAGCGAGCCAATGGCGCGCGGATCGCCGGCCTGCCCAAGCGCCCCCGCCACGGCGGCGCGCACGTCGACGTTCTGGTCCTGCAACGCGGCCATCAGCGCCTCGGTGGTGGCGGCGTCGCGGACTTTTCCCAAGGCGGCGGCGGCGGCGCTGCGCACGTCCCATGTGGGATCGCGCAACAGCGACCGCAAAAGGTCAGCCTGCCGTTGGGGATCCAATTTGGCCAGCGCCTCGATGGCCGCGACGCGGATGCGGTGGTCCTTATGTTTGACCAACGGCGCCAGCTCGTTCTCAAGCCCCGGCGCCCGCGCATTGGCAAGGGCGAAAATCGCGGCGAGGCAGACGGTGTGATCGGACGACTTGAGCGCGCGCACCAGAAGCTTCAGGACCCGCTCGTCGGGGATGGAGCCCAAAGCTTCCACCGCCGCAACTTGTAAATTATACGGGCCGTGCTGAAATACCGATTCCAACGGCTTGATGGCGACCGATCCGCACGACGCCGCCTGGCTGAGTTTGCCTCGTGAAATCGCCAGCCACACCTCGTCTTCGATATCCGCAGGATGCCAGCCCGACCCTTCGAGCAACCGCGCAGCCCGCCCGCGCACGCCCGCGTCGTAATCCCGCAACGCCGCCGCCAGCGCCGATTTGACGCGATCCTCCGCCACATCTTTAATCTGGGAAATGGCCGCCAGGCGCACTTCAGCCTCCGGATCGTTCATGGCGCGCAAAAGCAGGTCAGTGACCCGCTCGCGTTCATCCTCGATGGCGCCGATCGCCGTGACCACCGCGGCCCTGACCTGCGCCACGCTGTACTGCGCCGCTTTGGCCAGACC
>Ga0265338_10006685_pt1 | contig 14574 bp, 15 predicted proteins | sample 42126metaG_FD_193579 | JGI IMG/M metagenome (GOLD analysis project Ga0265338, IMG submission 193579) | Rhizosphere microbial communities from Carex aquatilis grown in University of Washington, Seatle, WA, United States - 4-21-26 metaG | ecosystem: Host-associated > Plants > Roots > Rhizosphere... | reverse complement strand
TCCCTCGGCATCGTTGGCGGCTTCGAGGGTTTGCTTTCGCCGCAAAATGTCCGTCCGCTTGACTACAAGGCGCTCGACGGCCTGCTGGTGCGCGGCGGCACGATTCTCGGCACCGCCAATCGCGGCCGGTACTCCGCCAAGATTGGCCACAGCGAATCACGCCAGCTCCCCGTCGAATTGCTCGAAGAAACCCGTTGCGGCATCAAAGCGCTCGGTCTGCACGCCCTGGTCTGCCTCGGCGGCGACGGCACGCTCAGCATCGCCAACCAACTGCATTTGCACGGCATTCCGATCGTCGGCGTTCCCAAGACCATCGACAACGACCTCGCGGCAACGACCGTCACTTTTGGCTTCGATTCCGCCGTTGCCTGCGCGACCGATGCGCTGGATCGCTTGCACACCACCGCCGAAAGCCACAACCGCGTGTTCATCCTGGAAGTGATGGGCCGGTACGCCGGCTGGATCGCCACCTATGCCGGAGTTGCGGGCGGCGCGGACGTCATTTTAATTCCCGAAATTCCGTTTCGCTACGAGAGCGTCTGCCAGGCCATCGCCGACCGCGAAAAGCATGGCAAACATTTTACGTTGATCATCGCGGCCGAAGGCGCCCGCCCGTTGGGCGGAGACTTTGTCACCAGTGGCGCGCAAGAACAGAACCGTGAAGCGCGCCTGGGCGGCATCGCCGCGCAGGTCGCCGCCGAAGTCGAGCGCCGCACCGGCAAGGAAACGCGAATCGTTGTTCTTGGCCATCTTCAACGCGGCGGCACTCCCACGAACATGGACCGCACCATCTGCACGCTGTTCGGCGCCAAAGCCGTCGACCTCATCGCCGCGGGCAACTTCGGCCGAATGGTCGCCCACACCGGCAGCTCCGTTGAGAGCGTGCCGCTGGCCGAAGCCGTTGGCCAGTTGCGCACCGTTCCGCTCGAAGGCGGCGTGGTCCACGCCGCGCGCTGCCTGGGCATCAGCATGGGAGATTAAACCACGGAATTTAGAGAGGAGCGCTGGCCCACCTCCTCAAATCAGTCGGCGGCTCATCTTTGGAGCCTGGATCGAATGCGCGATTCGACCTCCTCCCACGAACTACCCGCTTCGGAGTCTTCATCGTAGGCTGCCAGACGGGCATCAAGCACAGCCTTTTCGGCTTCATTCAACGGTTCCCCAGCGTCCAACCATCCGTTGTCATCCAGTTCCGCAAGCTTGACGAGGATCTCCGATCGTTCGGCTTTGGTAAGCTTGGGCAATTCCGCCAAAATCTCCATCTTGCTCATCGACGCAGTTTATCGGCTGACCACGAATTTGTCATGGAGAAACCCGAATATGCCAAACCTGCCGCGATTTCGCCGCGACCGGCATGGCGCATTTCCGGCGGCCCATCCGCGTCCGCTTCGTTCGCCAGGAGGGCGGCGGTGCGGTTTTTGAGATCGGATCGGGCGCGCACCCCTTTCACACGGTGTGAGCGCACATCCGCATCTCGCCGCCGGGCACACGCCACCTGTGGCGCATGACGGGTCAACGACGCTGCAACGCTATTCGCGCTGGAGCTTATGGCAGGGCGTGATTCGCCGGGTCAAAATTGCATGTTGGCGGGGTGGTGCAATTGTTCAGAATGTAGCAACTCGCATCATTCTGATCCGGGTCGAGCGGACAGACGGGCATTTTGCCGCCGGTTCCACGACCCAAATACGGCTGAATATCCGTTCCAAGAGGCTGAGCGCCGCCCGATTTGCCCTTTTCCAGCGCCCATTCCTGCTTGGCTTCGTCTATCATCCGCAAGTTGTCAATACACCGATTGGTCTGAGCCGTTTGCCGCGCACGCACCAGATTTGCCACCGCTATTGCCGCTAACAGGCCTATGATTGCAACGACAATCATAATTTCGACCAATGTAAACCCGCGCCTAGCGCGATTCATGGTCTGCATAACTAAGCCTTTCTTACCCAACGGTCGTGAACGATGCAAAAGGCGGTTATGTAATAGGACGTTATTTGTTCACGGATTGCCTTTTGCAAAACCGTTAATCTAAGGTAGCTAGCAGAGAGCACGCCAAAGTATAGTCAGGCAATGCCTGACAGGCAAGCAAGAACCGCCAAACGCCACACAGCCGCCTTATGAACCGCCCTACATTGCCGGCCAACGACTTATGACCGAATTTCTCGCCCTTTCCGGCGCTGTCGTGCCCGTTTTCGCCATCATCGGCGCCGGCTGCCTTTTGCGCCGTTGCGATTGGCTCACGGAAGACGCGGATCATAGCTTATTGAAGATCTGCATTAATCTCCTCATCCCGGCGCTCATTATTGACTCCATCCTCGGCAACCCTCGCCTGCGCCAGCTTGATAACCTCCTCCTGCCTCCCCTCATCGGTTTTGCCGCTTCGACGGCCTGTATTGGCTTCGGATGGCTCGTTTCCCGATGGTCCGGCGCCGCCAATCCCTCTGAACGCCGCACCTTCGCGCTGACTTCCGGCCTCCAGAATTATCTCTATTACGCGCTTCCTTTGACAGCGTTGCTTTTTGACAGCGGCACGGTTGGCGTCCTGTTTGTCCATAACCTGGGCGTGGAAGTTGTGTTGTGGACAGTCGGCGTCGCTGTTCTTTCCGGGCAAGGGCTGAAGGGCGGTTGGCGGGGAGTGTTCAATGCGCCGATCATAGCGCTGGTATGCTCGGTCTGCCTCAACCTGGCGTTGGGCCAGGCCGCCTGGCTTCGCGCGCTGCTCCCGCCCGGCGGTCCCGTCCTCGCCACGGCGCATACGCTGGGGCAATGCGCTGTGCCGCTGGCCTTGTTATTGACGGGCGCCATTCTGGCCGATCATCTTCATGAGCTTCGCCACGCCGCTTCCTTCCGCATGATTCCCGCGGCGCTCCTGGTCCGTTTCGCAATAGCGCCAATTTTATATCTCCTCATCGCCCGGTGCCTTCCATGCTCAGTCGAATTGAAGCGCGTGCTCATGATCCAGGGAACGCTGCCCTCGGCCATGTTCCCCATCTTGATGACGCGCCGGTACGGCGGCGATTCACGCGTCGCCCTCCAGGTCGTTCTCGCGACCACGATCGCCTCGCTGGTCATGGTCCCCATCTGGCTGCGAATCGGCGCCGCCTTTTTGCGACAATGAATCAGGATTTCTACCAATGGCGCCTTGCCAGCCGTGGAGAACGTTGCTGTGATGAACATACGCACGGCAATTTGGGCCGCGGCTTTCGCCGCGATTTTGGGCGCTTTGGGGCCGCAGGCGCGCGGCGACGTTTCGGTTTCATTCGGGTTCCGCATACACGCCGTCGCCGACTTTTATGATCCGCTTTCCAGCCTGGGAGCGTGGGTCGACATCGGCCCGTACGGACGTTGCTGGCATCCCAACGACATAGGCCCGGACTGGCGCCCCTACACGGACGGCGCGTGGGAATACACCGATGCCGGCTGGTGCTGGGTCAGCGACGAGCCTTTTGCCTGGGCTTGTTATCACTATGGCTCCTGGGTCAATGATCCGAGCCACGGCTGGTGCTGGATTCCGGCGACTGATTGGGCGCCGGCATGGGTGACATGGCGCTATAGCGACGACTACGTGGGCTGGGCTCCGTGCGGACCGCGCGAGACGGAAGCGCCGGCCCGTGACTTTGTTTTCGTGGATGCGCATCATTTTCACGACCCGATTCGCCGAGGCTCCTTAATTGTCAATAATTCGACAATCATCAACCGGACAACGGTGGTGCATAATTTTCCGCACGAACGTCGCACCGTCGATGGCGTCGCTCAGACCATCGTGGCCGATCCCGGCCCGCCCGTAGACCGCATCCAACGCGCGACCGGCGCCAAGTTCACGCCACGCCCGATCCAGGAAGTCATGCAACGAACGGCCAAGCCGAAGCCGGCAAACCAGAACACCCAGGCCAGCAGGACGCCTGAACAAAGGCCGGCAGAGCAGGCGCAGCCGCAGCGTCGCGCCATCCAGGAACCCGCCGGCGCCGGACAGGAACCTTCCTCCGCCGAGCGCAGAGTAATTCCCGGCCCGCCCGCCGCGCAGTCGGAGGCGCCGGAACAGCGCCGCATTTCCCCGCAAGAAAAGGAAACATCCCGCACTTTTGAGGACCGCGGAGTCCGCCAACCCGCTGGCCCTCCTCCATCGCAGGCCCCGGCAGTCGAACACCATGTCTCGCTGCCGGCGCCGCCATCGAAGTCAATCGCGGACCGGCCGGCTCGCGAGCCCGCAGCTCCGCAGGAAGCCCGAAGCGCCGAATCGAAAACGATCCGCGAGCCAGCGGGAGCCGAACGGCCTGAGCCGGTGGCTCCTGAACGCAAGGCCGCCGCGCCGCCTCCATCCGTCCAAAAGCGCGAAACGCCGCCGCCGCATGCTGCCGCGCCCGCGTCCAAACCGGAGTCGAAAGCGCCGCCGGAGACCGAGAAAAAGAAGGAACAGCAGTAACCGAGCGCGACCTTGGAGTGCGGAAGCTTGCTTCCGCTTTTCGCAGGGGGACGTTACCAAAGCGGAAGCAAGCTTCCGCACTCCAAATTGGCCACGGTTCCCGCGAGGCGCCTCGGCTTCTATTCGCCGCCGTTGCCGTTGGACATGCGCTTCTCCCACTGGCGCGGCGCCCGTTGCGGCAACGCCGTGTCGACCTTCGCGTAATAGGTGTCCTCCCCGAACCGCTCGTCCACCGCGCTTTGCAGCGCCGTCGATGGCTTGACAAAATACCGGTCGTGCGTCTCGACGAACACGGCTTCGCCCCCTGGCCAGCGAAAGCATAGAAACAGCGGACACTTGCCCGCGTGCGCGGTGACAAGCTCGCGCATCGCCTCGACATCCGCGGGCGCCAGATGGGCGACTTGCAACCGCAAATGGACCTGTTTGGTGTAAACATGCGGCGCATTCTCGAGCGGAATGATCTCCTGCGGAAACAGCTTCGGCTTGTCTTCCGACAAATTGACCTCTCCCGTGATGAGCACAGCCTGGTTGGGTTGCAGAAGCCCGGCAAATTTCTCGTAGTTCTCGTTGATGCATAAAAGCTGGACTGAGCCCTCCATGTCCTCGATCGTCACCAGCGCATACGGCTTGGCCGTCTTTTTGGAAATGCCTTTGACCACCTCGGTCACCAGGCCGCCCAGCCGCGTCATGTCCCGGTTCTTAAGCTCGCTCAATTGGCTGGTCTTGTGCAGCGCGTATTTGTCAAGTATCGGCGCCAGAGGCGTGAGCGGATGGCCTGTCACGTAAAATCCGAGCAGCTCCCGCTCGTTGGCCAGCAACTCGTGCTGCGGCCATTCCGGCAACTGCCTCTCCGGCTCCGGCGCGGGGCCGGCGTTTTCTTCGAGCATCCCAAAGAGGGTGTTTTGCCCGCGCTGGCGGTCATGGATGACGCCCGCGGCGCGCGTCAGGACGCGGTCGATCTTGCCGAACAGCGTCGCCCGCGTTTCGCCGAAGCAATCGCACGCGCCGGACTTGATGAGGGCTTCCAGGACCTTGCGGTTGACAGTCCGAGCGTCGACGCGCTCGCACAATTCGGCGAGCGATTCAAACCGGCCGGTCCGTCGCGCGGCCAGAATGCCTTCGACGGCGACTTCGCCGATGCCCTTGATGGCCGCGAGCCCGAAACGTATCGCCATTTTGGAGCCGTCCGCCGTCTTGCTGGGCGTAAAATAGACGCCGCTCTCGTTGACGTCCGGCGGCAGCACCTCGACGCCGAAAGCCCGCGCCTCGCCGATCAGCACGCTGAGCTTTCCGGTGTCGCCCATGTCGTTGGTCATCATCGCCGAGAAGAACTCGACCGGATGATTGGCTTTGAGCCAGGCGGTCTGGTAGGCGACGATGGCGTAGGCGGCGGCGTGGGATTTATTGAAGCCGTAGCCGGCGAATTTTTCGAGCAAATCGAAGATCTGGTTGGCCTTGGCGGCGGGAATATTGTTGACATTGGCGCAGCCCTTCACGAATATCTCGCGCTGCTTGGCCATCTCCTCCAGTTTCTTCTTGCCCATCGCGCGCCGCAGCAAATCGGCGCCGCCGAGCGTGTAGCCCGCAAGGACCTGCGCCGCCTGCATGACCTGTTCCTGGTAAATCAGCACCCCGTAGGTTTCCTTCGTCAAGGACTCCAGCAACGGATGCTCGTACTCAATCTTAACCTCCCCGTGGCGCCGCCGGATGAAGTCGGGAATCAGGTCCATCGGGCCCGGACGATAGAGCGCCACCAGCGCCGTGATGTGCTCCACCGAGCTGATCTGGAATTTCCGGCACAGATCGCGCATCCCGCCTGATTCCAATTGGAATACGCCGATCGTGTTCGCCTTGTTCAACAGGTCGTAAGTTTTGGCGTCGTCCAGCGGCAGGTTGTCGATGGGGATGTCGACGCCCGTGGTTTGTTTGACAAGGTCGCACGTGTTGCGGATCACCGTGAGCGTCTTTAGCCCAAGGAAGTCCATCTTCAGCAGGCCCAGCTCGCCCACAGGCCCCATCGCGTACTGAGTGACTATCGTGCCCTCCTCGTCCTTTTTCAGCGGAAGCAGGTTGACCAGCGGCTGGTCCCCGATGACGACGCCCGCGGCGTGGACGGACGCGTTGCGCGTGAGGTCCTCCAGGATCAGGGCCGTGTCAATCAATTGGCGCGTCTGCTCCTCCTCTTCGTACGCCTGCTTGAATTCCGGCGAGACTTCGAGCGCCTTGTGCAGCGTCATCTTCAGCTCGTTGGGAATCATCTTGGCGAGCCGGTCGCAATCGCCGTAGCTCAGGCCCATCACGCGCCCGACGTCCCGCACGACGGATTTCGCGCCCATCGTGCCGAACGTGACAATTTGCGCCACCGAATCGCGCCCATACTTCTGCCGCACGTATTCGATGACGTCCCCGCGGCGGTCGTCCGCAAAGTCAATGTCGATGTCCGGCGGGTTGACGCGTTCGGGATTCAAGAACCGCTCGAAGAGCAGCCCGTAACGGATCGGGTCGACGTTCGATATTTCCAGCAGGTAGGTGACAATCGATCCTGCCGCCGAGCCGCGCGCCACGCACGTCACCCCTTTGCTGCGGCCATAGCGCACGAAATCGCCGACGATCAAAAAATAGCTGATGAACCCGGTCTTCTCGATCACCTTCAGCTCGACTTCCAGCCTGTCCAGAACGGCTTTGATCGGCGGTTTCTCCGCTTCTTCAGGCGAGTCAAGCACAAATCGGCCGCCCTTCGCCCGCGCCGCCAGCCCATACCGTGTCTTCAGGCCCTCCGCCAGCAACTCGCGCAAATAATCCTCGCGCGTCGTCCCTTTCGACGGCTCAAAAACCGGGTAGTGCAGCGTGTTGAATTCGATTTCCACGTTGCATTTCTCGGCCACCTCCAGCGTGTTGCGCGCCGCTTCCGGCGTCTCGGCGAAACGCGCCGCCATTTCCTCGGCCGAGCGCAAATAAAACTGCTGCGGCTGGTAGCGCATGCGCTTGGCGTCGCTGAGCAGCGTCTGCGTCCCGATGCAGATCAGGCAATCGTGCGCGTGCGAATGGTCCCGTTCGACATAATGAACGTCGTTGGTGGCGACCAATTTCAGGCCAAATTCCTTCGCCCACGGGATGAGGCAGCGGTTGACCTTGGCCTGCTCGGCGATGCCGTGGTTCTGCAATTCGAGATAAAAATTCTCCGGGCCGAGCGTTTCCTTGAACCAATCAATAGTGTCGCGCGCCTTGTCCAGTTGGTCCTTTTGGATCAGCTCCGGTATCTCGCTCGCCAGGCAGCCCGACAACGCGATCAGTCCTTCCTTGTTCGCGGCCAGGATTTCTTTGTCGATGCGCGGCTTGTAGTAATAGCCCTCCAAATGCGCCTCGGTCACCAGCCGGACGAGATTCTTGTAGCCGGTTTCGTCTTTGGCCAGCAGCACCAGGTGATGATAGACGTCGCGACCGCCGCTGGCCGATTTCTTGTCCTTGCGGCTGCCCGGCGCGACATACACCTCGCAGCCGATGATGGGTTTGATGCCTTTGTTTCGCGCCGCCTGGTAAAAATCAATCGCCCCATAAAGAACCCCGTGATCGGTGATCGCCAGGCTGCCGAAATTCAGCGCCTTGGCCTTGTCCATCAGCGTGTCCAACCGGCATGCCCCATCAAGCAGCGAATACTCGGTGTGCAAATGCAGATGAACAAATTCGGCGTGCGCCATGATTCAGTTTAATGTCGCCAGCCGAAGCGGGGCAAGCATTGGCGTCTATGATTGCTATGCGACGGAAAATCAGCGAGTATTCTGCCGTGGAAACGTTGACGATAACGCTCGACGATGAGATCGCGCGGCGGGCGGCGGAATTGGCGCGGCGAGAACAGAAGTCGATCTCGGAGTGGGTTGCCGGGCGCATCAAATCCGACGTGGATCAAGGCTCCGCGCTGACCTCCATTCCATCGCGCGAGACTGCCAACGGCTATCCCTCCCAATGGCTGGCCTTGGTGGGCGCGCTGGCAGACGATGACGCATTCGTCGCTCCTGGAAGGTCGCTGCCGCGCTCGGTGGGCGGCCGCTCCACTTAATTATGCCTGTTGGTGATTCTTTGTCTTGACACAAACATCGTTGTGTTTTGTTTGCGCGGTCGCTCCGCTCAAGCAGTCCAGCGGTTGCTCGCCGTTCCGGCTGCCGACGTGCTCGTGCCTCTCCAGGTTCATGCTGAACTGCTGGTCGGCGCGGCCAAAAGCGCCGACCCAACTCGCTCCTCGGCCATCGTCCTGGCGTTTCTGGCGCCGTTTCGCATAGCTTGGCCTACCAGCCGCGTCGAAGACGAATATGTGCAGATTCGCTGCGCGCTTGAGAAGCGAGGAATGGCAATCAGCGAAGCTGATTTATGGATCGCCGCAACCGTGCGCTCCGAGGGCGCCACTCTGATTACGAACAACACGTCAGAGTTCTCGCGCGTCGCGAATTTGACCATCGCCGACTGGACAGCCCCTTGATTGATGGGCGCCAAATTGGGTCGCCAATCGCACAAAATCGCTCCTGACTCCTGCCGGAATGCGCTCTTCGGCGAGCGAAATCCCGTCACGCTGTCATCGAACTTTCTGGAACTGTCCGAAGTCGCCTTGGAGTAAACCGACAAAGGACAAGTCCTCGTCCAAGTCGGGCCAATGAAGTCCGAAGGGGGAAATCTCGATGTTATTCAATTGTTGTGGCGTTCCAACCGACAGTCGCGGGTTCTGTGCCGCCGGGAATCGAATCTCCGCCCCGCCCGCCATTTGCACAATGATGTTCCCGTCCGCATATTCAGCGGACTTTGCCGTTTCATTCAAAACATTCATGCCACTTCTGAATTATCGCTTGTTTATTGTCTTCTGCAAGCGTTTGAGCTTTGAGCAATTCGCGCACCTTCAGTCCTTGTGACTCGCGCAATGTGACTTCCTCCTCGACGACGAAAATCGCTTCACCGCCGCCATAGCGAACGTGAACATGGATGGGGCGATGCTCATTGCTGTAAAAGAAAAACTGGTATCCGTCTTTCCTAAATATGGTCGGCATGAGGCTCCGAAAGCTTCGCAGACCTCTTAGGGCCATGCAATAGAATCCACGACGTCCGCGAGCCCCACGAATCTGGACCGGCGCTCAAGATAGAAAGGTATACTTGTCAGATGACGCGAAATAGCAGCACACCATGCCGCGCTTGACCCCCGTCATTCTCGCTTCTGTTCGCGCTTCACTTTCGCGGCGCGGCGGAGCATGTTGCGCCCATGAGTGATGCATTCCGGACAGAGAGTGATTCCATGGGGCCCATGCAGGTGCCGGCCAGCGCTTATTACGGCGCCCAAACCGCCCGCGCGGTGGAGAATTTCCCGATCAGCGGCCTGCGCTTTCCGCGCCCGATGATCCGCGCGCTGGGGCTGATCAAGAAGCACGCGGCGCTGACAAACCTGGAGCTGGGCGGGTTGAAGCCGGAAACGGCCAAGGCGATCACCCAGGCGGCGCAGGAGACGATCGACGGCAAATGGGACTGTGAATTTGTGATTGACATATTCCAGACCGGCTCCGGCACCTCCACCAACATGAACGCCAACGAGGTCATCGCCAATCGCGCCATCGAATTCCTCGGCGGCAAGCGCGGCGAAAAACTCGTGCATCCCAACGACCACGTCAACCGCGGCCAATCCAGCAACGACGTCATCCCCACCGCCATTCATTTGGCCGCCCTCGAAGGCATCGAGCGCAAATTGATCCCGGCCCTTACCGAATTGCACACCGCCCTGGACAACAAAGCGAAGGAGTTTCACGAGGTCCTGAAAATCGGGCGCACCCATTTGCAGGACGCCACGCCCATCCGCTTGGGCCAGGAATTCAGCGGCTACGCCAGCCAGGTCCAACACGGCATCGAGCGCCTGCGCGACGTCGAAAAGCGCCTCGGCGAACTTGCGCTGGGCGGCACAGCCGTCGGCACCGGCATCAACACCCATCCGGAGTTTCCCCGGCGCACCATCGCCGGCATCGCAAAGGAAACGGGGCTTTCGCTGCGCGAGGCAGGCAACCACTTCGAAGCGCAGGGCGGCCGCGACGCCGTTGTGGAAGCCGGCGCCACGCTCAAGACGGTCGCCGTCAGCCTCATCAAAATCGCCAATGACATTCGTTTTCTCGGTTCCGGCCCGCGGCTGGGCTTGGGCGAATTGCGCCTGCCGGCCACCCAGCCGGGCTCCTCAATCATGCCGGGCAAAGTCAACCCCGTCATGTGCGAAATGCTGCTGCAGGTTTGCGCGCAAGTCCTCGGCGCCGACGCCACAATCACCTTCTGCGGCGCCTTTGGAAACTTAGAGCTCAACGTGATGATGCCCGTGATGGCGCACAACCTTTTGCAGGCCATCGAGCTGATGAGCACGGGCAGCGAAGTTTTTGCGCGCCGATGCATCAACGGCCTCGAAGTCGACCGCGAAAAATGCAAGGCGAACCTCGAATTGAGCCTTTCGAATTGCACCATTCTCGCCCCGGTCATCGGCTACGACAAAGCCGCCAAAATCGCCAAGGTCGCCTTCCAAACCAACCGGACCGTCCGCCAGGTCGCGCTGGAAATCTCCGGCCTCGACAAGGCAAAGCTCGACGAACTGCTTAACCCCGCCTCACAAACCGAACCAGGCGCGTAGCAGGTGTCGAAACGAGAATGAACTTCAGCTATTATAACGCGCTTGGTGCCGGGAAAGGCTGGGTTAGGTATCACGAGCATCCTGTGCTCTTCTGTGTCCTCCTTGCGGCCTTTGTTTCTATCGTCGCGAGAAATATCTGGATGCAATATCACAGGTGATTTTTGTGGACACGCCCGGCCATCGCAATTTTCGTTCGGGCGCGGAGAAGGCAAAGACTCGGTGATGTGGCGTGCGGTGCGGCGCCCGTCAGGAACCGGGTTTTTCAGCGCCAGAGACGCGGACCAAGCCGCTAATGAGCAACGCAGGCAACGTCACGGCGCCGCCGTCGTCCATCTCCACCATCACGCGACCGCCCCTTGGCGGCAGCCAAATATGGTCGATCGTTGGAACGGGATATTCGCGGCCATCGGCCATGCGAATGGCAAACGGAACGAATGGCGTGATTTCCAAGTGATGGCGGATATCGGCGATCATCAAGAGTGACTATAAGGGCCTCGCTTCAACAGGGCAAGACTGGCAGCAACCTGTCCGCGGGGCGCGCCCCCTAACGCTTTGGCATTTGCCGCCAAACGTGGCATACTTCAGGCCTGCGTGGCCAACGACGTCAAAATTAAAATCTGCGGCATCACCAATGCCGAGGACGCGCTTCTGGCCGCCAACGCCGGCGCCGACGCGCTCGGATTTGTGTTTTCGCCCGCGAGCCCGCGCTATGTGGCCTTGGAATTCGCCGAAGCCATCGCGCGAAAAATCCCCGCTCACGTGATGCGCGTGGGCGTGTTTGTGGACGCGCCGGCGGACGAGGTGATGGAGGCGATCTCGCGGTGCGGCCTCGCGGCGGCGCAGTTTCACGGCTCCGAACCGCCGGAATACTGCGGGCAATTCGGGGTGATGACGATGAAGGCGTTCCGGGTGCGCGACGAAGCGTCGCTGGCGGGGGCCGGAGCGTACGCGGTGGACGCATTTTTGCTTGACAGTTTTGTCCCCGGACAACCCGGCGGAACCGGCGCGTCGTTCAACTGGAAACTGGCGGCGGAGGCAAAGATATTTGGCAAGCCGGTCTTTTTGGCCGGCGGCCTGACGCCCGAGAACGTCGCCGAGGCGATCCGGACCGCGCAGCCCTTTGGCGTGGATGTTTCCAGCGGCGTGGAGCGGTTGCCGGGCAAAAAGGACGCCGACAAGGTCCGGCGTTTTATCGCCGCCGCCCGGGGCGCGAGCGATTTCTCCCCGCGGAGCTAAAGGAAAGCGCCGCCCGCTCCGATTTACTTATTGAACGCGGCCATATTGGCGGGCGGGCGCGAGACCCGGGGGTGACTTCGGAATCTGACTGTCGCCCGCTCGCTTGGGCCGAGTTCTCGATATAACCACTTAAATGCGGCGGACCTCAAAAGTCCGCCGCAACGGTTTTTAGCCGTGAGCATGCAGTTGAGCAGGCGCGACTGATTCAATTGCATGCTCACGGCCTGAGGTATTACAGCCCCAGCTTTTGCAGCTCGCCCTGGAGCGCCAGTTGAAAATCCTGGAGGTCGGCTTGCGAAGGTTTGTAGCCCTTTTCAGCGGGAACGACGCCGAGGCGGCCCTGTTGATCAAGGAACCACTCCGCCGTTTTGCCGTCGCTGAACTTGACCTTGCCGCTGACCAGCGAGCCGGGGCGCGTGAGCTGGTCGACTGTCACATTGATAGCGCTGTGCGGCGCCGCGGCGGGCGGCGGTTCCGCGGCGGGAACCGCCGGTTCCGGAGGCTTGGCCGGCGGGATCGGATCCTTCGGCTTGAGCTTCAGATCATCCACCAGCATGCGCACATCCAGGTAGGTGATGCGCAGGCCAAACTCGGTTTCCAGGCGCTTCTGGATCTCGGCGAGCTTGAGGCCCTCGTCAATCCATGCCGCCACTTTCTTGCCTTGGGTGTCGTCCAAATTCATACTGATCGCGCTGGGATAGCGTTGCGGCAATCCGCCTCCCAGTCAATGCGCGAAACAGAAGAACTATGAATATCGATATTGGGAAAGGGCGTTCCAAGCAATACGAGCGCTCGTCAAAGCTTCGGCAAATAACTAAAGATCATCCTGCGCTGCCGCTGCAGAAGGTGCGGAAGCTAAATTGGCGGCGGACTGCAAAAGAAATGGCGGTGGCCAAGGAAAACTGGAAGGAATGGGATGCGACGGTGGGAGATGGAACAGATGCATTGTAATGAGTTCAATAGGGCAGATTTTAAGGGCATTTGACGGTTCCGTTCCCGGCGCGGCGCTGATGCTCATCCGCGACGGCAAGCCCGTCGCCGCGCAGGCGTATGGGCTGGCGAACCTCCGGACGGGCGAGCCATGCACGGTCGATACAAATTTTCGCATTGCCTCGCTCACCAAGGCGTTCACTGCGATGGCCGTGATGATCCTGCGCGAACGTGGAAGCCTTTCCCTCGACGCCTTACTGTCAAACTATTTTACGGAAGCTCCGGCCTGCGCGTGTGCGATTTCCATCCGCCAGTTGTTGACGCACACCTCCGGCTTGCTTGACTACGAGGACCTCATTCCGCCGGGAACCGCGCAGCCGCTCAAAGATCGGGACGCCGCCGCGCTGGTGTTGCGCGAGAGCGGGAACCGTTTCGCCCCCGGCTCGCAATTCCGCTACAGCAACACCGGTTATGTGCTGCTGGCGCTGATCGTTGAGCGCGTTTCGAAAATGTCGTTTGCTGAGTTTTTGCGAGCCAACATTTTCGCGCCGTTGCAAATGACAAACACGGTTGCCTACGAACAGGGCATCTCAACTGTCGCCAATCGCGCGCTCGGGTACACGATTCACGATGGCATTGCCGCTGAAACCGATCAGGATTTGACAAGTTCCACGCTCGGCGATGGCGGCGTTTATTCGTCAGTTGCGGATTTGTTCAAATGGGACCAGGCCCTGTATACTGAACGGCTGGTGAGCGCGGCCACGTTGCGGCAGATGTTCACGCCATGGTCGCCGATCTCGGATTTCGACGGGAGCGGCTACGGCTTTGGCTGGTATGTCGCCGGCGATTGCGCGTGGCATTACGGCAGCTCGTGCGGCTTCTCCGCGCGCATCGAGCGCCACCCAAAGCGACGCATGACCTTGATCCTCCTGGCCAACCGTCGCGATGCAGGTTTGGGCGAGGCGGCGCGGGAAGTGATCCAGGAAAATCGCTTAGAATGAGCGCGGGCCGAACCTTTGCAGCCAAGCCGAAATCCACCCTCCACACTTCACCGGGCAGTGTTCTTTTCATCCTCGGCTTCCATCGCGTCGAGCATTTGGAACCGCTCCAGCGCACGCTGGCCACACTCAGCAAGCGTCGAGGCGTCCTCTTCCGCCTTGATAATGCAACGCATGATTTCGCGTCGCTCTTGGTGCGACAACTTCGGAATCTCAGAGAGTATCTCCGCCCTGCTCATGCTGGCAGGTTACAGGTTAAATGAGGGCAGCCAGCTTTGCGCGCGACACTAGCCGGACGGAGGATTAGCGGACGTTTTAGTTCGATTGACATGGCTTTAAAATTGTGAATAACTTGT
>Ga0265338_10006684_pt1 | contig 14574 bp, 11 predicted proteins | sample 42126metaG_FD_193579 | JGI IMG/M metagenome (GOLD analysis project Ga0265338, IMG submission 193579) | Rhizosphere microbial communities from Carex aquatilis grown in University of Washington, Seatle, WA, United States - 4-21-26 metaG | ecosystem: Host-associated > Plants > Roots > Rhizosphere... | reverse complement strand
CGGTGACGATCTTTTGTGCGATAGGTTTTCTGGCGAGTGTGGGACTGTTGCGTGCCCTATGGCGGCGTTACTTTGCCGAGGCGAGCGTCGGCGTGGTAGTGGCGTGCGCGCTGGCGCTGGGCTTGGCGACTGGCCTACCGGTTCTCCTGGCGCGGTCGAAGGTTTATGAAGTGCCGGTCAGTTGCGGGTATATGTTGACGATGCTGGCTTTGGGGGCCATCTGGTATGCGTTACACGAGCCGGAGCGGAAATGTCGGTGGTTAGTGGCGGCGAGTGTGGCGTACGGGCTGGCGGTGGGAGCGCGGCCCTCGTTACTGTTCGGAGCGGTAATCCTGCTGGTGCCGGTGATCCAGGCATGGCAGGAACGGCAGCGGGTTTGGACTCTGTTCGCGGCGGCGGTCATCCCTATCGGGCTCATCGGGTTGGGGCTGATGCTCTACAACACCCGGCGATTCGACAATCCCCTTGAATTCGGTGTGCGCTACCTGTTGGCCCCGATGCGGACGGATCACTACTTTGGAATACGCTATCTCTGGTTCAATTTCCGGGTCTATTTCCTCCAGCCAGTGCACTGGAGCAGTCATTTTCCCTTCGCGCGTGACATCACGGCGCCACCCTTGCCGCCGGGCTATGGGTCGTTGCAGACCCCCTATGGCGCCTTGACCAACATTCCGCTGGTGTGGCTGGCGTTGGCCGCGCCGTTGGCGTGGCGGAATCGGTCGGGGCAGGCGAACTCGGGCCTGGGTTGGTTTATGACGGCGGTTGGGTTGCTGTTCTTGATGTGCGCGTTGACTGTGTGCGCCTTCTTCGCTTCGAGCATGCGTTATGAGGTGGAGTTCCTGCCCGCGCTGGTTCTGCTGGCGGCAGTTGGCATACTAGGATTGGAGCGCACACTGGCCCCGACCTCGGAGTTGAGTCAAGCCCCGACGGTGGAGTCGGGGCAGGCTGACCGGCCGGCTTACCGTTGTGCCGTGCGCTGGGGCTGGAGTTTGCTGGTGGGCTTCTCGGTGGCGTTCAACTTGTTGGCGAGCGTTCAGTACTACGCCCAAGGGCACTACGAAGTCGGGACAGCCCTGCTCGCGATGGGCAGGGACCAAGAGGCGATCGATGAATACTACCAAGCGTTGCGAATCATGCCGGATTACGGCGAGCCGCACAACAATCTAGGGGTCGCCTTCGATCGGCTGGGCAGGGCGCCGGAGGCGATCGGACAGTACGAACAGGCATTGCGGTTCAATCCCGATTACACGGAGGCTCACTACAACCTAGGAAGTACATTACTGCAAGTGGGCCAGCTCCACGAGGCGATTGAACAATTCAAAGAAGCGGTGCGACTCAAGCCCGACGATGCCGAGGCGCACTGCAACCTGGGGATCGCATTGGGGAGGGTCGGCCAAGTCCAAGATGGTATCGAGCAACTCCAACAGGCGCTACGGCTGAAGCCCGAATACGCCGAAGCGCACAACAATCTAGGGGTCGCCTTGGGGCGTGCCGGCAAGATGCAGGAGGCGATTGAACAATTCAAAGAAACGATACGACTTAAGCCCGACGATGCGGAGGCGCACTCCAATCTGGGGATGGCCTTGGAACAGATGGGCAAACTGCAGGAAGCCATCGGACAGTACGAGCTGGCGCTCCAGATCAAACCGGATTTGTCCGGGGCGCAAAGCGCCCTTACGCGCCTGCATGCTCACCAGTAAGCGGCGATTCATTTGCCAGATGGCGGCGGCTTCGCTAGGATTGGATAGGTGACCGACATGACCGGGATCGCAAATTTCTGTGCATCGCGCGCGCGGTTGCGCGTGACGGGGGCTGACCGGGTGGCATTTCTGCAGGGGCAATGCACCAGCGACGTCACACGGCTCGGCGCGGGGGAAAATTGTTATGCGGCGTTTCTGAACGCAAAAGGCAAGATGCGTGGCGAGGGGCAGATCATTTGTTTGGCGGACGCGTTCTTGCTGGAGGTGAACCCGGGCCTTGGGCCCTCGCTTGAGAAGTTCATCATCACGGAAGACGTGGTGATTGAGGACGTGAGCGCGACGTTGGGAGAATGGCTCGTAATTGGCGATGAGGTTGGTCGTGTGCCGGCGAAGGCTCTCTTCTTCAAGCATCCACTTGGTTGGGGAGTGATTAGCGACGATTCAATGACAGAAACGATCAGCGCCGAGACGTTGGAAATGCTTCGTATTGAGGCAGCTATGCCCCGGTGGGGCGCGGACATGGATGAATCCACGATTCCCAATGAGGCAGGTCTCGGAGAGCGGGCGATCAGTTACGACAAAGGCTGCTACATCGGGCAGGAAACCATCGCGCGGATCAAGACGTACGGTCACGTGAATCGCCAGTTGGTGCAGATGGGTGTAGCAGGGGAGCATGTGCCGTCGCGGGGTGACAAGATTTTGATGGAGGAGCGCGAGGTGGGACAGGTGACCAGCGCGGTGTCTTCAACGCGACTTGGCAAACCGCTGGCGCTCGGGTATGTTCGGCGGGACTTCGCAATAGCGGGAATCACACTCAAGTGGAACAATGAAACTGTGGAGGTCTTGAGAGTATGCGGCGAATGATACGGTGGGTCGGTTTGGTGGCAACGGTATTTCTCTTGAAAGGAACCAGCATCATGGCGGCAGATACAGATCAGGTGGCAGTGGTGGAAACGAAGTTTGGGAAGATGGTGATCGAGTTTTATGACAAAGATGCGCCGAAGACGGTGGCCAACTTCATCAAGCTGGCGAAGGACGGCTATTACAACGGCACGACGTTTCATCGTGTGATCCCCGGCTTCATGATCCAGGGGGGCGACCCGAACAGCAAGAGCGCGGACCGGAGCACCCACGGCATGGGGGGCCCTGGCTATACCGTCGAGGCCGAGATCAAACGCGAACACAAACGCGGCACCGTGGCCACGGCGCGTTTGGGAGGTCCGAGCAACCCGGAGAAACGGTCGAGCGGCAGCCAATTCTTCGTCAACGTCAAGGACAACAGTTTTCTTAACGGGGACTACACCGTGTTTGGAAACGTCATTGCCGGCATGGACGTGGCCGACAAGATTGTGAGCCTGTCACGCGACGCCAACGACAATCCCACTGAGAAGGTGGAGATGAAGGTGACTGTCACGACCCGGGCGGAAGCGTTGAAGAAATAGCGAACGGCGGGGTCATGGCGGCGGGAGGATCGCGAGGGTGGGGCGAATTCGGCCGCCAAGAACGCGAAAGACCTGGGTTCTCAGTCAAGCTGACAGGGTACACCTCCTCTATGTGAGGGAGGTAACCGTTTTTGGTACCTGTCCGCCATGCACTTGCGACGTTTTTGTGACAAAAATGGCTGAGAAAAGGCTTGCATTGTAGGGGCCGTTTTTCTACTCTCGCATCTGGAGAAGCAAACACGTCCATCCGCGAGGTGGATGAAAAAAGGCAAATGGAAAGAGGGGACAGATGAAGAAATTTCTCATTGCGAGTGTGGTGGCGATCGCGGCAGTGGCTGTCAGTGCAAGGGCGACAACAATTGCTCAATGGACTTTTGAAACGTTAGCAACCACTAATGCAATTAATGGTAGTCTGACACCTGGTGCCGGTAATAATACTGCTGCTGTTCCGTCCGATGTAGGCACCGGTTCAGCTCTCGCGCACCACACAGCCGCTTCAACGTATAGCACTCCTGCGGGAGATCTGGATCCGACCATAGCCGCTTCCGATGCCGGCGCCACTGCGGCCAATGCGTCTCCGTCAATTCACTCTTGGAGCTCCACTGCTTGGGCGGTTGGCGATTACTATCAATTTCAAGTAAGCACTCTGGGGCTTAGCGGCATTCAAGTTGAATGGGATCAAGCGGGCAGCAATACAGGCCCAGGGCAGTTTGTACTGCAATACAGCTTGAATGGAACGAGCTTTACGCCAATCGGCGGGACACACACGGTTCCGGCAAGCAGTTGGACTACCACGTCGAGTCAAGCGGCTAGCTTTCAATCTGAGTCAGGTTTTGCCGGTGCCGTCGACAATCAAGCGACTGTATTCTTCCGGATCGTCGATAATGCGACCACCAGCGTCAATGGCGGAACCACAGCTTCAGGCGGCACAGACCGTGTAGACAATTTCACGGTCATTGCCGTACCTGAGCCGTCCACGATCCTGATGGTTGGCGCGGGCCTGAGCATGGGGTTGATGGTCATGCGTCGTCGTCGGTCGTAGGTCTCCATTGTCCGTTTGCTTCTCTGTTTGATGCGGGTCGCCTCGAGAAATCGGGGCGACCCGTTTGATTTTTTAAGAGAAGCTGTCTCGCTTGTTTATGAGACCGGGTCCAGTGTAAGCTCGTCCCGATGCAACTTGCGCTTCGGTCAACCGTCAGATTCATGACGCGACCATGGCTGGTGTACATACTCTCCTGCGCAGTGGTCGCGGTATTGGTGTTCAGCCGCGCCTATGAGTGCGACCAAGCAAACCGGGCCTTTAGCAAGGCGCTCCAAGCCAAGGGGTCGCCGCCCCCGGCCAAGGATGGGAACCAGCGCTTCTTTCTGGATAATGACCCTTACTATTGGATCACCTACGCCCGTCAGATGGTGGAAATGGGCCAGTGGCGGATTCGGTACACCTACATAGACAATGTCCCCTACGGGCGCGAGGTTCATTGGAGCCAGTCGGTCTCGTGGATGCTGGCGGCATTCGGATATGCGCGGCACTGGTTGACTGGCGAGCCGATGTTTGAAGCCATCGAAGGCGCCTCGATCTGGGTCAATCCTTTCCTACTGGTGTTGTTTGCCATCGGGTTCTCGTGGTTGATCTCGCGGCGGATGGGGGTCGTGGCGGGAGCTTTCTTCATGTTGACGTTTGTGACATTGCCTGATGTCCATTGGGCGTTTCACCCGTTCAACCCCGGTCATCATGGTTTCCACGTGGCCTTTAGTCTGGGAGCAGCGGTGTGCCTTGTGCTCGGTGGACTGGGATGGGTGACGAGACGAGGAAAGGAACCGCAGGCGGGGGAAATCGGTCAGGGGTTGCGGCTGTTTCGGTCGCTTGAACTTCTGGACAGGACGGAGGCACAAAGATACTTTGCGGCGGCAGGGATTTTCACGGGGCTGGGATTATGGATTGGGGCGACAGTTAAATTCTTCAGCATCGGCAGCGTGGCCGTCGGGGCGATGCTGTTGGCGTTCTTCATGCCGGCCCGATTGACGAGCGAGGAAGCCGACTATCTTCCCGAGTTGTGGCGGCGATGGGGAATATGGGCATCGATGGTTGGGATCGCATTCTATTTGGTCGAGTATTTCCCGTCCCATTTGTCCATGCGGTTGGAAGTGAACAATCCCGTTTACATTGTTGCCGTGTATTGTGTGGGTGAACTGATGGCGCAGCTTACCCGATGGCGTTTGGGCAGTTGGCGCACGGGCTTCTTCGGCAGTCTGAAGATCGTATTGCCGGCAGCCGGTGTTGCATTGGTGCCGCTGCTATTCGTATTCGGCCCGGTGCGATGGCACAACCTGCGGGACATTCAGATGGCACGGTTGCACCAATTCATCGTGGAGTTTCTCCCATACCCGAGTTTCAACCCGGAGGACCCGCTGTCGTCCTGGTTCATCAAGTACTACGGAATCCTTCCCTTCTTTTTGGTCGGGGCGCTGGCGCTATCGGGCCCGCGTCGCACGAAGTTGCATGAGTGGGCGGCCATGTGGATTTCATTTTGGCTCTGTGTTTTTTCGCTGCTCCTGACCTTATGGCAGGTTCGTTGGGCGGGATTGTATGCGGCCATGAGCGTTTGGCTGATGATTGTGGTGGGGCACATCGCATGGCGAAATGTTCTCAACAAGAGTGCCGCGAAGTGGACCGTGGGCATTGCCGTCTTCCTGAGTTTGTTGGTGTTGGCCCAAGCGGTGTACTTCACGGCCAAGGAATTCTCGCAACTCGGCGACATCCGCGGCGGAAAGACGATCAAGACGCAATTTGTCGGCGCAGCCATGAAGCAGCGCCTGGCCCTGGGACTGCGGGCTGAAAGCCACGGCAAGCCGATACGGGTGATTTGTGACCCTGACATAGCGCCGGCACTTTATTATTTTGCGGGAATCCCAGCCGTTACCTCTTTTTATTGGGAGAATGTGCAGGGACTACACGACGCGACGGCATTCTTCACGGATCAAGGCGATGCCGTGGCGATGCGGATTGCAAAGGAACGCGGGCTGACGTATGTCATCGTTCCCAGTGGTGTCCGGCTGGCAGCCACATTCAATTACATCAGCACGGGGAACATGAGCAGCGTCGACTCACAGTCGACGTTGCTGGCGAGGCTGTCTCCGACCCGACACGAAACGCCGGCTTGGATCAGGTTGGACCAGGGTATGGCGCGGGTCGGACAGCAGGAGTTCGGTCTCAAGACGGTCCTGGGGGTTGCTCCGATACGGGGCGTCGCGACGGTGTATCGTCTTGAGCCAACGGATTCCGAGCGGCCGACGACAACAAACAACACAACATCCGTGCAATGACAAGTAAGGCGCTCGAAGGAATGGCAATCGGGAGGATGGGAAATCGAATGAGTGTTTGCAAAGAGTCACGTCTCTTGATGGTGTTGCTAATTCTTCTGACCGCACGGGTCTCGGCCCGCGAGGTTCCTATCACGATTCTGCACACCTGCGATCTTCACGGGAACGTGTTGCCCACAGAAGATTATGAGGGCAAGACGAACGTGGGTGGCATCGCCCGCTGCGCCACGGCGATCCGCCAGGTCCGCGAGCAAGAGAAGAACGTGCTGCTGGTGGATGCCGGCGACACGCTTCAAGGGACGCCCGTCAGCTTCCTCACGGACGGCCAGGTGATCGTGCAGTGTCTCAACCAATTGCACTATGATTCCTGGACGTGGGGAAATCATGAGTTCGACTGGGGATTGAACAAGCTAGCCGCCTGCGCCGACCGTGCCGAGGTGCCGATTATCGTCGCCAACGTGCGGGGAGCGAAGGATGGTGGAAACCCAAACTCCAAAGACATCCTGTCGCGGCTCAAGCCGTATGTCGTGCGAGAGATCGATGGCGTCAAGGTGGGCATCATCGGGCTGGACACGCCCGATATCCCGAGTTGGAGCCGACCGCGATTGATCAACGGGTTGGCATTCGAGGATTCGGTGGAGACGTTGCACAAAGTGATTCCCGAAGCCCGGGCGGCTGGCGCCCAGGTACTGGTGCTGGTATGCCACCAGGGTTACCGGGAAGGTGGGGATGATCATGCCAACCAAATCAACGCGATTGCCCGCAATTTTCCCGAGTTGGATGTCATCATCGGCGCGCACACGCACCGGAACTTTCCCGAATTCAAAGTGAGCCAGGTATTGTATAGCCAGGCGGACTATTACGGGATCTATCTGGGTCGCGTGGATCTGGTGTTCGATACCGATAAGGGCCGCGTGGAGCGGCGAAAGTCGAATACCCTATTGATGGACGAGAAAGTATCGCTCGACGACCGAATTCTCAAGCTGACCGGCGCGGAAATCGCACGTGCCAAGAAGGTGGCGAGTACACGCCTGGGTGAAGCCACCGACGAATTCATATCCCGCGCCCTGCCGCGCAAGGAAACCCCGATCCACGATCTGATCTTCGAGGCGATTGCAGACGCGTTGCGTGAGCGCGGCGTAAAGGTGGACGCGGTCGTCCACGGGATTCTCGATCGACGCGACGGGCTGAGGAAGGGCCCGATCACCGTCGGCGACGTATGGAAGGTCGTGCCGTACGAGAACACGATTGGTACAGTGGAATTACTCCCGGGCGAATTGCGCGAGGTACTGGAAGAAGATCTCGACGCGTATGATAACAACGCTTTTCGCGGCATCTGGGGATTGCGGTGGACGTTCGATCCGTCGGCGGAGAAGGGGCAGCGTACCCTCTCGCTACGACGGTCTGGCGGCTCACAGTTGGATGAGAAACAGAAATTGGTGGTGGCCTTCAACAGTTACGACCTGGCTGGTGGCGGGCAGCGGTGGAAGCGGTTGCGGGAATTGGCGGATCGACCCGAGTCGAAACTTGTAGAGTACGATTTTCAAACGCGGGAAGCCGTCATCGACTATGTCCGCAAGCGCGGTACGATCACGCCGAACATAGCGAACTGGTGGGTGGCCCAGCACAGTGTCAAAGCGGACAACTCCCCCGGAGACAACCCGCCTATTGGGGCGAAAGCGCAATAGCGCCCGGTGCATCTGGAATAATCGCTGTCTTCCCCTGATAGAGCTTGATGGGTCCGGTGACTTTGAGTGCCCGGCCCGGCTGCAGTTCCGCGACCGACAGTCCCGTCAACGCTTTCCCTCCCAAGACGACCTGGATTTCACCTGTCCCATCCTGAACACTGAGTTGCTGACCCTGGTCGATCTTCTCGGAGCCTGAGATGGTTCCGGAAATTACCACGACGCGGTCAACCCAGTCGTCCTTGATCCTGACAATGAGAGCTGGTGTTGCTGGCCCGGAAGAAGTAGCGCCCTGAGGATTGGCGGGCGCGGTCGGCGCAGTAGGCGCGGTTGGCGTGGTAGTTCCGTTCGCGATCTCGACGGCGTCCGCGCTGTCGATTTGCAACTGGATTTGATCCCGGTAGGTGGTGACCTTAACCTTGGCGTGGATGACATTCCCGACAGTCATCTTTGAACCGAGTTGCGCTTGCATCTCCGGCCAGTAGACGAGGGGGACGGAGGCGCCCCCTTGTGTGAGAGTGGCGATAAAAGGACCACGCTCGCTGGTCGGTGGGCGAATACTTGAGATGACAGCTTGCAGCGTGATCTGTTGATTGACCAGTGATTTGGTGATGCTGGCCACGGGGGTGAGGGCGTCGTCGGCGGCCAATTCGGGGATCAGCCCCGCCAAATTCGTACAGAGTATCCCGACAAAAATGGGCAGAAACCACCGGCGTGCCAGATTTTCCGCAGAAGTGAGTCTGCTTGTTAAACGACAGCAATCAGGTTCAGGCATCATGGCGTTTTCCCTTGTGCAAGCACGTGGAGCCGCATTCCCACCAGCGCAAGCCGATTGTTCCAGCGAAGAAGCGTAGCCGCAAGGAAAAACTTGATCCTGGGAAAGATGTCGGGTTGCGCCGTGGCATGTTAGTTGCTCACGGTTGGGTAGGAGTTTTGTGGTGGCAATTAGATACTGACCAGCAAGTTATGCCGAATTTTACATATCAAGCGCGCAACGCGGCAGGGCAATCCATCGGGGGCGACACCGAGGCGGCGGACCAACAAGCTGCCGCGATGGCGCTCATGGAGCGTGGCCTGATGGTCGTTTCTCTGCGGCAGGCTACCGGTCGCAAAGGAGCGCGAAAACGCCGTCAAGGCAAGGTCAAGTCACAGGACCTGGTGGTATTTACGCGGCAGCTGGCGACCATGATGGACGCGGGTTTGCCACTGGTGCAAACGTTGACGGCACTCGAAGAGCAAACGGAAAGCCCGGTCTTCAAGCCCGTACTGCGCAATATCACCGAGAGAGTGGAACAGGGCCATGCTTTTTCGGAGGCGTTGGCGGAGCATCCCCGGGTGTTCACGAAGCTGTATGTGAGCATGGTGGAGGCCGGTGAAACGGGTGGTTTGCTGGCGGAGATCCTGAATCGGTTGGCGTGTTATCTGGAGTCGACCGCGCGCCTGAAGAAGAAGGTGAAATCGGCGATGAGCTATCCCGTGATCGTATGCGTCATCGCCCTGTCCATCGCGCTGTTTTTGATCGTCAAGGTCATACCGATTTTTGCCGACATCTACAAAGATTTCGGCGCGGCGTTGCCGACGCCGACGCAGATCCTGATCGATATCAGCAATATCATCCGCACGTACTTCCTCCTGACGATTGGCGCCGCGGGCGGATTCGTCTTCGCGCTGGTGAAACTCAAGAAGACCAAGAAGGGGACAGCCATTTGGGACCGTGCCAAATTGCGGTTGCCGGTGTTTGGGAAGCTGGTTCACAAGATTGCCATCTCTCGATTTGCGCGCACGTTCTCGGCATTGCTGCGAAGTGGCGTGCCGATCCTGGAAACGCTGCGCATTGTCGGCCAATCAGCGGGCAACACCGTGGTGGAGACGGCGGTGGAGAAGACCGCGGCCAGCATCGAGCGCGGTGACAACCTGGCGGTGGCGCTCGGGCAGCATAAGATTTTTCCGCCGATGCTGGTGAGGATGGTCTCAGCAGGCGAGCAGACGGGCAAGGTGGATGTGATGCTGGAAAAAATTTCCGATTTTTACGACGAAGAAATCGAGGCCACGCTGTCGGGCTTGACGTCATTGATCGAGCCGTTGCTGATCGTGTTTCTCGGCGTCGTGGTGGGCAGTATTGTGATTTGTATGTTCTTGCCGATCTTCAAACTCAACCAGATCGTGCAATTTTAGAATGGCACGGCCTGGCAGCAGGCTGGTGCGACGGAGCAGCAGGATACGGGGCTGCAAGGGGTGAGCGGACTGGAGGGATTTAATGGCGAAGATAATTGTAGTTGATGATGATCCAGCGATGGTGTCGGTGCTCTCGGAAGTATTGCGAGAGCATCGCCATGAAGTGATACCGGCGAGCGGACCCGAGAAGGCGTTCCAGCTCGTCAAGGAACAATCGCCTGACCTGGTGTTGGCAGACATTGAGATGCCCGAAGGGAAGCCATTGGGCTTGAAGCTGTTGCAAGAGATAAAGGGCTATAATCAATCCATCCCCACGATCATGATCACGGGGCAGGCCAGCAAGGAGCGTGCGGTGCAGGCGCTTCGTGCCGGGGCGCATGATTTCATCGAGAAACCGTTTCAGATTGACGAGTTGATCAAGCGTATCGACAACGCGTTGATGCAGCAGAAGGCGGTGCATGCTCTCGAGGAGAACGTGGAACTCCGTCGCCAACTCCAGGACAAATTCCGGTTCGACTCAATGATTGGCACCAGCGCCCGCATGGAGGCCGTCTACCGGCTCATTGAGCGCGTGGCGAACACGGACTCCACCATCCTCATTCTCGGTGAAAGCGGCACGGGCAAGGAGCTGGTCGCCCGGGCGCTTCACTACAACAGCCGCCGAGCGGCCATGCCGTTTGTCGCGGTCAATTGCAGCGCCCTCCCGGAGCACCTGCTGGAGTCGGAACTTTTCGGCCACCGCAAGGGCGCATTCACGGGCGCGGCGTTCGACAAGATGGGCCTGTTCCAGCACGCTGATGGCGGCACGATCCTGCTAGATGAAATCGGGTCGATGGCGCCCAGTTTGCAGAGCAAATTGCTCCGGTTTCTGCAGGACAAGGAACTCCGCCGCGTGGGGGATACGGATACGATCAAAGTGGACGTCCGCGTCCTGGCCGCGACCAATGAGCCGCTGCAGCAGAAGATGGTGGACAAGGCATTTCGTGAGGACCTGTATTACCGTCTGAGCGTCATCCCGGTCCAACTGCCGCCGTTACGCGACCGCGTCGAGGACATTCCGTTGCTGGTGAACCATTTTATCCACCAATTCGCGAAGCAACAGGGAGTGCCGTCACCCAGCATCTCCGACGAGGTGATGAGCGTGATGAAAGTGTATCGTTGGCCTGGCAACGTGCGCGAATTGCAGAACGCACTGGAGCGGGCGTGCGCGCTCTGTGATGGAGGCGCCGTGTTGCTCAAGGACCTGCCCGAGCGGGTGCTGGAAGCGGTGGCGGGCGTCAGCGCTACGCCGCAGCTTATTGAATCCCCGTCGGCCGGGGTGCGATCCATCGGAGCGCGCGAAATACCCGAGAGCGTTATCGATCCGATGCTGGTGGAAAAGGCGGCCGGCGCCGCCGCGTGGAGCCGGGGTCTGGCACCCATGCAACTGAAGGAATTCCTTCATCGCCAGGAAGTCGATTACATTGAGCAGGTGATTGAATCGGCCGGGGGCGACAAAGAAAAGGCCGCGCAGATGCTCGGCATCAGCATGGCCACGCTTTACCGGAAGCTCGCGACGCCAAGCCCGGAAGCCGAGGTCGAGGTCGCGCAGCGACAAGCCTAGCCAGACGACATCATCTTTTTCGCGGAAAGCCTCTTTTTCTGGCTTCGCCGGTGTCTTGCTGGCGGAGCGCGCGGTTTGTCTCTCCCCGGCTGACAGTCCAGTTTTGCGGTCAATTGTGTACGGGAACGTCGTTTTTTGTTCGCTGGGCGGGTTGCAAAGCTGCAACGAACCACAATTTTTTGCAGTGAAACGAGACAAATCATCAGAAATGAGCGGATAACGGGGATGCGCCACGCTGGAAATGGCTGCTGGCACTGGGGTTGCTTAATCTAGGTGCGTGGAAACAGAAAACTTCAAGGAAAGTGAGGTGAATCAGATGATTAACAAGATTCGCAAAGACCGCTCGGCGTTCACCCTGGTAGAAATCATGATTGTGGTTGCCATCATTGGGTTGCTCGCCGCGCTCGCGATCCCGGGCTTCGTCAAAGCTCGTAAGCAGTCTCAAGGCCGCCGGATTATGAATGACGCGCGTCAGATGGACGCCGCCATCGACCAGTGGGCGCTCGAGACGGGGCAGACCGATGGCAACGCCATCAACACGACAGGAGCAGCGACGTACCTGAAGACGCCCTGGAAGACCGCGGACCTGCTGAACAACGCGTATCAGGTTACGGTAGTCGGCACGACCCAGATATCGATTAACGCGACGACCAAGACAGCGCTAAACAACGTCGGTATCGACTGGGGCAACTACTAAAGTCAGGATTGCCCGTGCAAGCGCGCAAGCGCTTTTAGGTTGAATACGGCAGAGGCAGGAGGTCAGTTCCTCCTGCCTCTGTTGCAAGAACCGGGCTCGATCAGAGCGCGGAATCCGAGAGGAGGTGAATTCGATGCGACTGCGATGGAAGTCGCTTGCCCAGCGACAGGGGTTCACGCTGGTGGAAATCATGGTTGTAGTGGCGCTGATTGGTTTGTTGGCGGCACTCATGACTCCCAGTTTCATCAAAGTCCGCAAGCAATCCCAAGGCAAGCGGATCGTGAACGATGCGCGCATCATCGATGCCGCGATCAACTCGTGGGCGTTGGAGAACGGCATGGCCGATGGGGCCCCGGTGGACCTTACGGGGGCAGCTACCTACACAAAAGAGGGGATGATTCCCACCGTCGACATCCTGGGGAATCCATACAGTTTCAATGGTGTTGGAGACAGTCAGGTGATGATTTCGGCTTTGTCCAAGACGGCATTGAATGGGGTAAATATCGACTGGGGAGCGTACTGAAAAGTGACTTGTTGGTGCGACCAAAATGTACACCGGTCGCCTCGGCCTACCGCAGAGATTGCCTGCCGTTCATTTTAGTGGCGAAACTTCCTTCCGAAGTGCTGGCACATCAGATGCTTATTTACTGATGGGATTTGGCAAGAACCATGTTTTTTCAACGCAACAAGAAACGCAAACTCGACCTGGCACTCGGCATCGACCTTGGGGCGAACCAGATCAAGGCGGTCGTCGTCCGTCAGCATCGGGACAAGCTCGAATTGGTGGAGTATGCGGTGCAACCGATCACGACCACTCCGGCGAAGACCTATCGGGGGCCTGAATTTGCGGCAGACCTCCAAAAACTGATCGACAAACTGAAGACGGCCGAGCGACACGCGTTCGTGACGATTAGCTGCAGTTCGGCGATGGTGTGCCAAGCCGAGTTTCCGCCTGTGCCACTCGACGAGATCAAGAGCGCCCTGAAGCTCAACAGCTCGGGTTACCTGCGCCGCGACTTCTCGTCGTACTACCTGGACGCATTTGAGCTGAAGAAGGGTGTCGAAGGAGCCAAAAGCAAGAGCAAGGCGAAAGCTCCCGCCAAAGGCGAGGACGCGACGAAGTCCAAGGACAAGGACATGGTGAAGTCAACCGTGCTTGTCGGCGGCGCGATCCGGGAGGAAGTGGACGCCTGCCGCGAGGCACTCGTTGCCGTTAAGATCAAACCCATCGTGATTGAGTTGGCTGCGGTGTCCGTCATCAACGCATTTCAAGTCAGCCATCCCGAGATCAAGGACGAAGTCGTGGTGCTGGTGGACATGGGGGCGCGGATGACGAGCATCAATTTCCTGCTGGGTGGGATGCCACTCATCACGCGGATCATGCATTTTGGCGGGGCACAACTCAGTGAATACATCGGCCAGGTCCTCATGCTGAAACCGCAGGAGGCCGAAGACGAGAAACGCAAGATGTCCCCGCCGGTCCAGGAACTGGTGAAGACGGCGATCTCGCCGCTGGCCCGGGAGATTCGGTCCTCGATAGATTTCTTCGAAAGACAGCATGACCTGCACGTACGGCGAATTTGCGCCTGTGGCGGGTCGGCTTGTTCCCCGCAAGTGCTGTCGATCCTGGGGGAGGCGGTGGGCGCACAAATCGAATGCTGGAACCTGGTGGAGAGCATGGATGTGAGCCATTTGAATGGTGAACGCGAACAAGCGCTGGTCATTGGCCCGTCCCTGGCCGCCGCCGTGGGCGTGGCGGCAGCCCGATTGTCATGAAAGACGACTCACGACTATGACCGCGATCACCCTTAATCTTCTGGCCGAAGAACAGTTGGCGCAGGAAGCGCGCGCCCGCGATCCCATCAAGTTATTCATCGCCGTCGGCCTGGCCTCGCTCACACTGGCCGTGGCCGGGGGTGGTGTGCTCTCGGCGATGTTGATGCAGAGACGG
>Ga0265338_10006683_pt1 | contig 14574 bp, 5 predicted proteins | sample 42126metaG_FD_193579 | JGI IMG/M metagenome (GOLD analysis project Ga0265338, IMG submission 193579) | Rhizosphere microbial communities from Carex aquatilis grown in University of Washington, Seatle, WA, United States - 4-21-26 metaG | ecosystem: Host-associated > Plants > Roots > Rhizosphere >... | reverse complement strand
TGCCTCCAGTGCGGTTGCTTCTCGCCGCAAGGAGGCAGCGTCTCATTGGCCGTGCCGCTGCATGGCAATCGCTTCTTCGCCGCAGGAGACGTGACCGTCGCCCACGCCGATAAGATAAGCCAGGGCGGTTACGACTTGACCCTGAGCACGTTTACAGCCGGAGTGCGCTATCGGCCAGGTTTCTCCCTCGGCCCGCTCGTGCCTTCGGTTCAGGTTCTCGCCGGAGGCGCTCATGCCGGCGGTGCTCTGGTCTCCGGCAATTCTCCAGCGGCAGCGGACTCGTCCGTGGTCTTTGCCTCAAACGTGGGCGGCGGACTCGATCTGAAACTGTCCCCCGGGAGCCATTTCTCCTTGCGCCTAGTGGAGGCCGACTACCTGGTCACGCTCTTTCACAACGGGCAAAACGATCACCAGAACATGCTGCGTCTCAGCACCGGCGTCGTCATTCACTTTGGCCGGCGCTGACGGGCGAGGGCTCGCACAATTTCACTCCGCCACGGAGGGATCGAAGCAATCGTGGATGTTGTGTGGGGCGGCCTTCGCATGAGGCATAATGCAGCTGCCCACGGGAAAGTGGATGAGAGATGATGGTCGGGGCGGAGGGATTCGAACCCCCGACCCTCTGCTCCCAAAGCAGGTCAAACGATTTATTGAAGCCTATTGAAACTTCTTGAAGAAAAGTGCCTTCGGTTGAAAGGCGGCGCTGCCTTATTGATCTCTATGGATATTGGGTGCTTTGTTCGCCACAAATTCGCTACATCGCGCACGGCCCCTCAGGTCCGATCCCGAGGGAATCCGTCATTTGCATTCTCGGGTGCCCATCGGGGGGATTCGACGACTTGGTATCTGCGGTTCCCGCTCTACGAAATCGCGGGCCTTTCAATTGGATACCTTCAGGACAATTAGCGTATGATGCGCCTGCGGTTTGCGCTCATTGCCCAGATTTGATCCCGGATGGAATTTTGGCGAGGCGCACACCTTCTCGAATTTACGAAGGACTGTTGGATCCTCGAGATGAGCGTGTCCTCGCCGCGCTGTCTCGGAGACCTTGGCGGCATGGCGATAGGTAAGGCGCCGGGGCAGACGCCGGCGCGCGCCTTCCTCAAAGAAAGCACAGTGCCACCTATCACCCCTCATCTGTGAGAAGCACTTCAGAACTGCTCTCGAAGAGTTACGCGTGCACGCCGGCCAAACCCATGTTGTTTCCAGACTGCTAATGTGCTTCTAAGGTGTCCAGGATGAGTCATCAGGAAACGGTAGTTATCCTCACTCCAATGAAGGACGCGACGCGGCAAATGGCCACGTACTTCGATCGCCTCCGCGCACTTACGTTTCCGCGTGAGCGGCTATCGCTTGGAATTCTGGAGAGCGATAGCTCGGACAGCACGTGGCAACGCCTTCAGGATGCAAAAGCGCAGCTTGAGCGCGAATTCGCAAGGGTGCGGCTGCTGAAGCGCGATTTTGGATTTCGTATGCCGCAAGGTCTTCCACGCTGGGCCCCGCAGTACCAGGTGGCTCGGCGCAGCGTGCTGGCGAAATCGCGTAATCATCTCCTGTTTCACGGACTGGATGAGGAAGACTGGGTGCTGTGGCTGGACTCGGATGTATCGGAGTACCCGGTGGACATCATCGAGCGCCTGCTGGCCGTGGGCAAGGATATTGTGCATCCGCACTGCGTCCATGAATACGGGGGCGAATCCTTCGATTTGAATGCATGGCGCGATCACGGCCGCGTCCACATGCACGATCTGCGCCGGGAAGGCGACCTGGTGCGGCTGGATGCCGTGGGTGGAACCATGCTGCTGGTTCGCGCAGACCGGCATCGGGATGGGTTGGTCTTTCCCGCATTCCCCTATGGGCTGCGGAATCCGGCCATCCGCCCCGACAACATCTGGCTGGGGGAGCTGGAGACGGAAGGATTTGGGATGATGGCCGCCGACCTTGGAGTGGAATGCTGGGGACTGCCCAACCTGGAGATCCGGCATCCGCGATTCTGACCAGCGAAGGAGGCGGTAGTGGGTGGGTTGGAGGTGCATGGCCACGGGTTCTATGCCGGTCTGACGACCTGGGCGCGTCATGCGCGATCGTTCTTTACCGCGCTGCACCGCCGCACGCAGGTAAAGATTCATCCTGTGGACCATCGTGGCGTTCGCGCCGAACTCACAGCCGAAGAGTCGGCGTTAATGTGGGACGGGAGCGACGATCACGATGGCATCGGGATCGGCATCGGGTCAGTGGATAGCATGCCTGCTGTCCGCGGCCGCCATCGCATTGCGTTTGTGGTTTGGGAAACCACCAGGCTACCCGCCGACAAGCGGGCGCAATTGCAGGCGATGGACGAGGTGTGGACGCCGTCGCGCTGGGGTCGTGAGATGTTTGTGGCCAACGGGCTGGCTCCGGAGCGGGTGTTCGTGGTTCCGGAAGGTGTGGATACAAACCGTTTTGTGCCGCGACCGCGCGGCCCGGAAGAAGAACCATTCCGGTTTCTCTGCGTGGGCAAATGGGAGGCCCGCAAAGGTGTGGGCGACCTGGTGCGGTGTTTTGCTGAAACATTCTCGCCGGACGAGAACGTGGAACTGGTGATCCACGCGCACAACCAGTGGCTGCCCGGGTTCGACTCCGCGAGAGTGATTCGCACTGCGCTTGGCGGGCGGCCGGCGCGAGTGAGGGCGAGCGAGCCGGTGAATGAAGACGGGTTGGCCGCACTTTATACGGCATGTGACGCCTTTGTGTTGCCGACCCGCGCGGAGGGTTGGGGGTTGCCGATAGCCGAAGCGATGTCGTGCGGATTGCCGGTGATTGTGACCAATTACAGCGCGCCGGCAGAGGTGGTGCACGAGGGCGTAGGGTATCCTCTGCGTGTGGCGGGCATGACCGCAGTTCGCGATCCTTACTTTTATCCCGGGCCGACGGATTTTGGAGTGTGGGCGGAACCGGACTGGGAGCATCTGCGAACGCTGTTGCGCTGGGTTGCCGATCATAAGGAAGAGGCCGCGGCGAAGGGACGGCAGGCGCGGCAGGAAGCGTGCGCGCGATGGACATGGGACCATGCGGCGGAGGTTGCGATGCGCAGACTGCGGGAGATAGGGGCGTGATTGGCAGCGATGCGGACGGGGATAGAAGGCGGGTTGCCGACGAAGGGATGCGACGCGATTGCTGGCTCTAGAGATTGCCGGGCCCGTGTTCGGCACCACGGGCTATGACCGCCATACGCGCGAATTCACACGCGCTTTGGAGGGGATGGGTGTGCCCCTGCAGTTGACGCCCGCGATCGGCTGGTCGCCGGCGCAGGCCGCGTTCCGCCAGGATGCGCAGCTTGCGGCCCTGCAACAGCCGCGGGCAACCAACCTGACGCTGCACTTTATGATGCCGACCCTGTGCAAGCCGCGTCCGGGGCGGCCGAACGTAAACTACACGATGTTTGAAGGCGACCGCATACCGCCGAGCTGGGCTGCTCGCGCGGCAGACCACGCGCTGATCCTGGTTCCAAATGAGACTTGCCGCACGGCGTGGATCGGCGGCGGAGTTGCCGCGGAGAAACTGCGAATCGCTCCGCTGGCCGTGGATGGCGCATTTTTCGCGCAGCGGGCCGAGCCCCTGCCGCTTTTGGTGACGCTGTCGCACCGGCCCGTTCCGCGGCCGTTGAGCACATATTCGCGGCGCTTCCTGAACATCTCGGAGCTGCGGCCGCGAAAGAATCTGCTGGGTCTCATACGTGCCTGGATCCGTGCCACGGAACCCGGGGACGATGCGGTGCTGGTGTTGAAGTCCACGAGCTTTGTATCGCAAGACCGTCCGGCGTTTGAGCGCGACCTCCGGGCGATGCAGCAGCAACTTGGACGCACGCTGGAACAGGCGGCGCCGGTTGTGACCCTAACCAAAGCTCTGGATGACTCAGGCATGCGCGCGCTGTATGCCGCGTCTACGCATTACATTTCCCTGTCGTTCGGTGAGGGATGGGATCTGGCGATGATGGAAGCGGCGTGTGCGGGATTGCAGTTAATTGCTCCCAGACATTCAGGCTATCTGAGTTATCTGGGAGACGGCGATGCGTTATGGATACCGGCACGGGCGGAGCCGGCGTCGTTCGACGGAGAATGCGGGAGAGTGGACGCGCCTTTGTTTGCGGGTATTCAGTGGTGGCGGCCCGATGAGGACGCCGCGGTGGAGATGTTGCGCATGGCCATCCGGGGAAAGACGGCAAAAGAGTCGCCCCAAATGCGAGTTATCAGGGATTTTACATGGGGTAATGCCGCACGGAAGCTGATGGAAGCTATTGAACCCCTGGCGCCTTGAATATGAAGTTTCTGCAAAGTTGTCCCGCCATATTGACACGTAAACCTCGATGGCTTACTGTTTGACATGTTTCTCGTTTGTCAGCCCCAAACCAGTAAGTCCAAGTCACATCTGCTCTGCGCGCTGCGTCCCCTCGCACGCTGAGCCGGACCGGCGTTCGCACGGCACACGCTCCAGGCGTGGCCGGATGGCTAACGCCTGTGCAGTGATTCCCCACTTCCCCAGGCACCCTCTAAAACAACCAGGGCCGAACTGCGTTGCGTGACGTTCAGGAGAGAACGGTGACACCCAGCAACGGCATGATCTGTATCTGCGGCCCGGATGCGGCAAATGGCGCGCCTATTCCTGTGGAGGAGTCACGGTGCCTGCTGTTCGCGCGCAGCAAGGCAGACGCCGGCCGGGCGCTGAGCAAGATTGCGACTTCAGTTCGCGCGGCCTACACCATTGCGTGGGCGCGCGAAGAGCTTGCTGTATTGCCGCTGGATGAAGAGGGTGTTGTGCTGGAGAGCTGCACCCTGCGGCTGGGCGAGTGGACCCTGGAGATTGGCGCGGGAAGCAGGCTGCAGCCGGACGGCAATGGCGCGTGGCATGCTGCAGTGCCGGAACAGCAAAGCATCCAACTGACGCACAGGAGCGGCGAACGTGCCGCGCTCTATGGGGAACTGGTGTTGCGCGGGCCGGGCCCGGCAGCAGGGCAGGTTGAACTGCGGGCCGCGGCCGGCGGCGTGCTGCTGAATGCGTCCATCCGCTTTTTCTGCCAGCCGAAGAAGAGCGAGGATAAGCTCGCCGGCTTCACGTATCCGCTGTTTTCCGCCGGCGCGAACGGCAATCTCACTATGGATATCGCGCATCATCCGCTGGCGCACGGCGGCGCCGGCGGGACAAAGATGACGCTGGTCGCGGGCGTCCCAATCCCGTCCGCGTTTCTTTCAGTAGAGGGGGAGGCGCTGGCGCTGGAGATGCTGGCCGGCGCGGGCACCACCACTGCCTGGGACCCGGTGCTGAAGGAAACCTACTCCGTGCCCAAGGGACCATGGCGTGTTCATGCGGCCACTGAGAGAGCTGTGGACCTGATGTGCGGACTTTCGGGGCTGGAGTTTGCCAGGGTGTATCCGGGCACGACTCTGGTATTTGTGCCGGACGGCCCCGCCTTTGCGCCCAACTTTCCGGGTGATGGGAACAGCAGCGGGCCGGCGTTGACCAGCCAGTGCAGCCTTTCAGAGTTTCCTGTCACAACCGCCTGGGCGTATCTCTCCCCAGGAGAAGTTGGCGGCCTTGCGATCGAGCCGGGCTATTTTTCGCAGCCGGTAACGAGCGGCCTGTTCCAGACCAACAACGACGGCTTCCTCAGCGTATTCGATGTGCAGTGCGCGGGTTTTCCGCAAAGCGGCAAAACGCCTTATACCGACGTGCCCGCGTTTCCCATTGCGCCGTACACATTCACGCAGCCATCCTCGGCGGATGAGGCCAACCTCTATCGCAACTTCGAGATTGTGCTGCTGAGCATCGTGCGCTGCAACACGATTTTCGGACTCAACTGGCCCGACTCGACCGGCGTGTTTGCCCAGGACGGCCCGCGTTCGCTGAGCGCCATTGCGCCGGAGCTGACCGCGCCGCTGCTGCACGCCCGCTCCGCCACCGGAGCCAGCGCATACTACGCGATTACTCCCCAGGGGCTTTACTCCCAGTTCTCTGAAGATCGCGATTGGCTGCGGCTGGTGCTGGCGCTGACCAACTTCGGCGCCAAAACGCTGGAACTCGACGACCTGAGCGAGCAACTGCGCGCGGCCATGCTGACCAACCAGCTTTTTCTGGTGATCTCCGATGTGGAGCAGTTTCAGAAAGCATGCACGGTGCTGTTTTCGTCGCTGACGATCTCCGGCTGGCAGTTCGACCTGGGCATTGAGGATTGGCGCACCGACACTGTGCTGATTCTCAAGTTTGCCGACAAGACTCTCTACGACCTGGTGAATGACCGCTCGCTGTGGTCCACCGCGGCGGGCAATCTGAACCGCGGCGCCGGCACCCAGGCGGTGTTGAAGGCCTGGATGCAGGAGGCGGAACCGGAGCCGGGCAAAATCACGGCGCCGGAGTTCGACTACTTTGTGAACACGGTGATGCACGGCGATTGGAACGGCGTGATCTTCGCCAATGTGAAGGTGCCTCCCGGAGATTTTCCGGCGGAGCTGCAGGCCCTTGCCGCCGGCCTGGACATGCAGAGGCTGAAGGCGCACCACTTCGGTGTGAATCTCTCGCCAATGCAGGTCATCCAGGGATCGATCCATCTATCGGACTCATCCCTTCTCGGGCTCATCTTCTACGTCGATACCCAGGACCTGGTGTACTCGAGCGTCCCCTACGATTTCAAGGTGCTGACGCTCCAGGTGCTGTTCGCGAACTCGGAGATCAGCAGCTTCGCCAGCCGGATCGAGCTTCTGGTAGGCGAGCTGTTTGCCCAGCGGTCCACGCTGTTGAACAGCAATCACGGCGACAACATCATCCTGAACGGCGTGATGCAACGCCACGGCGACACCGAGTCGTACACCTTCAGTGAAGAAGGCGTGAATACGTTCGCGGTGGAGAGCCTGGTGCTGAACAGCGTCGTGGTCAACAAGGCGCAGTTCGTAACCCTGCCGCAGGAAGAGGGCTCGACACTGACGACGGCACGCTTTCTTATGGCGGGCCAGATGTCGTTCCTCGATCATCCTGAGTTCGACATGTTTTCATTTGGTCCCGTGGGCGAATCCAAGGACGGCCCGGCCAGCCTGCAGTATTCCAACATGTTCATATCGATGGACTACCAGCCGGCGCAGGGCCCCACGGGCATCACCGGACCCGCCGGCGGGACGGGACCGAGCGGCCCGACGGGACAAACTGAGATTCGCCAGTTTGCCTTCCAGGCCGGCCAAATGAGCTTTGACCTGGCGCAGAGCGCGGCGCGGCCCGCCAGCCTTTATGCGCGTTTTCCTCTCCAGGTGACCGGCATGATCCAGGGAGACGGATCGTCAACGCCGGCCAGCCTGGGCTACATAGGAGTGACAACGCCGCTGGTTGGCCGCAACTTCAGCGGCACGTGGTTCGGATTGCAGATGGCCCTGAGCCTGGGTTCCATGGGAGGCCTGGCATCCATGGCGCCATTCACGGCCTCAATGCTGGCAGCGTGGGCGCCGAGCGCACGCGACTACAACGCGCTGCTTGGGCTGAAGCTGCCGGGTTCCGCCGGTGGCGGCAAGTCGCTGAGCATCCAGGGGCCGCTGAAGCTGTCGATCCAGGACATCGGCATGCTGTTCAATGCCAGCGACCCCTCCTACCTGATGAAGTTCACCAACATCGCGCTGACGCTGTTCAGCCTTCGCTTCCCACCGGGCGGCACAACCAATCTGCTGCTCTTTGGCGACCCGGATCCGAAGGCCAAACAAACCACGCTGGGATGGTATGCCGCCTACATGAAGAACCCCGGAAAGAAGAAGGACGACAAAAGCGACGGGGGCAAAAAGTTGCCGGCGGCCAAGACGCCGCAAGTGATCGAAGCTTCCGCCGCCACGCAGGACGGATGCGGTTGCGGGAACAAATAGCAGCGATGGGACCGGACGAAACAAGGAGCTGAGCGAAGAATGCCCACGAGGATGCAATTTCAATTCCTGGACGTCGGCATGGGCGACGGCACGTTCGTGGTAATGGGCAGCGGCAAGAATCAGGAGCTTGCCCTGATCGACTTCGGCGTGCAGCCATTCACCAAGTTCAAGCAGAGCGCCGACGACGCAATGCTCTACCTGAAGAGGACGATTGCCGAGATCAGCAAAACCCGCGAGAAGGACTCGCCGTATCTGGACCATCTGTTCATCACGCATCCTGACCAGGACCACTACAACCGCATCCGCCCGCTGGTTGAAGCCACCGACTATCCAGGATATGCAGGGAAGGACCTCGATATCGGCAGGATCACTTTCGGCGGGCGCTCCCAGTCCTATCGCGGCCTGATTGGCCGGCTGCGCCTGCACTCAGACACTGTGGACGATCTGACCAATTCGCAGCGCTCGCTCATTCAGCTGGACAAAAGCGTCACGCCCTTCGTCACGTTTGTGGGCGGCAACATCAAGGTCTATCTGCTCAGCTCAAACTTTCCCACCAAGGCGAGCAAGGCAAATCCGTGCAGCCTCTGTCTCCTGTTTCAGGATCCCAACAACAACAAAGTGATCCTCCTGGGCGATGCGGAAGCAGACGTCGAGACTTCCATCAGAAACTACTACAAGGACGCCACTGCCGGATTCCTCAACGCCACCGGGCTCAAGCTGGGCCACCACGGCAGCCTGAACGGAACATCGAAGGAATGGCTCCAGGCCACCAATCCCAAAGCGATCTTCGCCAGCGGCGACTTTGTCTGGGCGCACCCCTACTGCCCCGCCATTCAGCGCGTCATCGATAACAACTCCCTGCAAAAATCGCCCATGAAGTCGCCCGTCCGCTACTGCTGCGGAGAATCCGGCGGCGAATACTTCAACAAAGAAACCGACCTGAACATCTACCTCAACCTCTGGTATGTGGTGAAAGAGCCGGATGCGCTGGGAAGAAAAATGGAACAAACCGAAGACGACCAGGTTGTGTGGGTCGCCAATGGGACCACCTGGGGCGTCCAGTGGGAGATGGAGTTCAATGGCGCCTCCGCCACCGTGGGCGTCACTGAACGCGCAAATCCGGTTAAGAACTAGTTGCGATGGAGCAGAGAACCATGCCAGACGGCGCAATCGGCAATTGCGAGCAGTTGCTGCAGACCTTCCAGAATGCGGTGCAGGGCACATCGCCCAACCAGACCCTGCAACTGGACGCGGCGTTGCTGCCCGCAGCCGGAGGGCTGATCGGGTACCTGGGGCTGCAATCGCTGCTCATTCACCAACTGCCCAGTGGAGAAGAACTGGTCTCCAGCGGTCAGCCGGAATCGTGCGTGCTGATCCAGGGAACCGCTGTGCTCTTTCCCAAGGGCACTGAAACGTATGAATACGCCGTCACCATCCGCGCCAGCCTGAATGCAGCCAATGAAGCAACCATGGAGCTTGACGGCAAGCCGGCCGACACAGCCACTTGGAATTTCGGCAAGAATTTTACCGGCCTCCCGAAGTACAACGGCTTTGACGAAGAGAGCCAGAGCCTGAAACTTCTGCCGAGCTTCTACGACACGCTCAGCATTGAGCGCCCGGATTTCCGCGCCGCCACCAGAGGAATTGCCGGAACCCCAGCCGGGCTGAGCTTTACCGGCTCTGCCGACATGAACGCCGGAGTCCTGTCTTCGATCGCGCCGTACTTCCCGGGTGTGGAAGAACTGGCCCTGAGCGGCGCCATCGACATGAACGCCCCGGATTTCCCGGCGATTGCGCTCTCGGGACCTCTCACCGGCTATTTGGTTCCGGGCCTGGACACCTTCTCTCTGTGCTTTGGCACGAAGCCGGCTCAGACCACTCCGGATGAGCAGCCGGCGCTCTCCACGCTGCTGCTGGCGGCCACCACCACAGGCAGCCTGGCCGGATTCGACGTAACCTGTCCCGTGCTGGAAGGCAGCTTTGCCTGGGCCATCACGGTGAGCCTCAGTGCCGAGGAGAGCAAGCAGTATCCGCTGGACAAGATGCTTTCCGGCATGACCAGCTATGCCAACAGCTCCGCTCTCCCGTTGCCGCAAGGCATGGGAACGACGGGCTTCCTGCTCGAATCCATTACGGTCGTCATCAATCCTTCCTCGCCGGGCATTTTGCAGTCGGTGGGTTTCAGGGTTATCAGTGTTCCCGGCAAAAGCTGGACAGCCCCCATCTTCGGGCTTACGGTTACCAATCTTTTTACGCAGTGGCAGTTTCTCTATCCGCCCGGCGGCACGGCCTATCTCTCCGGCGGCGTAGGCGGCCAATTGCTGTTTGGAACCGCAACAGACGCTCCGCGGCTCGATATCTCCATCAGCCTGGACGGAATCACTACGGCATCCGCACCGGATGTGTCCATCCGCGCCGAACTCGATCCGGATTACCCCGTTCCGCTGGACAAGCTGTTTTACCAGCTCACCGGTCTTCCCATCGATCTTGACCTGGAAATCACCGAACTGCTCTTTGTCGCCGAAACGGGTCCGCGCGTCCTGCAGTTCGCCACCACGCTGGACGGGGAATGGCCCTTCAAGGTGCCGCTCCTCACCTTCGGCACAACGAACTTCCTGTTTCAGTACTCGCCGAACAGCATCAGCGGCACTGCCAGCGTCGTGGTTTCCATTGCCAACTTCCGGTTCCTCGTCTCGGCTCAATACGGAACCGGCGAGGGCTGGACCTTCAGCGGCGCGCTGGCTGCGGACAGCCAGAACAACTCGCTCCAGGACTTCGTCAATTCCATGACCGACAGGTACCCCGAACTGCCGGCTAACCTGGGCGCAATCAACCTGACCCGGCTCGACATCTCGTTCAACACCAGCACGCAGGCATTCTCCTTCGACGGCGTTCTCGAGTGGCCGTTCAAGTTCGACGACTGGGACATCTCGATCGAAGCCGAGCTCTCCCTCAATTCGCCGGGGCCGAAAAACAGCCAGCCGCGGCAGTACAACGGCTTCGTCCGCGGAACGCTGACCATCAATGCGTTCCGATTCGACGTCATCTACAGCTTCGACATCGAAAAGAACACCAACATCAGCTTTGTCTTCGCCTACAAGGGAGCGACGCTTACCTTCGCTTACAAGAACGACGGCAAGCAGAAGACACTTACCGCAAACCTTACCGGCGTGAGCTTCGGCGACATTCTCGCGTACCTGATCAACCTCGCCGATCCTGCTTCGAATTACACCCTGCCCTCGCCGTGGAATGTCCTTTACCAGATCAGCTTCGACAACCTGACGTTCACCGCGAACCTGACCAAGAACACCGTGGGCGTGTTCTATAAGATCTCGGTCAATCTCGGCATCATCGACCTCAAGAGCATCGGACTGACTTACCTGAGCAGGGCGGGGAAGGGAACGGTCGAGATAGCCATGACCGGCCGGTTCTTCGACCAGACTTACACCGAAGAACAGCCGCTGGGCTGGGACCTGCTCAACGACCAGCCGCCCAGCGCGCCGGGCACGGGCGAACAGCTTCTCGACCTGCGCTACGTCGGCATCGGCCAGAACGTCGGTTTCCGCTCCGCGCAAAGCTTCACCAACGTCCAGTCGGTGCTCGCCGAGATGGTGAAGGACTTCCCCACCCTCGACAAGGAAGATGAGAACCCTCTATCGAGCCCTCTGCTGCAGCAACTGCAGTTTGCGGGCGACGGCCGATGGCTCATCGGCGCGGACTTCACCCTGATGGAAGCCGTCTCGCTGACCGTGGTGTTCAACGATCCCACGCTCTACGGTCTGCGCGTCGCCCTGGCAGGGGACAAGGTCAAAAGCTTTTCCGGCCTCGATTTTCAGATCCTCTACAAGCGCGTCACCGACACCATCGGCGTCTACCACATCGAACTCACGTTGCCGCAGGCTTTCCGCCAGCTCAACTTCGGCGCCGTCGCCATCACCATTCCTATCGTGGTGGTGGACATTTACACCAACGGCAATTTCCGCGTGGACATGGGCTTTCCCGTGGGCACGGACTTCTCCCGTTCCTTCTGCCTGCAGGCAGGTCCGTTCATCGGCTACGGCGGCATTTACTTTGCGCTGCTCGACGGCAGCACCTCGGATCGCGTCCCCCGTATCACCAACGGCACGTTCTCTCCCGTCATTGAAGCCGGCCTCGCGCTCTCCATGGGCCTGGGGCGCACCATCGACAAAGGCATCTTCAAGGCCGGCGCCACCATTACCGTGATCGGCATTCTCGAAGGCGTCTTCGGATGGTTCAATCCCAACGACAACAGCGCGCCCAGCGCACAGTACTACTGGATCCAGGGGACCATCGCGCTCGCCGGCAAGCTTGAGGGCTCGGTCGACTTCGTCGTGATTTCGGCCTCGGTCAGCCTCTCGCTCGTGGCCAAGCTGGTGATGACGTTTGAGGCCTACAAGGCCGTCGACGTGAAGTGTTCGTTCCAGGTCACCGCTTCCGCCTCCATCAAGATCCTGTTCATCCGCATCAGCTTCTCGTTCTCCATGACAATCGAGATCGGGTTCAGCATCGGCTCTTCCTCGCAGGCGCCGTGGATCCTCGATACCACGCAACCGCAGCCGTTGCTGATGTCGCAGCGGATGCCGTTGCGCCAGCGGAGGCTCTCCGCGGGCATGCTGCGCCGCGCCCTTGTGGCGGTGCTCGGCGACGACGCCGGCAGCTTCGATTGGCAACCGAGAAAAGTCTTCGACGCGCTGCAGTTGCTGCCGCTGCAGATGATGCCCGCGCTTACCCCGGTGTCGGTGATGAATTTCCCGGCAACGCTGCAGACGGCCCTTGCCCTGTATGTGCCCACCACGGTGCCGGATGGCGCGATGGGCGCCGAAGCGATCCGCGCCGTCAAGCTTGCCGAGGCAGAGAGCAACCCCTTCAACCGGCTCTGCGCAGGCATGCTGCTCTGGGCTCTTTCCTCATACACGCGCAACAGCCTGCTTGGCGACAGCACCGAGGTTTACAGCACGGATCTTGACGCCATCGCGGCATTCCTGGGCGATTTCACCAAGTGGCCGCAGGTGTTTACTTACGACACCCTGAACCAGCTACTGGGCCTGAACTTCCTTGCCCAGATCAGCTCGCCGATGACGCCCCAGGGCATCGTCCATCCGCAGCTCGGCCTGCTCGCGGCAGACTCCGCCACTGGCACGGAATCCTACACCGTCTTCCCCATGCCGCCGTCGCTGAATGTCACCTACGACGAAATCAAGCAGGTCTTCTACGACAGCTACAACCAGGTGACGACACAGTGGGAAGAGGCGCTCGCCATCTACAACGCGCAGATGAAGGCCACTTCCTCCGGTTCGGATATGGCCGACGCCATTGCGGATTGGCCCGCAGGAACGGAGTCGCTCGCCACCTTCCTCTTCCGCGACTATTTCGCCATGGTGACCCGTGCCGCCGTGCAGAGCGCGCAGGACCTGATGCAGTCCTATCCCTACGCGGTTACCGGGCCCACCGGCGGCAGTCCGGAATCGCTCGCTTCCATTGCCGAGCAGTTCAACACCACCTCGGTCGTCTACCGCTCGCGGCGCGGCGAAACCCTGGGCCGGATCGCGGCGCGCTTCGGGATGCACAGCTCCGAGCTGCACGTGAACAACGCGCATCTGCTGGCATTCACAACCGGCGACGAGCTGCCGGAGGGAACTGAGGTCGAGGTCGCGGCCAGCGTGACGCCCGTCTCCATTGCGGAAAACAACTCCGGCTATCCGCTCAACGGCGCCACCGGACCAATCTCCGTGAGCATGCCCATCGATGGCGTGATGCACCAGGTGCAGGCCGGCGCCAGCGGACCCGGCAGCCAGAGCATCAACGACGTCGCACGCCGCTACGGCATCCCGGACGCGGCCGAGATCTTCACCTTCCAGGGCGAGAACAATCCCAACGCCATCAACCCGCAACTGCTACAGCCCGGCAGCACACTGGTAATTTCGCAGCTCTCATTGCAGAACTTCGCCAGCCGCGAGCTGGCGGCAGCGTTCATCTTCGCGCGCAGCCTGGGCACGTTCTCAACGCAAGCAACGCCGTTCTACGGCAACGTCAACTGGTACCAGCAGTGGATCCTCACCAACAACTCTGACCTCGGCAGCTCGCCGTGGGCTGTGCCCAGGGTCAAAGTGGTCGATGGCAGCCTTGTGTCCGACGGCCAAACCGCGTACGCACCCATGGGCTCCCCGTTTACGCCCGATACGCCGGCGCTGGCCGCGGCGTACCAGGTGCTGATGCAGATCAACCCGGAACCGTATGCCGGCGCCTTTACGGCCTTCTTGAACGGCGTAACACCCAGCGGCTCGAACTTCACCGTGCCGTCATTCCCGTATACGGTCCAGGCGGGTGACACACTGCAAAGCCTCGCCGAAACCTTCGGCATCACCGTCGCACAACTCGTCAACAACAACCTCTACGCGCTCGGCCTTCTGCAACTCCTGGCCGTGATGCCGTTGCCGACCATCGACTATGTGCCCAAGCTTGGCGACACGCTGAGTTCTGTCGCCGCATCCTTTGATCTTCCCCTCGATACGCTCGTCCTCTCTGTGCAGGACGCGCCCGGAATCCTGCAGCCATACGGCTACAGCCAGTCGCAGCTCCAGATTCCCGATGTGCCTGCTCGTGCGACGGACCTGCTCGTCAGCGACCTGGTTCGCTACGGCAGCTTCAACAACGTCTCCGGAATGGTGGCCAACTTCCTCAT
>Ga0265338_10006682_pt1 | contig 14576 bp, 12 predicted proteins | sample 42126metaG_FD_193579 | JGI IMG/M metagenome (GOLD analysis project Ga0265338, IMG submission 193579) | Rhizosphere microbial communities from Carex aquatilis grown in University of Washington, Seatle, WA, United States - 4-21-26 metaG | ecosystem: Host-associated > Plants > Roots > Rhizosphere... | reverse complement strand
GCATTTGCACCGACTACGGCCCCGACCACAAAATTGCGAAATACAAACTCCTCACCGACATCCTTGGCTGGGAAGACGCGTACTGCGACATGGATTGCAAAATCGCCGGCACGGAAAAGGGCATCACCGGTTTCCAACTCGACCTGAAGCTGAAGGGCATCCCGCATGCGATGATGGCTGAAGCCATCGAGAACGCGCGGGTCGCGCGGTTGTTCATTCTCGGTGAAATGGCCAAGACGCTGGCCGAGCCGCGCAAGGAAATCAGCAAGTACGCGCCACGCATCCAGACCGTTAAGATCAATCCGGAGAAAATCGGCGCGCTCATCGGACCCGGCGGCAAGAACATCAAGAAGCTCGTCGAGGAATCCGGCTGCGAGATTGACATCGAAGATGACGGCACGGTGAACATCTTCTCGGTATCGCCCGAAGGCATGAAGATTGCCCTCGACGCCATCACGGGGATGACCGCCGAGGCCGAGGTGGGCAAGACTTATCGCGGCAAGGTGGTCACCATCAAGGAATTTGGCGCGTTTGTGGAATTCCTGCCGGGCAAGGACGGCCTCGTGCACATCAGCGAACTGGCCAACTTCCGCGTCAAGAAAACCGAGGACATCGTCAAAATGGGCGATGAAATCTGGGTCAAATGCCTGGGCGTGGATGAAAAGGGCAGGGTGCGCCTGTCCCGCAAAGCCGCCATGGAAGAACGCGACCAGGAAATGGCGGAGCCGGAGACAAAGGAAGCGAATTAACGATATGCGATTTACGATTTACGAGCCGGTAGCCGATTTCTAGGCGCCTCGTAAATCGTATATCGTAAATCGAAAATGGTCAGAGTCTTTCCATGAGGGCCGCCTGGCTCCTGGCAAAGATTTCCTTGTGCAGCGAAGTGCCGTGCGCGTCCATGGTCACGACGGCGGGGAAGTCTTCGACTTCAAATTCCCAGATGGCCTCCGGCGCGCCGAATTGTTCCATCAGGTAAACGTTGCGCACCTTTTTGATGCACTCGGCCAGCACCTGGGCCGCGCCGCCGACCGCGTGCAGATACACGCAGCCACATTCCTTGCACGCCGCCAGCGTTTTGTCGCCCATGCCGCCCTTGCCGATGACACCGCGGATGCCAAAGTCCTTGATGATTTGTGCCTGGTACGGCTCCTCGCGGATGGAAGTCGTCGGGCCGGCGGCGGTGGCTTTCCAGGTGCCGTCGTCCTGTTTCATCACGACCGGTCCGCAGTGATACAGGATGCCATCGCGGAGATTCACGCCCGGCGGCAGCTTGCCGCCTTCGTGCAGGTATTTGTGGACCGCGTCGCGCCCGGTAAATATGACGCCGGAAATCAACACCTCGTCGCCAACTTTTAGCGCCCGGATTTTTTCTTCGGTGAATGGGAAGGAAAGTGGAATCATAATCAACTAGTTGCTTTAGCGAGCTCTACGAGTTTACCTGCAACAGACTCGGTTCGTTTTCGGTTTCCGCAAAGCTCCATATTTTTAGTTTCAGCCCACCATAGATAATCAAAGATCTTCTCAACCGGTTCTCTTCTGATAATTAAACCGTAAATCTGCGGGACGTAGGAATCGTATTCATCTTGAGCTTCAGGAATCTCAACAACGCCGATGGGGTCCCACTCTTTAAGTAAAATATCACGTATGGCTTTGTGATACTGTCGGGCAGTTTGAAGTTGTTGGCTCATTTGAACCTCCCTGTCAATAAAGCCATTTTTGGATTTTCCCCTCTACGTCTAGCATCGTTCCCTGACGGCGATAGGCCCAGCACATGTAGCTGATGCTGACGAAATAGGACGCGGGCAGGCGGTTGGCCGCACAAATCTTCACACCCAATAACGTGGTCTTGCCGCCAAATCCCATCGGGCCGATGCCGAGCTCATTCGCCGTCTTCAAAATATCCTGTTCCAGCTTGTCCAGCTCCGGGTTCAGATTGCGGTCGGGAATCAGGCGCAAGAATTGTGTCTTGCTCATCTCGTAACCCGTCGCCCGGTCACCGCCGATGCACACGCCGAGGATGCCCGGCCCGCAACCTTTGCCCTGCGCCTGTAAGACCGCGTCGAGAATCGCCTTACGGCAGCCGTCGAGGTCGCGGTTCGCGTTGAGCTTCTCGTTCGGCAACGAGTATTGCGCGCCAACGTTTTCGCAGCCGCCGCCCTTGAGCACGAGCCGCACGCTCAGTTCCGGTGACCGATGCTGATGAAAATGAAACGTGGGAGCGCCCGGTCCGACGTTGGTGCCGTCGTTCTTGCCCGTGAGTGAATCCACCGAGTTCTGGCGGAGAAAACCTTTCTTCGTCGCCAGCTTCACGGCTTCCTTCGCCGTTTCCTCAAACGCGATCTGGTCAAAGCCGACCGGACAATCCACGTAAAACAGGATGCTGCCGGTGTCCTGGCAGATGGGCTGCGACTTGCGCTTGGCGAGCTGGATGTTCTGGTCAATGATCTTCAGGGCGCTTTCGGCAATGGTGCCTTTCTTTTCCTGTTCCAGCGACGCGAGAATGGACTGATTGACGTCATCGGGAATTTCCGCCGACGTGCGCCGGATCAATTCGAGCAAGGAATTTTGCAATTCACTCATAAAGCTACGGATAGCGTAAGGCTTTGGAATGCCAGCGTCAATTTTGGCAACAAGGCAGGGACGGCGTGCCGTCGTCCCTGAAATTTGGGTCGGCAACATGCCGACCCTCCCAATTACCTTACGGGGCATCAATCAAATCAATCCGATGTTGATGTCTGCCACCTTGGAATGGCGTATCCAGCCATACCCGGACAATTTCGAACGCCATCTCGAGGGCGACCATTCGTTCGCCGATGGAGATGACGTTGGCGTTGTTGTGCAGACGGCCCAGCCGCGCGGTCTCCACGTTCCAGCACAGGGCGCAACGGACGCCCTTGACGCGATTGGCGGTGATGGCTTCGCCGTTGCCGGAACCGCCCAGCACAATGCCGCGTTCGAACTCGCCCCGGGCCACACCTTCCGCCACCGGTCGGATGAACAGCGGGTAATCCACTGGTTCCTCCGAATGCGTGCCGAAATCCGTGACGTCATGGCCGAGGCGTTGCAGCAGTTCCTTGATTCTTTCCTTGTACCGAAATCCGGCGTGATCCGAGCCAATGGCGATTTTCATAACTTGCGCTCCTTCCAAGGATGACACGCGGGTCTTCAGTTTTCCAGCCTGCAATCGGTCTCGGCTGTCGCCATTCCAATTGGATGCCGGCGCGGAGTGCCCGGCACAGCACCTGCTGAACGTGCCATTTATATGACATCTTGCACAAAGAAGTTTTGGCAAAATCGGGCACGCCGTGAAACTGGACTTTTTTCGGCGGTGGCAAAAAATGCCTTGGCCATCGTTTTGGGGTATGCATTTTGTGCGACTTGCCATGCCCAATTCACGAACATTGCCTACGATGGATTCAATTACGGTGCCGGTTCGTTGGCGGGGCAGAATGGCGGAACGGGGTGGACCAGCGCCTGGGTCAATGACTATTCCTCCGGTGCCACTTTAAAGGTGAGCGCGACCGGGATGTTCTATTCGGGCTTGACCACGACCGGCGGCAGTGCGGTCTGGGGCTCCGGTGGAAACGGAATCAGTGAGGATTCCCGGTCTCTTTCCCTGCAGAACAGTGGCGTGGTGTACATTCAATTTCTCAGCCAATTCGGATCCAGCAGCGGCGGTGGCACGCCCAATATTCGTCTGTTCGATGCCGGCGCGTTGACCGGTGGATTAGGCGGCAACGGCGGAACTTACGGGACCGTCATATCCATCCTGAATACCTCGCTGAACGCGGCCACCGATGGTTCGTCGTCCAGTTCCGCCAGTTTGTCAGCCGTGAATTTCGTGGTCGCGCGCATTGATTACCAAAACGACTCGACGGCGCTGTGGGTTAATCCAAATCTCTCCACGTTTGATTATCAAAATCCAACAACGCCCAATGCGACCTACGCCGGGCTTGCGCCGGTATTCAACACCATAGCCATTTATTCCCGAAGCCCGGCCAATGTGGATGAACTCCAGGTCATGGCCGAGACAATCCCGGAGCCTTCAGCCCTTTGGCTCTTCGGCCTGGGCATCATCCTGTTCGGATGGCGGCGTGGCCGTTAACCGACGCCCAAGTCTCGCTGGTTGCATTTGAGGTTGCCGCTGGTTTAACGTCGAACCATGAACAGCGGTATCCGGGTCGCTTCGCCGCCGCCGAGACCGTTGATGGTTTACGACGGCAACTGCAATTTCTGCACGCTTTGGATCCGCCGCTGGCAGCAGATGACCGGCGAGAGCGTGGATTATTTGCCCGTCCAGGACCGGCGCATCCCCGCGCAATTTCCCGAAATTCCGCGCGAACAATTCGACACGGCCGTGCAGCTCATCGAATCCGATGGCGCGGTTTATTCCGGTGCCGAAGCGGTGTTTCGCACCCTGGCGCACGGCCCCAAATGTCAGTGGCCGTTGCGCACCTACGAGGATTCGCCGGCCTTTGCCGGCATCACGGAGTGGGCTTACCAAAGGGTTGCCAGAAATCGAACCTTGTTCTCCCGTCTAACCCGCTGGTTTTGGGGGCGGCACGTCGAGCAATCCTCGTATTCCCTCACCCGTTGGGTTTTTCTGCGCGCCATGGGCGTCATTTATCTCGTCGCGTTCATTTCGTTGTGGACGCAAATCGACGGCCTCATTGGCCATAACGGTATTTTGCCGGCCGACCAATACATGGCGGCGGCGCAGCGACAATGCGACCTGCAAGGCGTCGGCTTGGACCGGTTTCATCTGTTGCCGACGCTATGCTGGTTCGATGCTTCCGACGGCTTTCTCCATTTCCAGTGCGCGGCGGGCGCGATACTGGCTGTCGTTTTGATCATCGGTGTTGCGCCCGTGCCGTGTCTTGCCTTGTTGTGGTTGTTGTATCTTTCGCTCGTGACCGTCGGGCGCGATTTTTTCGGTTTCCAATGGGACAACCTGTTGCTCGAAGCCGGTTTTCTCGCGATCTTCCTTGCGCCATGGCAATGGCTGCCCCGAAAACTCTCCCGGGAAGCGCCACCCTCCCGAATTGGTTTGTGGCTGCTGCGATGCCTGCTGTTTAAACTGATGTTTTCGTCCGGTTGCGTGAAGCTGTTCAGCGGCGACCCAAACTGGCGCCATCTCACCGCGCTCACTTATCACTATCAAACGCAGCCGCTGCCAACGTGGCCAGGCTGGTATGCGCAACAGCTGCCGTTGTGGTTTCAAAAGGCGTCCTGTGCCGCGATGTTCGGCGTCGAACTGGGCGCGCCGTTCCTGATTTTTGCGCCGCGGCGGCTGCGGTTTTGCGGAGGGGCAGCCATCGCGGTACTCCAAATTCTGATTCTGCTCACCGGCAACTACACGTTTTTCAATCTGCTGACGCTGGCCCTGTGCCTGTTATTGCTCGACGACTTCGCGCTGGAAAAAATTATTCCCGTCAAGCTCCGCGACCTTTTGAGCTTCAATGCCCAAATGAGCGGTGGGGCGAGCGTCCCCGCGAGCCGGCTCGTCAGTAGCCTCGCCCCACCAAAAATGCCGCTCGACCCTCGACCCTCGACTCTCGACAAGCTCTTCCGCTGGCCGCGCTTTGTCACCGTTCCGCTGGCAATCGGGGTCACGATCCTCTGTCTGTTTCAGATCAGCCTGACGCTCGGTTTCCGGCCGGCCTGGGTTTTGCCGGTGGCGGAGGCGGACGCCTGGCTTGAACCTTTTCGTACCTTCAGCGGCTACGGCCTGTTCGCTGTGATGACCACCGAACGGCGTGAAATCATCGTGCAGGGCAGTAATGACGGTGTGAACTGGCGTCCATATGAATTCAAATACAAACCCGGTGAGGTGGACCGGCGTCCGGCCTTTGTCGCGCCGCACCAGCCGCGGCTGGATTGGCAGATGTGGTTCGCCGCGCTCGGCGATTATCAGGAGAACCCGTGGTTTGTGAATTTCTGCCTGCGCCTGCTGCAAGGGTCGCCGGACGTATTGTCGCTTTTGGCCAAAAATCCGTTTCCGGATCACCCGCCGCGTTACCTTCGTGCCGGGCTGTACGATTATCAATTCACCAACTTTGCCGAACGGCGGGGGGCCGGCGCCTGGTGGAAGCGGGAGTATCTCGGCCTGTATCTGCCGCCGGTTTCTCTTTCCGATTTTGAAAAAAACTAGAACTTCCTCTCGACAGCAGGCGGCACATTGCTAATTTCGCAACGGCCATGGCCAAAATCAAACGCATTGGCATATTAACCTCAGGCGGCGACAGCCCCGCCTTGAACGCCGCGATCCGGGGCGTGGGCAAGACCGCCCTCGGCTTTTACGGCATGGAGATCGTTGGATTTCGCGACGGCTTCCGCGGTCTCGTGGAAGACCGGCGGCTGAAACTCGACAAAGCCGCGCTGTCGGGGATTCTCACCGTCGGCGGCACCATTTTGGGCACCAGCCGGGACAAGCCGCACCGCATGTTGATTGACGGCCGCACGCGCGACATGACGGAGGTGATCGTTGAAAACTTCAAGAAAAACGATCTGACCGCGCTCGTCTGCCTCGGTGGTGGCGGCACGCAAAAAAACGCGCTGTATCTGGCCAAGGCCGGGCTCAATGTCATCACCCTGCCCAAGACGATTGACAACGACGTGGTGCTGACGGATTCGACCTTTGGTTTTGCCACGGCGCTGGACATCGCGACCGATGCGATTGACCGGTTGCACAGCACGGCGCACAGCCATCATCGCATCGTGGTCGCCGAAATCATGGGGCATCGCGCGGGCTGGCTGACGTTGGGGGCGGGCATCGCGGGCGGTGCCGACGTGATTTTAATCCCGGAGATTCCCTACGACGTCCAAAAGATTGCCGATGCCATCAAGCGCCGCAGCCGGCACGGGACCAATTTCAGCATTGTGGCCGTGGCCGAGGGCGCGATGAGCATCGACGACGCGCGCGCCTTCAAATCGGCCGAGGGCAAACGGGAACGTGCCCGCACCTTGCATGATAAAAAGGAGGCAAAAAACGAACTCGCTGCCCTGGAAGCGCGTCACACGGGGAATACGTTAAGGTTGGCCCGGCAGCTGGAAGACCTCACTCACCTGGAATCACGCGTGACCATTCTCGGCTATGTGCAGCGCGGTGGCACGCCATCGCCCGCCGACCGGTTGCTGGCCACACGGCTGGGCAGCGCGTGTGCGGATTTGATCAATGAAGGTGTGTTCGGCGTGATGGTGGCCGCACGCGGCGATCGAACGGAGCCGGTGCCGCTGGAGAAGGTGGCCGGCAAACGTAAAATTGTTTCGCCCGACCATCCGTGGGTGGAAACCGCACGCCGCGTGGGCACCTGCCTCGGCGATTAGACTTTGACCCTGGATGACGGTTGCCCCCGCCGCCGGGCGCGACGCGAAGAGTGAAGCGTCAATGCCGGTTTTCCTTTTGTAGGCCACGGCGATATTTTTTGAAATGGATTCGATCGCGTCGGTTTTTACCAAGGCCACGGCGCAACCGCCAAAACCGCCGCCGGTCATGCGGCATCCAAAGACGCCGCCTTTGACGCCGATGTCCTCCGCGATCTCGACGACCGCATCCAGTTCCCGGCAACTGACCTCGTAATCGTCGCGCAACGAGCCATGGCTGGCATACATCAGGTTGCCCACGGTCAGCCAGTTGGCCGCACGAATGCCCTCCGCGGCATGAAGCGTTCGCTCAATTTCACCGATGACGTGCCGGGCGCGGCGGTAAACCACGGGGTCCATTTTGCTCCGGGCGCCTTCCAGACGGTCGGCGTCGGCATCGCGCAATGACGGCACGCCTAGGATTTTCGCGGCCACTTCGCATTCGGCACGGCGTCTGGCGTATTCGCCGTTGCCCAGCTCGTGACGGACGTTGGTATTGATGATCAGCAAGGAGACCGCCGGATCATTCATGGGGACAAAATCGGTCTGGCGCGACCGGCAATCGAGCAGCAGCAGATGATTTTGCCGGCCCATCACGGAAATAAACTGGTCCATGATGCCGCAGGGCACGCCGGCGAATTCGTGTTCGGCCTGCTGGCAGAGCAACGCCTTTTCGACGGGATCCAGCAGCCGGCCGGTGGCGGCCTCCAGCAGAGTGGCCATACACACCTCCAAGGCGGCGCTGCTGGACAACCCGCCGCCGAGCGGGACGGTCGAGTGCAATAAAACATCCAGTCCGGTGGGCCGAATGCCGCGTGCCTGAAAACCGGCGATGACGCCACGGGGATAATTCGACCATTTCAGTGCGTCGCGTTTGATGGGCGCGGATAAATCAACCAACGCCGCGTCAACGCCGGAGGTGTCACGGATTTGGATGACGTTTTTGCCGCTGGCGGCATGGTCGCCCGCCATGACGGCATAACGCTCGATGGCCATCGGCAGCACGAAGCCATCGTTGTAATCGGTGTGTTCGCCGATGACGTTGACGCGGCCGGGCGCGGCGACGATCCAACGCGGCGGACGGCCATAGGTTTCGGTAAATTGCTCCGCAACGTAGGTTGTGAGTTCCGGGAGTGTCATGAATAAATTAAAAGCACCGGTAAGCATAGCCTTCCGGTGGGGTGAAAATCAATGTCTTTTCAGGCCGACGGCGGGGTTTTCCTGCCGCGCGCGGCGCCCAAGAGCATCAGCGCGCCGAATACCACCAAGACGACGCCCCAGATGAGATTGATGTTGATGCCAACCGACAGTTGTTTGTCGCCGCCAATGGCGCCCTGAATGAGCAGCAGCACGCCGATAAGCGAGAACATCAGGCCGATTGGCCAGCGGATATCGAGTCCCATAAAATCAGTGCCTTTCGTTTTTTCGGTTTACCAGAAAATGATGTTCAAAATGACACAGGCGATGATGAGCACCGTGCCGATGACCGGGGGCCGTTGCCAGACCGGCAGGTTGTGGTCCACGGTTTTCGGCGTCAGCGAATACACGAGGCCTTTCAATTGCTCATCGGTCTTGGTGCGCTGCGTCGCCAGCGAGACAATCACCGTGGCCAGGAAACAAATCGTGAAGGCGAAGATGGCGAGCCAGAAGTTCTGGGCCATTTCGCTGGGGAATTTGACGACCACGCCGAGGTAGCCGCCTTTCATGTGGTTGATGACGTGGCCGGCGGCGTCCACGTTGCCGGCGGTGGTGGTGAACGCGTGAAAGACCGTCGAGCCGGCGATGCCGCCAAACAGTCCGAGAAACGCGCCGACGCCGGTCGCCCGCTTCCAGAACATGCCCAGCAGCATTGTTGCGAAGATGGGCGCGTTTACAAACCCAAACACCAGCTGGATGATGTCCATGGCGTTGTTATACTGCTTGGAAACATAGGCGCAAAAGATGCTCAACACGATGCCGACCACGGTGATGCATTTGCCCATCCAGAAATAATGCGCATCGCTCTTGTTCCGCACCAGATACGCCTGATAAAGGTCATAGGTCCAGATGGTGTTGAACGCGGTGACATTGCCCGCCATGCCGGACATGAACGAAGCGAGCAGCGCGGTGAGCGCCAGACCCAGCAGACCGGGTGGACAGTATTTTTTCAGGAGCGACAGGATGACGCTGTTGTAATCGTTCTCGGCGATGCTGTTGTAAAGCCCCTCCTGAATCTGGGTGTCGGAAAGTTTGTTCGCCGCGTTGGCCGTGATCAATTGGGTCACTTTGGCGTCATCCACTTTCACGCCGAGCGCATCGCCGACGGCTTTGACCGCGGCCGCATCGGCCGGGCTGGTGTTTTTCACCAGCTCCACCGCCTTGGTATAATTTTCCTGCGCAACAATCGGCGGCGGGATGCGGTAATCCTTGTTGGGCATCGAGGCCAGGGCAATGGCGACCATTCCGGGCAGGATGACCAGCAGGGGAAAAAGCATCTTGGGAATGGCCGCAACGAGAGGGGTGTTGCGGGCGGCGGTCATGTTTTTGGCCGCCATGGCGCGTTGCACCACCAGAAAGTTCGTGCACCAGTAGCCGAATGAAAGCACGAATCCCAGACCAAAGACGACCGCAAACCAATCCACCCCCAGGGGATTGGCGGAGGGTCCGGCCAGCACCGGCTTCCACACGCTCGTCCAGGCATCCGACGAATAGTGGATGCCGGCGGGTTGGAGATAAAAGGCGGACGGATTGGTGGCAACCCCCGACAACGCATGTTTCACCGAGTGCCAGCCACCGGCGTCCCGCAGTCCGAGATAAACCACCGGCGCGAACCCGAGGACAATCATGAAAAACTGGAGCACCTCGGTGTAAATCGCCGAGGTCAGGCCGCCTTTCAGGACGTAGAGCAACACGACTCCGGAGCAAATCCACAAATAAATGTCGTAACTGCCAAAGTTCATTCCCAAAACATTCGTGTCCAATTTCCACGGCAGCAGGTTGGTAAGCAGCCGGGCCAGGGCATCCATGGAAATACCGGAGGCGAACACCGTCATCACGGCAAACGAAAGGGCGTTCAGCGCGCGAACGGGTTCATTGAAACGCATCTTCAGGTATTCCGGCACCGAGCGCGCCTTGGAACCGTAATAAAACGGCATCATGAACACCGCCAGGAAGACCATGGCGGGAATCGCACCCACCCAGTAAAAGTGGGCCTGGGCGATGCCGTATTTGGCGCCGCTGGCGGCCATGCCGACCAGTTCAAGCGCACCGAGATTGGCCGCCATGAAAGCCAGGCCGGTCACCCAGGTCGGAATCGAGCGCGCGGATGTCAAAAAGTCCGACGAGGTTTTCATGTACCGTGCGAGCACCCAGCCAATGCCGAGCACAAAAGCGACATAGGCGATGAGAATGGTGTAATCAACCCAGGCGAGATGAATTGGTTGCATAAGGATTGGCGGATGATTTACGGAATGGTCCGGACGATGTCAACCGAATTACCTTTGGTCCAGCTGATTATTTTAAGCGAAATTTTAACAGAAACTGGACTGGACGCAGCGCATCTTGTAAGCTCCCGACGATGTCCTATTCACACGGTTCGAAGGGTTCGATCAGCAGCGCAGCTTTTGGCAAGACTCCCGATGGCGGGGCAGTGGAACTGTACACGTTGCGCAACGGTCACGGCATGGAAGCGCGGATCGCGACTTATGGCGGCATCGTGGTGTCCCTTACCGCGCCCGACCGCGATGGCAAATTCGCCGACGTGGTCCTGGGCTTTGACCGGCTGGAGGATTACCTGAAGGTCTCGCCGTATTTCGGCGCGATCGTGGGGCGTTACGCGAATCGCATCAGCGGGGCCCGGTTCACGCTGGAGGGCCGGACCTACACGCTCGCCCAAAACAGCGGGCCGCATTCGCTGCACGGTGGCCTCAAGGGATTCGACAAGGTCATCTGGGCCGCGAGGCCCGTGGAATCTGCAAACGGGCCCGCCCTCGAGCTCGCTTATTTGAGCCGGGACGGGGAGGAAGGTTACCCCGGCAATCTGGCGGTGAAGGCCGTTTATTCCCTGACGAATGACAACGAGCTGCGGATTGACTACAGCGCAACGACCGATGCGACGACCATTTGCAGCCTCACGCACCATTCCTATTTCAATCTGGCCGGCCAGGGTGACGTGCTGAAACACGAGGTTTACATCAACGCCAGCCATTTCACACCGATCGATGCCGCGCTCATTCCGACGGGTGAAATCAGGTCCGTGGACGGCACCCCTTTTGATTTTCGCAAACCCACCGCCATCGGCGCGCGCATCCAGGCGGACGATCTCCAGATTAAATTGGCGGGCGGTTACGATCAGAACTTTGTCATTGACCAGCCCCCCGGCCAGCTCGGCCGGCACGCCCGGGTTTATGAGCCCACCACCGGTCGCGTCATGGAAGTGCTGAGCACGGAACCGGGATTGCAGTTTTACACGTCCAATCATTTTGACGGTTCCACCGTCGGCAAGCGGGGAACGGTTTATCAACGGCATGCAGCCCTCTGCCTGGAACCGCATCATTTTCCCGACTCGCCCAACAAGCCGAACTTTCCCTCGGTCGTGTTGCACCCGGGCCAGGCCTACCGCAACACCATCATTTACAAGTTTTCCGCCGGACGGTAATCTAAACGTCAGAACCTGGGTTTACCTTGATGGGGAAAATTATTATTTGACCTTAACCGGGAAAACCAGGCCAGAGCGCGGGCGTCCGGAATTCCGCCTGGCGCGCGACCCATTGGGGACCAATTTTAAAATTTATGGAAACTGCGTTTAAAAACATATCCCAGATCAAATACGAAGGGCCAAAATCCAAAAATCCCCTGGCCTTTAAACATTACAATCCCGCCGAAGTCGTCGAAGGCAAAACGATGCGCGAGCAACTGCGCTTCTCGGTCGTCTATTGGCACACCTTCCGCGGCACCGGCTCCGACCCGTTCGGCGTCGGCACGGCCATCCGTCCGTGGGACGACGGAACCAACTCGGTGGCCAATGCCGAAAACCGCGCGCGAGTCGCTTTCGAGTTCATTGAAAAACTCGGCGCACCGTTTTATGCCTTTCATGACCGCGACGTCGCGCCGGAAGGCCGGACGTTGGGCGAGACGAATAAAAATCTCGACGCCGTGGTCAAGGTCCTGAAGGCGGAACAGAAGCGCACCGGCATCAAACTGCTCTGGGGCACGGCCAACCTGTTTTCCAATCCACGTTTCGTTCACGGGGCCTCCACGAGTTGCAACGCCGACGTGTTCGCCTTCGCCGCCGCGCAGGTGAAGAAGGCGCTGGAAGTGACCCACGAGCTGGGCGGCGCCGGCTACGTCTTCTGGGGCGGGCGCGAGGGTTATTCAACCTTGTGGAACACGAACATGAAACGCGAGCTGGAGCACCTCGCCCGATTTCTGCACCTCGCGGTGGACTACAAAAAGAAGATCGGCTTCAAGGGGCAGTTTTACATTGAACCCAAACCGAAGGAACCGACCCGGCATCAATATGATTCCGACGCCGCCGCGTGTCTGAATTTCCTGCGCGAATACGATTTGCTCGGCGATTTGAAGCTCAACCTCGAGACCAACCACGCCACCCTGGCCGGCCATACCATGCAGCACGAACTGGAAGTGGCCGGGTCAGCGGGCGCCTTGGGTTCGGTGGACGCCAACACCGGGGACGAGTTGATCGGCTGGGACACCGACCAGTTCCCCACCAGCATTTATCTCGCGACGCAGATCATGCTCACCCTCCTCAAATACGGCGGGTTCACCACCGGCGGCCTGAATTTTGACGCCAAGGTCCGGCGCGAGAGTTTCGAGCCCGTGGATTTGTTCCACGCGCACGTTGGCGGGATGGACGCGTTTGCGCGCGGACTGAAAATTGCCGCCGCGATTCGCAAGGATGGAAGGCTCGCGGATTTTGTGAAGGAACGCTACGCCTCGTGGGATTCCGGTATCGGGGCGAAAATCGAATCCGGCAAGAGCAATTTCACCGACCTCGAAGCCTACATGCTCAAGCAAGGTGAAGTGACCGGCAACGTCAGCGGCCGCCAGGAATTCCTGGAGAACCTGATCAACGAATTCATCTAAACGGCTGCAAACTCGCCGCGCACGGTTAAAACCGGCGGTGCGTGAACTCCGGGAAGACGGATTTTGTCCGGGTTGGGTGGTGGTATATTTTGCAACTTGCCGTGGGGCGAGCCGGCTCGTCATCAGCCTCGCCCCACCAAAGTTGGCCCACGGCCCCAGGTTGGGAAATGTGACGTAACGTCGGCTGATGTCTAAAAAACGAATTTGACTCAATCGTACGTTTCTCCAATATCCCGGGGTGTATCCACATTGTTCCTGAACGGAAACCAACGCACATTTTATGTCACGAACCCTGAATCGCTACGTCATTCTGCTCACCCTCATCGCCACCCTCGGCGGATTGCTGTTCGGCTATGACACCGCCGTCATCTCCGGGGCGGTGGGCAGCCTGAAGGCATATTTTATTGACCCGAGGAATCTGGGCATCGACACCGCCAATTCGCTCTTGGGCTTTGTGGTTTCGAGCGCCTTGATTGGTTGCATTGTTGGCGGATTGATCGGTGGCTGGGTCAGCACCCACATCGGACGCAAGCGGGGATTGATCATCGCTGCATTGCTTTTCTTGATTTCCGCGATGGGCGCCGCCGCCCCGGAATTCCTGTTCGCCCCCATCGGCCACGGTGGACCGGCCTACATGGCCAACTTTGTCTTTTACCGGATCCTGGGCGGGGTGGGGGTGGGACTGGCCTCCATGCTGTCGCCGATGTATATCGCGGAGATTGCACCGGCAAAAATCCGGGGCAATCTGGTGGCGTGGAACCAGTTCGCCATCATCTTCGGCATGTTGGTCGTGTATTTTGTCAATTTCGGAATCTCCAAGGCGGGCGGGAGCGACACCTGGCTCAATAGCGTCGGCTGGCGTTATATGTTCCTGTCCGGCGCCATTCCCTCGGTGGCGTTCCTGCTCCTGCTGTTTTTCGTGCCTGAAACCCCGCGGTACCTGATGTTGAAGGGCAATGAACCCGGCGCGCGCGCGGTGCTGGCCAAACTGACGACCGCCGAGGAAGGTGAACAGGAAATCACCGAAATCCGCGCTTCCCTGGCCGAACATCATTCCGGCCGGATGTTTTCCTTTGGCATGCTGCTCATTTTCATCGGCATCATGCTGTCGGTCTTTCAGCAGTTTG
>Ga0265338_10006681_pt1 | contig 14579 bp, 18 predicted proteins | sample 42126metaG_FD_193579 | JGI IMG/M metagenome (GOLD analysis project Ga0265338, IMG submission 193579) | Rhizosphere microbial communities from Carex aquatilis grown in University of Washington, Seatle, WA, United States - 4-21-26 metaG | ecosystem: Host-associated > Plants > Roots > Rhizosphere... | reverse complement strand
TGGTCGGCTCGGTTTTATTCTGCCGGGCGCAGACACTGTGTTCAGTGCAGTCTTTGGTAACAACGGCAGTACCGCGACCCCTGCCAATACGGATGTGGGCAAGCAGTACGGTCTTACGATTGATAGCAACAGCAAGTACTGGTACGTGGACAAGAACAAGACGACCGGGGGCACCAACACGGTGCTGACGGTAGTTGGCCTTGACCCGCGCGATGTGCCTGCTGCGGGTACGCGAGTTTTGTTTGTGTTCTTACAGAACGTGATCAACTTGGTCAACGTTGGGTAAAGAAGAGGCTTAGTAAACATTATGATGGTCAGAGGGAATTTTGCTCAGACTCTAGCGCCGGGTGTGCATCACTGGTTCTTGGAGTTTCTCGATCTCGAAATGCGCAAGGAGCAATACTCCAGCGTATTCAACATGGAGAACTCCACACAGGCGTATGAGGATGAAGTGCAGATGGCGGGCGTTGGAGCTATGCCTGAAAAGCCTGAAGGCTCTCCCGCTATTTACGATGATCTCGTTCAGGGCGGCACCAAGCGTTACGTCCATCTGACGTATGCGCTCGGCAGTCGCGCTTCATGGGAACTGATTGAAGATGACCAGTACGGTATCATCAAGCAGATGCCTAAGGCCCATGCGCGGTCGGCTATGTTCGCCCGCGAGCAGGTTGCCTTTAACGTACTGAACCTTGGGTTTAGCACCATCAACACGATTGACGGTGTGACCCTGTTCAATACGCAGCATCCGCTGATTGGTGGCCCTCCGGCTACCACTCTCGGCCCCGGCCTGACCAACGTGATCTATGCGGCTGGTACTTATCCCAATCGGCCTAGTCCCGATCTCGACCTGAGCTTCACGGCCATCCAGTTGATGGTCAATCAGTTCGAGCGCTTGGTCGATTCACAGGGCATCCCCGTGCGGGTCAAGCCTGAGTGCATCCTGATTCCGCCTGAGCTTAAGTTTATTGCTCGTGAGATTTTGGGAAGCCCCGGTAAGCCCTACACGTCCGACAACGAGTTGAACTCGCTGATCGGCGAAGGACTCCAGTTCCGCGTCATCAACTATCTCACTAGTCAGAGTGCGTGGTTTGCGGTTGCACAGAAGGACAGCCATCAGCTGAAGTTCTTCGACCGCCACCCGATTGACACGGACTATGATGATGACTTCGACACTCGTGCTACCAAGGTTCTTACCTTCCAGCGCTTCACCGCTGGTGCGACTAGCTGGTATGGCACGTGGGGAAGTAACGGGCCGTAATCAATGGCACAGAAGCACACCCAACTCGTCAACGTGTACTACACTTGTATGCGCTGCGGGGCTTACAGACCGCTTAGCAATATGCGGTGGCAGAATGGACAGTTGTTCTGCTATGAGGGTGACTGCGTAGATACAGCGATCATTGGCACGCGTGATCTATGGGTTGCGCGTGCGGTGAGCGTAAATCGCCATGAACTTGAGCCTGACCCCAAGCTGACGGAGAGCGTGAGCAGGCAGAACGATATGTTGGAGATTTTGTACTAATATGAGTCGCACTACAGGCACACTACTGATGGACACCCCGCACGGCGGCGGTGTAGTTTTCGTTGATGCTGCGGAGCTTGGCAAGTTCAGTGCGAACCTTGTACTGACGCGCAATGCGCTAGGCGACTATTCACTCAATCGCACGTCGTCTGGTGCAGAAACCTATAACGTGTTCGCCAATCTGCGGGGAGTTACTCGATTGACTCCCGCGTACAATGCGATCATGCAGGAAGAGTTTGGTACAGCAGCGGGCACGCCGGGCTATCCGGCTGCGGCTCCGGGCTATCCTCCGTTTACGGGAGCCACGCAGTTGACTCCTCCGACCGCTCCGCCTGCCAAGGGCTTGAAGGTCACGGACGTATTTGCTATCTATCAGGTGGGAGTTGCTGATTTGACTTCAGCGGCTCTCTCGCTCAACCGCACCACCTTCGCTAACAACACGGCGAATGTGATTACCAATTTGCCGATCTCGGCGACCGCGCTTCCGCTAACAGCAGCGGGCGATAGCACTGGCCCGTATTTGGCCACGCGTGCAGTCACCACGCCTGCGTTTGAGGTCACGGATGATTCTGACTTGACCGTGGAGTTGCAGGTGGTCTTGGCTAACACTGGCACGATCAAGCTGTATGGACTTGGCTTCCACGTTAGCTTTAACTACAACTAAAGGGGAGTTATGGGGTTGCCAGCAGGGAAACCAAGTTCAGCACATGAATACAACAAGGAAGGTCAGTGTATTCATTGTCAGATGTTTAAGCATAGGGTGGAGAAGCTAAGCCACGTATGCACTGATGAACGGGAGAGAGTGAGTAAGCAGAATGGCAAATGATGTAACCTCTACGATTTGGCGTATTGACACTCTGCCCTTTGACTTTCCAGAGCGCGTGTACATCGCCTCAATGGAGTGGACAGATCAGGTTAACCCCGGCGACCAGATTGTGTTCACGCAGCACAATGGTAAGGTGCTGATCGACAGTAAAGCCTATGCCGCTGACTTCATGCAGAACTTTGGTAAGAAGGGTTGGGTCACTGGCATTACAGGTGTCACCCTCACCAGTGGCGTTCTGTACATTAACGTGGGCGGCTCACGGTAATTCCTCAAATGCTATAATAAGATAGGAGGATTCCGTGCGGTATACTTCTATCATTTTGGCGGTGCTAGTCCTTTTGGGTACGGCTGCCGCACAGAGTACGTCTGTCACTGGCACCATTACTGATGGTGACGGAAATGCGTGGGCTAATGGTTCGTATCAGGTAAGTTTCGTTCCCGCTCCACAATCCACTACAGCTACATGGAATGGCAGCACTTTGAGTGCTGGTGTCTACACGTCCGGCTCGCTCAATGGGTCTGGAGCCATCAGCGTGAGCCTCCCCAAGAACTCAGTGATCTCGCCCTCCGGCAACAACTGGCTATTCACCATTTGTCCTGATGCCAGTGGCGCTTGCTTTACCTACCTAGCTAACTTTAGCACCAGTAGTGTTGATCTAACCTCGCCGTTGTCTGCAGCCGCCATCTCGCCACGATTTTCCGCTGGCCCTTACGCGCATGGTTATGCTGATGCAGAAGTGTTTCCAACTCCGCCTCCGGGTGGTACTTACTACAACGTCACGTCTGGATGCTTGAAGGTTTGGTCAGGCTCCGCGTGGTCATGTGTTGGAAGTGGCAGTGCTCCGGGTACGCCTATTGCTTGCTCAGCAGTAACAGGTGGGATTATTCCTTGGGGCACCTGCTCCATCACCCTGACGGCCTCGCAGGTGAACGCGGCTACATCGCCAGTGACACTGATCGCAGCACAGGGAGCCAATACGTTTATTGACCCGATTGACATTGTGGTGGAGTACAAGAAGGGGAGTGCAGCATTCAGCGATGCAGGGAGCGCCTTTAACGTAGGGTATGGCGATCTCAGCAACTCGTCGTGGGCCTCGTGGTTGGCTACTCAGTTCATAAATCAATCTGCCTCACAGATTATAGGAGTTGCCAACTTTTCGATTGGTGGCTCAGGAGTTGCGGGAGGAATGCCGTCATCTGCCGTGTCTGTGGATGTTGCAAACCTGCCATTTGTGCTCGGCAATAACGGAGTTGCCTCCACCAGCGGCACGGGCAGCACGGTCACGTTCTTTATTCACTTTGTTGTAGAGACACTTAACTAATGAAATGGTTAGCTAACATCTTAGTGGTAATAGCCCTCTTAGGGGCTGCGGCTGCGCAGAGCACCACGCTCACGGCTACTGTCACGGATAGTGATGGACAGACGTGGAATAATGGTATGTATTACCTGACCCTTATTCCCAACCCACAGTACGCTAGTTCGACTTACAGTTGGCAGGGGCAGCAGATTCCCACCACGGGCGTCTACCTAACGGGAGCACTGGATGGCACGGGTACTATCAACGCGAGCATACCGGACAACAACTTCATCCGGCCTGCTGGCTCCAAGTGGAGCATTACCGTGCAGCCCTATGCGAGCGCGGGCCAATCCTTCTACGTCACGCCTATCACGGGCACTACCCTTGATCTCTCCTCAGCCCTCAGCGCTGCCTCGGTCGCGCCGCGCTTTAGTCCCGATCAGTTCGCGCATGGCTATCTTGACGTGGAGGTTAGCACGCCACGAAATGGTGGAGGTACCTACTTCAACGTCACCACCCTGTGCTTGAAGGTGTGGACGGGAGTTGCATGGGTGTGCCCCACAGATATGGGCGGAACCATCAACTTTAGTGCAGGCGATTTGAATCCACTGTTCACGTCGCACGTGACGGGTTCGGGTACGCACACCATTGGACTTTCATTCAGCTTGGACAATGCTGGCTCCAACACCATCTTTGGTGACTGGACAAACTCCAGTGGCGGGCCTATATTCAACAGCGTGTTGAGTGGTGGGTCGTGCGGGGATAGCTCTCATGCAGTAGGATGGACTGCGGGCTTGGGCTTCACGTGCCAAGCGATCAGTGGGATTGCGGGGCTTGTGTCCTGCGAGAACTGGTACTCACTGTATGGGTGCAATGCCAACTATCCTTCTACTACTAGCGACGTGACGCCCACCCCATACGTACAGGATGTGGACACGGTTGCGGGTGGCCCTCCGCCTAACACCTTTGGCCTGCCATGGGTTACGAACGTCAACACTACATGCCACGACTCCAGTGGTACTTTGAGTACGTATGCCTGCTCGATGCCGAACGCCACGCACAAGGGCGACACGGTAGGTTTCATCGTTGTTACTGACTCCGGTGGGGGAATTTCGCTTCCGACCGATAGCCAGAGCAACACATATACCGCACTTTACAACACCGGAAGTTTCGGGTTGTTTTATGCGAAGAACGTTAAGGACGGCAACAACACCGTCACCATGCACCTCGGTTCAAACGGCGGTTTCGTGGTTATGCCGTTCGAGATTATCGGGGCCGACCCGACCAGTCCGATCTTGGTGGATGGCGGTCAGGACAACAGCTGCACTGGTCAAAACCCTAACTTCAATTCCGTTACCATCGGACAGAACGCCACCATTGTCGGCATAACAGTCGGCTACGGCATCGCACATTCCGGGTTCAGCGTCTATTCGACCGGCTCCGGTTACTTCCTTCCGGGACAATATGCCATTGACGGTGGCGGAGGTCTTGGGCAGTCGCGTTCCATCGCAATCGAGTGGCAGGCGTTTACTTCTCTTGGCGCTCACACTCCTAGTATGACGGCGAATGCCAACTGCTCTACCCAGACCTACGTGATTGCGGTGAAGCTCAGTTCCACGGGCACGCCGCAGGCACTGGTGGTTGCACCTTCTCGGTTCACGCAGGGCTACCTTGCACAGCCGACTAGTCCTGACCTTGGCGTAGCAGACGCATATGTAGTGAATGCTGGTGGAGCACTGGCTGCGGGCACTTGTCCACCTACGCTGGTGCCAGAGCAATCTTATGTTTGGTTCTTGCCCGCGAACGCCAACGCGACCACGACGCCCACGCTCAACTGGTGCTCACTTGGGGCACAGACCATCACGAAGAATGGACATAGTGCACTAGTCGCAAACGATCTGATCACCACCAAGATCGCACATCTGTGGTGGGATGGTACGTTCTGGCAGTTAGACGACCCGGCCACGACCACCAACACAATTGCGAGTGGCACGGCCACGATGGGCACGTCGGCCATTGCCTCTGGCGCGTGCGCGAGCACAGTGACGGTGAGTGCACCGGGCACGACCACATCGGGCATTGGCAGTCACATCATTGCAACACCAAGTGTTGACCCGCAGACCAAGACGGGCTACGCGGTCAATGCTTCTGGCTCACTCTATATCCTTGCCTTCCCCACGGCTGACCACGTGAACTTTGAAGTATGCAACAACACGGCAGGCTCGATCACACCAGCGGCGCTCACGCTGAACTGGAGCGTACAGTGAAGCTACTTTATGCACTTTTGTTATGGGGCACGTTAGCATCAGCACAGATGCCAGTGCTCCCCATCCTTGGTAGCCCACAGAGTGCTGGCCCCACTGGTGGTATATGTGGTCACGCAGTTATTGAGATGGGCACGGGAAGTGGCAGTATATTTGGTGCTAGTCAAGCTATAGCAATGGCACCTTGCACACCTTCACAGAACGAGACAGTAGTAGACATTCAGGTTTACATAAATTCCTGTGGTGGGTGTGGTGCTACGATCAATGTTGGCATCTTTGATTCTGATGGTACTGCCGGAGCACCCAAAACTGTGCTATGTCAAGCTGTACCAGTCAACACAGAGACTGCCGCTGCATGGAATCTAATAGTGCCTGTTAGTTGCCCTACACTTACGAGCGGGCACACATACTATATTGTATTCAATGCTTCTAGTGGTAGTGTGGAAGCTGCCATGCAAAGCATGAGTGGCACTATGTATTACCAGTTTAGCAGTTGTAGTTTTGGTGCGTGCACACTTGTTAACTACACAAGCCCGAACACATTCACGGCCACTGGCTCTATCTATATTGACATAACGCCCTAATGGAAAAGTCATTTGAGATCACGTATTCTCCGGCCAATTGGACAGCGCCACCTAGTGGGCAGGCTGTGCAGTGGACTACGCCCTATGGCGGGCTTAATGTCCAGACGCCTGAGAACCTGATTGGGCCATCCTACACGCCACTCGTGAACAACTTCTTCTTCCGTAACGCGGAACTACGCACAAGACCAGCATTTAAGCAGATTCTGCCGGGGCCGGATGGCACCAACATCATCCTCGCGGTTGGCTCATTCCTGTCAAACGCACAGGTGTGGCACACTTTTGCCATCACGCCGCGTGGGTTGTTCCAACTTGTGCCCAACAGCACCAACCAGTTGATTGCCGGGCAGAGTCCGTGGGTGTTCTTGGGTGGCCCAACTCTAGTCACTGCTCCTGCTCAGTGGTGGTCGTTTGCAGGCATCCTATACTACAGCAATGGCATTCACCTTAGTGCATGGGATGGGCAGGCACTGAACCCCATCAATGATGTGGCGTTCCTTGGCCCTACCGCCAACCCCACCGTAATCACGCTGACGCAAGTTGCCGTTAGTACGGGTGTGGCCACATATAGTTACTCTAGCTACATTGGCACCGGGCCTATGGTTGGCTTGCAGGTCACAATCAGTGGCTTCTCCACGGGAGGCAACAATGTGACGGCCACAATTACGGGAGGCTCATTTGGCTCCTCTGGCACGTTCACTGTGAACGCTACCACACAAGCCAACGAGACGCACGCAGGCGAGGCGATCAGCGACCCCACACTTATTGGCGGCATCTTCATAGCGGAGCTTGCCAATCATCTGATCATTGCCAACGTCACTGAGAGCACTAGCAGTGGAAGCAGTAGCGTTAACTATCCAAATCGCATCCGGTGGAGCAATACAGGATTCAACCCGAACTTGAATGGGACATTCGGCGCTAACCTTGGTACGATAGGAGCCACGTTCGACCCTAACATCACACTGACAGCGGGCTTGAATGATCTGCTGGATGTGCCAGACCTGATCACGGGGTTGATGACCGTTGGGCAGATGGGATACATCTTCCGGCAGAACGGCATCACCGAGTTCTCGCCCACGGGCAATGGCCTTGCGCCATTTGACTTCAATCATCTGTGGGCTAGTCAGAACGGCATTGGCAACGTGTATCCGTTCACTATTGCTCAGTATGGAAACATTGGAATCTTCGTGGCGTATGATAATGTGTATATGGTACAGGGCCAGACGGTGGCGGCCATAGGAGGCGGTGCAAGAGATGCAATCGTGTCTGATCTCGCTAATGCGACGGGTAGCCCCAAAGCATCCATTGATCGTGGATTTTCTCTCGGCTATACCTATCTGGTCTATCATCTGCGCATACCACTGGCGAACTCGATGAGATCATACGTGTTCTCGATGGAGGACAACAACTGGACAGTGTGGACGGAGACGGGCGTATGGCCCACTGGTATCTCCAACGAGTGTTGGGTGTAATATGTCACGATTTGTAGATGGTGGAAGTGGGCAGGGTGGATTTGGTGGGGGCGGTGGCCAACACAATGGTGGAGGCAATCCCGGCTCAGGCACTGGCAGTTCAGGTGCAGGCTCGTTTCCCTCATCGGAGAATGGCGGAGTCTACGGCAGCACATACTACTTGATGGTGCCTGTGCAGAACACCACCACCAAGCAGTGCTACCTTGGCTACTTCGATGTCACATCCTTTGACGACAAGTTGGATGGTTCATCCTACCGCTATCGCTCCGAGGACGTTAACCCGCTGCGCGTTCCCACTGTGCGCCGCGTAGGTTTGATCTATAGGGACTTGGGGCTTGTCAGCATCACTGTGACCATCAATGCTACCAACGATAATGGCCAAGCTATTAGTAATAGCACGGCGGTTCAGCTAGGCAATACCATACCCACTAACGCCATCCTCACTAAGCTAGTGGATGTGACCTTGGTTGGCTTCCGCCCGCAGTTGCAGATTGATCGAGCAGCTGGCGCTGGCCCCCTCTCAATAGTGTCCGCAACCATGATCGGAACCGTAGAGGATACAGCATTATAAAATGAAAGCCCCCCGCACAACCGCGATGGACGATACGCCGATGGGCCGTGCCTACGTGCAGTTGCAGACCAGCAAGGTGCTTGCGGGCAACGTCAGCTTTGGGTCTACACTGAATAATGCCACGCAAGACCAGAACATTCAGGGCTACAAAGCCAGTGGCACGACACCGGGCAGCGCCAACGTGGAGTTTAGCATCAACCACTCGTTGGGGCGCATACCTATTGGTTTCATCGTGATCAACCTTAATGCGGCTGCTATAATCTACTCAAGTACAACGGCTTGGACAGCCAATACTATTTACTTGAAGTGCAATGGCACCAGCGTAGGTTACTCTATAATCGTGATATAATGAGGTCAGCATGGCGAATGTAAACGCAATTTTGAATGGAGCCACACTCCAAGCCATCAATACCATTGACGGCACTACGCGTGTTAACAGTGCATCAGGGAATCCTACCCTTAATGCCAGCACGGTCTATTACGACAACTACTATGAAGTATTGTCGTCAGGTAGCACCATCTCTATTCCTCTCAACACTGCTTGGGTGGTATGGGTACGCAACTTGGGTGGACAGAACAGCACGCCCGCTGGCAATATCACGGTGCGGTTTACCGTCGCAGGTGGCTCTCAGATTGCTACTGCCGACTCTCCCATTATCCCGCCCGGAGGCATCTTCGCCTACTGGTGCACCAGCGAGAGCGCCGGAGGCTTCACGGGACTAACCCTAATTGCTAGTGTTAACGCCACGCCAGCAGAAATTATGCTCGCCTCGTAAGGAGTAGCCCTTTATGGCTGCGCCGGGCAGTCCACGCATTACCATCAACGATTTGGTGCCTGAGGTTATCAATGCCTTGCAGGGGCGCACCGACGTGCAGCCAATCGTGCCGCTCTATATCAAGCGGTCGATTCAGGAACTGAGTGAGAGCTATCCCTTTCCTGAGCTTGAGCGCACCGGGCCGACTGTGCAATTGACGACCAATCAGTCCACTTACGCAGCCTCATACTTCCTGCTGCCCAATGACGACTACACGTTTGCCAACAGTTGGGCCATCTACGTGGACTACCCCACGAACAGTGTGGTGGGGCCAATCGACTACAGGACGCCCAAGGCCATCGAGCAGATGATCTCGCCTGCGACCACGGGCATTCCGAGCAAGTGGACGCGCTATGGCTTGAACTTCATGTTCGGCCCTGTGCCCAATAACCCTTACAGTGTGTTCCTGCGCTATCAGGTGCGCCACCAGTTCCCACCCTCTAACGATGCACAGGCGCTTGGCACAGCAGCTATCTACTTACCGCCCTCGTGGGACGAGATCGTAGTGTACGCTGCGGCTCAGCGCATCGCGGTAGTCAAGAGGTGGAACGACCAGACCAAGGAGTTGCACGACATACTCTATGGCGACCCTGAGTACCAAATGAGCGAAGGCAAGCGCGGCCAGCCCGGACTCATCAGCGCACGCATCTCGCAAATCCAGCGAGATGAGATGTTTAACTCGCGGCAGCTCATGATCACCTATCCGCGCTATAATGCTCGCTAGAGTATAATATAATTAGGCGCAGCCCTTAAAGGGCTACGGGAGTGAACATGCCCACTAGCGCAGGTTCCAATTCGGCTTATCCTTTTGGTTCTCCTCAGCCGGGAGCTAACTTCGGTGGGAGTCAACAGGCTGTGCCCTCGCCAGCAGGGGGCAGCACGCCCGCTGTGGGTGGGGCTACCAACCCGTTTACACCGAGTGTACCGGGAGGGGCCAGCCAGCCGGGCAATAGCTCACCGTACAATCCGGGTGCAGCTAATGGGCTGAACGTCGCGCAGAATTCAGGACTTCAAACAAGTGGGAGTATAGCGGGACAGGGCGCACAGAACCAGTTCATGTACGCTATGCAGCAGGCGGGATATGGTGCGGGAGTTGCACAGCAGTTGTGGAACTTCTTGCAGAACGGGGCGGGTTACAATCAGCAGGCTGTGCAGGCGCAATGGAATGCGTTGCAGCCTCAGATGAAACAAGATCAGGCACAGTTGGCCGAGCAGTTTGGCGCGGAGGGCTTAGGGAATAGCTCCCCGGCTGCTTATGGAATGGCCACGTTGGACTCGCAGTACTTGGCACAGTTTCAGGGTATGATGGCACAGCAGTATGAGCAGAGCGTCCAGAACTATATGAACGTGTTGCTTGGTGGGAAGTTCCAGCCGTTCACTGCACAGGGCACTGGAGCAGTGTTCAATCAGGTTGCAAGTGGTATTAGTAGCTTGGAAACAGCGGGTAAGAAATAATGCCGCCGAAACAGGACAATTCGCAGCAGCAAGCGCCAGTGGCAGCACCGTATCCACAGACTCCATTGCCCAATGACATTATGCAGGGGCAGGAGAGTAAGATACGAGCTGAGCAGAAGCAGGCTGCACCTACTAGCCATATGCAGCCGCCGATGGTGAATCCTAAGTATACTGCACCTAGCATGGGGCAAGCACTTAAGGGCATGATTCCTGTGATTGGCGGTGCCATGAAGGAAGGCATTCAAGCTAAGAAGCAGGCGGAAGTAAATAGGTTTGCTATGCGCTTCCAGCAGCTTGATGCTGAGTGGACTAAGGCACAGCAGCTTGCTAGTGGGGATGAAAAGAAGGCGATGGAGATGTTTAAGGCGTCTCCTACATATCAAAGCTTGTTCAATGCTCATGACCCTAAGGCGTACAAAGACCTGAAGATGATGACTGAAATCTTCACGGCTCCGTGGCTTGAGGATGGTGAAGCGAGTCCTGCGAAGAAGGGCTATGACAAGCACATGGCCTTGAAGAACGCTCAGCAGCAGACTGAGTTCATGCAGAGGATGCAGCAGCAGTTCCAGCAGTCACTGGAAGCACAACCACAGGAAGTGGGGAAGGAACAGTCAGAACAGGCCAACCGTTCTATCACTGCTACTACTGGTGCCAAGCGTGAGGAGCGGCTTGAGAACAAGCCAGACATTTCGTTTCAGAAAGATGGGCAGGGCAATTGGACAGCGCTGGATAAGCGCACCAATACAGCTAAGTCTGTCATGATTGATCGTGGAGATGGCAAAGGCTCAGTGCCATTGACTGCTGCGGCGACTGGCAAGAATGGGACGCTCACTGTGGATGGTATGCCTGTAGGCGTGTACAAGAACGGTCAAGCAATAAGACCCGGCGATCAGAATTGGACACCGGAAGATGCGCGGCATCTTGCGATGGATAAGGCCGCGTATGATACGGCTGAGCAGGGAAAGCTGCATAGACAAGAGATTGTCGCGCAAGTGCGTGGACAGGCATATGGGGATAACCGCCAATATTCTGTTGTGGATACTACTACCGGAAGCGTAACTATGGCATCTGGTAAACAACTAAGAGAAAATCCTGGCCAGTACGCCGGGTCGTCTCCAGCTATGCAGATGACCAACAGGCGAGCGATATTTGACGAGATTGACAGTACAGGTCAGCAGTTGACGCAGGCTATCAATGAGATGGGAGATGCACCATTTCCACAAGAGGCTCGTGCTAAGTTGGCCTTGGTGCTTAGTCAACCAGACTCGGAATCTGCTGAGAGCGCTTGGGGTTCATTTCTCAAGTCCAACGTGGCGGATACGCTTACTGATGGTCAGATGCGATATGCTACCGCGCTGCTTTCAATGCAGGAATCTGCAATGGCACTAGGTGGCGTTGGTGGATTAGGTAGAGGCACCAATAAGGTGCGCACGGCGGTTCAAGCTATGTTGCCGGGTGCAGGCACACCTAGTGGTAAGTATGCGAAGAGGCAGATGCAGTTGTTCGGCGTGGAGTTGAATGCGCTTAAGAAGTCCGCACTCAATGTTGGAGAGCCGGGTGCGGGTAATAAGGGCGGCAAGCCGATGAGTTTAGACCAGACGTTAGATCAGGTGTTTGGAGCACCACAGGGTAGATAATGGCAGACGTAGCACAGCCGACACAGCCCGGACAGCAGCCCATGAGCGTTCAGGATGCAGCCGCTAAGTTAAAGCAGGCTAATCCTGCGCTGGCTCAATTCGACGATCACCAGTTGATCGGTGCGGTGTTGAAGCGTCGGCCTGAGCTGGCTGCACGCATTAGCAGTGGCCCGTCTGCTCCGCGCACGCCCGGAGGCTTGCAGGGTGGGCCGGGAATGCAGCCCATTAGTTTTGGTCAAGGTGTTGCGCAGGGATTCAATCCCTTTCATACGCCCCCGGCTGAGATTCAGCACAAGTTGCCAGATACCAAGATGGGCAATGCTGCCACGTTCGGGCAGGACATGTTCAATGCTAGGGAAATCAGCCAGCGGGGTGGGAGTGGTAATCAGGCTGGCGCGGCGGGTATGGCTCTTGGCACTGGTATGCAGTGGGGTATGCAGGGCAAGATGATGGAGGGTCTTGGAAAAGGTGTAAGTGCTTTAGGTAAACCTATTGGTGAAAGTGCTAGTAAAACATTCGAGGGATTTGTCAAGTCAGTAAAGCGAGGTATTACTCCGGGCACTGGAGTTAGTGGTACAGCTATCAATAAAGCTACTAACTATATGAAACCAATATTTACAACCTTAAATAAGAACCTTGATTTAATGCATAGTGCACTAGATAAGATGACTGACTTTACGCCTAACGAATTCCAACAGATTGTTAGGAAATTTTCTACTAAAGGTGAATCTGCTATAAGGAGCTTATCCAAAGACCTAAGTGAGAAATCTGGAAATCCACGCTCAGCATTGACTTTCAAAGAGGCAGAAAACTGGAAGCAGGATGTGTCTAAACTATTAAGTAAAGAACAGTTAAAAGGATTTCATGGAGACTTAGAACAACTACATGAAATACTAGATAAAATGGCACAAGATATTGCAAACAACAATGGCTATGGACAAGTACGCAAACGACTACTTGACCAATGGAAACAAATGCACGATGTTACTAGAGAGATAGCTAGAACCACTGAGGAGAAAGCATCTACAGCAAAGAAAGTAATAGGTACTGGTATTGGTGCAGGGGTCGGTGCAATGGGAACTATGCTTACTAAAGGTAGCACAGAAGGTATGGTAGTAGGAGGGCTAGTAGGAGAACGTGCAGCCGCCTCAACCAAGTATGTACTTAAAGAAGATGCTAGAGCAGCAGCGGAAAAGTTAGCAGGAGAACTTGGTATCTCTCCAAATATGATGAACAAGATAACGAGTAAAGTATTTTATGGTGGAGATCGTATGGCACCCAAGATTGGCCGTGGCATACAGAAATATGGTAAATCTGCAGTTCCCACAGTCCGTGCTGCAAGTGTGGCTACGGCTCCAAAAGGGCAGCAACAGCAGTAATGATATAATAAAGGGTTGGAGGTAAGTATGTCTTTCTACGGTAGTTTCGATAACGCCAAGAACGCGAATGGTGTTGAAGAGGGCGGCCCCACTGAGCGCAATATGCCCACTTCCCCTGTGCGTGATGGTGGAAACAGTCCGGGTGGTGCCGCTGCTGGCACTAAGGTGGACATGGTGCACGAAGTGCGTCGGCAGATTAAGCCCCGTACCAAGACTAGCACCCTGCGTCGCCGTTATCCTTCGGACTTCTAATGAACGTCAATTTCAATAGGCCGGGCACGCCTGAGTTCCAGCGTGATCTTGACAAGAACATGCAGTTTGTAGATGGCTGGCTCGCGGCACGTCAATATGTGTCGTGGGTCGGCTTACTGCGTTTGCCCTCAGGCAAGCGTATTCTTTGGAGCTAGTGTGTGCGCATCCTTCTGGTCAGTCCTAAAGGCGACGGTGCTTGGTTCGCTTGGAAGCTCAAAAGCGAGGGACATACCGTCGATTGGATTATCCTCGACCATAAGTATGATGGATGCTTCGATGGCATCCTACCTGCTCGTGCCACACATCCAGACCCCGCTAAGTATGATCTGGTCGTGTTCGACTCCGATTGACACGGACAGCAGGCCGACGCTGCACGCGAGTTGGTGCCTACAATCGGCTCCTCAGTTCTCGCAGACAAACTAGAAGATGATCGCCTGTTCGGCCTTGAGGTCATGGAGCAAGCGGGCATTCGTGTGCCCCGATGGGAAGCGTTCGACTCGCCTGAAA
>Ga0265338_10006680_pt1 | contig 14580 bp, 7 predicted proteins | sample 42126metaG_FD_193579 | JGI IMG/M metagenome (GOLD analysis project Ga0265338, IMG submission 193579) | Rhizosphere microbial communities from Carex aquatilis grown in University of Washington, Seatle, WA, United States - 4-21-26 metaG | ecosystem: Host-associated > Plants > Roots > Rhizosphere >... | reverse complement strand
GCTTAAAAGTAGGGGCTTAGGCCCTAAATGGATGCAGTGGATTGAAAGTTGGTTATAAAGTTAACAAACTTGTATAAATATTAATGGGGATCCCACACCCTATTTTTTCTGTAAAAGGGGGGTCAGACAAGGTGACCCCCTATCCCCTTTCCTCTTCATACTGGCTGCTTATACTTTGTGTAAAATATTTAAAAAAGGGAGGAATTCAAAAGTGATCAAGGGATTAGGACCCCCTTGTTTGTATAGAGGGTAAAGCAGTAACTCACTGCCATTATGCTGATGACACTATATTTTTTCTAGAAGCAACTCCTAATAATGTAGAGAATGTATGGTGGGCTATGATTGCCTTTGAAGCGCATCAAGATAAATTTACAAAAAACTGAAATGTTTCCCCTCAACTTCTCCGGATGGCAATGATTTAGCTAGCTTGTTTGGTTGTAAACTGTATAAATTACCAATTCAATACTTAGGGGTGCCTTTGCATGACAGGAAAATGAAATGTTCAGACTGGGGGTTTTTGATAGACAAATTTGGAAAAAAGTTACAAAATTGGACTGGACAACTGCTGTCCATTGGGGGGAGACTTACATTGACTAATGCTGTGTTGTCAGCAGTTCCTTTATATGCACTTTCTTTATACAAATTACCAGCAAAAGTTAGTAAGCAATTTGATAGAATAAGATGTAAATTTCTATGGCAAGGGACAGGTGGCATTAGGAAAGAGTATGCTTTAATTAATTGGAGAACAGTTTGTTTAGCTAAGGAATTTTTTGGGATGGGGGTATTATCTAATAATCACATGAATGTTGCTCAAATGGTGGTGGAAATTAAAAAATGCATCTTATCAAACCCTGTGCAAATGATACAACTGAAATATTATTTGGATAGTCACAGCAATCAAATGTCCCCGGAAAGAGGTTTTTAAGCTTAGTAGGCTGGGGGAATGTAGTGTCTCATATATACCTGGGCAATGTAGCAATATTAAATTTTGGAAGGACATATGGTATGGCACCAAAACTGCTCCCAGGCTACCTGTTACCCTCACCTTTTTAATATGCTAACCCTTATATTTTGTGAAAGGATGTGAGAAATACACAAGGGGGAGGGGAGGGTTGATGTTCAATAGACAAATAAGTGGGGTTTTACTACATGAATGGTCTTAAATTTTCAATTTAATAGCCCATATTTCTTGTACACAGCCTCATGATGGCATAGTATGGAGATGTGGCAAATTTACAGTCAGATCCTTCCTTATATAAATTATTGAATTTTAGAGGAGGTATAAGTATGACAAAACCTTTGCTTTGGTGGAAGTTACCTGTACCACCCAAAATCAGAGTGTTCATGTGGCTGGTTTCTAAGAATAGAATACTAATAAAGCATAATTAAAAAAAAAGGGGCTGGACAGGTAAATTTTCTTGCCACTTTTGTGGCATGGCGGAGGAGGTTGATCACTTGTTTTTATCCTGTACATATTCTAAAAAAGTTTGGTTTTGGATGGGACAATGTCAAGATTTGTTTACTGGGTGGCATTCTATGTCTGAGTCTGATATTGTCACATTTGCTCTCACTTTGAAAGCTGAGAATAGATCAGCATTTCTTATAGTAGTAAGTGCTGTATGTTGGAGTATTTGGAAACACAGGAATTAAATTTGCTTATCAGAAATGACTGTGAAAACGACAAGGAATTTAGTGTTACTAATTAGATCCCTTGTGCTTTATTGGCTAGGTCATGTTAAAGAAAAAATAAAAGATGCTGTTGCGGATGCCTGACAATCTGGATTGTATTCCCCTACAAGTCTGGACCCCTTTTTTTATTTACAAGTGGCTTCATATGAGGAGGACAGTGCAAGAGAAATGATGAATGACTGAATGGCAAGATAGGTCCCATGAAATACAAAAATAAGCTCCCCATGTGTGAAGCTATAGTGTTTTTCTTTTTGTTGTGCGGTAGCACAAAATTGTGATGTGCTGGTAATACTGTACTTGTGGATAAAAGTAGGCGATAAACATTCTAAAGGGAGGGATTTTGTTTAAAGGAAATGGTCGAGGATGCAAATGTGTAGCTGAGATTGGTACATTTAGCACTTTGCTCCCTGTACCGGTTTGCTGGTACGGTTGCAGCAAAAAGTTGAATGTACTGTCAAGGAAGCGGGTGTGTGTGTGCTGAGGCCAAATATTTCCGATGGTTTTGAGATAGGATGAGGGTAGCAATAGATTAAATCGGAATCCAATATGAGTTTGTAAGTTACAGTTTCATTGAAAATGAAACGGGCATATATGCCTTTATTAAAAAAAAAAGAAACCTAACGAAAAGCTGAATATAAACCTAAAGCCTAAAGCGGAAAAAAACTACCAGAAGGCGGGAACGACCGAGGGAGTTAGGGCTAGAAACCAAGTAGAAAAAAATTGCCATCATATATGATTTTATGATGTGTATAAAAATATGATTTTTTTATTGGATCCAGACTTATATTGTCTACGTTTTTGTCTACTCTTCCTTCTTCCGGTCCGAAACTAGGGACCGGAATATTCCTTGATAAGGGCACTATTATTCTTGTGTGGCGGAGTGGCTCGGGCGTATTTAAGAAAGGTATTAGCTTGGTATGATGCGCCAGGAGAATTTTATTCTCTTCTCTTGTGAAGTAGGCGCGGAAGTAATAATAAGCGAGCTGGAGGTGGCTCTAACCATAGAGTTCCTTTGGTTTAGATAAAGAAAACCGAGTTAGCTTGCTTTTCCGAGGTAAGGGGATTACTGTGTTTATGATTAGTTAGTTGTCACCATCATAATTAGCCTAATCTAATTCAACAATTTAGTAGGTTTCTTCCACCTCAAACTCCATCCTCTAGGCCCGCTGGTTGGACTGTTCCGCGTAAACAACCGGCTGCTTCCCGTTGTTCCCACGATCCCCACTCTTCCACGAGGTATTAGAAGGACGAGCCCCGGAGATCAACTTCTCAGTAAATGGAAATAATTACAACTTGGGATATTACCTCACAGATGGGATCTATCCTAATTGGGCGAGACCTTCGTCAAGTCCATCCCATTACCTCAAGGAGCCCAACATCGATTATTCGCAAAGAAACAAGAGGCTGCTAGGAAAGATGTGGGGAGAGCATTCGGAGTGCCTCAGGCACGTTTCGCTATCATTAGTGGTCCGACACGCATGTGGTGTAAGAGGACAATAGGACAAATTATGAGAGCTTGTGTAATAATGCACAACATGATTGTGGAGGAGAGACGAATATGCTAGTAACTTTTCTTACTCCGATGATCAAGTAAGTTTCAATATATCTATGCCAGAAATTTCTCGAGACCGCCTTCCTGAATATCGAGAGTATGTTCGAAATCATGCAAAGATCCGTAATAGGTCAACCAATCAACGACTCCAAGCAGATTTCTTTCCTACATGACATACTATTTAAATAAAACATCGATGAAGACTTGAACGAAACTACCTGGGGAGCCGACTTTCACTTCCTTGCTACTCCAGCTACTGAAACTGGAACTACTTACCTTGCTTTTTCTGGCGCTTCCTCCACGTCATTTATTTCATCTTGTTCGTACACCAGATTCCATTGCTTTTTCCGTACCAACCTATCCAGTCAATTCATTCCCAAATCTCTCCCAACGAGTGAACGAGCCAATCAATTGTCAGACAGGATGGATAGTCGCCTGGGTGGGTGGCAGAAATGGGAATTGAGAGCCAAGCTTTCTTCTTTAGAAATACCCCACACCTCTCTTTTAAAACCAAGATTCCCATTGGTAAACAATCCAACTCCAAGGATGACAATGGAACATGAAAAAATGAATTCCAACGGCATAACAACGCAGCAAGTTTGATTCAGTCGGAAGTTTTTTGAATGGTTCCAATCCAGGTGCATGTGTTGCAGAGTAGAAAAGAATTTAGCAATTTATGAAGCTAGATTTCTCATGTATATCTTTCATTAAAGCTGACACTTGAAGCTGCAGTAACCTGGTCGGTACCCCCCCAAGTGGTAGATCTGCCGTGTTAATGCTGCCCTAATTCCACCATCTTTTCAGTAAAAATCCCATGCCCATGTGGAAAGCATTGCTTTATTGACTAGTTAAAGGTTTCTAACTCCCAATCCACCAAACTCTTTCGGTAAAAAAGAGAATTCCATGTGAGTGACGTTCACCTCCTTTTTGAACTCCTCCGATAGTATCATTGAGTTGAATCGAAATGCAAAGTGACTGAATGCTTATCCTGTGTTCGGACGAATGAATCCCCCGCCTCTCTGGCCAGGAAAGTGGTAAATCACAAAGAATTGGAATATAAATGCCCCTCAAGTTTGAGTGGAATTCTTTTTTTTGTTTTTACATACTTCTTCCTTCCTCGTTTTCTTTCTTTTTCAAGAATTTTCTTCATGTTCCACCAAGCTCACTGCTTTATGTATATACGAAAAAACAAATTGCTTGGCAGTAAATAGTTTTAGAGTACTCAGTCATAAGGGTATAAAGGAGATAGAATGCTGGCTCTCCGCTTTGGCTACTGACAAACCAAGGCCTTTTGGAAGCATTCTTCCACCTGTCTCGTCTCTATAACTGAGTCAACAGGACCTGCTACACAGGAAGGGGCAGGCAGAATTGGAAGATATACACAGTGGATTAATTCATTGAATTTCTCGTATCGTAAAGAATCACAGGCTGGCGCTGGCACCTTTCAGGCCATAATCCTACGTATAAATAGCAACTTAGCCCATATTTTGTTTTTTCAAAGGGAACCGGCAAAATCCCAATCTCTTTTTTCCCAACTCATGCATCAAGAAATGAAGAGTTGATAGCCGACCCAGCAACGAAAGAGATAGAGGTTGGTGATCATCCTTAGTTTTTGCTGGCGCTTTTCTCTTTCTTTCGCCAAACCCTCCTCTGGGCTTTATAGCTATGGTCTCCCTTTTTTTCAATACACCTTCTCCCAGTGTTTCCGGGGAAGGTTTGAGGGGAATTAGCTTTCAGACTTCCAGTACTCGCTCCAGGTTCCAAACGTTTAGCTAGTTACGAGAATAGTGACGAGAATAAGGGAAAGGAGTATTATCCCAGCTTCACCTGCTATGAAAGTGCACTGGTTTGCTATGGTGGGGACGGCCTGGTTGAAGCCAGCATGGAGAAGCAAACTGTAGTGATGCATAGCATGGATTGCTTGAGCGAGGCCAAGTTCAATCTAGAAGAGTATGTATGGCCTGACTATTCCGAGGATTGTGCGATAGTATTGCTGAATACTGAGCAGAGGTTGGATCCTATTCTCAAAGGAGTATAAGCCAAAGCGGCAAGGCGAGAGCTCAAAGAAAATCTTGTTCATCACGTCCTTGGTCCTGGAAGGAAGGTAACTCGGAAAGCCATCTTGCAATCTCGACCACTATTGGATTTCTTTCTCCTTCCTTCTAGTAAAGATCACTTCCTGGTTCGTTTTGAAATGAGATTCACTTCCTCCTACTAAATAGTACAACCTTCTCTTAAAGTCTGTGTCTTGGTTGCGGCTCTAAAAGTAAGAAAAGGATTCCTGGTTGCCGGTAAATAAATTCTATTACCGGACGGAGAACTAACTAACCTTAAAAATCTATGGTCGGCTATCGGTAAAGGAACCTTCTGGCCTGTTAGGTTAAGCAAAGAAGGTAGGCTACCCGGCTATCAAGTTTTTGAATCCCGTAACGTAAAGCTCACCATCGGTTAAGCCAAAGGAAGACGCTGACGCGCTTCACTCATGAACGGAACTTCGGTAAAGGAAGAACGCAGTGGGTTTCTTCGTGAAAATCTGCTCTGGCTTTCGGCTCATATTCTGACGCTGTTCGTATTAATTATTCATGTCATGATTTACCCCTGGTCTCGCTAGAGGCTTCCACGAACTATCCATAGCTTACTATAGAGCCGAGCCGTACGTAAAGAAGCATCCAACCAATAAGTATACTAAGTACTCGTGTGCTTATGCGTTCGTTTCCTTATATCCGCTTTTCTTTTATGGCTTGCTGGATTAGCTATCGCGCTTGCTTGAAGAGCCGATAAGAGGTCAGTGTCTTCTTTTCTCTTTACTACCTACTGTCCTGGTATCGAATTTCCTACCGGGCCCTCTAAGCAAGAATAAGAAGCCGGAGCTGCAACGAAGTCTAGTCGTAACATAAAAGCAAGCAGCACTTGAGTTGTCGCTTGTTGAGGTTGATGGATATTTATATATCAGTTGCTCTTGCTCAACATTAGCAGTGCCTTGTCTTAGCAAGAGCTGTTTATCAGCATTGGAGTGGAGCTCTCACTCTTTTTTCATCTTGAAGATAGTTAGGGTTGCGAATCCCTATTTAGAGCTGTAGGGCATAGTCGTCTCAAAGGACAGATCCAGGATAAAGCTTAGCGCCCTACACTTCGTATTTATGCTTAGTCTCGCCTGCTATCGGAATAACCCTCACCTCAAGACCAGGTTACTGGCCATATAGCTTCTTTGCGAGTTCCCTGGGCTAAAAAACAGATATAGGTTATAGGATCTACCTCTTTGGTACTTGTTGGCTTCTTTTGTGGGATGACCAGTGGACATTGATAGTTTGTATTTGCTGCTGGCAGACATAGGTGTAGGTGCAGGCTTGGCAGTGATCATATTGGTTCTATTCAGTAGATCCAGAATGTATTGCTGCTGAGACAAGAGTAGCCCACTTGACTGTGGTTGTACGTCAATGCCAAGGGAGTGACTCAGTTCACCTAATTCAGACTGAAGAACGTGCTTAGTGAAGTGATAAGCTCTTGTTTCTCGCTCACACTGCTGCCTTTTTTATATCATCCACATATAAAAGGAGCAAAGTGTAGGAGGATTTGGTTATCCGGAAAAAGAGGGAATTCCGGAACTGTACTAGAGATTCCGACTGATCATATTCATATATGATTTCATGCCCGAGCATAAATGAGTTGCACGATGCGTCGTTCAAGTCTGCCGAACTTCCTTCATTTTTTCAACACATCACCAACCAAAAAAGAGATTCCTGTCAAACTGACCCTTACGTCTTCTTTTAGTATGCGTTTCATACTCCGGTTTTGGAATAGATAATGGACACAACTATTCATTTGTTGGTTTTCCTGGTTTATCGAAAGATCCATCATATATCGAAGTACGTTTGAGTGTCATCTTGCATCTTTTTTGTCCATCATGATCTTTCCTGTTCGCTCTTTCATTCGAGTTTCACGCTCCGCCCGCGCCTCGTATTTTCAATTGGGATTCACAACACATCAACTATGACATGTTGTCCACTCATTTTCATATATAGTAGATCTGAATAAAGAATTTGCTTCCACCTTGGCTGGCGGCCTTACCAAGTTTCTAACGGTGGAGTCTGTGTTCACTGTCATAGATATAAGATTGATTTCAGGATGGGGCAAGGGTCGTCAGTCAGAGAGAGCTTGCAGTTCATCTCAAGGGGTGTGTCTGAGATCTTAGAGTCGGTAATACCGGCACGAGCTAGTATCTAAGAGGCATACTTGGTCTGGGAGAGAAATAGGCCATCGGAGCAACAATAAACCTCAATGCCTAGAAAATACGAAGCTTTCCGAGATCCTGCATCTCGAAGCTGGCTTGTAAGCGTTGTTTGATCTCGGCAACACCCTGCTGCACATCATCGCCGGCGACTATCATGTCATCAACAGAAGGAGAAGCACTCGACCGTGTGAGGTGGATCGAATGAAAAGAGCTGTGTCATGGTAGCTTTGTAGAAATCCGCAGGCAAGAATGGTGGATCAAAACTTCTCGAACCAAGCTATGTTCCCAGTAAATAGGGGATTCTGAGAGCTATATGCACAACCAACCGGAACCTGACTATAGCCTCCCTGCCTCTCTCTCTTGTAACTAGTCTTTTTGATGATTTGTTGTCTTTGCAATTAATCTAAATTGTTTTCTGTATTTGCAAATGAGAACCAACATAACAACATTCCTCATACTTGTTTATAAGCCAGCAAGAAAACCTTCCTTAGCCTACCCTGGTACCAAATGGTTATCCGGCGCGGAGCGTTGGTAGGACTAAGTTACTTACCATCTGTCGCGGAGTGCTTAATTACTGAAGTTGGGCAGACTGCTGCAATTGGTGTATTTATTTATAGGATGCTTTTTTTCATTCCTCAAGCTTTGTAAGAGAATCGATCCATCCAGTTCGTCTAGAGCTCAAAGACAGGCTTTCTTTTAATACCTTCTCGTTTAATAGCAGAGTTCTTTCCTACCTGAGTGCACGAATCACTTGAAAACCAATTAGACGATTATGCCTTCAATCATAGATCTGAAAATACTATATTCTTCCTTTATCGATGCGCCAGCTCTTCCCTTCCTCCTTTGCAATAGGTGCGTGCTGTCTTTGGCATATTCTTAGGAAAATACCTCTTTTATTGCGCCAGAAATAGAAGCACATTGATTGATCGGTAATTATTGCGTCCGGTGGCCTCTTACCCATGGATTTCAGCCGCTTACTATGTCGCGCTTCGTCCCAAGATGGACTCGGCGTTTAGCAGACAGAGTCGACGGGATGTGGTACGTTGTTGCTCCTGGTTCCGTGTCTCAATTTAATATACCCCAATTAATATACCCCAAAGTACTTTTTTGAATATTTTAAAATTCTTAGCGACCTTGTTTTTGTGGCTATGACCTATACCAGGGTTTCTGGCGATCGCCTGCTCATGAGACAACCAACACTTCGTATAGGCGTGTTGATATATTGGATTGTTTTGCATGCTATGCTTGCTAGTTATATTTTCTGTTTTTGAGTTGCCCCTGCGCTTCTTTAACAGAGGTGACTCTATGGTCAATGAAGATTAATTATCCCTTAACTTCTTACTGAACTTCTTCCCCTTGGCATTTTTATTGCCCCCGGCGCCGCCTTTCTTAACGGTTACATAAGCTCGGTAAATGTTTATAGCGGCATTCTTTTTCTTTGGCTCGGCATGGGATGGCTTGACCCTCTTGCCCTGTGGTAATTCACAGTCTGGGCGGATTTGCGCTGTCATGGAGTTATTTTTGACTAGCCTTAGTGGACTAAAGGAGTTATCAACTGGGAGGGATCTTAGGCTCAACTACAAGTTCTTACTCCATAATGTCTTGAATGTCCATACATCCCATCTTATTTTTCTTCAGTATAGAACTTTTCACACTTCAACGCTCGCCTCTCCCTAACTTTCCAAGCAGTAGGAGATAGAGCCAAAACATCATTCTGGATTCCTTTCTCAGTGATGTTGAAGGTCAGCTGAGGAGTATAATATAATGAAGATGGGATGACTCCAGCGGTAGTAAGGCGTAGGTTTGACGAAATGAACCGTGGCTGGGAATGTTTAGAGGAACTAAGAGTCTAAGGCTTTTAATTGGCTATTGCTGGCTGCCTAGCAAGAGTGGATAAGGACCGAGACTTCTGGTACAATAGTTCGTCCCGATACTTCTTCTTTGGGTTAAGGTCCTGGTCAGCTGAAAATGAATAATCCAATAGTCTACGCCCATCCTCAGAGTGGACACTAGGAAGGTCAAAGTGGAAAGCACGAGTACACCCTCTCATCGCAAGTACAACCTCTCATAAAGGCTCGTATGATATATAAGGCCGTGCTTTCTATTTGCATGAAAAACAAGCCTTGCCGGAGAAGCTGAAGAAGAAGGAAGCGCACTTGAGTAATTTCGAAAAGTGCCATAAGGTGGGTGTTATGTAAATTCTTTCTCTATTTAAATGTAAGTGAGAATATAAAAGTAGCTAGTGGCAAAGCAACTGTTCCAGACTTGGTAATATTCTTAGTAGCTCTTCTTTCTAGAATAGAGTCAAGCTTCGAAGGATTCCACCAATGAATCTCTCCCCGCCCTCTAAGGCATCGGACATAGCATTGATACAATGTTAGGTGAAAGTACCACCGCTCACTTTCTTTGCAAGGCTCGTATATAGGTTTTTTTCACGGTTCTTTGACCGAATTACTTCTTTCTTTTTGACTTTTGTTTTTGGGAGTCATCCGACTAAGCTTAGTCTTTACCTGAGCACGCACCTTGCCTTCTTTCCTTGGTATAGCAGAGACAGCAACTCGACTACATTGGAAAAGTTTATCAATGATATTAAATACTTTCTCTTTGGTTGCTCCTTTTTCTGAACTAGCTAGGGAAATGAAAAAAAAATCTCTTCGGTGACTTTGCTTTTAACATTTTCTCAATATCTGGGCTCTTCTAGTTTTTTTACTTCTGAAAAGTCCCTATTCTTCCTAGTAGTTGGAAAATAAAATGGTTGAACCGTTTCATAACTTTTTATTATACTCTTAGCTTAGGGAGAGCCCCTCTAGTATTTTATTTAAGACGGGCTTGAATCCTCTTTAAAACACTTTGGAAATGGAGGTTTTACCTCAAAAAAGAAAGAAGAAGTGGGATCTTTGGTAAGCAAATGAACAAAGGGATTGAAATTCCACGTTAAGGTTGCGAAGCGGGAAATAGTTGAAAAGGAAATAAGTCACTTATGTATGAAATTCCCTTCCGAACCAACAAAGCAGCTCTTCTATATCTATCTATCTCAATAATGACATAAAATAAAGCAATAGTTACACCCATAGGATTTCGAAAGCTGGGGAAGGCTAAGAAGGGGAGTTCCAAAAACGTTGCTCGCTTGGATGGATTCTGGCAGCCTTAGGGAAACTATGTCCTTTGCTGCTTTCTTCCTCCTTGCTCTCCTCTTCGTAAAACTCTCCAAACGTTTCTTCCCCAGCGAGTAACTACTAACGTTACGAGCCAGGAAGTCTTTCCTGAGTTCTTTTAGTGAGTGGGTTATTCTCTTAAAGGAAAGTGCCTCAGCAGTCAACGAAAGAGATAGTTCGTCAAAGTCCCACCGTCGAGAACCTAATGCGCCGGAGTTGGATCTTCGTTTATGTTTATGTTTCGAGGTATGGTTTCCTTTAATTGCTGCAAAGGGAGATCCAGAGTGGAGTTCAACCATACAGTAAAGCCAACGCCTGGGGTGACTAAAAGGAGAAAGCGTATGTAGATATTATTGTCCGCGCGAAGCCAAAGTTCCAAACAATAATTTTCTTCATTCAGCTTTAGTAATAAATAATACTGTCGCTTTCATCCACTGAAGTATTCTCTGATGTTGAAGCACGCACTGCTTCCATGACTACTATTCTAAGTGCTATTATCTTTTAGACTATTATCTAGTTGAGAATTATAAGAAAGAGTATTTTTTATTTATCTAAGAAGATATTTCGAGTATGTCAACCCCTCAATTGCATATTTCATATTTCAGAGACTCGACGTTGGAGCACCCAGTTGAGGCTTTCATAGTTTTTGTGAATGAATTGTTTGTCGAATTGACCACTAACTACAGGCCCTGAACAAAAAGGGTTCGGCATACCACGGAACATGATCTCAGTAATATCAGGCAGTTCTGGTAGAGTTCTAAGCAAATGCTGTGAAATGCCACCGGCATATTCATTTAGCTTTCTAGCGACTCCCTGTAGTGTAGCCAGTTTGTAACTTGAAAGTTCTTCCCTCTATTATTAAATGAATCAAAAGCCTACCCGTGTGACTTCAACCTACAACTTGATACGGTCTTTCGACAGAGACATCTGGATAGCTAGGGCTAGGTGCTTAAGGTCACTTGGTAAGGAAGGGTGGATAGCCGGCATAGGCAAGTCAGGTAGTTGTTATCACCGGATGCCTGGAACAGAAAGCATTGAATAGGCCTTTGAAGAAGCACGAGGCAGACCAGTTAGCAATGGTAGTTCGGATAGCCAAGCACCAGTCAGCGGATAAGGCTAGGCATGTCAGTAATAGGCAAAGGAAAAGAAAGGAATATTTATTTTGAAAGATGTGCGCTCTTTTTCTTTTCTCTAAATAAATGGAAAAAAGATCTAGGTCAAGTTGGAGGATCCATGTGCAAGAGATACTCTATACCCAGGCTAATTACCACCAACAATTAACGGAGCCCTTCGATATAACCACTGCGCCTTGCTCAAGAGATACTACTTATTTAGAATATTTAAGTTTTGCCCATAGTCACACTACAGTACTAAACTTTGATTGAATTGGTAGGTCATTTTTCAGGTACCAAATTACTTACTGTAGGTTCTCCATGGTGTAAACTTTCCCACTCCATACTAAATCAACTATGAAAAAGGATATTTTAGTAGCTTGATGGAACCACTTATTCATACATAGATTTTTTCTATTTGATGAGTTTGCATAAATCTCAGGCAATATGTTCCACTCTTAATATAGATAAAGAGGAAGATCAATCAGGCCATCTCATAATATGGTTTGGGTTGAAACCATAGGAAAATAAATATTACTAAAAGATTGGAAATTGATGTAATTAATTTATTTGAAAAAGCCTTATTTATTTGGATTTGCCCAATTTAACACTTTTAAGACAAACATGAATAGAATTCCACGATTAGATATGGAGCAAGCACAGATTGAATCTATGTAAAAGTTTCACTTTTCATTTTCCCTCTCTCAAAAGACCTTTTTTTCCTGATACCAACATGTCATCCTAATGTGATATAATTCAGAGATTGTAACTATGGAAGAAATAAGGCTTTAACTAAGTAAACTAAAACTAAAATGGAAAAATAAAAGATGTCTCAAATTGTATGTAATTAACCAAACCTAATAAATCGTAAAGCCTAATAGGCCAAAATTAGTACCATGAAAAGCTTTTAATTACTTTTAACAATCAGCAAATAGCCTTCATATCATATATAGATTCACCAAACTTTTTTTATAATGAACATGTTAGGATCCCCGAAAGTGCATATTGCCCTGTTTTATTAAAATAGAAAAATGCCCATGTTTGGATTTGGAGAATTCAAAAAATCCTAGCTCTGGTCTACCCTCCTCACTGCAATCGCTTCAAATACACATTGGCTCTTTTCTGGCATCCTAAATGGGAATTTGCCACGCCTCAAAATTATGGAGGAGCTTGCCCCAGTGCTCGACTTCCTTTCATACCATCTTTCCTATTCTAGTCGTTGGTGAAGACATCCCGACTCTTCTCTCTGCCCTTGGTTTTTAATGATACGATATTTATCATCCCCAGATTGACAAGGAAACTGAAAGGCCGGCCTCGCGATTGTCGATTCACTGACGTTCCTCTCACGCTTCTTTAGCACTTCTCCCACCGAAAAAAGATATCTTCAAAAACGGAAGCCTCTTTAGAGTTTTACCTATGTTGGCCCGGAATCCTTACCTACTATCAGCAAGGGGTGTCCCACTGCCGCTAGGGGTACTCATGATGGGGCTGAAAGGAACGCTTACTCCTTTTTATGGTAATAGCCGAGGGACCGGGCTGACTCACCGCACCTCGCGCAGGGTTTCAGGTCACAACGACAGGTGAGTCCCCTTCTCTATACGCTCCCCTCTACTGTTCAGTAAATTCCACTCATATTGGAGGAAGGAAGTCAAGAGAAAACGTTGTTCCACGAGTTAACGACCTGCTCATAATTTCAGAAAATTGTGTGCATCATCTATTATATTATGTGACGTGGAATTTGCTCCAAATGAGATCGCACGCTGGTGTGGAAAAGGTCCATCCGCTTGTGGAACGGTAGATATAGGAATTCCTAATTTCGGGAGAGATAGGAAACGGATCGTTTTAAGGAGAAGCATTTCGAAGTTTCGAAGAAGGAAGAGCTATGAAAGGAGTGTGTTCCCTATCCGTTGAATGATTCGACCCATCTATCTAAAAGTAGAACTTGTTTAAAGGCATTTCCCATATTATAAGAAATCCCATGTCAAATAATACTTTTAATCCTATTCCACCACACATGTATATCCCTATGTTCCCGTCTCTGCTAATCCGAAGTATCCATCCCTTCCGCCATCTGCAGTAACTGAATATAGGTAATCTGCATCATATCCTCATTCTCCTGTTCCCTATCCTCATGCTCATTATCCTTAGTCTTATGTCTATCCTAGCCCGTAGGAAGGCAATCATATCTATACCTATCTTTCGCAGTCAGTAGCTGCCTAGTCTTATCTTTCCGCTCGAGTAGGTGCGATGGTAGCGCTGAACCGAAAGGAAACCCCAAACATACGAACTATTTTGACACGACTTTGATTGAAACTCTAAAGAGCGGCATCCCCGTCTCGGTGTCGTTCATCTCTTGCCGAATAGAATGATATATTTGTCGTGTGTGGTGTGACCTGGGTGCACCACTAATAGAGAGCATGGCCCCAATGGCAGGGGAATGCTTCTCAAAAGAAGACCCGTTCTCCATGTTCTTGGGCGTCGCTTGCCGCATCAAAAGCTGGAACGCACCAACGTATGGTGTCTTTGTGAAGTTGGATCATTCACAGAGGGAAATGCAAGCAAATCTGTAAAAAAGTTTTCCCAAAGCGATTCGTGGTTTGCAACATGGCAAGGAATATGAGAGCACAAAGGGTCGTCTGAATGCTCATATCCTGGCCTGCCCTTTAGTTTCTCCTCCTAACTAAAAAGAAATAATTAATTACAGAAACATACACTTTTTTAGATCTTGTCCTGATTGGAATGATCTTTCGTGCTTCATACATCAAAAAAGGAATAACTTACCTTGTCAGGCTTTCTGGTACAATGACAGACAGGTATGATAGCTGATAAAGTGACCACTCA
>Ga0265338_10006679_pt1 | contig 14581 bp, 13 predicted proteins | sample 42126metaG_FD_193579 | JGI IMG/M metagenome (GOLD analysis project Ga0265338, IMG submission 193579) | Rhizosphere microbial communities from Carex aquatilis grown in University of Washington, Seatle, WA, United States - 4-21-26 metaG | ecosystem: Host-associated > Plants > Roots > Rhizosphere... | reverse complement strand
CGCGGCGGCGCGGCGGGCGCGCCGCCGCCGGGCTCCGTGCCGCCCGGCTGCACGCCGGCCGGCACCGCGTCGCCCGGCTCGGCGTCCGGCTGTCCGGTGATCACCTGTGCAGGGTAGTCCGCCGCCCGGGCCAGCGCGAAGCGGGCAACTTAGGTATTTAACGTGAACATGGCAATCCGTTGCGTTATATTCGGTGCGGCTAATACAGCGACCGGGGGCCGGGAGCTGCGCGCCTCCTTTATCCCGGCTTAGTCCTGACGGCGGCCGCCGTGGCGAATGACGGGCAGCGGGAGGGGTAATTACCGTGTGCTCAGGCATGCGTACGGGGCTTTGCATGCGCGAACGGACTGTGCTGTGATTCGCATTCGCTATAAGGACTTTTCGGCCGGAACGCACGAAATGGCCTGGTTGCACGGCCGGACGGAGGGCGCCGCGCGGGGGGCGGTCATCTACCTCTTGCCCGGGCTCGCGGGCGGGCAGCGCCGGGCGGTGATCCGGCGGCTGCGGCAGGAGGCGAGCCGGGGCTTCGGCCCGCCGCTGCCGCTGCCGCTGCTGGCGCTCGCGCTCGGCCTGGACCGGCTGCGGACCGCGGCCGGGCTGGCCGGCGCGATCGTCCGGCTGCACCCGACGGTGGCGCTGCTGCCCAGCGGCCTCGCCGCCGCCGTGATGACGCTGTTCGTAGTGTCGGCGGGCGGCTCCGGCATCAGCGGCGGCCTGCCGGGCGGGCTCGCGGCACCCGCGCTGAGCCGGCCGGCCGCCTGGTACGTCTGCGCCCGGCCGCCTGCGGGCCAGGGAGGCCAGGCCCGGTCGGCGGGCCGGGCCGCCCGGTCGCCGGAGGGCAGTCAGCCGAGGCGGGTCTGCTCGAGCTCGGCTCCGTAGACCGCCCACCGCCCCGGTCCCAGCGACTTGGCCCGGTACAGCGCGGCGTCGGCGTTGGCGATCATGGTGGCGGCGGCGGGCGAGCCTGCCGCCCGCTCGGCGATGCCGGCGCAGGCGGAGATGCGGACCCGGCCGATGCCCAGCGGGACCGGCAGGCTCACCGCCGCCAGGATGCGCGCGGTGAGCGCGACGAGCCCGGCCGCGCCGGGGGAGGCCTCGGCCAGCACGACGAACTCGTCGCCGCCGATCCGGCCGGCGACCGCGCCGCCGGCCCCGGCTGCCTCGCCGATCCGGCCGGCCACGGTGACCAGCAGCTCGTCGCCCGCCTCGTGGCCGTGCCGGTCGTTGACCGCCTTGAAGCCGTCCAGGTCCAGGTAGCACAGGCCGACGCTGGTGCCGCGGCCGCCTGTGAGGGCGGCCGCCAGCCGGTCGAAGATGGCGGCGCGGTTCGGCAGCCCGGTCAGCGGGTCGTGCGTCGCGGCGTGCCTGAGCTGGTCGCTGATGATCCGCTGGGCGTCGAGCTCGGCCCGCCTGATGGACTCCTGCTCGGCCAGGGTCCGGTCCCGCAGCGCCCGCACGTAGCCGTTGGCCAGCGCCTCGGTCACCTCCGCGACCCGCTGCTCCAGGCGGCTGGGGCCGGCCGCCCTGGCCGCCGGGTGCTGCATGAGCAGCTCGGGCAGCCACAGCAGGAGCACCCGCAGCGACCGGCCGAGCACGTCAGCGCTGACGAAGTCCGCCCGGACCAGGGCGTGCCCGACGACGGCGGCCTGCCGCGGCCGGAACGGCTTGCCGAGCAGCACGACCAGCAGCGCCGCCGACTGCTCGGTGAGGAACGCCCGCGCGCTGGCGATGTCCATCGGGATGCCGTCGGCGTCGGCGGGCCGGCCGGCCCGGCTGACGGCGAGCGCCGCGAGCCAGACCCGGGCGAGCTGTGCCGCCGACGGTTCCACAACCGCCGTCTCGGCCATAGGGGGATGTGCTCCTGTTCGGAACCAGCGGGACCGGCGTGCAATTGAACTCGTGCGTCACTATAGGCGATGTGACCAATACAAGTAGTGCTTATTCCATTATTCTGTAACCGTCTGATCGCTCTCTGCGTCCGAAATGCGGGGCTTGTCATTCCCTTCGTTCGCTGCCCGGCCGAGTAATCTGCCGTGTTCGGGTAACTATGCGTCCAGGTAACGTAGGTCACGGTGACCGTGACCTCAGCAACGACGGGGACGGCAGGTACTCGCATGGCCAGTGTGGACACTGGGGACGCAGACGGCGCGGCCGACGACGCCGCCGCGCGGCAGGCGGCGCAGGTCGCGGTGGAGCTGTCTGAGGGGCAGCCGGGCCCGGCGGAGCGCAGGCGGATCGCCCGGGCGCTGCGCGCGGTGGCCGACCGCGCGGCCGCCAGCGGCCGGAGGGGCGCGGCGGGCGCGGCCTCGGCCGCCCGCCGGAGCCGGGACAACGCCAGGAAGGGCGCCGACAGTGCCCGGTCGGGGGTGGACCGGGCCCGGTCGGGGGCGGACCGGGCGCGCACCAGCGCGGGCCGGGCCCGCCAGGGGGCCAACCGCGGCGTGTCGTCCGGCCTGAGCTGGCTGACCGGGCAGGTGCTGGCGATGGGGCCGCGGTTGCGGTTCCGCGACCGGGCCACGCTCCGCGCGCAGTTCCCCGGCCAGTCCGATGACGAGATCGCGCAGCGGCTGGTCGAGCGGGCGGCCCGGGCGGCGGCGGCGGTCGGCGGCGCGACCGGGGCCTGGGCCGCGCTGCCGGTCCTGCCCGCGTTCCCGGCCGAGGTCGCGGCGGAGACCCTCGCGGTCGTCGGCATCGAGGTCAAGCTGGTCGCGGAGCTGCACGAGATATACGGCATGGGGGCGCCCGGCAGCGGCGCGGAGCGGGCGCGGGCCTACCTGGCCTCGTGGGCGTCCCGCCGTGGTGTCTACACGGTGGACGGCGGCCTGCTCCTCATCGCGGGCTCACCGCTGGCCAGGCAGCTGACCCGGCGGCTGGCCGGCCGGGTGCGCCGGTCGGCGTTCTCGCTCGCCCCGCTGTTTACCGGCGCGGTCGCCGGGGCGGTGCTCAACCGGCGGGACACCCGCAAGCTCGGCCACCAGATCAGGGACGAGCTGCGCCAGCGCCGCCGCACGATGACCGCCACCGTGGTCAGCTAGCGTCGGCTGGTGACCGCGGCAGCGCAGGCACCCGGCCTGCGTTACGCCAGCCCGGCCGGTCGGTGGGTGCTCACCGCGGCCGTGCTCGGCTCGGGCATCGCCGCGCTCGACGCCACCGTGGTAGGCATCGCGCTGCCCGCCATCGGCCGTGACTTCCACACCTCGGTGGCGAGCATGCAGTGGGTGGTCGACGGCTACACGCTCCCGCTGGCGGGGCTGCTGCTGCTCGGCGGCGCGCTCGGTGACGCCTTCGGCCGGCGCCGGGCCTTCGTGATCGGCACCATCTGGTTCGCGCTGGCGTCGCTCGGCTGCGGCCTGGCGCCGGGCGCCGGGTTCCTTATCGCCGCCCGGGCGCTCCAGGGCGTCGGCGCCGCCCTGCTCACCCCGGGCAGCCTGGCCATCCTGCAGGCGTCGTTCGCCCCGGACGACCGGTCGCGGGCCATCGGCGCCTGGTCGGGGCTTGGCGGGGTGGCCACCGCGGCCGGCCCGTTCCTCGGCGGCTGGCTGATCGGCGCGGTGTCCTGGCGGCTGGTGTTCTTCATCAACATCCCGGTGGCGGCGGCGGTCGTGCTCATCGCGGCCAGGCACGTTCCCGAGTCACGGGCTCCCGGCCCCCGCCAGCCGCTCGACCCGGCCGGCGCGGTGACGATCAGCCTGGCGCTGGCCGGGCTCACCTACGGCCTGATCGCCGCCGCCGCTGACGGCTGGACGTCGCCCGTGGTGCTGGCCAGCCTGCTGGCCGGCGCGGCCCTGCTGGCGGCCTTCTGCGTGGTCGAGGCGCGCGGCGATCACCCGATGCTGCCGCTGGCGCTGTTCCGTGTCCGCCAGTTCAGCGCGGCCAACGCGGTCACCTTCGTCGTCTACGGGGCCCTCGGCGGCGCGCTGTTCCTCGTCCCGGTGGTGCTCCAGGAGGTCAGCGGCTACAGCCCGTTGGCCGCGGGGATGGCGCTGCTGCCGTTGACGGCCATCATGCTCACCCTGTCCGCCCGGTCGGCCGCGCTCTCCGCCAGGATCGGGCCGCGGCTCCAGATGACCGTCGGGCCGCTGGTCATCGCGGCTGGCATGGCCCTGTTCACCCGGGTGCAGGGGGGCGGCGACTACCTGACCCAGGTGCTGCCCGCCGTCCTGGTGCTCGGGCTCGGGCTGGCGATCAACGTGGCGCCGCTGACCGCCACCGCGCTGTCGGCCGCGCCCGCCGAGCACTCCGGGATCGCGTCCGCGGTCAACAACGACGTCGCCCGGTCGGCCAGCCTGATCGCGGTGGCCATCCTGCCCGCGCTGGCCGGGCTGACCGGCACCGCCTACCTGCACCCGGCCGAGCTGACCAGGGGGTTCCATGTCGCCGTGCTCATCGCCGCGGCGGCGTCGGCGGCGGGCGGCGTGCTGGCCGCGCTGACGATCCGCAACCCGGCCCGCCGCGGCCGCCCGCCCGCGGTTGCCGCCGAAGAGCAGACGCTGCGGTGCACCCACTGCGCGCTCGACGCCCCGCCGCTCCGGTCGCTGCCCCGCGACCAGCCCGCCAGCAGCGCCGCGGCCGGCCCGGGCGGCCGCGGCCGGTAACCTCGGCAGGGAAGACGGCACGCTCCGGAGGGAAGACCATGACGACCGATGAGACGCAGGCGGCCGCGGCGGTGCGGGCCGCGGCCCGGGCAGCGCGGGCCGCGGCGGCCAGCCTCGGCGGCGCTCCGGACGATGCGGTGGACGCGGCGCTCGGCGCGATGGCGGCGGCGCTGCGGGACGCCACGCCGGCGGTGCTTGCCGCCAACGAGGAAGACATGCGGGCGGCGGCCGAGGCCGGCCTGCCCGCCGGGGTGCGCGACCGGCTCCGGCTGGACGGCACGAGGCTGAAGGCGATGGCCGGGCAGCTGGAGATCCTGGCCGGCGTGCAGCCGGAGCCCGCCGTCCGCGAGATCCGCGAGCTACCCGGCGACCTGGTGCTCTACGAGCGGCGCCGCCCGGTCGGCGTGATCGGCGCCAACTTCGAGGCGCGGCCCAACGTGGTGGTGGACATCGCCTCGCAGCTGGTCAAGTCGCGTAACGCGGGGGTGCTGCGCACCGGGAGCGCCGCGCTGCGCTCGGCGATCGCGCTGGCGGACGAGGTCATCGCGCCCGCGCTGAGCGCGTCGGGGCTCGACCCGGCGGCGGTGCAGCTCGTCCGGGTCCCGGGCAAGGCCGCCGCCTACGCGCTGGTCCGCGAGCCGCGGCTCATCCCGCTCGTCATCCTGCGCGGCAGCGGGCAGTCGACCCGGGCGCTGGCAGCCGAGGGCGCGGCGCACGGCGTCCGCACGCTGGCCCACGCTGACGGCGGCGGCGTGCTCTACGTCCACTCCTCGGCCGACCGGGCGGCCACGGCGGCGCTGATCGCCGACAGCCTCGACCGGCTCGGCGTCTGCAACCGGCTCAACCTGCTGCTGCTCGACCGCCAGCTGTGGGACTCCTGGCTGCCGGAGGTCACCGCGCAGCTGGCCGGGCTCGGCATCACGCCCTCGCTCCCGCCGTACGGGCACCCGCTCGGCTACGAGTGGGCGCTCGACCCGGAGCGGGAGGCCACCGTCACCATCGCCCCGGCGGGCAGCCCGGTCGAGGCGGCTGCCATCGCCAACGAGCAGACCTCCGGCCTGGCGGCCGGCATCGCCGCCGCCGACGCCGCGGCGGCCGCTGACTTCCTTGCCGCCTACGCGGGCACCGGCGCGTTCTGGAACGCGACCACCCGGCTGCTTGACGGCTTCAAGCTGTTCGATGTGCCGGAGACGGGGATCAACCTGGACGCGGTGCCCGGCCCGCGCGGGCCGGTGACCTTCCGCGACCTGTCGCTGCGCCAGTTTGTGGTGACGCCGCGGCCAGCTGGCGCCGCGGTCCGCGCGTAATTCACGGCATATCCGCGAAAATCTGACCTTTTGGATCTTGATAGCCATTTGGCTGCGCGCAAACCGCCGCGTGTGCTGATACTCAGGATGTGGTGGGCGACGAATTCGCGGGGGTGCTCGCGGCGGCTCAGGGCGGCAACGAGGAGCAGTTCGCGGTCCTGTGGCGCGATGCGAATCCCGCTCTCCTCCGCTACCTGCGCGTCCTTGCCCCGGATAACGCGGAAGACATCGCCGCGGAAACCTGGGTGCACGTGGTCCGCGGTCTTGAGCGGTTCACCGGGGACGAGGGCGCCTGGCGGGCCTGGCTGTTCACCACCGCCCGTCGGCGCCTGCTCGACCAGGTCAGGCTGCGCAAGCGGCACCCGGCCGAGCCGCTGGACGAGATCGGCGCGGCTGAGGTGCCGAGCACGCCCGACACGGCCCAGCTGGCGCTGGATAACATCGCCACGCAGCGGGCGATAGCGCTGGTCTCCCGGCTGCCGTCGCAGCAGGCCGACGTGATCATGCTCCGGGTGGTGGCCGGGCTCGACACCGACGCGGTCGCCGCCATCCTCGGCAAGTCGCCCGGCAACGTGCGGGTCATGGCGCACCGCGGCCTCAAGAAGCTGGAAGGGCTGCTGGCGCAGTCCGGTGCAATCTCACGGGCCGGTGTAACGCTGTGACCGATTGCGGCGTTCCGGATGTTGAAATGTCAGACAGCCTGCCGTCGGCCCGGGGTCGCTCGCACCACGAGGAGCGAGACCTCGAAGCGGTGCTGTCCGGTGCCACCGCGGGCCTGCACCCGGCCCGGCAGCCAGCCGCCGCGGTGCTGGCGGCGCTGCGCGCCGCCCCGGTGCCGAGCGAGCTGAACGGCGAGGCCGCCGCCAGGGCCGCCTACCGGCTGTTCGTGCTGCCGGACAGCGGCTGGCCCGCCCGCACGGCGGCCACGCCGCCGGCCGTCGGCGGGCGGCCGCACCCGCACCGGCGGGTCAGTCAGCTGCCGTGGCAGGGTAAGCGGCCGGGTACGGTGCTGCTCGCCGCGGCCGCGACAGCGGCCTGCGTCGTCGCGCTGGCCTGCGTGCTGGCCGTGCAAGCGGGCGGCCCGGGCCAGCCTGGGCGGGCGGCCAACACCCATGCGGCGTCCACCGCCAGCGCGGGCGGCTCGAACCCGGTGCTTGAAGGCGGGGTGACCCGGGCGGCGACGCCGCGCGCCAGGCCGGCCAGCACGGGCAGCCGCCAGCCGGCCGGCCCAGGTGGCCCCGGCCGCGCGCCGACGGTGACGGCGCTGTGCCGCCAGTACCTGTCGTACCTTGAGCACCCGTGGGCCCCTGGCAGCTACCAGCGGGTGACTGAAGACGGCAGCAGGCTCAGCGCGGCCGCGGGCGGACTGCAGCGCGTGCCCGGTTACTGCATCGCGCTGGTCGACGGGCAGTCATGGCCGCAGCAGCGGTCGGCCCCCGGTCCCGGTCCCGGCTATCCGCCCGGTTACCCGCCTGCCCAAGGCAACCCGCCTGCCCAAGGCAACCCGCCCGCCCAAGGCAACCCGCCTGCCCAAGGCGGCTCATCGGGCCAGCGCCCGGGCGCCGGCTTCGACCGGGGCGGGAGCAGGCTGGCCGTCGGCCACCCGCGGTAGCCGAAGGCACTGCCGGAAGGCACTGCCGGAAGGCACTGCCGGAAGGCACTGCCGGCGGGCACCGGCGGGCACGGGACTCGGGCGCGGCTGGCTACGGCTGGTCGGACAGCGCGGACACGATGACCGCGCAGGCCTCCTCGAAGGCGGCCCGCTGCGCGCCTGTCAGCCGGTCGAAGACGAGCCCGCGGACCGTGGCCACGTGCCGCTCCGCGGCCGCGCCGATAGCACCGGCCCCGGCCGGGGTGAGCTCGACGAACGCCCCCCGCCCGTCCGCCGCGCAGCCCTGCCGCGCCACCAGGCCGCGCCGCTCCATCCGGGTCAGCTGGTGCGACAGGCGGCTCTGCTCCCAGTTGAGCGCGTCGCAGATCTGGAACGGCCGCAGCCGCCGCTCCGGCGCCTCGCTCAGCCGCACAAGCACCTCGTACTCGGCCAGCGTGAGCCCGCAGTCCTGCTGCAGCTGCCGGTTGAGCGCGGCCGGCAGCAGCGAGCCCATCCGCAGGTACGTCCGCCACGTCCGCTGCTCGTCGTCGCTGAGCCAGGCCGCCGTCATGCGGACAGCATAGCGCGCAGGTTAATGACAGGTCATTTACTCGACCCCGCCCGGCCCCGGCCGCCGCGGTGCCATGGGCGCGGACGGGAAGTGGCGCGGGCCGGACCACGGGGCCGGGACCGCGTCCACCGCCGCGGCGATCTGGTAGGCGGCGGTCTCATAGTTGACCCGCCAGCCGACGAAGTCCGGCCATGCGTCGGCCGGCTCGCGGCTGACCTGGAAGCCGACCTCCTGCATCCGGGCGACCGCGTCCAGGAACTCCTGGTAGGTCAGGGTGATCCCGGCCGCCGGGTCCGCCTCCTCGGCGACGTCGATGCCCATCGCCCGGGCGATCCGGGTCAGGCAGCCGAACCCGCTGCGCAGGCAGAGCCTGGCCGGCACGGTCGGCGCTTGCTCGGGCGCGAGCGCCAGGATCAGCGCCGCCGAGTCGAGGACAGCGAGCAGCGAGATCACCCAGGAGGAGTAGGCCTGCGGTGACCGAAAGCGGACCAGCGGCAGGTAGGTGGTGTGGCTTTCCGCGACGTCGGCCGCCCACCGCTCCCATTGCCGGTACAGCTCGGGCAGCGTGTTGATGGTCGACACGCCCGAGCCGAGCGCGTAGTGCGTCCGGGCGAGCAGCTCGGGCCCCCAGCTCGGCGCCCCGGCCCGCGCCACCAGCAGGGCCACCTCGGTCTCCCGCCGGTTGAAGGCGGCGTACAGCGTCGGCAGGTAGCCGATCTGCAGGGCGACCACCACCATGCCGGTGGCGGCGGCCACGAAGACGGCCGCGGCCGGGGTGGTGCCCGGCGGCTCGGCGAAGCCGAGGGTGAACAGGGACGACCCGGCCTCGGCGAGCGCCGCGGTGACGGACCGCCCCTGGGCCGGCCAGAGCACCAGCGTGTAGCCCGCCAGGAAGATGCCAAGCCAGGCCGCGAGCTGCATCACCAGGATGGCCGCCGCCTGGGTGGCGAGGATCCGGTCGCGCCGCCGGAACTCGGTCACCGGCCGGGTCGCGGTCCGGTAGGCGGTGAGCGCCAGGCGGTCAACCCAGCGGGTAAGCCAGGAGCCGACCGGCCGGGGCACGATCAGCGTCCCGATCACCGACTGCCAGGCGGTGAGCACGAGCAGGATGCCAAGGGCGGCCGCGACCCACCGTGCGTCGATCGGTACTGCCATCCAGGTCAGCAGTCGGCGTAGTTCGGCCGGTAGCCAGCCGGGGCGGGGCCGATCAGGTAGCCGCTGCCCTGTGGCACCAGGTAGAGGTTGAGCGTCCAGACGTTGCAGCTGCTGTTGTCCACGCTCTGCGCGGCCGCCTGGTGGCTGGTGAAGGTGACCGTCGCCGTCAGCCCGCTGCCGCTGCTGGTCAGCGAGGTCAGCGTCATCTTGGAGTCGGTGGTCGTGCCGAAGCCGGAGTTAAACGTCGACTGGGGCTGCCTGGCCCGCTGGACCGCGTTCAGCGTGCTCGCGTACTCCTGGTAATCGTGGCGGTTGATGCCGTCGAAGTAGTGGCTCAGCAGCGTCTCGACCTGAGCCTGGGCGGAGCCCGCGGACACCCCGGGGGCGATCGCCACCAGGCTCAGCGCGGGAGGGGCGGCGGGCGTGCCGCCGGCGCTCGACGGTGCGGCGGGCGAGCTAGCCGCCGCGGCTGTCCCGGTCGAGGCGGGCGCGCTCCCGCTCGGCTGGTCCTGCGGCTGGCCGGCCGGGTGCTTGCCGAGCGAGCTGGCCAGCGCGTACGCGCCGCCGCCGGCCGCCAGCACGACGACGACCGCGACCGCGGTGAACAGGCCCCGCTGGCCGCCGCGGTGGGGGCCGCTGTACTGCGGCCCCATCTGCGGCGGCGGGGGCGGGGCGGGGGGTGCTGACGGGTAGCCGACCGGCTGAGCGGACGACGCCTGCACCGTCTGGGTCGGCTGCCACTGCTCGCCCGCGCCGTCCGGCAGCCCGCCTGGCGGCACCCGCGGCGTCTGCGGCTGGTACCAGGAGGCGAACGGGTCGGGCGCGGCGTCGGGTGCGTCGGTACGGGTGACGTCGGCCGGCAGGTCGGTCCGGGTCGCGCCGGCCGGGGCGGCCTCTTGCTCGTCAGCGGAATCGCTGAACTCTGCCCCGCAGCCGCCGCAGTACCGTGCGTCCCCGTCGCGCCGCCGCCCGCATTTGGCGCAGAAGCTCATGCTGCCCGTCCGTTTCCTGTGGGGAAGCGCCCAATCCACCAAGACCTTACCCGTCGGCCCCGGCCCCGGTCTCGTCAGTTGCCGCGCTGATATCGAGCACCCGGGCGGCGGCGTCCGGCCACTGCGGCTGGCGGCGCAGCGGTGTGGTCGCGTGGACGTGCAGGAAGAGGCAGAACGCGGCGTCAGCACGTGCCTGGCCGGCCGCCGGGAGAGCCGGGAACCGGCCCACCGTGTCGAACAGCCGGGCGCGCAGCCCGGCCAGCCCGGCCAGCCCGGCCGGGCTGAAGTCCGGTCGTCCGGCCGGCCAGGTGGCCGGCCGAGCCGCCGGCCCGGTGGCTGGCTCAGTGGCTGGCTCAGCGGCAGGCAGAGCCGCCTGCGCGGTACTGGCCAGGTCGGTCACCGCGGCCGTGTCGTTCAGTATCGACAGCGCGGCGCCCCGGTAAGCGCACCGGGCCCGGCACTGGTCGCAGCCCGGGAACGGAAGTGGTGCGAGGGGGCGGCCGCCCGGCGCCGCGGCGGGTTCCGGCTCCGGGGTGTCCGCTGGTTCCCGGGTGTCCGCTGGCTCCGGGGTAGCCGCCGGTTCTCGGGTGTCCGCCGGTGCTGAGCCATTCGCCGGTCCTGCGGTGTCCGCCGGTGCTGGGGTATCGGCGGGCCCGGTGTCAGCGTGGACCGGGCCGGCCAGCTCGTCGCCGTACAGCAGTGCCTGGCCGGCCGGCAGCCGGGCGGCGACCACCCGCTGCGCCTCGTCCCTGGGCAGCGCCTCGGCCAGGACGCGCCGGTCGTCGGCGGCGGTGAGCCGGCCGATCACCTTCAGGCTGGTGCCCTGTACGAGGGGCTGGACCAGCCGGCCAGGAGCGGGGTCGGCGACGAGCACGCACTCGCCGTGCCGGCCGCTCGCCGTCAGCAGCCCGGCCAGCGTCACCGCGGCCCGCTCCCTGGCCTGCGCGTCCGGCCCGGGCACGGTGCCGGCCGCGCGGCCGAGCAGCAGGTGAGCGTCGGCCACCAGGGTCACGTGGGACAGTTCCGCCGCCGGGTCGCGTGCCCACCGGCCGTGCCCGGCGACCGCGTTGAGCAGCAGCGCCATCAGCAGCGCCTGCTCGTCGCCGGGGCCGAGCGCGCTGAGGTCGAGGATCACCGGGTGGTCGAGCAGCTGCCCGAGGCCGGCCGGGCGGCTGGTCAGCAGGGCCGACCCGGCGCTGCCGCGGACCAGCTGCCTGGCCCGGCGGACCGAGCCGGCGTCGACGGCGGCGGCGGCCTCAGCCGGGTACCGCAGGCCGGCCGTCACCTCCTCCATCGCCGCGAGGAAGTCGACCACGGTAGGCCAGGCCCGCCCGCCGGCCGGTCGCTCCGCCGCCAGGAAGCCGGCCCGCAGGTAGGTCAGGCTGAGTGCGTCCTGGTAAACCGGCGTGAGCGGGCCGGTCAGCCCGTAGGCGGCGGTGAAGCAGGTGAGCAGGGTGGCCGCGTGCTCGCCCGCGAGCGCGCCCGCCGGCACCTCGAACGGGTTGAACCGCAGCGGCGCGCGGCTCTCGTCGCCGGCCGTGATGACCTCGAGTTCGGTTAGGCCGGGCTGGGCCGCCAGCTCGCGGTAGCCGCCGTCGGCCGACCGCCCTGGGTCAATCACCAGGAACGGCACCCGGTGGTCGGCCCACAGCTGGCGCAGCAGGCTGGCCGCCGTCCCGCTGGCGCCGGCCGGCCCGGCCAGCAGCGCGTGCCCGGTGAGCGACCGCAGCGGCACCGTGACGGCCCGTCCGGCCCCGTGCCCGTCCGTACCGTGCCCGTCCGTACCGTGCCCGTCCGTACCGTGTACCGTGCCGAGCCAGACGACGGGCCGGGCTCCGTGACCCCCGGGTCGGTGCGCCTCCGGGCCCTGGCCCGCCGACGGCCCCGGCTGGGCGCGCCGCACGGTGAAGCCGGGCACGGCGCCGTCGGCCGCCACCGGGAAGCGGAAGGCGCAGCTGGCGTCGCGCGCGTCGCCGAGCACCGGCAGCATCGCCAGCCGCGGGTCGGGCGGGTCCAGGCGGCCCCAGATCTCCCGCTGCCCGGTGAGTATCCCGAAGTTGATGACGTTGAGGTTGTACTCGGCCAGCCGCCGCTCGGCCACGCTGCCCGGGCGGCGCACGTCGTAGGCGGGGACGGGCGCACCGGGCCCCGGTGGCTGCTCCCCGGCCGGGGAGATGGCCGCGGCGATGGCCTCGACGATGCCCGGCGGCAGCTTGCGGGCGGCCGACAGCTGGATGCGCAGCGCGTACGCCTTGTGCGAGATGCGAGCGCAGTACTCGTGGAACGCCTGCTCCGCTTCCACCGCGAACGGGTCAGCCGCCAGCCGCGGCCGGGCCGGGTAGTACCCACCGGGCGCCTCGGCGTCCCGGGCCAGCCGCCGGTAGAAGGTTGCCAGGGTACGCAGCGTCTGCGCGAACGGCGCGGGCACCAGCATCGGCAGCACCGCGACCGAGAACACCAGCGGCACCGGGCTGGCCGCGAGCGCCGCGTACACGCCCGACCAGTCGTCGTCCGACCAGGTGAACGGCGTGGCCGAGTAGTAGTAGCTGACACCGGCGTCCGGCCGGGCCGGCGCGCCGATCAGCTCGTGCCTGGTGATCACGGCCGAGTCCGCGGTCGCACCGGGGAACGGCGCGAGCAGCCGCGCCACGGCATCCGCGTCCGCCACCGGGGCGGCGGCGACGTGGCGCGGCAGCGCCGACTTGAGCCGCCCCCGCAGGCCCTCGGCCCGCTCGGCGGTGGCTTCCGCGCTGGCGCCCCACACCCGGCCGAGCAGGGCCAGGGACAGCGGCGTGCTGGCGGCCGGGTCAACCGCCACCCGCAGGTCGAGGGCCGCGTGCAGCCCCGGGTCGAGGAACCCGCTGAGGAAGCCCTGCTGCTCGGCCAGCGCCTTCGCCACCCGCTGCCTGCGGGTCAGGTTGCGGTACCCGGGCGCGTCGAGCAGGTCGACCGCGGCGTCGATGGTGACGGCGAAGTACGCGTTGGCGACCGGCGCCCGGTCCCCGGCCACGGACAGGGCAGGCGGCGGCGCGCTGATGGCGTGCAGCGGGCCCATGGGGTCACGCTACCGCCGCCGCCGGGCGGCTGGTGCCGGTACGGCCCGCGGTGCCCGCGCGACCGCCGGCGCCGGCCCGCCGCTAGTGCCGGTGCGACCGGGCCAGCAGCAGGATGAGCGCGCCCGCCACCAGCACCCATACCACCGGGCCGACGAAGAAGGCACTGGTGAACGCGTGCCAGGCGATGTTGGCGCAGATCAGTACGAGCGCGACCAGCAGCAGCGGGCGGAGGAACCCGCCGCGCCGGCCGCGTGCCCGGTAGGGGACGGCCGCCTGGCCCGGGCCGCCCGCGCCCGGCCCGGGGGCGGACTCGGCTTCCGGCAGGTCGTCGAACAGGCCCGCGAGGTCGCCGCGGGTCTTGGCGGCCATGGTCCGGCCGACCCGCTCGTCGAACTCGGCCTGGTCGAGCCGGCCCTCGGCGTAGTGCTGGGTCAGCAGCTCGGCGACCGTGTTGCGGTCCGCGTCGGAGACCCGGATGTTCTGATCGGAGTAGCGGATGCGGCGCGTCCACTGCTGGCTTGACGACGGTGACATGGTGCTGCCTCCCCTGATGCTCAGTGTTTCCCGGCTGCGCAGTGTCGTCATTAGAGGCCGCGCTCGACCGAGCTGAGCAGCGAGCCGGCGATGGACTGGTCACTGCCCTCCTCCGGGATGAGCAGCAGGCAGGCGAGGTAGGCCGGGATGCCCGCCGCGCCGAGGAAGGTGAAGACGGCGAAGGCGACGCGGACCAGGGTCACGTCGACGGCGAGGTAGTCGGCCAGGCCAGCGCACACGCCGGCCAGCATGCGACCGTCAACGGCGCGGCGCAGGGGAGGGCGGCCGGACTGGCCGGCCTGGTTCTGTGACTGGGTGGTGTCCCCGAAAGTGCTCATGGCTCAAGTCTCGGCCGGGGGCGCCCGCCGCGGTATCGGGAACCACCCGGGCCCGTCCCCCGCCGTGGGCGGGGGGACCCTGATACCGGATCCGGGAAAGCCCCGATAGCCCCCGGGCACCCGCAGCGGTGATGATGGTGACATGCAGTTCCAGGACCAGCCCGGGCGGCCCGCGGGGCCGGGCGGCGGCCACTGGCAGGGGCCGGGCCGGCGCCGAGACGGCTCACCCGAATGGCTCGCCCGCTTCCGGAAGCGGCACCCGGGTGACGGCCAGCCGCTGCGCCGTCACCCCGAAGACCGGCTGGCCGGCGGGGTGGCGGCCGGCCTGGCGACCTGGCGCGGCTTCAGCCCGACCACGGTGCGGATCGCGCTCGCGGTCGCCGCGCTGATCAGCACCGGCTGGGCGGTCCCCTTCTACGTGCTCGGCTGGCTGCTCATCGGC
>Ga0265338_10006677_pt1 | contig 14586 bp, 11 predicted proteins | sample 42126metaG_FD_193579 | JGI IMG/M metagenome (GOLD analysis project Ga0265338, IMG submission 193579) | Rhizosphere microbial communities from Carex aquatilis grown in University of Washington, Seatle, WA, United States - 4-21-26 metaG | ecosystem: Host-associated > Plants > Roots > Rhizosphere... | reverse complement strand
AAGAGCGAGCCCAGGTTGGAAAGCGCAAACCCACTACGAGAGCGAAATGGCGCTCTTCTCCGAGTGCATGCCGAGGTGCGCTCGAAAAACGCTTGACTCCGCCGGCATTGTTAGAGATGGCGATTTATCGCCAACTATGCCAGTTAACAGTGCAAAATTGACCGTTTTTTTGTTTCGGACTGCCGTATACCAACAACACATGAAGCCGAAGAAGCCTACTATCAAACAGGTACAGGCTGTCCGTTGCCCGACCTGTGAAGCGGGGCCGGGTGAAAAGTGCAAACTCACCACGGGACAATCCCGTACAGAGCCACATCGTGACCGACGTTTGATAGCGGCGGATCAAATGTCGAGTGATTGAACGGAGCAGTCCGATGGCCAAGCAAACACGGGCTTTCAACCCGAAAACCTTTCTCACAACCGTCGGCATTGGTCGGGAGATGGTGTCCTTCACGAAGGGGCAAACAATTTACTCTCTGAATGATGCGGCAGACGCCTTATTTGTCATTCAAGAAGGAACGGTAAAACTCAGCGTTAAACCACAAGCTGGGAAGGAAGCAATCCTCGACATATTGAGCGATGGTGATTTTGTTGGCAAAGACTCCGTTGCCGGTCAGAGTTGCCGCACGGCCTCGGCTTGCGCAATGACAGACTGCACGCTCCTGCGAATCACGAAAAAGGCTATGCTGCTCGCCCTGACAAGGCACGTAAAGCTGGCAAATCTGTTTTGGGCTTATGTGCTTGCAAGGAACATCCGATACCAGCAAGACTTGGTTGACCAACATTGCAGTTCCAGCGAGAAACGACTAGCGCGTGTTCTTTTGCTGCGCGCTCATTTCGATGGCCATGGGGCGGCCGAGACTACGGTTCCGAAGATGAAGCATGAGACGCTGGCAGAGATGGTGGGGACGACCCGTTCGCGCATTAGCTTTTTCATGAACCGGTTTAAGGAATCCGGCTTCGTCTTTTACGAGACCAAAGGCAAGCTGTTGCGAGTTCATCGGACGCTTTTTGCTTTCTGCGGCAATAACCTCCGCTCTTGGGAACAGGCATCGCGATTCCCCGAACCGCCCGCTGTCCCGTCTTAGCGCACGTCAGTTCGACCAAGAACCGTCCCGACAAGCTAGGTGGCCCTCTCAACTGTCGCAACCAGGCGATTGCACTCCTTAACCCCGCCCATGCGAAACCGGGCGTCGCATCTCTCACTCAGCAGTCGAAAATCAAGTCCGTCCTAGGCCGCCAGCGTTCCGCTCAGCGCGCCTTCCAGCTCCAGCAGCTTGCGCTTTATGTCGAGGCCGCCTCCGTACCCGCACAACGTGCCATCTGAGGCGATGACGCGGTGGCAGGGGACGACGATCGCCAGCGGGTTGCGGTTGTTCGCCATCCCGACGGCGCGAAATCCTTGGGGCCGGCCGACGGCCCGTGCAATGTCGGCATAGGTGCGAGTCTCCCCATAGGGAATCGCGAGCAACGCACGCCAGCATGCACGCTGAAACTCGGTCCCGCGCATGTCGAGCGCGAAAGTGAACTCACGCCGCTCGCCCGCAAAATATTCTTTCAGCTCGCGCACATAGGGCTGCAGCATTCGCGGAGATTCTTCGAAGCGCACGCCCCTGCCCTCTGCCCGCAAATCGCGCGGGTTTGGACGAATTGTCTGCTGCCCAGGCAGGCGCGCGTCGAACTCCAGGGCCACCAGACCCGTGTCCGAGGCCGCCAGGAACAGCGGCCCCACCGGCGAAATAAACGTAACAGAATGAAGTGTTTCCATGGCAATTCCACCCTCCTCGACCGGGGTTGAGGCCGGCGACGCGCCCATAACCATAGCACGGGTGCGCAGTGGCCGGCGCTCGAAAGGGGCGGCAACCCGTTGACAGATTCGCCTTTTTCCCCCACAGTGTGTGCTGCCATCCCTGCTCGGGAAAGCTTGGCGTTGAAAAAGACCCTCCTCATACTTGCCGCAGCGGTAACGGTGCTGGCAGTCAGCTTGGCGGTACGTGCTGCCGCAGACTGGCGAACCATCGGACTGACCGACGCCGGAGACAAGATTTCCGTCAGCTCCGTTCGCGTGCTCAAGGGTAACCAGCGGGTCGCGCTGGTTCGCGTCGAGTATAAGGAACCGGCGACGCTCCCGCAGGGCGGACCCTTTGTTGAGATGCGGGCCCGGGTACGCTTCAACTGTGGCACTGGCGTCGCCACTCCTACTACCGAATGGTTCTATTCCCGCGACCGCAGCGGACGCTTCGTCGTCAGCAAGAAGGCCACTCACGACGACGCGTTCGGCAAAGATCCTGAGGGCGGATTTATCGACCTCGTCACCAAGAACGTGTGTAGCCAGACCAAGTAGGCTTCTGGGTCCTGCTCCCACCGAGAGTCTTAACCACTAAGGACATCCTCCGACTCGCTCAGGCTGCCAGGGAACGCGCTTACTTCTTCAGCGCGAACGCGACGTAAATCCCACGGGCGTTCGACTTCGGATCTTTCCCGCCACTCGCCGCAATCACCACAAACTGCCGTCCGTTGACCTCATAGGTCGCTGGAGTTGTGTTTGCCGAAAGGGGCAGAGTCGTCTCCCAAAGCAGTGCGCCGGTTGATTTGTCGAATGCCCGAAACTTCTTGTCGAAGTTTGTGGCCGCAATGAACACCAGGCCGCCTGCCGTTACTGTCGGACCTCCATAGTTTTCGGTGCCGGTATTCTTCTGCCCGCTGGCCGCGAGTTCGGGATACTCGCCTAAAGGAACCTTCCACAGATACTCACCCGTGTTGAGATCGATCGCATTTAGTGTTCCCCAGGGCGGCGATACGGCCGGATATCCCTCTGGATCGAGAAACTTGTTGTATCCGGTGAAGTGATACTTCATTGCCGGTGGCGTCGCGCCGGAACCAGCCATTTCTTTGCTCTCATCTCCTTTTGTGGCGCCGCTCATCACAAACGACAGGAGGGCGGCCACCTGTTCGTCGTCGAGGTTCGTGAAGCCCTGCATCCGGCCCTTGCCACTCCGAATCGTTCCGGCGACATCCGCTGCGGACATTCGCTCGCCCACGCCCACCAGAGAAGGAATCGCTGGTGGCGAACCCGCCATCTTCTCGCCATGACACACGGCGCACTGGCTCAGATACAAGCCCTTCGGACTGTTCTCGTCCATGTTCTCGGCCAGCGCTCCCGTCCAGGCCACGTCGTTGGCATTCACGTAGAGGACGCCGGTCTCAGGATCGGCGGCAGCCCCGCCCCACTCCGCCCCGCCATCAAAGCCCGGGAAGACGACCGTGTCCTTGCCTACAGTGAAGGGGACAAACTGCCCGCTGCTGCGGAAGCTGCGAAACTTTTCCAGCGCCCACCGATGGACTTCAGGCGTGCGCTCGCTGAGAAGACCCTCGGTTAGCAACTGCCGCGCAAACGGCGCCGGTTTCGTCGGCAGGCACTGTTGTTGCGCGGCCACTTCTCCCGGAACGTCGCTGGGAGGATAGTTTCGACACTCGATGGGGAACAGCGGCTTGCCGTTTGTCCGGTCAAAGAGAAATACAAATCCTTGCTTCGAGGTCTGCGCGACCGCGTCCACCTTCCTGCCGTCATGTCTCACACTTAGAAGCACGGGGGGCGCGGGGAAGTCGCGATCCCACATGTCATGCTTCACCGCTTGAAAATGCCAGATGCGTTCGCCGGTCTCGGCTTTCAGAGCGATCAGGCAATTGGCGAATAGATCGTCACCAATGCGGTCGGCGCCGTAGAAATCGAACGCCGCCGAGCCGGTGGGAACGTAGACGATTCCCCGGGCCTGATCCACGGTCATCCCAGTCCAGTTATTCGCGGCGCCGCTCGTCTTCCACGCATCCTTCGGCCAGGTGTCATAGCCGAACTCGCCGGGATGGGGAATGGTGTGAAACGACCACCGCAGTTTGCCGCTGCGCACGTCGTAGGCGCGGACATCTCCAGGAGAGGCAGGCAAAGTCTCCGCCTCGCGCCCGCCCACGATCAGGAGATCTTTGTAGATAACCGCCGGGCTCGTCGTGTAGATGGACTGCAACGCCGGTTCGCGACCTAGGTCTTCCCGCAGATTGATACGTCCATCTTTTCCGAACGTAGTAATAAGGTGCCCGTTCACGGCATCGAGTTCATAGACGAAGTTCATTACGCCGACGATGATTCGTTTGTCCGTTCCGTCGGTCCAGTAGGTCAGGCCGCGGTCGGGCTGCGTTCCCTTGATGCCGGAGTCGAATCTCCACAAAAGATTCCCGGTGGTCGCATTGAGCGCGAAAACTTTCTGGGATGGCGTCAGCCCGTAGAGCCTGCCCTCGACCTCAATCGGACTCGTCTGCAATCCGCCCGACTCTTCGGTGTCGAACGTCCATGCCACCGCGAGTTGCTGTACATTCTTGCGATTGATCTGCGCCAGCGGAGAAAAGTGGTTGTTCTCCGGAGTCCCGCCATAGACGGGCCAGTCGTGCGTCTTCTTGTCGGCGCCCCCTTTTGCCTCGGCAGAATCGTTCCCTCCGCCCGCCGTCGCTGCCGTTGCGCTCAGGCATATCGCAAGCATCAGTCCCGCAGAAATCGTCACGTATCTCATCGGGCCTCCGTCGTTAGCTCACGGAATTTCCGCCGCTTGATTCTAGAACAGAGTCGGGCGCTCGCGAGTTTTGCACAGCCAATGGCACCTCCGTAACCTCGCGACTACTTCCACGTGCATTGCTTTCGGCTTATGCTGATAGCTGAGATCGGTGGCACTCCCCCCGATTTCACCCACCCGGTATGGATTCACTTCGACTTTATGGCGCGGTTGCAGCGGGAAGCGTAGCGCTGCTGGGCGCGTACGCACTTTTACGCCGCAAGCCGAAGAGCGCGAACGAACTGGAGCGCGAGCGGCGCGCTTGGCTGGAAGGCACGGGCCGCATCACCGACGGCACCGTGATTGATGTGCAGGAACTGGCAGCTGCCAACAATCATCACGCCGCCGTCATGCTTATCTATAAATATGACGTGGCCGGGGTCTCCTACGAGTGCTCGCAGGATGTGACCTACCTGCGCCACTGGATCAATCTGCACTCCTGCAGGCTCGGACTGCATACGTCAGTGAAATATGATCCGCAGAATCCTGGAAATTCGCTGGTTGTCTCCGAAAACTGGATGGGACTGCGGCAGTAGTTGTCGAGAGTCAGCGGAAGAAACGGGGAAGGGGCGGGAGCAAGTGTGGAAGAGGCTGCGTTAGCGGCATTGAACTCGATTGTGGGCTTCAGTGTGTCGTGAGAACTGCCTGGGGGAGAAGGGGCTGGATTGAACTACACAATTCCAGCCCCGAAAGGGGCGGCATTCAGTAGCCCAGGGCGTAAGCCCTGGGGAGAGTGGGAAAAGTGCGCGAGTCCGCAGAGCCTGCCCTGAGCGGAGTCGAAGGGGACGGCACTAGTTTCCACGCACACACTTCAGCCCCGCGACGAACTTGTGACCAGCTTCAGCCCTATTGCCAGTCCAGGTGCATGGACGTGTTGTGCTTGTCGAAGCTGATTTGCAGGGTCTTGTCGTTGCCGCCGATGAAGTCCCCCGAAATCGTTTTCGAGAGCGTAACGGTTCCATCGCCGGTTTGAGTCTTGAAGCGCAGCACGTGCTTTCCCGCCGGCACTTTGAGAGTTTCCGATTCGATGCCCCGCACGCCGTTGAACACCACCAGGCGTTTTTGCGTTCCACCGTGCAATGGACGAGTTAGGGCCAACTTGTCATCCACCCAAACGGAAAGCGTTGCGTCTTTGAACTGATGACGGATTGCCAGCTCCACCAGCGAAAGTGGGACGACGACTTGTCTTGCCGGGTCGGTATTGGTCCGGGCCGGTGTTTTCGCGGATGTTTTCCGCACGGTCGCTGAAGGACCGGGTCTCGCCGTCGTAGATTTTCTTGCAACCGTCGGAGCCGGGCTGGCACTCGTCGGGGGAGTTTGAGTTTGCGCAGTTTGGACCAGCTGAGCGCTTAGTTGACCGGGGTCCGCCGCTTCGTCGCGCGTGCTCATCAGCAGCTTCGACTGCACCCCAACGATCAAAAGCATAATTATCGTGCCTGTCCCAAGAATCAAGTCTTTCACGGGCGCTTTCAAAATCGCTGCCCGGATGAGTTTCGCGGCGTATGCCGGACCGACCGCTGGACCTCCGCTCAAACCCTTCGCCAGCGTACCTTTTCGCGTTCCAGTCCCAGAGACCGCACTCAACGAAGTGGTCGTCCCGCGAGGCTGGGTTTGCGCCTGCAGTTGCCGCAAGTCTTCGGCGAACTCACATCCTCGCTGGTAGCGCTCTTTTGGATCTTTGGCCATGGCGCGCGCAATGATGGCATCAAGTTCGGCCGGCAGACTCAGGTCCAAAGCGCTCGCCGGCACCGGCTCGCGGTTCGCCACTTTGAAGCACACGGTGGTCGCGCTGTCACCCTGAAACGGAGAATACCCGACGGTCATCGCGTACAGAATCACGCCGAGCGAAAACAGGTCCGAGCGGCCGTCCGCGCCCTCGCCACTGAGTTGCTCCGGTGCCATGTAGGCAGGTGTTCCCAGAACTTTGCCGGGCAAGGTGAAGTGGGCCAGATTCAGCTTGGCGATGCCGAAGTCGGCGATCTTCGCGTGCCCATCCTGCGTAATAAGAATGTTGCCCGGCTTGACGTCGCGATGAACTACGCCCTGGGCATGCGCGTAATCCAGCGCCTCGGCAATTTCTTCCGCAAACTGCAAGGCTGTGGCCAGCGGAAGCTTTTTCTCGCGCGCCAGCTTGCGGTTCAGGGCTTCTCCCGCAACGTATTCCAGCACGATATACGGATCGTTATTCGTTGGCTCCTCGCCTACGTCAAAGACGGCCACAATTCCCGGATGATGGAGCCGCCCAACGGCCTGCGCCTCATTTGAGAATCGGCGGCGGAATTCCTTCTCTTCTTCGGGTTCCTGCCCATGCAGAGGAACAGTCTTCAACGCAACCAGACGATCGATCTGCGGGTCGCGGGCCTTGTAGACGATCCCCATAGCCCCGCGGCCCAACTCGCCGACGATCTCATAGCGGCCAAACTGCTTGTTCTCGGGCTTCTCCATGGCGTAGAACCCTTAACCCGCCTGGTGGTGGACGGCCTGCGGCGCACTCCGGCCAAGAGGGTAGGTCCTCCTATGGTAGCGCCCTCACTACGCCCGTCTGGCACTATGTTTGGCTTTGTCCATTACTCCGGTAATGCCTTGTTGTGCTGACTCCGGGGCCCAGAACCACAAGAATTCCAACAGCGCGCCCCCGCCGTCAGGCGGTTACTGGAATCACCACCCCCTGTGACTCTGGGCACTTCGTTCCCTCAACGTGGTTTGTAGGATTTTACGGGGAGCCGTACCTGTGTCCACGCTGCACGCTACGACCGGCCAGTCCATTTCGCACTACCGGATATCGGAACGCCTCGGCAGCGGCGGCATGAGTGTGGTGTACAAGGCAGAGGACCTTGAACTGGGCAGGTTCGTCGCCTTGAAGTTTCTGTCCGACGACCTGGCGGGCGACCCCCTCGCCTATGAGAGGTTCCGCCGCGAGGCGCGCGCCGCTTCCGCCCTGAACCATCCCAACATCTGCACCATCTACGAGGTAGGCGAACAGCAGGGCAATCTGTTCATCGCCATGGAGTGCCTCGAGGGGCATTCTCTGCGCGACTTGCTGCACGGCGTCCCGCTCGAATTCGACCGGCTGCTCGAACTGGCCATCGAGATCGCCGACGCGCTCGATGCCGCTCATGCCCGCGGCATTATTCATCGCGATATCAAACCGGGGAACATCTTTGTTACGCACCGCGGCCACGCCAAACTGCTCGACTTCGGACTCGCGAAATTGAGCCTGCCGGTACCGATCGGCGCGGCCACCACCGCCAGCGATAGCAATCTCACGAGCCCGGGCACGACCCTGGGAACCGTCGCATACATGTCGCCGGAACAAGCCTTGGGAAGGGAGCTCGACCCCCGCACCGACTTGTTCTCCTTCGGCACAGTGCTCTACGAAATGGCTACCGGCACGTTGCCCTTTTCCGGGAAAACCTCGGCCGCGGTCTTTGACTCGATTTTGCACGGACAGCCAGTGCCCCCGGGGCGCTTCAATCCCCTCCTGCCGCCTGAGTGCGAGCGGATCATTAACACCGCGCTGGAAAAGGATCGCGACGTCCGCTACCAGAGCGCCTCGGAGCTCCGTGCGGATTTGAAACGCCTGAAGCGTGACACCGATTCCGACAGAATACTTGCCGTCGAAGGCCACGTTTCCCGCAGTACAGCCGCGCACCCGCGCAAGATCCGGCGGCCAGCCCTTATGGCAGCCGCGTTCTTCCTCGTGATGATGGTCGCCGCCGCAGTCTGGCTGCTGCTTCCCACTCCTCCGCCGAGAGTGGTGAGCTTGAAACAAATCACCCGCGACGGCCTCTCCAAAGGGAAACTCGTCACCGATGGCTCTCGCGTTTACTTCCCCGAGTTTTCCGGCGGCCACATGCGGCTGGCAGAGGTCTCGACCTCTGGAGGAGAAACGTCCCCCGTCTCCGTCCCATTGCAGAACGTCAACATCTTCGGCCTGAGTTCGGATCGTTCCTCCCTGCTGATTTCCGAGTTCCGCGGCGGTGCCCCCTCGCCCTTCTGGGCCCTGCCACTACCCTCCGGCTCTCTACGCCGGCTCGGCGACATCGAAGGCCGGGAGGCCATATGGTCTCCCGACGATCGCCAACTCGCGTTCGTGAATGGACTCGATCTTTACCTTGCCGATGCGGATGGCAGTCATCCGCGCAAGATCAGAAGCTTCGACGACATCCCCAACCGTATTCGCTTTTCGCCCGATGGGAAGCGTATTCGTTTGAGCCTCAAGCCACCCGGGCGCCTCGTTACCTCGATCTGGGAGATGAGGGCGGACGGCACTGATCTTCACCTCCTGTTCCCGGGCTGGAAGACGGACGCCATGCAGTGTTGTGGTGAATGGACCCACGACGGGCGCTACTACACCTTTGAAGTTCAATCTGCAGCCGGTACTAAGGATTTGTGGGCCGCCCGCGACGGCGGGACCCTCCTTCACCGCGCTGCAGAACCGGTGCAGCTTACGACGGGACCACTGTGGTATATGGACCTGGCTTCCAGCCCGGACGGCAATCGGATCTTCGCCAACGGTGAGCTGCTTCAGGGCGAGTTGGTGCGCTACGATCCGAAATCGCGTCAGTTTCTTCCCTATCTCTCTGGGGTTTCCGCAGGAGAGGCCGATTTTTCACCCGACGGCCAGTGGATTGTTTACGTCAGTTATCCCGACCTCACACTCTGGCGGGCCCGCACCGACGGCTCCCAGCGGATGCAACTGACTTACTCGCCCGTATTCGCGACCCTGCCGCGCTGGTCGCCCGACGGCAAACAGATCGCTTTCGTCGGCACAGAAGAAGGAAAGCCCTGGAAAATTTTCGTGATCTCTCCCCAGGGGGGCACGCTACAAGAAGTCTTCCCCCAGGATCGTCAGGAAAACGACGTGACCTGGTCGCCCGACAGCCAACAGATCGCCTTCGGGCGTCCCTCGTACGGAATGGATTTGGGTGAGCTTGAGATTAAGATATTCGACCTGACCAGCCATCAGGCCTCCAGCGTTCCCGGCTCGCAAGGCATGTTTAGCCCGCGCTGGTCCCCGGACGGCCGCTACCTTGTAGCCCTCACCTCAGATTCGAAGAAGTTGATGTTGTTCGACTTCCCCACGCGTCAGTGGTCCGAGTGGCTTCGCGCCGACGATGGCACGATCGGATATCCGGTGTGGACGCGGGATAGCAAATCCATCTACGTCGAGCGATTTTTCGGGAATGAACCGTCTATGCACAGGGTGCGACTGGGCGAGGCCCAGTCCGAGCGTTTCCTCTCCTGGGATGATCTGCATCGCTTCAGCGGAGTCTGGGGAAGCTGGTCCGGTGTGGCGCCAGATGGAACCGTGCTTGCCGTGCGCGACGCCAGTTCGCACGAGATCTACGCGTTCGAATTGCAGCTGCCGTAAGCTGGCTGCGTTCCCCTGTCAGCTCTGCTGCAGCCTCCCCAGCAAGTGCTTAAGAAGCCGTACTCGCGCAGGTGCAGAATTCGACCGCAGGAAGGTCCAGAGCTGATTTCTGTTGGGAAAGCCAGGTTCTAGCTGCCTGCCGCAAACCCGCCGTTGTGTGCGACGGTCATGCGCAGATACTTGTAGGGATTTACCGGCGTGTCGTTGATGCGGACTTCATAGTGAAGGTGGGGACCAGTCGAACGGCCGCTTTCGCCTACGTAGCCAATCACGTCGCCGCGGTGCACCGCTTGCCCTGCTGTCACCGCGAATCCGGAAAGGTGACCGTAGCGGGTGCTGATCCCGTTCCCGTGGTCGATCATGATCGCCTTGCCGTAGCCACCCATCTGGTCGGTAAATGTAACTGTGCCGTCGGCCGGCGCGATAATTGGATGCCCAAAGTTGCTGCCAATATCGACGCCGCTGTGGAACGCGCCCTCTCCGTTGAATGGATCGATGCGCTCTCCAAAGCTGCCCGTTACCTGGCCTTCTACCGGCCAAAGGTTGGGCGCCGAATTGGCCTTGAACCAATCCGCGGTCGTGGCGTTGCGGGTCAACCCCATCGTCAGTCCGACCATCGTCGCACCGGTCAGAGCAGAAGTACGCAGCGCGTGCAACTGGTCGAGCGAAGAACTCACTTCAGCCGCCTGGATCTGGTCCGTCGTCGCCGTCACCAGCGTAGGTTGAGCTTTCAAACCGTACAGGGCTGAAACTTCGCCGGCAATGGAGCCCAGCGAGGCCACTTGTACGTCGCGCTCCTTGGCCACCTGCTCCAGACGCGAATAATTGTCTTTCAGCTGATCTTTTTCCGTCCGCAACTGGTTGTAGCGGGCAACCTTCAACAACATGCGGGTATAAGAGCTGGCAATTCCGGTCAGGCTGAGGAATCCGATGGCCGCACCCACTACGAATACGTAGAGGTAATGCACGGGGATCGAAATCTTGCGCAACTGCCCGTCGTCCCCGCGGGCCACGAAAAGAATGTAAAAGCGTTTCTGCAAATCGCTCCTCTAACTCCTGAGCAAGCCAAAATCCTGTACCGAGTTTTGAAGCATCAGGTCCGGAACTCCAGGCTTAGATTCTTTGGCTTCAGAACGCCTGTTGGAACCCTGACTTTTTTCGGGCTACGCTCCCATCTTGGGAATGGAAACTCGTTCGCGCCCTACACCTACCAGAACTGGGACCAGAGCCTCAAAATTTGTACTCGTCTGCAATGCCAACTACTTGCAGAACTTAGCTCGGCCAAAGGTATTGTGAATGACTGGTTAACGGTAACAAACTGGGTTCCCCCTGTCAACGAGGCATAAGGACATTTCTCGGTTACTGAAGACGGGGTAACCGGGGGTCACTTAGGACAGATTACTGAGGGTCCCTTTGTCCTAAGGGTGTTGGAATCAAAAAAGCCGCCTGCGGGAACCTGGGCGGGATAGCCCTGCCTTTACCTACGGAGATTGTCCTCGAGGAACTTGAAGACGTCGTCCTCCCATACGGGGATGGCCTCGTACAAAGCGTTATGCCCATCGTCGGACGTCTTACCGACTGGTGGGTAGATTTTCAGGACGTGCGGCTTGTGCAGCCGTTCCAGCTCGGCACCCAGCTCTCGGCCCGGCGCCGTGCTGTAGTCGTTCTCCGCGTGGATCAGCATGATAGGAGTGGTTGTCTTGCCGACGGCGGCAAGCAGTCGCTCCCTCAGTTCGCGGGAGGGTACCCACGAATTGGCGCCAGCGCCAAAAGTGACCGCGGCACGCAAGCTGTTCTCGCGCTCCGCGACCAGTAGCGTCAGCACGCCACCGAACGAGTGTCCAACCCCTGCAATCCGGTGAGCGTCGATTCCCGGCGCAGTTTTCAAGAAGGACAAGGCCGCAAGAGCATCGTCGAGTTGGTCCCCGGTCACAAACACGAAGTTCAGGCGCTGGCGGGCTTCTTTCCCTTGGACCGCTTCCTCGTGCTTCAGTAGATCTTGCATGAACGGCGCCTGGTCAGCGGAAAGACCCTGCCCGCGGCGGCAGGGATACAGGAAGGCATAACCGTGTTTGACGAAGAGCGGGCCGAGCTTTTCTGCGGCCTCGGCCATCGTCATTTTGGCGGTGTGCGCGGCGTCCTCCCCTCCAGATCCGTGATTGAACAGCACCGCCGGGAAGGGACCAGCCCCCGCTGGCTTCCACAGGTAGCCTTTGAGGTGGAGCTGGCCGCTGGGAATGTCAACGATCTGCGGAGCGGCGGGCGAAGTCGACTGTGCCACGCCCAGCGACGATAGCAGCAACGATAGCAGCAACGACGACAGCAGCAACAAGAATGCAAGGAAGCGGATTCTCATGGGTGCTCCTTGCCCGAAGTGTAACCTCTGCCAGACAATCTCGGTTGTCAAAGAGTTCCGGCGCCGCTCCGGCTCATCCGCTATAGTGTTTTTCGTTGTGCCCCTTCCCGAAAAAGCGTTGATCGCCCAGATTCGCCGCATGGCGAGCGCCGCGCCGCGCACGCGCGGGCCTATCGTCACGGGAATTGGAGACGATTGCGCAGTTCTGCGGCCCGAGCCCGGACACGACATCCTCATCACCACGGACTTTTCGCTCGAGGGCGTTCACTTCCGCCGCGAATGGCATCCGCCCGAATCCGTCGGGCACCGTTGCCTGACGCGTGGGCTGAGCGACATCGCTGCCATGGGAGGCAAGCCGGTCGCGGCCTTTCTCTCCCTCGCCCTGCCGCGCGACCTACCTCAATCCTGGGTTGGTCGCTTCACCCGCGGCTTGATCAACCTCGCCGAAAGACACGGCGTCACCCTGGCGGGAGGCGACACGGCCGAATCCCCCAACGGGATCCTGGCCGACATCATCGTGGTTGGCACCGTGCCGAAGGGTAAGTCTGTGCTGCGCTCGGGCGCACGACCCGGCGACCTGATCTTCGTCAGCGGAGAACTCGGCGGATCGGCCGCTGCTGTCCTGCGCATGATGGCCAAGCCGAAGAAAGAGCTCAATCCCCGCGATTATCCGCGCCACTTCTATCCCGAGGCACGCCTTGAACTTGGGCGCATTCTCCGGGAAAAGGGACTGGCCACCGCCATGATCGACACCAGCGACGGTCTCTCCACCGACCTCGCTCATATTTGTGAAGAGAGCGGAGTTGGGGCAGAGATCGACGCCACACTCATTCCCCGCGCCCGCGTCGGCAAACCCGCTCGGGAGGTGGAGCTTGATCTGGCCCTGCATGGCGGCGAGGACTACGAACTGCTGTTCACGGCGCCTCCCGGAAGACGGCTGCCGAATCAGATCGCCGGAGTTCCAATCACGCAAATTGGCCACATCACCCGTTCGCGGAAGATCGTCCTTCGCGATGGCAACGGAATAACTAGCAAGCTCGAAGCGCACGGGTGGGAGCACTTTCGGCGTTGATCCCACTCATGTAGGGCGGACGCCCTCGGGCGAAGCTCGATGCATCCTGCGATCTAGCCGGTGCGCAGCGTCCGGGGCTCCCTTCCTTTTCAGCGCTAATACACGTCCGTTACCTCCGTCACTACTCAGTCTCTACCCGCACGCGCAAAAGCGGACTAGAGTAAACCCATGTCGTCCAGCAGATTTCTCCTTCTCCCGGTTTGTGCACTCTTGCTAGTCGTTGCCGCGTCGGCCCAAAAGAAGCTGCCGCCTCCGCCACCGGCACACGCCAAATCTCCATCGCCTGCGGTTACCGACGAACTGATCCACAAACAGTTCGGCGACAACTGCTCACTGCTCCCCGGGCCGCCGCAGTTCGTCGCCGACCTCGATGACGACGGCATCGACGATCTCATCGTGGCCGCGAAATGCAAGAATCCCATGGCCGACAAGGACGAATACAGCTTCGTCGTCGCCGACCCCTATAACAGCTTCCTCGGCTACAGCGACGTCAAAGTCACGTCGACTTTCGCCTCCGATGAACCGGAGCGCCGCGGCATCTCTTTGCTCATCATTCACGGCGCGGAAAAGGACGCGTGGCGCGCGGAGGTGCCAAAAGGCAAGTTCCTTCTGATTAACCTGCCCTTTAAGACGCTAGTGGTGAAGCGGCTGACGCTGAAGAAGAAGACCATCCTCGGCATTTACATGGAAGAAAAGGGCGAAGGCGAGAACACCTCGTCCGTGGTCTTCTGGGATGGCAAGAAATATAAGTACCAGCAACTGGGCTCTACCCTCGAGTAGAACCGATTCAGATTCAGATTCAGATTCAGTTTGAGATTGTAGATTTCAGAGTGCAGATTTCAGATTGTTCGTTGAATAGGTCGCGCGGTGTTCAATCCGCAATCATCAATCTGAAATCTGCAATGTCTTTTTGTCCCGCTTGTAAAGCGGAAACTCACCTGTACCGACATCGCTGACATTCGCCTCGCTGAACTCGCACACACGATCCAGCGTAGCCTGCAGCTCGGCGGTGTAGCGTACCAGGTCCTGGTCGCTGGCATCGGCTGGCACAGGGATTAGCTTGCCAACGCGCACCAGCACCCGCGAGAAAGGGACTGGAATCATCATGCGGTCCCAGCTGTTGAGCCCCCAGGCCTTGTCGACGGCAGCGTGAAACGTGGTCAGTGCCAGCCCTGAAGCGCGT
>Ga0265338_10006676_pt1 | contig 14586 bp, 11 predicted proteins | sample 42126metaG_FD_193579 | JGI IMG/M metagenome (GOLD analysis project Ga0265338, IMG submission 193579) | Rhizosphere microbial communities from Carex aquatilis grown in University of Washington, Seatle, WA, United States - 4-21-26 metaG | ecosystem: Host-associated > Plants > Roots > Rhizosphere... | reverse complement strand
GCACCGGAAGCCGTTCGGATTGCTCGATGTGGCGGGTTTTTACCGCAGCTTCCTCGAATTTTTTGACCACGCCACGCGCGAAGGGTTCATTCGCCCTCAACATCGCGAGTTGGTGATGGTGGAGGAGGACGCCGAAAAACTGTTGCGCCGCCTGGAAACCTTCCAGCCGCCCAAGGAAGTGAAGTGGATCAAGTAGCCCCCCGGAAATTTTAGCCACAGATGAACACAGATTCACGCAGATGAGGAAAATTATCCGTTGGTAGGGCGCGTCACTCCGTGCGCGCCGTGGCTCGCATTTGTACAGGCGACGGGCAGAGGACTGCCCACCCTATCAAAGATAGTTTTAATCCGCGGCCGAAATAAATCCTTTGCACCAACCTGCGCTTTGCGCGAGATTATCAGCCGATTTATGAGCAAGAATTCCAAGGCCACAGTTCCGGATGCCAGCGGCCATTTCGGTCCCTACGGCGGACGTTTCGTGCCCGAGACGTTGGTGCATCCGTTGCAGGCACTGGAGGACGAATACCACCGTGCACAGAAGGACCCGGTGTTCAAGCGCGAGTTCGAGTATTATCTCCGGGAATTTTGCGGCCGGCCCACACCGCTCTACTTTGCCGAACGTCTCACCAAGGAACTCGGCGGTGCAAAAATTTATCTCAAACGCGAGGACCTGAACCACACCGGCGCACACAAGATCAACAACGCCATCGGCCAGGTCCTGCTCGCCAAACGCATGGGCAAGACGCGCGTCATCGCCGAGACCGGTGCCGGCCAGCACGGCGTCGCCACCGCCACGGTCGCCGCGATGTTCGGCATGAAATGCGTCATCTACATGGGCGCGGTGGATTGCCAGCGTCAGGAGCTGAACGTGTATCGGATGAAGATGCTCGGCGCGGAGGTCGTGCCGGTCCATGCGGGACAAAAAACCCTGAAGGAAGCCGTCAACGAGGCCATGCGCGACTGGGTGACGAACCTCCGCAGCACGCATTACATCCTCGGCACGGCCTACGGCGCGCATCCGTATCCGGTCATGGTGCGGAATTTCCAGCGCATCATCGGCGACGAGGCGCGCGCGCAGATTTTGAAACAGGAAAAGCGCCTGCCCGACCTGCTCGTCGCCTGCGTCGGCGGTGGTTCCAACGCCATCGGACTTTTTTATCCGTTCCTCAACGACAAATCCGTGAAGATGGTGGGCGTGGAGGCGGGCGGACGCGGCATCAAGCCGGAGCAGCACGCGGCGCGGTTTCACGGCGGCTCGCTCGGCGTGTTGCAGGGCACGCGCAGCTACATTTTGCAGGACAAGAACGGGCAGATTCAACTGACACACAGCGTCAGCGCCGGCTTGGATTATGCCGCCGTAGGCCCGGAACATGCGTGGTTGCACGACGAGAAACGTGTGGAATACACCTACGCGACCGACGACAAAGCACTCGAGGCGTTCATGAAGCTGGCGAGGATGGAAGGCATCATTCCTGCGCTGGAAAGTGCCCATGCCGTCGCCGAAGTCATCAAACGTGCGCCGAAGATGAGCAAGCACAAGCTCATCATTGTGAACCTGAGCGGCCGCGGCGACAAGGACGTGGAGCAGGTGGCAGGCAAGGTCGGCTTGCAGATGCCGACGTGAATGCAACTGCCCAGGCGGACGGAATGAACCAACGCCGGAGCAATTATTGGAGGCTTTGGCTTTTCGATGCTGTGCTGGTGAGCGCCGGCGTACTGTTTTTCCTGGCCACCCAATACGGGACCTGCGAATTCTTCGGCAAGGCCTGCGCCATGGCCTTGCTGCCTTTCATCCCGATCATGGTGCTGGTCGGGGGAGCTGGCAGCACCCTCTTTGCCCTGACCAAGGTTCTGATCGAGAAACGGTCCCTGAATTCTCTCACCTCGCTCGTTTTGCTGGTCGGCCCGGCGCTGGTGGTGACCCTGTTGCTGGTGATGTTGGGCGCAGGCAAGTCGCCTCATCACCGGCTGGCCTACATTTGTCTGGGAAACGCGCCCGCATCAGCCCGTCAGGTCCAGGTTGCCGGCTATTCCACCTTTCTTCGCGAAGAATGGCTGGCCGTGTTCAACGTGGATCGGGATGGTTTCCAGACGATGGTCGCCCGGGCAAAGCTGGAGCCGGTTCCGGATTACGACTTCCGGGCGACGTTTGGGCATTCCGCACTCAAGGAGACCGGTGCGTCGCAAAGAATTCTGCGCTCAGATAATCTAATTTGTTTCCGGCGGGTCTTCAACGAACACGAAGAGCACGAGCGTGGGCGGGTTTATGCGGCGTTTGATCCGGCCACCACAACGGCGGTTGTGTTTCGGGAATACCAGGATTGAGCTGCTGGCCGTCAATCTTCCTCCACCGCTTGCGGCTGATGGGTGATGATGCGGGCGCTGCGACGGTTGGAAAAATAAGAGTAGGCCCATTGGAACAGCACGGCGGTGCGGTTCCGGAAGCCGACCAGAAAGATCAGATGAACGAACAGCCACGCCAGCCACGCCGGATAGCCAGCCAGTTTAATTTTGCCCATTTGCGCGACGGCGGCGGAACGGCCCACGGTCGCCATCGTGCCCTTGTCCCAATACTTGAACGGCGGTCGCGGTGGGGAATTCGCGCCGGCGTTGATCCCGGCTTTGATGATTTTGGCGGCATGTCTTCCCATCTGCATCGCGGCGGGCGAAACGCCGGGAACGGGTTTGCCGTCGGTCTTCAGCGCCAGCGCCATGTCGCCAATGACAAAAATTTCGGGATGGCCGGGCAGGCTTAAATCTGGGTTCACCTTCACGCGTCCACCGCGATCCAGCTCGCAGCCGAGTTTTTTGGCGAGCGGCGTGGTGGCGACACCGGCGGCCCAGACGATGTTGCCGGCCTTGATGATTTTGCCGCTGGCCAGTTCGACGACACCCTCGCGGATGCTTTTCACCTGGGTGTCGGTTTTGACGTTGACCCCGAGATGAATGAGCTGCCATCTGGCTTTTTCGGAAAGATCGGGAGGCAGATGCGACAGGATGCGGGGCCCGCCTTCGAGCAAAATGACGTGGGCCTGCGCGGGGTCAATGCGGCGGAAGTCCAGGTTCATGACTGTTCGGGTCAGTTCGGCGAAGGAGCCGGCGAGTTCCACGCCGGTCGGCCCACCGCCCACCACGACGATGGTCATAAGCCGGTCGCGTTCGAGGGCATCGGTTTCGTTTTCGGCTTTTTCAAACGCGAATAAAATGCGGCTGCGGAGGCGGAGCGCGTCGTCGAGCGTTTTGAGGCCGGGCGCGAATTGTTCCCATTCGTGATGGCCGAAGTAACCGGTGTGGCCGCCGAGGGCGAGCACGAGATAATCATAGTCCAGCGCGTTCTTTTCGAGGAACACCTTTTTTTGTGCGAGGCCGAAACCGGTTGCCTTGTCGAGCAGCACCGTGATGTCCGGCCGGTTGGACAGGATGCCGCGGATAGGTTGCGCGACGTCCGTGGCGGACAACGCACACGTGGCCACCTGGTAAAGCAGCGGCTGGAACAGGTGATGATTGGTGCGATCCACCAGGGTCACGTACGCGTCGGGGTGATGAAAATGTTTGCAGAACGTCAGGCCGCCAAAGCCCGCGCCGAGCACCACCACGTGAACCTTTTTACCTCCTGCCACGCACCCATTCTAAACCAGCCGGCGGCAAAACAAAATGACATTTATTTCAGCAAGTGTTCTAATGACGCGACACCAATATGAACCGCGTTCTTGTTCTGGCCACCAATTTGTTTCCGGTCTGGGTGCTGCTCGGCGGTGCATTGGCGCTGGCGCAGCCAGCCTGGTTCACGTGGTTCGGCGGCGGTCTCATCACCTGGGGTCTCGCGGTCATCATGCTTGGCATGGGCATTACATTGAGCGTGGACGATTTTCGGGCGGTGCTGAAAATGCCCCGCGCGGTCGGCATCGGATTCGTCGCGCACTACGCCATCATGCCGTTCCTCGGCTGGAGCATCGCGCATCTGCTCCGGCTCGAAACGCCGTTTGCCGTGGGGCTGATCCTGGTGGCATGCTGCCCGTGCGGCACGGCGTCGAACGTGGTCAATTATCTCGCCCGGTCGAACGTGGCGCTGTCGGTGCTGATGACCATGTGCTCGACGCTCGGTGCGATTGTCATGACGCCGCTGCTGACCAAATGGCTGGCTGGCAAGTACGTGCCGGTGGACGCGACGGGCCTGTTCCTCAGCACGGTAAAAATTGTGCTGGCGCCGGTGGTCATCGGTGTGGGGCTGAACCGTTTCACCCCGCGCCTGGTGAAATTCGTCCTCCCGGTGTCGCCGCTGGTATCGGTGCTGACCATCACGCTGATCTGCGCGAGCATCATTGGCGGCAGTGCGAAGGATTTTGAGCGGTCGGGCGGCGAGTTGATTCTGGCGGTGTTTTTGTTGCACACCTGCGGGTTTTTCCTGGGCTACTTTTTCAGCCGGCTGTTGCGGTGCGATGAGCTGACGAGCCGCACCATTTCAGTTGAAGTGGGCATGCAAAATTCCGGTCTGGGTGCGGCGCTGGCGAAGGCGCACTTCGCCCAGATGCCATTGGCCGCCCTGCCCTGCGCCATTTCGGCAACCTTTCATTCGGTCATCGGCAGCATCCTGGCGGGCATCTGGCGGCTGCGGCCGGCCCGGCCGGCGCAAAACACTCCGGCTTGTGAGCCGGACGCCAATTTAATAACCTGAGTGTGTGATTTACGACGCGTCATTGGACGAGTTGCTGATAAAGGTCTGGGATGGCAAGCGCATCAACCAGGCCGAGGCGCTGCGGCTTTATGCCTTGCCGCTGGAGGAGCTGGGCGCGCTCGCCGACCGCCGGCGGCAACTGGCCAAAGCGAAGGATTTCAGCGGCCGGGGCAACGACATCGTCACCTACATCGTTGACCGCAACGTCAATTACACCAACGTCTGCAACGTCTATTGCAAATTCTGCGCGTTTTACCGTGTGGAAAAGGACGACGATGCCTACGTGATCACGCTTGACGAGATGGACAAAAAAATCGAGGAGACCGTCGCGTTGGGTGGCACGCAGATTTTGATGCAGGGCGGGCATCATCCGAAGCTGACGAAGCAGTGGTATCTTGATTTGCTCTCGCACATCAAAACGAAATGGCCGCAGGTGAACATCCACGGCTTCAGTCCCAGCGAGTTCATCCATTTCCGCGAGGTGTTCAACGAGCCGCTGGACAAAATCATCGGCGATTTTGTGAAGGCCGGCCTGGGCTCGATTCCCGGTGGTGGCGGGGAAATTCTCGTGGACCGGGTGCGCCAGCGGATCTCGCCGCTCAAGGCGATGAGCAGCGATTGGCTGGAGGTGATGGACGTGGCGCACCGGCTCGGGTTGAATTCGAGCGCGACAATGATGTTTGGCCACGTCGAGACCGTCGAGGATCGCATCGAGCACCTGGAGCGGTTGCGCGTGCAGCAGGACCGGTCGAAAGGCTTCACCGCGTTCATCTGCTGGACGTTCCAGGCCGAGCACACGAACCTGAAAGCGCCGACGGTCGGCGCGCACGAGTATTTGCGGACCCAGGCGTTGGGCCGGATCTACCTCGATAATTTCACCAACATTCAAAGCTCGTGGGTGACGCAAGGTTTGGAAATCGGCCAGGTGGCCTTGAAATACGGTGCGAACGACCTTGGCAGCATCATGATCGAGGAGAATGTCGTCAGCCAGGCCGGCACCACCTTCCGCATGACCGTCGCCGACATGCACCGGCTCATCAAGGACCTCGGCTACGAACCGCACCAACGCGACAACTGGTACCGGCTGGTGAATTGATTCCGCGTTCGGCTCGCGAGGACACTCGCCCCACCAAAACGCTGGAATAAATTTTCGGGAGTATTTTTTGCGGGACGCCGTCTGATGAATGAGTTATGCCATGTCATCAACCAGACCAACTATGAAAACATTTGCCGCCATTCTTTCCGTTTGCGCTGCCGGGTCGTTTACCGCCATTGCCCAGCCGGCGCTGACCATCTACAACCAGGACTTCGCCGTCGTGCGCGATTCCGTCCCGCTCGACCTCAAGTCCGGCGTCAACAATGTGCGTTACGCCGATGCCACGGCGCGGGTCGAGCCGGATTCGGTGATTTTGCGCGACCCGGCCGGCAAACATTCGCTCCAGATCTGGGAGCAAAATTACCGCAACGACCCTGTCACCCAGGAATTGCTGCTGTCGCTGTTCGAAGGCAAGACGATTGATTTTCAAAACATCCGCCTGAAGGACAACACGCAGGCACGCGAGCTGATTTCCGGCAAAGTCATCCGTAGCGGCTACGTGCCGGGCGGCGGCTCGGAACAGCCGATCATCGAGGTGAACGGCAAATTACAGTTCACTTTACCCGGCACCCCGCTGTTTCCCGATCTGGGCGACGACACGGTGCTCAAGCCGACGCTGAACTGGCTGTTGCAATCCGACCAGCCGGGCCAGTTCGACGCCGAGGTCAGCTACATCACCGGCGGATTCACCTGGGAGGCGGATTACAACCTGGTTTCGCCGGAAAAAGGCGACACGGTGGATTTGATCGGCTGGGTGACCATGAACAATCAGAGCGGCAAGACGTTCAAGGATGCCAAAATCAAACTGATGGCCGGCGATGTTAATAAAATCCAGCGCCCACAACTGGAAGAGTTTGAGGGAATGACTAGAAATTCAATGACAATGCCGGCTACCGCCCCACCAGTGACCGAGAAAGCCTTCGACGAGTTTCACCTCTACTCGCTGGCTCGGGCCACAACATTGCTCGACCGCGAGACCAAGCAGGTTGAATTCGTTCGAGCCACGGACGTGAAAGCGCCGGTCATTTACGTTTACGATGGCTCGTCCGACTACCGGTTTTACGGCGGGTTGAATTACAACCAGGATTACGGCCAGGGGGGCAATAAAAAGGTCCGGGTGATGCGCGAGTTCGTGAACGCGGAGACCAACCATCTTGGCATCGCGCTGCCCAAGGGCAAGCTGCGGTTTTACCGCCGGGATGCCGACGGCCAGATGGAGTTCGTGGGCGAGGATATGATTGACCACACACCGCGCAACGAAACCATCCGCGTGACCACCGGTAATTCCTTTGACCTGGTTGGCGAACGCAAGCAGGTGCAGTTCCATGTGGACACGGCCGACAAATGGCTGGACGAATCGTTCGAAATTAAGCTGCGCAACCGCAAAAAAGAGCCGGTGGAAATCCGCGTGGTCGAACATCTCTATCGCTGGAACAACTGGGACATCACCGCGAAATCCGACGATTTCAAGAAGATCGATTCCCAGACCATCGAATTCCGTGTGCCGGTCAAACCGGACGAGGAACGCACAGTGACGTACACGGTGCATTATTCGTGGTAAGCCGCCGATGCCGGCAGATTTAATCCGGGGTCTGTTGAAAAATGGCCGCCGGCGGCGGATTGACTAAAAACAAGCTTGCCCGATGCTTTTGATAACAAGCAATCTGGCTTATGGCCAATCTGCCAACATCGAGGAGGATCACGAATCCCAAGACGCGCTTCAACTGGCGCGTCAGCGATTTCATCCGGCGGACGCTGGTCCGGTGGTTTGAACTGCGGGCGCGGGTCACCGGGCGGAATTACTATTGTTCCACGCTGGCGGGTGAGGATGACTACAACATCACGGTCAATTCCGACCTGACGGTTTCCTGCAGCTGCCAGGATTACGACGGCAGCGGGCACATCGGCGACCTGCGCAAGAATTCGTTCGAGGAAATTTTTTTCGGTCCGGCGGCGCAGCGATTTCGTGACGAGCTGGCCAGGGGGAAGGTTCCGATTCCCACCTGTGTGCGTTGCACCATCCGCCGCCTGCCTAAAAACACCGCGCAGCCCAAGCCCCGGCTGCCAGATCGCGGGATGCTGCTGGAAAATACTGTCCGCTGCAACGTGGACTGCATCGGCTGCGCGCGCGAAGGCGCCGCGGCCATCCGCACGAGCAAGCAGATGACATTGGAGGAACTCAGCCAGATGGGCGACCTCGTGGCCCGGCTCGGGATGAAGCAGCTTTTTTATCTGAACCTTGGCGAGCCGTTTTTGTCGCCGACCATCTGCCAGGAGCTGCCGATTCTGCGCGCCAAGAATCCGGATTGCCGCATTGTGGTCTCCACAAACGGCGTATTGCTCAACACGGATGACAAGCGCGAGGCGGCGCTGTCCTTGAGCCACATCCTGTTTTCCGTGCATGGCATCAGCGACGATATGAGCGGAAAATACATGCTGCGCGGCAGTTTTGAAAAGGCCTATGCGGCGATGAAGGCCATGGCGGCGTATCGCGACGCCCAGAATCGGCGCCAGCCGCTGCTGGAGTGGAAATATCTTTTGTTCAACTGGAACGACCACCCCAAACACATCGCGCGGGCCATTGCAATGGCGAAGGAAATCGGCGTGGACATCATTTCCTTCTGGCCGACCCGCAATCCGTTTTACGGAATGTCGTGGCGATATCATCTCGGCATGATGAACCACATCGGCGTCAAATGCTGGAAGGGGCGCGAAGTGATTTTCCGGCCGGAAAACATCCCGGCCAACCAGATTCATTGACGCCGGCCGGATTTTCACTCGCCGCAGTCCGGTTTCGCGATATAATCGCAGAGCTTTACGGAAACCAAAATGTCCGACACACCCGAGTTCAGCCTCGTCATTCCCTGCCACAACGAAGAAGGGAATCTGGCCGCGCTTATTGCGGGGATCCGCCGGGCGGCGGACCCGCTCCAGCGGCCTTACGAGATTGTCCTGACCGACGATTACAGCCAGGACCGCACGTGGGGCATCATCAAGGAATTCGCGGCGGCGGACCCGCGCATCCGGGCGCAACGGTTTGCGTTCAACTGCGGCCAGTCCGCGGCGCTGTGGGCCGGGATGAAGGCGTCGCGGGGACGGTTCATTGTCACACTCGATGCCGACATGCAGAATGATCCGTGCGACATTCCAAAATTGCTGGAGGGGCTCAAACAATTCGACTGCGTCTGCGGCACGCGCGTGGAAGCCCGGCGCCGGGGCGACAATTTCATCCGGGTGATTTCGTCGCGGATCGCCAACTGGGTCCGCAATAGGCTGTCCGACGAGAACATCAGCGATGCGGGCTGCTGTTACCGGGCCTTCAAGCGCGAATGCATCGAGAACCTGAAATTTTTCAAGGGCATGCACCGCTTCATGCCGACACTGTTTAAGATCGAGGGCTTCACCGTCACCGAGATTCCGGTGACCACCAATCCCCGGTTTGCCGGCCAGAGCCACTATGGCGTATGGAACCGGCTGTTTGCGTCCTTTTACGACCTGCTCGCCGTGCGCTGGATGAAGAAGCGGATGTTCCGTTATCGGATTGCCGAAACGATCAATTGATGGCCGGTGGCCGGATTGATTTCATGCAACGGTTTTTGATCAAGTGCGCCAATGGAATCCTGCTGGTGATAATTTTCATCGGTGTTCCGGCGATCACAGGCGCGCAACTGGGCCGCTGGCAGATCTCCTCCGCGTCCCAGGCCCAATTGTTGATGTCGTGGGGACTGGGGATCGCGGCCGCGGGAAATGCGCTGATCGCGATGTTTTTACTCAAGGGCAAACCGCGGAAATTATGCTGGGAATGGGCGGCAGCCTTTGGCGGCTTGTTTGGCATTCAATACGCCTATCTTCACGGGCACATTCATTTCGATTGGTTGAAACGGTCGCTCCTGTGGCTGCAAAAACATGTCTGACCCGCCGGCCGCGGCTCAACCCAGGTAGGCATCAATCGGCTCCGCGCCAAGCGTGCCGTTCAAGGTTTCCAGATAGACCGGGGAATTGACTTCCTCGAGCGTCTTCTTGGCGCGTTCCAGCCGGCCGGGAATGCCCAACCGCGCGGCTTCGTCGGAGTGGCTGAGGCGCTTGGAAAAACGCTCAAGATACTCCACGTGCCGCCGCCAGAGCTGCCGGTCAATTTTCTGCTTGGCCACCAGCCGCGCCGCGTACCAGTCGCTGGCCAGCAACGATTCCAAGGTGAAGAGTTTGCGAAAGTCGGGATGATCCAGGCCTTTGCCTTCCCATTGGTCATCCAGCATGATGTGCAGCAGTGCTTGCAGCGGCGGACACGCCTGCCGGATGCTGCCATCGTCAAAATACATTTGCGCAACGCGTTTTTGCGTGGTCACAATATTGTCCATGCCGTCCGCAAAAACTTCCCGGTCCTGCAATTCCGGCCGCAGCATATCCTCGGTGAACACCGCGTGCGGATGGTTGAACACACGGCCGAAAAACGCATGAACGAACCGAGCGTTGATGCGATAGCCCAACCGGCTGGCCAGGACGGTTTTCCCGCCGTGTTCAAAGTCGTCGAGTTTTTCCAGAAAGCCGCCGGCGATCAAATATTTCGGCTCGCGTTCCTCGGGCGACATCCGGCAGAACACTTCCGGCACAATCAGGCTGACGTCGTGGTCCACCCGGACCTTGGGACCGACGTATCCGGCGGCGGTGACAAAGCCGTTGTGGCCGGTTAAAATCCATGACACGAGCGAATTGTTCAGATCAATGATCGGCGGCAGGGCGTTGAACGGTCCCTTGGTCAGCGCGCCTTCCGAGCCGGCCCCGGTGGTGGAGGGTGATTTGCCGGTCATGCTGCAGATGAACTCCATGAACAACTCCGGCAGCTCGAAATAATGGATCGGGTTGTAACACGCGAGCGCGCGGATGCCGCTTTCCGGGGGATTGTTGCGGCGGCCCGGCAACACGACCGTCACCGGATTGAGCACGGGCTGGCCCGGCGGCAGGCGGCGATGCAGCCGCGTGGCGATCTCGGCCAGATAGGTTTCGCGGGGGTGAACCAGGTCGGGGCGCTTCTGAAGATAACGCGGATTTTTGCTGGGCTTGCCGTCCACGAGCCGCGGGTGGGCCGACGACACGAAAAAGCCGGTCTTCCCGCCCGCTGCCACTTCGCGGATCAACGTCTGCATTGGTTCGGTGAACTGGTAAAAGCCGATGGAATCCTCGATGAGCTCCCGCGCGACCGCCGGCGTGAGCGGCTCGTAATTTGAGAAAAAATTGTCGCGCTGCGCAAAATCGGATTCAGCCTGTTTGTCGTAGCCGCGATGGATCGCGTCGTCGGGCCGCTGAAACAGCCGGAGTTCGCAGTTTTTGACGAATTTCACCACCCCGGTTTTGGCCGGCGCAGGAAGATCCTTGAGCACCTTCGCCGGTACGAGCACGGACGCGGTGATGTCATCCTCGAGCTGCACCTTCATCGCCGGGTTGAAATCCTTTCGCAGGCCGAACGTGCGCCACAAGCCGTCGCTGTCAAAACCGACCCGCAGGTGCGTGGTAACGAGCTTGCGGTTTTCGCACTTCAGCTCATTGCCCGCCGTGCCGTTGATGATGTCCACGCTGAAATGGTCGCGCCATTGGCCGCCCCACTCCGCCTTGAAATAGCGCTTTACGACGAAGACGAGTTCCTTGACGTATTGCGGGACGCTGGCCAGCCAGGCGTTGTATTCGGGTTGAAAGTCGCGTTCATCGGGCGTCAGCAGCTTGATGACCGAACCGAGCGAGCGGTCCGTGCTGAGAATCGGCCGTTGGTCCACCTTCTCGAGATTCTTGAAACGTCCGCTATAATCGCGCTCGATCAATTCCGCGACCCGGTCAAAATCTTTTTTGAAATCCGCGACGAACACCGGCCCGGTCAGGACCGCGTCGGTGATGGGCTTGGAGATTTCCGATTTGCCGCCGCCGGAAACCGTGCTGGGCTTGTGGCACAGGACGCCCTCGGCCACGGTGCCCACGAGCCGCCAGGAGCGGTGCTCCGCCGGTTTCTCCATTCGGATCTTGTAACCCGAGGGACGCACGTAGGTTTTGCCGGGCAACAGCTTGATGGCGCGCTCGGTCCGGCCGCCCGGCCAGGAAATGGTCTGCTTGTTCAGATCGAAGTGCGCGTCCTCCGGCACGTAAACGATGTCGGGATATTGGAGGTCCACCGCGCAGCCCTCGGGTTTCAGATTCATCACCGCGCGGTACAGCGTGGTTACTTCATCAAAATAATGCCCGGCTTGGCGGACGTGTTTGTCGCCGATGAATTCCTCGCCCAGGTCATAGCTGGGAAACACCAGCGCGCCGCCGGCGTGCTCCTCCTCGCAAAGACCAAAAAGGTTCGCGGCAAAACTGATCTGCGTCTTCACCTCTTTTTTGCAATAGCCGTAGTAATTGTCGGCGATGATGGTGACGATGACCCCGGTCTCGTCGCGGCAGGTGAGTTTGAAGGCCTGGCCGTTGTTGTAAAATTCCCAGTCGTCCTTCCAGCACATGCCGTCGCGGCGCTGGCGTTCGGTGGCCTGGTCCCAGTGCGGCAGGCCAACGTCCTTTTTGGTGACCTTCGTCAGGTGCGGTGCGAGCACGACACAGCCGGTGTGGCCGGTCCAGTGCTCGGCATCCAGCCCGGCATCATTCTCGGGCAGGTCCGGGTCCCCGGCATTGCCGAAGATGCTTTCGACGAAATCCAGGTTGCTGACCAGGTTGCCCGGCGCGAAGAAGCGGACCTCCATCGTTTTCTCCGGGGAAAACCCCGGCACACCGGGACAGACGATGGGGCGGAGGAGCAGCGAGACCAGGCACTCCGCCGGCTGGGGCTGCGTGGCGGTGAACGGCAGGCGCATGATTTCACGCGGGGGATTGAAGGCCAGTCCCAGCATTTTCCCAAAAACGGCCTTGGGCACGGCCAGTTTGTCCTCGGGAATCGGCAGACCGCCCTCGGTGATGTGAAAAATGCCCTGGGTGGTGCGCCGGTCGCTGCGCGGGTTGTGCAGCACGCCCTGTTTGACCCGGTACGAACTGAGAATGCTGGACGTAAATTCGTCGCGGTCCACCGGCAGTGACAATGTGCGGGCCATGCCGGGCCGGTCCAGGGACAGCGTCCGTAGCGGCAGCCGGGCCACCGGCACATCCTGCAAATAGTCGTAAAGGAAGGCTTGGATCCGGTGATCGACCGGACAAAGATGATTGGCCAGCAGCCGCTCCTTTTCCCGGTATTGGGCGACGAGCGAGGCGACGATGTCATTCAGCTCCGCGCCGGCACCGGTGGCCAGCGGCGGAAATCCCAACAATGACAGCTTGACGTTGATGTAATCTGTCAAATGACCTGGACGATCGAGATCGGCGGAACTCATGCGGCCTCCGTTTCGAGATAGCGGATGCGTTTGTGCACATCCGTGTTGATGGAATGATAGGGTTGGACGAGGTTGCCGGCCGCAAACAGGGTCCGGCGCATGTGCTCGACGTCGTCCCCGCCGATGGCGTCGGTGAAAATCGGCAGGAGATAATCAATGCCCATCTTGGACGGCTTCATCAATTTCGGATCGTACAGCGCCGGGTGCAACTGGCGGGCATGAATCAGTCCCCAGCGGTCGCGAAACCGGTTCGCGTCGAAACCTTCGACATGAAAGCCATTGGTGGAGTCGTATTGCAGAATCGAAACCGCGTTGTTCCGCCCCTCCATCAATAGGTCCACGGTCTTGGCGCCCAACTGCGCGGCGTAAAAACGGTCGAATAAGACCGGACGGCCGCCGCGCTGCGTGTGGCCGACTTTACGGGTGAAGATGGCTTCCTTGGCGGAATCGCCGCGCCGGTACAGTTGAAAATACCGGTCGCCAATCATCTGGATGAGCTTGGAACGCAAGGCCTCGGCCGCGCCGCTCAGGACGATGTTGCCCGCCGGATCGGTGGATTTGGTTTCGGCCCCAAGTTCGCGGCCCTGGTTGTCCACAATGCCCTCGCCACAGACGATGACGACATTTTTTTGAAGGTCGTAAATATGTTTGACCCGTTCCACCAGATGCTCCAGGTCCACGGGGTATTCGGGAATCAGAATGATGTCCGGCCGGCCGTATGCCGTTCCCAGCGTGATGTAGCCGGAGTGCCGGCCCATCACCTCGATGATGGCGATGCGCCGGTGGCTTTCCGCCGTGGTGCGGACGCGTTCCACGCCGGTGGCCGACACAAAAACCGCCGTGGCATAGCCGGGCGTGGCGTAGTTGACAATCTGGTCAAGGTCAAAGACCACCCGGGATTCCGCCCGCTTGTAACGATAGCCGTGCTTGACCCCGGAGTCGTTCAGGCGAACCCATTCATCCGGCTCGCTGGGATAGTTCAGTCCGAGGTCGTTATCAATCGTCTTGGGCGCGAGCACGGTGGGCATGCGCTCGGTGAGCGGTTGCAGGCCATTGAGCGTGCCGTCGCCGCCGATGCAGATCAATCCTTCGATGCCCAGTTTTCTCAGGCGTGATTCGATGAGGTCGAGCTCGGCCTTTTTGTTCGGGTCCACGTAATCGCGCGACGAGCCGATGAGGGTGCCGCCCCGGGTGGGGTCGAGCTCGGGGATTTCCTGGAAGAGCGGATTCAGGAAAACGTGGGGCACGCGCGGGTTGAAGAGACAGTTGAACCCCTTGATGAGGCCGATGATTTCCACCTTCAACTGGTTGGCGCGCATGACGGCGCCATGGATGGTTGCGTTCAAGGCCGGGGTGTCGCCGCCCGCGGTCAGTATGCCGATGCGTTTCATGGTTCAGTTCTGCATTTTGGCGGGCTGGCGGTTTCTCCGGCCGTTTGACAAAAAAACTCCTTTGACGACGGACGCGTCGTC
>Ga0265338_10006674_pt1 | contig 14589 bp, 9 predicted proteins | sample 42126metaG_FD_193579 | JGI IMG/M metagenome (GOLD analysis project Ga0265338, IMG submission 193579) | Rhizosphere microbial communities from Carex aquatilis grown in University of Washington, Seatle, WA, United States - 4-21-26 metaG | ecosystem: Host-associated > Plants > Roots > Rhizosphere >... | reverse complement strand
GCGGCCCCGCGGGCGCACATGACCGTTACGGCGACTCCCGCGACCGACCTCGGCGACCAGGTGATCAAGGTCAGCTGGCAGGGCTTCGCGCCGACGCGCCCCGACGGCAGCGACGGTGTCGTGATCATGCAGTGCCGCGCGCACCCGAAGTCGGTGCAGAACGACTGCAACGACGCGGAGACCTTCCCGTACGACCTCACCGGCAACCAGCAGGCCGGCACCACGAGCCAGAACGGCACCGGCAGCGTGTTCATCGACATCATGACCACTGCGCGCCTCCCGGCGCTGGCCTGCAGCGAGACCACGCCGTGCTCACTGCTCGTGTACGAGACGACCGACGACGGCTTCGACGTCAACGGGTTGCCCCCCGCCAAGACCCGGGTGATCGTTCCGCTCAGCTTCGCCCGGAACTCCGGCGACTGCCCGCCGGTGCAGCACTACGACTTCAGCATCGAGTCGGAGGCGTCGGCCGCGCCGGCGCTCTACCAATGGGCCGCCGAGTTGTGCACCGGGCCCCACAAGTTCACGATGAGCATCACGAACACGGCGTCGAACCAGGCGCGAGACGACTTCCTGTCCGGCCTGGTCGACATCGGCGTCACCTCACTGCCGCCGGAGCCGGGTGAGATCACCCCGACCTCTCCGCAGTTCTCGGTGACGCCCATTGACCTGACTGGCCTCGCGATCGCCTACAACATCACCGACTCGGCCACCGACAAACAGATCACCGATCTCACGCTCACGCCGCGCCTGGTCGCCCGCTTGCTCAGCGATTCCGACCTCGCGTCGTTCTTCCAGGATCCCGAGTTCCTGAAGCTGAATCCGCACCATCACTGGCCGATCGCGGCCGCTGACCCCGGACTGCGAGGCGAGAAGAACGCCGACACGTGGATCGTGACGCACTGGGTCAGCGGGAATCCCGGCGCTCGCGCGTTCCTCGACGGCAAGGACGCGTACCACGTGCCCGTGAACGCTTCCTGGCTCGGCGTCCACTACCCCACCGACGTGTTCGCGGCGCGGAACTCGAACGGCGTGTACTTCCCGCGCATCGGCCAGGAAGGGATCGCGCAACGCCTCTTCGCGCACACGCTTCCCGCCGACAGCGTTCCCACCGACACGCTCGACGCGGGCGAGATCGGCATTCTCGATCTCCCGACCGCCGAGCGTTTCAAGCTCCCCGTCGCGAACCTCACGAACGGCGTCGGCCAGCCCGTGGTGTCACCCAACGCGTGGAGCCTCGCGGCCGCGTACAACGACATGAAGACCACACCGGCGGGCTTCCACTACGAGCCCGCGGTCCCGACCGACGCGAACGCGTACCCGCTCACGAAGGTCGACCAGGCGATGGTCCCCAAGAAGCTCACCCACTCCGACACGGACCTTCGCATTCGCGCCCTGCTCGATTACGCCGTCGGTCCGGGGCAGGCGGTGCTTCCGCCCGGCTACGCGCCGCTTCCGACCCCGCTCGAGATGCAAACGCTCCACTACACGGGCGACCCGCCACCGACCACGACGACAACGACCACCACGACGACCCCGCCGGCGCCGTTCGACGACAACATCACACCGCCGGTCGGAGGCCCGGGCGGCAGCGATCCCGGGTCGTCCGGCCCGATCATCTCGCCGACGTCGACTTCCACACCGACGCCGACGACGACCGGCCGCCCGACAACCACCCGCGCGAAGCCCGAACCCAGGAAGGCGCAGTTCGTCGCGCTCCGGCTCCCCGACTCGGGAGACCACCTCGTGCTCCCCATCGTGTTCGGGCTCGGGCTGCTCGCGTTGCTCGCGAGCAGCGCCAACAGCGTGCGCCGGCGCGGATGGATGGTCCGCCGAGAGGCACGCGCGGCCTTGCCCCGGGCCGAGACCGACCGACCGCCCGCCCCATGAACGACACGACCACGCTCGCGAAACTGTCGCCTCCCGCGGCCGACGCTCCCAGCACTGACGCGCTCGCACCCGCGCCGGCCGGCGATTCGCGCCCCGCGACCGCGCGCCGCCCGAACGCGATCGGCACCGTCGCGATGCGCGGCACCCAACTGTTCGCGGGGGCCGTGCTCGCGTTCGTGGTGTTCGCGTTCGCACTCTCCTGTCTCGCGCACGCGCGATCCCAAGTCGGCCTGGAGCGGCAATTCCGATCCGAGTTGGCGTCGAGCTCGGCGCCGGTGGGAGGCAACATCCCCACCGGTGCCCCGATCGCGATGTTGCAGATCCCGACGATCGGGGTCACCGAAACGGTCGTCGAAGGCTCGCGCAGCGGGCAACTGCGCAGCGGTCCCGGCCACGTGCTCGGGACGCCGTTGCCCGGACAACCGGGCAATGCCGTCGTCGCCGGGCGCCGCACGCTCTACGGCGGGCCGTTCCGCCGTATCGGCTCCCTCCGGACGGGTGATCTCATCCACGTGACGACGGGTGAAGGCCGTGCGACGTATCGGGTAACCGTCGTTGCGAAGCTCGCAGCCGACGACGGTTCGTTCGTGCAGAACCGCGGCGACAATCGCCTCACCCTCTTCACCACAGATTCGGCGTTGGCTGCCAGTGGCCGTCTGGTCGCGACGGCGATGCTGCGCGGGAGTCCGTATCCGCCGACAACAATCGCGGGCACGCTCGACGCCGACGGTCTCGGCCTCACCGGCCAGCGCGACGCAGTGCCCAACATGCTCGTGTGGCTCGAGCTCCTGGCCGGCTCGGGTCTCTTGGCCGCGTACGTCGCGTCTCGCTGGACCGCGCCGCGCGTGTGGCTCTTGTTCGCACCCGTGGTCGCGTTGACGATGTGGCTCTTCTTCGAGAGCTTCGTCCGCGTGCTGCCGGCAACGCTGTAACGAAACTTTCAATCACCCGCGCTACCAACCTCGCGGGAGAACGCACTAGTGCACGAGCTCTCGTTCGGTTGCGGCGTTGCCCGCGTAGCCGGTGTTCCTCTGCAGGGCGAGCCGGAACGGATGAACCGTCTGTTGGAACCACAACCCGGCGAGCGCGCCGGGACCGAACCGTCCGTCGGGGCGGCGGACCAACTCGGGCAGCTCCATGTCGTCGATCCCGGTCGCCGGGTAGATGTCGTGCTCGGGATGAACGGTCCGGAACATCATGTCCCAGCAGGCGAGGAACGTCCCGTAGTTCGTGTTGAAGTGCTCGGGGGTGATCGAGTGGTGCACGCGGTGCGCCTGTGGGGAGATGATCAGGTAGCGCAGCAGCCCGAGGTTGGTGCGAAGGTTCGTGTGGATCAGCGCCGACCAGTAGATCGTGAGCGACGCCAGCTTCAGCGCGTCCGGCGAGTTGAGACCCAAGGCGCGCGCCGGGAGATACGCGATCGCGGCGTTGATCACCGTCTCTACGAAGTGCTCGCGGTTGTCGGACAGAACGTTCAAGTTGGCCTGGGAATGGTGGATGGCGTGGAAGTACCACAGGGTCGCCACGTGATGATGCAACCAATGCGCGTACCAGCCGAGGAAGTCGGCGATCACGAAGGCGACTACCGCGACGCCCCAGACCCCGAGCCACGGGGTCAGGTCGAAGGTGCGGCCGCCGGCGAGGTGTTGGTACGCGAGGTTCAGCGGTGCGATGCACGCGCCGAGCAACGTGACGGCGAGCGCGGTCGAGAAGACGAACCAGGCCGCGTCCTCGGCAAGTGAGTGCGAGGGACCACGCTTGTCCCGCTGCGCGGGCCACAGCAACTGCGCCACCGACAACGCACCGATGCCGACCCAATAGAAGGGGTCGAACACCGTCGCGCGGAAGCCGGACCACGCGCTACGAACGTACGACGTGACCGCATGACTGTGCCAAGGATGCAGCTGCGCGACGAAGATCCACGCCAGGCGCAGCAGAAGGACCGAGACAACGAGCGCGAGCCCTGTCCAACACCAACGTTCGAGCCTCTTCAACACGTACGAGTTCCCACGTATCTGTTGTCGAACACGCCACTCCGGACATGCAACGATCACGGACGGTTCGCGAACGGGAGGTATCGCCGGGACACGAGCGCGCAGCGCGCCGTACGACACTCCGTCTGCACTCGCGCCGTCGTTTTTACCATGATGCTTCGCCTCACATCGCGTTCCTGTGCGTTGCAGCATTTGCAGACGCACAACCTGCGCGGCGCAACGAACGCGCGGCTTGCGCGCATCTGACCTGATTGCGACGCGAGAACTCGCAGGTCGGACGACATCCTCGCGGCAACGCCTCACGACCCGACGCCGCGTGCACTGATCACGAACTGAGCTTCGTGAGATCGAAGCGCACTCACGAGGTCAGCGTTACCAAAGCAACAACACGTCAAGCACTGTGACCTGTGACGCACAGATATGACGCGGCGGCAGGGCGGTGAAGGGTTCTCCCGCGTCCTTCGCGTTGCCCGAGATCAATCGCCGCGGTGATCGAGCCGTGCGGGAGTGCGAGCGTCAGCCCACCAAACGGCGCCTGCGAATCTTTCACCGCGATGTCGCCGTTCGCCCGTACCGGGGCCACCGCCTGGACGTCAACGAGAAGCCGCGCGAGCGCCTCCGCGGCTTCAGGTCTGTGAGTTCCCGACCCGCCGGCCAGACGAGAGGATTCCCCCGATGTCGCAGCGCGTCGCGAGGCTCGTGTCGATCAACGTCGGGCTGCCGCGGGAGATCACGTGGCAGGGTCGGGCCATTTTCACGGGCATCTGGAAGGAGTCCGTTGCCGGGCCGCGGACCGTCCGGCGCCTGAACGTCGACGGAGACGGCCAGGGCGATCTGAGCGGTCACGGCGGAGAACACCGAGCCGTGTTCGTGTACCAACTCGAGTCGTACCGGTACTGGCAGGAGCAGATGCGGCGCGACGACTTCACGTACGGCCAGTTCGGCGAGAACTTCACGGTCGAGGGACTGGCCGACGACGAGGTCTACATCGGCGACCGGTACCGCATCGGCTCGGCGCTGTTCGAGGTCAGTCAGCCGCGCGTTACCTGCTACCGCGTCGGCGTCCGGATGGACGAGCCCCGTATGGCTGCGCTCCTCGTGGCGCACGGTCGCCCCGGCTTCTATTTCCGCGTGCTCGAAGAGGGTGAAGTACGCGCCGGCGACGACGTCGCGAGGATCGCACGGGGACCGGAAGCGATGACCGTCGCCGACATGAACGGTCTCCTGTACCTCGCGGGCCATCACGACATCGGGCAAGGCTGAACGTGCGCTGGGGTGAGAGCTTCGCGAGCATTCTCGAGCTCGCCGAAGCCTGCGACGTGCCCGTGCGATGGTCGTGCCGCACGGGCGTCTGTCACACCTGTGAGACCGGCCTTCTCGACGGAAGCGTCGAGTACTTCACCGAGCCGCTCGAAGCGCCCGCCGACGGCAACGTGCTCATCTGCTGCTCACGCCCCGGCCGCGATCTCGTGATCCACGCGTGAAGTCTCCTGGCCGCGACGCCACCCATCGCCGGTACCGAGGCGATCGACGACGGGACCGATCGGTCGTTGACGAACATGCTTCGTCAGGGCCGTCAAGGTGATCGCGTGCTCGGTCGCGATGTCGCTGCCGTCGTACGCTCGGAGGATGCAGCTTCGTTGGTTCGTGTTGACGATGGCGTGCGCGTTGGGCAGCTCGGTTCTGGTGGCGTGCTCGAGTGGCGACCGCGCGCCATCTGCGTCGAGCACAACGAGACTTGCAGCCCCCCCGACGACAGCGACGGCGCCCGCGTCGCTCCCCCATACGCCGGCGGGCGCGCAGGCCCGGTGGGTGCTCGCGGCTCTCGGACGCCTGCCGATCCGCGACGCCGACGTGCGCGCGCATTTCGACGCCGCGTTTCTCGCGCAGGTGAGTGCGGCCGCGCTCAATCAGGCTCTCCGATCAGCCGCCGACGCGCGCTTGGCCTCGATCAGCGTGAACCGGCCGAGCGCGCTCGCGGCGATCGTGTCGGTCAGCGGCCACACGCAGCTGCGCGTCGACCTCTCCGTTGACGCCCGGGGACTCATCAGCGGCCTCCTGCTGCGCCCAATCGTGAAGCTCCCGCCGTCGCCGGCGACCTGGGCCGGAGTCGATGCCGCGTTGCGCTCGGTCGCACCCGAAGTTCACTTGTTCGTCGGTGCCGTCACCAACGGAACTTGCGACCCGGTCCACGCAATCGATCCCGACACACCCGCGCCGCTCGGTTCGGCATTCAAGCTGTATGTCCTCGACGCACTCGGCCGTGCGGTTGCGTCTCACAAGGTCAGCTGGGACCAGCGACTGACGATCAGCGCCCAGCTCAAGAGCCTCCCTTCCGGTGTTCTCCAAACCGAACCCGACGGGACGCAAATATCCGTACGCGATGTCGCCGCCAAGATGATCTCAATCAGCGACAACACCGCCGCCGACCTGCTGATGCACCTCCTCGGCCGATCAAGCGTCGAGGCCGCGCTCGGCGCATCCGGCATGACCGACCCGGCGCGTGACGTGCCGTTCCTCACAACCCGCGAGTTGTTCACGCTCAAACTCGACGACTGGCCAACGCTTGCAAACCGGTACGGCGCGACCGACACGCCCGGACGCCGGGCACTCCTCGCCCACACCGTCGATCCCGCGGCACTTCCCGCGGCAACCCCGTGGACAATCCCGCGCGACATCGACACCGTCGAGTGGTTCGCCTCGGCGAAGGACATCTGTCGCGTCTTTGCGACTCTCAGCGGGCTCGCTCGCCAGCCCGGTCTCGCCCCCATCGGCGATGTCTTCGCACTCAACGACGGCGGGCTCAGCCTCGACCCGGCGCAGTGGCAGACGACCTGGTTCAAGGGGGGATCCGAACCCGGCGTCCTGACACTCAGCTACCTCGCCACCACCCGAACCGGCCACACCTACGTGGTGTCCGCCCTCGCCGAGAATCCATCCGCACCCATCGCCAAAGCCAACGCCTCGCTCGTCATGGCGTCTGCAATCAAGGGCGCGCTCACGCTCGCGGCTCGTCCGTAACCGCGAAGCTGAGCCTTGCGGTGTGCTGTCGGAGCATTGAGTCCGGGAGCGGCCGGTACCTTGGGCGGCGATGAGCGGCAAGATCGCTGACGAATCGCTCGCCGGGGTTCCCTTGACGAACCTCGACCAGCAGTTGTTCGACGGTGCCGACGCAACAAAGCGCGACCTCGTCGACTACCTGGATGCAGTGCACGACGCAATCATCCCGGCACTCGAGGATCGACCGCTGTCGGTGATTCGCGTGCACCGGGGGCAAGAAGCGTTCATGCAGAAGAACGTCCCCAAGTACACGCCGTCGTTCGTGCGCACGGTTGACGTTTGGGCGGAAGCGTCGCGAAGGACCGTCTCGTACGCCCTCTGCAACGATCTGCCGACGCTCATCTGGTTCGCGAATCAGCGGGCAATCGAGTACCACCCTTCGCTCGCCCGGATCGAGCATCCCGATCACATGACGCATCTCGTCCTCGACCTCGACCCACCCGAAGGGGACGCGTTCACTTCGGTGGTTCGCGTCGCGCGACTTGTCCGCGAGTCGCTCGGGAGTGTCGGCCTGGAGGGCGCGATCAAGACCAGCGGTGCGAAAGGCCTGCACATCTTCGTGCCGATCACCGGACAAGCCTCGATGGACGACGCCGCGGCCGCGACGCGCGCGATCGCGGCGCGTGCCGAGAAGTTGGACCCCACGATCGCGACGACGGCGTTCATGAAGGAGGACCGCGGCGGGAAAGTATTCGTCGACGCAACGCGCGTCGGCAGCGCGACGGTGATCGCCGCGTACAGCCCGAGAGCGCGGCCCGGCGTTCCCGTCTCGTTCCCGTTGAGCTGGGACAACCTCGACGACGTCGTGCCCGCCGACTTCACCGTGCACAACGCGGCCGCCACACTCGACGGGCGCGATCCGTGGTCGGAGCAGATGCCCGATCCGCAAACACTGCCGCCCGAGCTCCTCGAGGAGGGCCATCAGATCCCGATCCCGCGCGTGCAAGCGATGCACGAAGGCAAACGCCGCGCCCGCGCCCGCCGCAACACCTGACCCGGGAAGAGATCTTCCGACCCCGTGACGCGCGAGGCATCCTCAAGGCCGTCTTTGGAGGCCGGCTCGCGGATGTGCACACGCGACAATCCGAAGAGAGAAATGGCCGGGCTCGAACCATCCCAGCCGCACGCTCAACTGCGATCGCGTCCACCGGGACGCACGGCGTGCCCCTCCGGCACAGACCGCTTCCGGTGGAATCCGCGTGAGGACAGCGTGAACGTAGGCCGACGCTTCGCGCCGGGCCTCCGCTTCGGCAACGCGGGTCGGCTTGTGGTGCGCCTTCCTTGGCTTCACAGCCGTGCAATCGTGCACGTCCCCAAAAGGAAACGCACCAACATGTGGGGGGTCCGGTCCCGCGTGGCGTCATAATAACGCGATGAGAACGATCCTGTTATCCGACGGTATCCATCGGCGAAAGCCGCTCAGCCCGACCGTCATTGACGCGGGAATCGCTCTCGGGCGTCGCACATCGCGCCGCAAGCCGGCGAGAGTTGTCGGACGTTTCGCGGTGGCATTCATGCTCATCTTCGGGACCGTCGGCACGCTGACCGTCCCGGCGGATGCGAGCGCCGGCTGGTCGTTGCAACCCAGCCCGCACCCCGCGGCCTGGATCGTCAGCTCGCTGAACGGCGTCGTGTGCCTGAGCAGCAACGACTGTGTGGCCGTCGGCTCGTACCAGTCGGGCTCCGACAGCTCTCGAGCTGAGCGCGGCTTGGTGGAACGGTGGGACGGAAAACGGTGGAGCGTCGTGCCGACTCCGGCGGTGCGGATCTTCGCGCTGTTGAGCTCGGTGTCTTGCACGGCACCCGGGTTTTGCATGGCCACTGGTTGGCGAGCCGGCGGCTCGCTCATGGAACGATGGAACGGCGCGAAGTGGTCGATCGTGCCGAGTCCGAACCGACCTCGCCTGCCGTACGCGGTGGTCTTCATGCACGGCGTGTCGTGCCGGACGAGCCGCGACTGCTTCGCGGTCGGCGAATACTACGGCGGGTACGGGGAGTACACCCAGGTCGAGCATTGGGACGGAGCGCACTGGGCGACCGTCCCGAGCGCGAACGCCACGTCCACCGGCGCGCCGAGCAGCGAACTGTCCGGCATCTCCTGCACCTCGGGCACCGCGTGCATCACGGTCGGGAACTCCGGGGGTGCCGCCGCCGCGGTCCCGACCAAGGCCTGGCGGCCCCTCGCCGAGCAATGGAACGGTAGCCAGTGGACGATCATGCCCAGCGCAACGTCCTCCAAGACCGGAGGCGCGCTGAGAGCAGTGAAGTGCACGTCGAACACGAACTGCTTCGCGGTCGGAGGCACCGCCGCCGACAAGAGCTTGATCGAACGATGGGACGGGACGGCCTGGACCGTCGTCCCCAGCCCGAACCGCGCTCATGACAACACGCTGCACGCGATCAAATGCGCCGGCACCACCGATTGCCTCGCAGTCGGTGGACAAGCCCTCCAAAGCGCATCGTTCAAAGGGAGCTCGTTCGGTTCGCCGTTGATCGAGCACTGGAACGGCACCACCTGGTCGATCGTGCCCCACCACGGCCCCGCGTCCATCGCCGACGGCTACCTCTCCGGCGTGGCCTGCGCGACGTCCCGGAGCTGCACGGCAGTCGGTGAATACGAGAAGAGCGGCGAGCTGCGCACCGCGTTCATCGAACGCCAGGGCACATAACGCATCCACACGGAATGGGCGCACCCCACGGCCGAGCGTCATGGTGGCCGGTCCGAACCCCGACCAAACACTTTCGGGCGGTTCGGCGTGTCTCGTTGAATGCGTGGCATGCGGTGATCAGTCGTCCGCGCGGGTTCTGTCGCGCTCTGGTCGTGCTCCTCGTTGGCCTGGTCGCGTGTTCACCCGCCCATCGGACAGTCCGGGCGGCAAGCCATTCGCCCGCTCTCGGTGCAACTTCGACCACCGCTCCCGCCGCGTTCGATGTGCCATGGGCGAACCTGCCGGCTCGACAACTCGCGCCGTTCGTCGAGGCGCAGCCCGGCACGAACGCGTCGCCCTGTACCGCCGATCACATCAGCGCATCGATTGGCTCGTCGGAGCCGGCGGGCTCGGCATCGCTCGTCACCGGCGTCAACCTCACCAACAGGGGCGCCGCACCCTGCCTCATCGGCGGGTTCCCGACGCTGGTGGCCGCAACTGGCCCTGGGCTTCCTACCGTCATCGGCGACCACACACGGTTCACGCGAGACCTCTCGCCGGGAGACATCGCTCCGCGCCAATCCGGCATGTTGGTCGTGTACTCGCCGCGCTGCGGCGACAACGGCACGCCGACAACCGGCCCTCTGCGCATCTACCATCGGCTCGTCATCACGCTCCCTGGCGGCGGACAAACCGTCGCGCGCACGGCACTCGATCTCTCGTGCGGCGGGTTCAGCGTCGACCCGATCGGCGTGAGACCCAAGCCGTTCCACGCGTGGTACAGCCTCCTCAAGATCAACGTCACCGTCCCGGCAACGGTACGCGCCGGCACGATCCTCACCTACGTGGTCGCGCTCTCCAGCTTCACGACCAGCGCGACGCACATCGACCGATGTCCGGTCTACTTCGAAAGCATCAAGGGCAACGGAGTGCAGGTTGTGAAGACGTACCGGCTCAACTGCGACCACCGACCCGAGATCCCCGCGAACGGAGCTATCCGATACCAGATGCGAATCCCGATCCCAGCCCACGCGCCCGCCGGCATCCTCACCCTCGCATGGAGCATCGCCGGACCGGAAGCACCGATCGGCGGAGCCAAACTCGCGGTCGTACGCGCGAGCCGAGCCGCAGTCACGACTACGACACTCCGTCGGGCGACATCGGCATCGATAGCGACTTCGACATCGACCGCGACTCCGCGGCTGCGTCCCCTGTTCCTCGGTCACGGGATTGGCGTGGTCGAGGGACCGGGTTCGGGCGGATGTTCCGATGTGTTCGTCTCGACTGACTTCTCCCATTGGCGAGACGTGACGCCGCACATGTCGTCCTCGCCGCGAGTGCAGGAGTGTCCGTACTGGAACAGCGCGTCGTTCGTGTCTCCCCAAGACGGCTGGGTCCTCGGCCGTGGCGGCGGGGCGACCGACACGGTGCTGTTCCACACGGTGGACGCGGGTCACACGTGGAAGCAACAGCCGGGCGGGACAACGCGGAGCAATGCCGGCTACGAGGTGGTCGGCTTCGCCAACCCGCAGGTCGGTTGGCGTCAGCAGTTCGCAATCGGAGCGAACCGCCCGTACACGCTGGAGATGACATCCGACGCCGGTACCACTTGGTCCGCGATCGGGCCCGTCATCGAGCACGGAGGCTGCGAGCAAGCACCGGTCGTGTTCACGAACAGCCGCGTGGGCATCGCCGCCTATCCATTGACCTACGACTACCCATTCGGCGACTTCGCCCCGACGCCATGGGTCTGGCGAACCGTTGACGGCGGCACGACATGGAAGCATCTGACGGTCCCGTCACCGCCTGCCTTGACGGCCGGCGCGGCGCTCTACGGCTCACCGTCTTTCTTCGCGAACATCGGCGTCCTCCCGGTTGCGTTCGTCCACGGCTCCCGAACCGTCGTCGGGTTCTACCAAAGCCACGACGGCGGACTCACGTGGTCGCGACGAGCAGTCACGCCGACCCAGAGCGCACTGTTCCCTACCACCGGAGGCGACGGTTTCTGCGCGAACCCCACCCACGTCGCCGGGTCGTTTCCGGTCGTCGCGATCGCCGCACCGAACACGTGGTGGGTGATCGGCACATCGCATACCGGTAGCCGCACGATCTCGGTCACGCGAGACGGCGGACGGTCGTGGAGAACGGTCAGCCCGATCGGGCTTCCCCCGTACACCCCCACCATTCAGGAGTACGCATCCCTCGAAGGCTTCATCTCCTCGCTGCGGGCATTGAGCGACACCCGAGCGTGGATCACCGTCACCGAAGGCGCAACGATCGGGTCACAGTCCGACGTACTGCTCCAGACCGGCGATGGTGGACGCACCTGGTCACGCGTCAACCTTGGCGCGAGACGCTGAGTGGCAGACGCCATCGCCGATGTGCTCGACCCTCCGGAACAACGCTCCCACCGCCTGTGCCGGCGACTCGACCAGCTCAGCCGCAGGTACCGGCGGGGCGATCCGGACGTCGCCGCCCGAGACCTGCCGAACGGGCGTGCAATTCCTGCTCCGGAGGCCGTCCATACATCCGGTACGGATCCGGGCTTCCGCGCGGCACGCGCGCGTTCTAACCTGCTCATTGCAGGGATGCTGAGTCCGGGGGGCTGTGATGCATGGTCGTAGTAGCCGCCGACCGCGCCATCGCGTACGGCGACGCGCGTTCGGGCGCCGGGTGGGCAGTCGGTTGCTGGCGTTGATCGCCATTGCTTCGTTGGTCACTCCCGCCGCTCTTGCGGTCGTTGCGCACCCGGCCGCAGCCGCGCCGGGTGACATCTCCACTGTTGTGGGAACCGGCCTGATCGGCGAGAACGGCGACGGCATCCCCGCCGTCAGCGCCCGGGTCGACGAGGCGCAGGGCGTCGCGGTCGACGCCCATGGCAACGTGCTCTTCACCGATACGGGAAACAATCGCGTCCGAGTCGTGGCGGTCTCCTCGTCGAACCCCGGCTATCCGCTGGCGGGCTGCACCGGTCCTTGCATCTGGGCGGTCGGCCAAGTCTTCATCATCGCCGGCGACGGTACCGGCTACAACGGTGACGGCATTCCCGCGAAGAGCGCCGAACTCGACAGCCCGACCGGCTTGGCAGTCGACAGAGCCGGCAACGCGCTCTTCTCCGACTCGGGCAACGACCGGGTGCGGGTCGTTGCGGTCTCCGCGTCGAATCCGGGCTATCCGGTCGGCACATGGACCGTTGGTGACATTTACACGGTCGCGGGGAGCGGCGCCGGCGCGTTCCACTACGACGGCGACGGCGTGATCGCGACCGTCGCTCAACTGTTCGAACCTCGCGGCGTGACGGTCGACACCACCGGCAACGTCGTGATCGCCGACTCCGGTAACGGTCGCGTGCGAGTGGTCGCGCTCTCGCCGTCGAATCCGGGCTATGCGCTCGCGGGTTGCACCGGCGGCTGCACGTGGGCAGCCGGCGACATCTACACCATCGCCGGCTATGGCGCCGACGGCTACAACGGCGACGGCATCGCTGCGACCGGTGCTGCGCTCGACCCATCTGCGGTGGCGGTCGACCCTCACTACAACCTGCTGATTGCCGACCAGGACAACGATCGGGTCCGAGTCGTCGCGGTCTCGGGATCAAATCCCGGTTATCCCGTGACGGGATGGACCGCGGGCGACATTTACACGATCGCCGGCAATGGCACGGGCAGCTATGTCAAAGACGGGATCCCGGCGGCGAGCACTTCGGTAAATCAGCCCGACGGTGTCACCGTCGACATCCACGGCAATCCGCTGATCGCCGACACCGACAACAACCGTGTACGAGTGATTGCGATGTCGGCCTCGGATCCCGGCTACTTGCTCTCCGGCTGCAGCGGCACCTGCCGTTGGACGGTTGGCGATATCTACACCGTCGCCGGTGACGGCACCGGCGCCTACAACGGTGACGGCATTCTCGATACCCGCGCCCAGCTCGACCGCCCGGCCGGCATCGCCCTCGACACCCACGGCAACGTCTACATCGCCGACTCCCTGAATTCCCGTATTCGGGAAGTGCAGCTGAGCGCGGCCGTGACGGTGCCGTGCGCGCCCCGCGTCGTCTCGGCCTCACCAGGCAAGAGTCGGGCGGTCGTGCATTGGCGCTTGCCGTCGTGCAACGGCGGTGCGGCCATCACCGGATACGTCGTGACCCCTTACCTGAAGTCCGCCGCGCTCCCGGCGCGGACCTTTCGATCGCCTGCGACCGCGCAGACCATCACCGGACTCACAGCCAAAAAGACCTACCGGTTCAAGGTCGCGGCCCGAAACAGCGCAGGACCCGGACCGTCGTCGGCCTTCTCCAACGCGATCACCACCAAATAGCCGATCGGTTCACGGCACCCAGGGCTGAACTTCGATCAGGGTGCCTTGGAACTTGTCGCGGTGCGAGACTTGCGATGACTTGCCGCTCCACGCGTTCGAGCCATGGCCAGATGTTGCCCGCTCATCCCGACCGCGACACATGTTGCCTTGCTCGCCGGGAAGCGACCGAGCCGGCATCGAGGCCAGCGGCGGCGGCTTCGGCACCGGAATATCGAAGGCGCCCACTTGTTGTAGATGGGCACAACTCCGATACCGACGTGTCGGCACTGGAGTTGACTGCGCGACGGGCTGCCGTTCATGGCGGTTGCGGCGACAACTGCCGATTCCCGGCGGTTGCTGCGGATGCGCGCAACACACCGCGCGGATTCGCGCGTAAGAGAGGACTGTTGTGATGAGTGCTGCTTTCGGTGTCTTTGTCATTGCGGGTGCCGCGGTCGCGTCATGCGCGATCCCGCCACATCATCTGTTCAGAAACCGTCATGCCGCCCCGCAACCGCAGACATGGAGCCGGTCGAGCGAAGAAGCGCCTCGATAGCTTGCGCTCTCACATGTCACGCGGGTGAGGCGCGTGTCGGTTCTGTGAGGGTGTCGGCGGCAAGGGTCCCGCTGACGACGTCTCTGGCCGCCTGGCCGAGCAGACAGTTGTGACTCCGGGCGTAGCTGCGTAGAAGCTTGAA
>Ga0265338_10006673_pt1 | contig 14590 bp, 5 predicted proteins | sample 42126metaG_FD_193579 | JGI IMG/M metagenome (GOLD analysis project Ga0265338, IMG submission 193579) | Rhizosphere microbial communities from Carex aquatilis grown in University of Washington, Seatle, WA, United States - 4-21-26 metaG | ecosystem: Host-associated > Plants > Roots > Rhizosphere >... | reverse complement strand
ACGGTAAATGATCACCAATAGCCATTGCTGTAATCGCACGAGAATGTGTTCGAAGGTACCAAAGGCCGCCGTGCATCAAGCCTCCGGTCTCAGCCTAGAGCCTGTGTTTCCAATACAAGAGGACGCCCAGGCACACGCCCGACAGCCGGCCGCGCTTTGGTGCGCGGATGTGTCTGGACCGTGCCTGGCGTCCTCTTTTGCTGCCATCCCCGCGGGGCGTAAGCCCTGCAGGCGATGGTCAGCGGCAGCGCCTTACTGTGTGGACCGCTTACTTCTTACGGCGGTTCCGGCGTTCGCGACGCTTCTTGGAGCCGACCTTACGACGACGTCTTGGTTTAGCCATTCATATCCTCTTGCGTGCTTGCCTAAATGTTCATGAAGTCTGGGTATACCTGAAACTTCGGTACTATACCGATGTGCCGACCGATTGTCACCAACATTCTCCGCCAGATATCCGGAACGCCGACCTCCACGTTTGTGAGGTGGGCGGGTGCCACGGCTGAGCCCGTCGTCTGGTCGCGGCCGTGTTTCACGTCCGGCCGCGTGACGTATGAGCCACGCGGGCAAAGGAAACTCGCTTAACCGTGGTCCCCCGGGGCGCTCCGGGAAAACGCCCAGAATTGGTTGCTGCATGTGTTTCGACGGCGGCGGACGACTGGGCGGCAGTTACGCAACCCCTTTGCAGACAAGCGAAAACGGCAGTGTAGCGTACCCTCAGGCCCCTGGCGGATGAATTGCGATCCCGGTTTTCATTTTTGCACGCGAGAATGCTTTACAAATGGACTAAACGAACTTACCATCGCCAGCCGATTAGTCCAACAAGGTTGACATCCCATGATGATGACCAGCGAGGACATCGGGGTGTTAGCAAAGAGAGGTTCTGTACTACAGGTCTACCCCTTCAAGGGGTAAGGTGCTCGGGCACCGAAGGCGCGTGTAGCGACCCATCACGCAAAAGAGGACTCCCTATGAAAGCAAAGCGAAGATCGCGTTCCAAGGCTGTTTCCCTGAACTCCAAACGGCAGTCTATGCCTTGCCTGGATGTCCTGGAGGCCCGAACGCTGCTGAGCAGCACGTTCTGGGTGACTTCAACAAGCGATGGCGGGGACGGCTCGCTACGGCAGGCCATTCTCGATGCCAACTCGAACCCCGGTTATGACACGATTGCCTTTGCCGTCGATAGTCAGTTCCCGACGATTCAACTGGCCAATGCATTGCCCTCAATCACCGATCCGGTGAGTCTTGATGGCACTACCCAGGACGGCTATGCAGGCGTCCCCATTGTATGGTTGGACGGCGGCGGGTTGAGCTTCGGTGACAATGGCCTGGTAATTGCCACTGACAACAGCCTGGTAAGAGGCCTTGGTGTTACCGGCTTTAGTAACTATGGCTCGGCTGCGGGCATCCTGGTTGAGGGCGATGGCAATGCCATTCGCGGCAACTACATTGGGCTGACGGCGTACGGCGAGGGGCAATGCAATGATTACGGCATTATTCTCGCCGGCCAGGGCAACCTGGTTGGTGGCACGAATGCAGCCGACGCAAACGTAATTTCGGACAACTACATGTCGGGCGTCCTGGTAGAGGGCGCGGGCAACCGGATCGAAGGCAATTTGATCGGCCTGGACCCGACCGGGACGTGGATGGCCGGCAACTGGATGTGCGGCGTCGAGGTCGGCAGCACGGGCGACGTCCCGGCAAGCGCTTGGATCGAGAATAACGTGATCTGCGGCAACTGGGACGACGGCGTGGGGTTTGGAAATAACTTCGGCGGCAGCGACGTGGTGAATAACCGCATCGGCGTGGACGCCTCGGGCACACTGGCGATGGGTAACCAGGGCAGCGGCGTGTCTATCGGCACGCATGCAGATGGTGCAGGCGGCGTGAACGTGCGGGACAACGTTATCTCGGGCAATTATGGCGACGGCGTGCGGATGGCCAACGCCTCCGACAACGTTGTGAGCGGCAACCGGATCGGCGTCGATGCGTCGGGGCTCTCGACCACTGACAGCACGGACAGCACGCTTGGCAACTATGGCAACGGCGTAATGATATTTGGCTCGTCCAGCGACAACCGCGTGGGCGGCGATGATTGGGCCGACCGCAACGTAATTGGCGGCAACTCCGGTGACGGCATCATGGTCATGGGCTTCGGCCCAGGCACGGGCAACTTGGTGCAGGGTAACTTCGTGGGCGTGGGCGCCGATGGCGCGACGGCCATACCCAACCAGGCAGACGGGGTGGATATTCTGGGGAGCGGCAACAGCGTCTCCGGCAACGTGATATCTGGCAACGCCGGGTGGGGCCTGTCCATCATGGGCGACTCCAACACCGTGCAGGGCAACTTTGTCGGCACACAGGCCGACGGCACGTCGCCTCTGGGCAACGGCGGCGATGGCATCGACATTTACAACGGGAACCAGAACCAAATCGGCGGCGTTGCCCAGGGCGAGGGCAACGTGGTCGCCTTCAACGGCGGCAGCGGCGTGGGTGTGTTGGGCGGAAGCGGCAACGCGATCCGCGGCAACTCCATCTTCGCGAACGTATCGATCGATCCGTTCTACGCGGCCATTGGTATTGACCTTGGCGGCGACGGCGTGACGACCAACGACAGCTTCGGGCACGATGGTCCCAATGCTTATCAAAATTTCCCGGAACTGGTGAGCGCCACCCGCGCCGGCAGCAGCATGACCGTGCAGGGCAGGCTCAGTGCGGATGCGGACCGGACCTACATGGTCGACATCTACGCCAGCGAACAGGCCGACCCGACCGGATATGGCCAGGGCCAGACGTACCTTGGCTCGGCCATGGTCACCACCAACGGCAATGGCGTGGCGACCTTCACCGCCACTGTGCAGGCAGGGCCCGCTGGCCAGATGATCATCACGGCCACCGCGACGGACTTGGCCGGCAACACTTCGGAGTTTGGCTCGGCCATCGAGGCCACTGGCAGCGTCGGGTCGACGCTCGCCGCATCGACGACAACGATGTCGTCCTCCGCCAATCCCTCGGCCTTTGGCCAGTTGGTCACGCTGACCGCACAGGTGACCGCCGAGACGCCGAACACCCTGACGGGCTCGGTGACGTTCTACGAAGGCGAGAACGTCCTTGGGACCGCGGATCTGGTAGACGGCACTGCCACCATGACGACGGCGACCCTGAGTGTTGGCGAGCATGAGATCATCGCAGTGTACGGTGGAGACGAAAACGCGGAGCCAAGCGCCTCTGAGCCGCTGACGCAGACAGTCCAGCAGGCTATCCTGCTGGTCACAGCCGGCGACGCGAGCAAGGTCTACGGCGACGCCAATCCCGTGTTCACGGTCAACTACGATGGCTTCGTGCTGGGCCAGGACGCCAGTGAACTGGGCGGCGTCCTGGGCTTTGATACCCCCGCGACGGATGCCAGCCACGTTGGCATGTACACGATCAGCCTCAGCGGCCTGACGTCGTCGGATTACGCGATCACGTACGTAGACGGCAGCCTGAGCGTCACGCAGGCTTCTCTGACGATCACAGCGGACAACCAGACCAAGGTGTACGGCGCGGCGATGCCGGCCTTCACCGTCAGCTACAACGGCCTGGTCAACGGCGATAGTGCCGCCAGCCTGGCCACCCAGCCAACGCTGTCGACGACGGCGACGGACGCCAGCCATGTGGGCAGCTATGCCATCACGGCCAGTGGCGCGGTGGATGCGGATTACGCAATCACATACGCGGACGGCAGCCTGAGCATTACGCAGGCCTCGCTGACGATCACCGCGGACAACCAGACGAAGGTCTACGGCGCTGCCTTGCCGGCGCTTACCGTCAGCTATAGCGGCCTGGTCAATGGCGACACTGCTGCGAGCCTGGCCACGCAGCCAACTCTCTCGACAACGGCGACGGCCGCCAGCCATGTGGGCAGCTATCCCATCACGGTCAGCGGTGCGGTGGATGCCGACTACGCCATCGCATATGTAAACGGCAGCCTGAGCGTCACTCAGGCCTCGCTGACGATCACGGCCAATAACCAGACCAAGGTCTATGGTGCGGTGCTGCCGTCGTTCACGGCCAGCTACAGCGGCCTGGTCAACGGAGACACTGCCGCCAGCCTGACAACCCAGCCGACGGTTTCCACGACTGCCACGGCCGCCAGCCATGTGGGCAGCTATCCCATCACGGCCAGTGGTGCGGTGGATGCCGATTACGCCATCGCATATGTCGACGGCAGCTTGAGCGTCACGCAAGCTTCGATGACGATCACGGCCGATAACCAGACCAAGGTTTATGGTGCGGTGCTGCCGTCGTTCACGGCCAGCTACAGCGGCTTGGTCAATGGTGATACTGCCGCCAGCCTGGCCACGCAGCCAACCCTTTCGACGACGGCGACGGCCGCCAGTCATGTGGGCAGTTATTCCATTACCGCCAGTGGTGCGGTGGATGCCGACTACGCGATCACATATGTAAACGGCAGCCTGAGCGTCACGCAGGCCTCGCTGACCATCACGGCCAATAACCAGACGAAGGTTTACGGCGCGGCATTGCCGTCGCTGACGGTCAGCTATAGCGGTTTGGTGAACGGCGATACTGCTGCGAGCCTCACCACCCAGCCAACCCTTTCGACGACGGCCACCACGGCCAGCCATGTGGGCAGCTATCCCATCACGGCCACTGGTGCGGTGGACGCAGACTATGCCATCGCATACGTAAACGGCAGCCTGAGCGTCATGCAGGCCGCCAGTGCAACCACGGTCTCCTCGTCGGCGAATCCGTCGACCCTGGGACAAAGCGTGATGTTGACCGCCAGCGTAACTGCCGGCGGGTCGCTCACTGGCACTGTCACGTTCCGTGACGGCGGCACGGTGATTGGTTCTGCCACGCTCAGCGGCGGCACCGCCTCGATGGCGACGTCGGCCCTGTCCGCGGGCAGTCACACGATTACGGCCGTGTACAGCGGCGACGAGAATAGTGCAGCCAGTACCTCGGCGCCCCTGGCGCAGGTGGTGACGGCCAACGCAACGCTGATTTCCGGCCGGACGCTGCGGGACATGACCGGCAACGGCATGAGCGATGACGATATCGTCCTGCCGGGCACGACCGTGCGGCTTTACATCGAGCGTAACGGCAACGGCGACCTGGACAGCGGCGACGGGGCCGCAGTGGCCACCGTGGTCTCTGACGCCAACGGCACGTACACGTTCGCGAACATGCCGGCCGGCCAGTACTACGTCAAGGAGACTGTGCCTACTGACTACATCCGCACGATTCCTTACTTCTCGGACTACTACGAGGTGAACCTTGTCGGTTCGACCGGCGGGACGAGCTTCGACTTCGACAACTATAAGAAGTGCACGGGCACCATCACGAACGTGAGCTTCAAGATCGACAACTGCAAGACTGTCACCGACCTGCGGGGGCAGACCCAGCAGGGCGATACCGTCACCGTCACGTTCACGGTTGCCGGCACGACATCAGCTTATGTGACCTTCGTGACCTACGACGCCCCGACGGCTGCGTTTGACGCCAACAATGCCGCGGACCAGACGATTTACCAGCAGGCCGGCGGCACGTTTGCCCCGGGCGTGCACACGCTGACGGTGTCGATCCCCTTGAACTACTACCAGATCGACTTCGTCCGCTGCCACGCGATTGACCGCCTTGGGCCGGCCGGCAGCAACATCTTCTACTCCGCCCAGAGCCGGCTCATCAGTGCCGACAACGGCGGGATGCATTCTGACACAGACGATATGGCCGCGGCCACCAGTTTCTGGGCCGGCATGGGCCAGACGCTGATCCGCCGTTTTGACGTCACGGACAGCACACCGTCGCCGACGCGGCTGGGCAATTGGCTGGCCCAGAGCTTCCCCAGCATTTACGGCTCGGGCGCCAACAACCTGGCCGGCAAGAGCAACGCCTACATCGCGACGCTGTTCACGCAGTTGAATAACAACTCGGCCAAGAAGACCGATGCCCAGGTTCTGGCGACTGCCCTGAACGTCTATGCCAGCACGACCGCCTTGGGCGGCGATACGGCGAGTGATTTCGGCTTCGAGGTGACCGACGAGGGCCTGGGCGGGGCGTTGTTCAACGTTCAGACCAGCGGTTCAGCGTTCGGCGTGGCCAACAACAGCACGATGTCGGTCTGGCAGTTGCTGCAGGCCACCAATGCCAAGAGCAAGGCGGACGTCCTGTACAATGGCGCGTCGTCCCTGCTGACTTTGGCCTTTAACACGTACAGTTCGATCAACAAGTCCGGCGGCATCGCTTAATCAAGTCGCCGATGTACAGAACTCCGCGTGGCGGTGCAGGTGCCGCCACGCGGAGTTTCTTTTTACGGAAACGGCGGTTGCTTACGAGTCCGCTTGAGCGAGTTTGGGGTTCTTAACAGGCCCCGGCTTTAGCCGGGGTAATGCGGCGGGACCATTATCTTCCAGCCCGCTTTAGCGGGCTTCCAGTAACCCGCCTTCAGGCGCAATGCAGGGGCTGAAGCCAAGACCGGGAAGCCCGTTGAAACGGGCTGAATTGTCACATGTTGCTGTGTACCCCCGCTAAAGCGGGGGCCTGTAAGCAGAAAAAGCCCGCTTACGCGGGCTCAAGAATGGCACATCCCCGTCGCCCCTACTCTTTTGCGTTGCGTGCTTCGGCGCATTGGCGAATCGCCGAGAGCAGCGTCTCACTGGGGCCGTCCTTGGTGATGTAGACGGCCGCGCCGGCCTCGCAGATTGAGCGGCTCATGTCCGGGGAGTCGTGCATTGACAGCGCGATGATCTGGACCTGCGGGCAGGCCTGGACTATCCGTTTGGTGGCCTCTATTCCGTTCATGCGTGGCATGGAGACATCCATCAGTATGACGTCGGGTCCCAGTCGTTGGGCAAGTTCAATAGCCTCCACCCCGTCGCAGGCTTCGCCGGCGATCTCCAGGTCGGCCTGTGAGCCCAGTAGTGACGCCAGGGCTTCGCGGAAGATCTTGTGATCATCCGCCAGCAGCACGCGGATGCGGTCGGTGCCGCGTTCGTTGAAGGGCGGCGCCTGGTCCGAGACGTACCGTCCCGGCGGGGCCGACCGGTACGCCGTCGCCTGCCTGGACGCCTTCTGGGTGATCGGCGCGGTCAGGCTGATCGTCGTACCATGCTCACGCCGGCTGCGGATCTCCATTGTCCCGCCCATGACCTCCAGTCGCTCGCGGACATTAAGCAGCCCGAAGCTGCCGTCGGTTTCGTGCACGTGCAGATGGCCGCTGTCGAAGCCATTGCCGCGGTCCCGCACGATAATCCGCGTATAATCGTGGTCGGCCAGGGTCATCCGCACCTGGGCCTGATTGACCTTGGCGTGCTTGACGACGTTGAACAGCAGTTCCCTCACGGCCTGAAAGAGCATGACCTTGGTCTGCTCGGATTGCGGTTCGGCGGCTGCGTCGGCCTGTATGTGGACGGTCAACTGCTGCTTTTCCTGCATCCACTGTGCCAGCCATTTCAGGGCCGCTGCCAGGCCTCCCTCATGCAGTACCGGCGGGCTGAGCTCAACGGCCAGGTTCCGCGCCACGGTGATGGACTGCTGCAGGAGGTCCTCCAACTGCTGGAGTATGCCGACTTCGGATGCAGGAAGCGCCTTGCGAAGGATGGGCACCTTGAGTTTTGCGCCGAACAGCAGTTGCTGCAGGTGGTCGTGGAGTATCCTGGCCAGCCGTTTGCGTTCGTGGTTTTCGGCCTGTGCCAGTTGTGACGACATGCTCCGTAGTTGCGTCAGCCGGTGCTGGGCCTCGGCTGTGCGCTGGGCGACCCTGTGTTCGAGCGTCTCATTGAGGTCGCGGAGCTTCTGGTCGGCGAGCTTGCGATCGGTGATATCGACCGCGATGGCGATGATGGTCGGCTGGCCGTTGAACTCAAACCGCCCCGGCGAAACATCGACCCAGCGGTGTCTGCCGTCGCGTGTCAGCAGGATGCACTCGTAGTTGCCGGGGGCGGACAGCCCGTCGAGCCGATCGCGGCCTCTTTGAGCCACTACCGGCCGGAAGTCCGGGTGGACCAGGTCCAAGGCATCCATGGTGATCAGTTCGACCATGGAGTATCCGACCATGTCTTGGAAATAGCGGTTGGCGTAGACGATTCGCCATTGTTGGAGCATGAAGACGCCGGCGCGGGCATTGTCGGCCAGTGAGCGGAAGCGTGCCTCGCTTTCACGCAGGGCGCGTTCTGCCTGCACGCGGTCGGTGATATCGGAGATTGCCCCGGTCAAGGCTACCACCTCGCCGGCGGCGTTGACGACCGGTTCGCCGCGGGCGCTGAGCCATCGGGTCTGGCCGTCGGGCCAATGCACGTGGTATTCAGCCCTAAGGGCAGTACGTCGGCGGATGGCACGCATGCCGCCATCTACCAGACGCCGCTGATCCTGTGGATCCATGCAGGCCAACAGCTTGTCCATGGCGGGGTAGGGGCCACACGCCGACAGGCCAAATAGCATCGGCAGGTTTTCCGAGGCCCGCAGAGTGTTGCCGGACAGCTCGTATTCCCAAACGGCCATGCTGCCGGATTGCATGGCCAGTTTCAGACGTGCCCCGCCTTCGCGCAGCGTGTCCTGCGAAAGGTTTCTGTCGGAGATGTCGTGCATGACCACCAGCACGTGGTTACAGCCGTCGGCTTGGGGCATTGTCGACGCGGTGAGCAGCACCCATATGACTGTGCCGTCGGGGCGGACCAGGCGGCGGTCGCCGCTGAACGTGCATTCCTCGCCTGACAGCAACCGATCAAGGGCTTCCCCGTCCAGGCCACAGGGCCGGGCCAATTCGGGCCAGGTTCGGCCGGCTATGTCGGAGGCCGAGCAGCCCAACATTTGGCAGAATTGACGGTTGAGGCGTATCAGGCGGCCTTGAGCATCCACCTGAACAACGCCAACGGGGAGATGGTCGAACATCTCCTCAACCCGCACAATCTCTTCTGCCGGCGAATTGCACATAGTACCCGCCTAGTCGGCGATAAGGCAAAGGCCCCGAACCGGAAAAAATGCACGAATGGGACAAATAACGAAAGGATCGTAAGACGCGACCAGGTCGGTCGGTAAGACGGTATCACATTATGATGGTATCTCCCCGCATGTCAAGGATAAACGTTCCTGGTAGTTTTCCTTACTTCTGGGTGTACCGGCTCAGTGGGATCGCGAGTGATTGCGTTTTAGATGCGGCTGTCAGGCGGTGGGTTGCACGGTTTTACAGGCTGGAAGGGTTACGGTGAACCGCACGCCGTGGTCGGAATTGGCGGCAGTGAGCGCGCCTTCCATTCGCCCGACGATGCCCCGGCAGATGCTCAGGCCAAGGCCCGTGCCTTTGCCCAGCGGCTTGGTGGTGAAGAACGGATCGAAGACCTTCGAGATGATATCTGGCGGGATCGGCGGGCCGCTGTTGGTGATCTCGACGACGACCATGTCGTCGGCCTGGCGGGAGACGATCTCGATCCATCCCATCTGATCGCCTTGGCGGGCTTCCTCGATCGCGTCGCATGCGTTGTTGAGGAGGTTGGTCCATATCTGCGACAGCTCGCTTGTGCCGCTGACGGGCGGCAGGAAGCTGCCCAGCGAAAGCTTGACCTCCACCATGTGCTTGAGCCGGTTGTGGAGAATGACCAGCGTATTGTCGATGCTCTCGTTAATGTCCAGTTCGCCGACGGAATCGTTGCTGCGGCCGCAGAACTTCAGTGCCCGGACGATGCGTGCAATCTTCTTTGCGCTGGTGACGGATATGGTGTTGGAAACGTGCAGTACGCTGAAGTGTTCCAGGAGTTCGATGGCAGCCTCGTGGCGGAGGTGTTCCAGGTCGGCTGGGAGATCCAGGTACTGCTGGAGGCTGGTCTGGACTATCAGTGCGGCGACCTTGCGTGGCTGGGGGACCATCTGCTCGACGAGCATGGCTTCCAATTGGCGGCGTTCGGCGCGGGTGGAGGCCTCGCTGCTGGCGGGAGGGCAGTCCACCACGTGCTGGATCATCTTGTTGAGCCAGTGCTGCGTGGCCTCGGGCAGTCGGGAGCATTTGAAGCCGGTGCGCGGCAGGTAGTGCAGGTGGTCAACGGCCTCGCTGGCGACGTTGATGATAGCCCCGGTTGGCGTGTTGATCTCGTGTGCGACGCCAGCGGCCAATTGCCCGACCATGCTCATACGCTCGGACTGGAGGAGGTCGGCCTGGGCTTGCTGGATCTGTGCATTGGCCAGTTCAAGCGAGCGGACCTTGTCCTTAATCTCCGCGTCGCGAAGTTGGATACTCTGGGCCATTGCATTAAAGGCATTGACCAATTGCCCCAACTCGTCACTGCCGCCCGACGGCAGCGAGACGTCCAGGCTCCCGCTGTTGATCTGGCTGGCCGCACCGGCCAGACGCTGCAGCAGCCGCACCAGCCGCCGGCTGACGACGGTCAGGGCCGGGAATAGGGCCATTGCCACCGCCAGCCCAAGCAGGGCGTTGACCTCGATGATCTGAAGGACCTCGCCCTTGACCTGGCGCGTGTGATAGACAAGTTGGAACATCCAGCTTCGCCCCTGGTTGCGCATTCGCAGGGGGATGATGTATCCTTCCATGTCCTCGGCCGGCTGGATGAGTTGCGGCTGGGAGCCTTCAATGCTGGTTGGTAGTGCCAGCGATCGCTCCAGGCCCTTGTACGGCTCGCCGGCGCCCGACAGGACGATGTGCTCATTGTCGTCCACCACCCGCCACAGCACCACGGGGTCGTAGTCCGAGATGGTCTTTAGCAGCTCAAACGGCCAGCTCTTTTCGAAGTAGCCGGTCTCCACCTGGCAGGCCGCCAACTGCGCGCGGTTAAGGTTTTCCTTGCGCAGGTGCTCCTTCACTCGCTGGGCCTGTCCCACGCTGAGCAAGGTTGCCAACATCACCACGGACAGCACCATGAACGCAAGTGCAGTGAGGTAGATTTTCCAGAAGAGCTTCATTTAGTGGACCAAAGCCCCGGCATTGCATGCCGGGGGAACCGCGCAAGAAGTAGTGAACAGTTAATCAGTTGATCAGGCCAGGCCTTTTAGGCCCGTTCCTGGTTAACTGTTTACTGACAACTGATCAACTAAGCTGCAGCGTTGGCCGCAGCCCTAAATAACCAGTCAGGTCTACTTGCTCCTTGGTATCAGCGTCAGACTCGTCAGCGTGTTGCCGTGGTAGTTGCCGACGCCTGGGAAGTTGCCGTCCTCGCCCCAGGTGAATGCGCCGATCCAGGGCGTGTCCTCGCCCATCTGTTCGTCCATCATGTCCGCGATACGCGTTCGCTCGGGAACTGGCACGTTCTTGAGGACCGACTCGCAGCAGATCAGGAAGGCCGCCCCAGTCTTGACGTCATCCTTGCCGAAGCCGGCAATCTCGGGCAGCTTGCCCAGGCGGTTCATCAGGATGTTCCACGTGCCCTCGGCGAAGTCGATATGATCGCCCGTAGAGACGTTGCTGGAGACGCCCAGGTTGCCGCTGGTCTTCCAGTCGTCCATGGGATACACGTGCTGGAACAGCGTGTGCGTCTGGCCGTTGCGGGTCAGTTGTCGGCAGATGGGGTACAGCCCGGTCCACTTGCGGATGTCCTCGCCGCGGTCCATGACCTCGCCCATCTTGCCGTCGGTCCACTCGTTGTAGACCTGTGCCGCCGGGCGGCCATCGATGGTGTGGATTACGCGGCTCTCGGCGTTTGTGATCACGCCGGACTTGCTTGTGCGGTCAAAGCCGCCGCGGAAGGTCCACTTTACCGGCTGATCGCTGAAGATCAGGCACAGGGTCAGGCCCTGGCCGTACACCTTGTCGCCGCCGATGACCGAGCCCTTGGCCGGCCCGCGGGGGTTGGACTGGTTGGTCGACGTGCCGCCGGCGATGGGAATCCCGCCGGTGATCTTGTCCAACTCGGCGATGAGAGGTTCCTCGATCTTCGCGAAATTGGCGGAGAAGAGGATCATCCTGGGCTTGGCGGTCGCAGACATGTGGCTGTTGGCGAGTGCACGCTGCCAGGCCAGGCGGGCGATCTGTGGGGTAGAGGCCACTTCATCAAAGGCGGCCCCGCCTACGCCCACGGTCATCCCGGGCAGCTTCATGCTCAACAGTCCTACGGTACCGCTGGCGTTGTGGTGATAGCCGTCGGGCAGAACGCAGCCGTAGTCGCTGGTCAGGCCCCAGATCTGGGTCTTTGGCTGCAGGCGGCGAATGGTCTGGAGGATCTTCTGCGAGTCGTGTGCACAAGTCCAGACGGCGATCGTCAGGTCGCTGTCCTGGCAGCCGGTCGCCTTGACGGCTTCTTCCGTGGCGGCGGCAGTGTCGCCGGCGAATGACCAGCCGTATCCCACGTCGCTGTCGGGGCGGTTGTAGTGATGCCCACCTGACTGGGGCAGTGCCGCGGCATCGGCATTTGCCGGCGCGGGCTGGTGGGACTTGACCAGTACAAAGGCCGCCACGATGGTGACGGCGACCAGGACAACCGGCACCCAGATCACAAGTCGACGCTTCGAGAACATATGAGCTCCTTTGTGAAGTAGCCCGACCCTCAGTGCTGACTTGGCGAAGCCGCCGCCGTCACCGGCGCGCAAGGCAAGCATCCGCCGCCCTGTTGCGACAATCGCTAATCATTGAAGACATCGACGGATTCTGGAGGTGACTTAAGAATTGAGAATTGCGACCTCTGAATAGCCAAACGACAGCCACAGAGGACACGGAGAACTCAGAGATGATACTGCTGAGTCCTTATCTCTGTGATCTCCGTGGCCTCTGTGGCGGGTTGTTAAAGTGGTTGCCAGAAGTCTTTTCGGTCTTAGCCGCGTAGCGGCGCTGTTAATAGCCCCGGGCGCGGGCCCGGGGTAAGGCAGCAATAGAAGGCCAAGCCGCGGCAGCGGCGCTGAAACACGGGCTCGCGTTTCGGCGCCGCTACCGCGGCTTGGGGTCGAATGGGAACCTTCTTCCCCGGGCTCGCGCCCGGGGCTATTGACAGCGCCGCTACCGCGGCTGAAGAGCAGCATTGCCCCCCCTTGAGGATCTTTGCGCCCATCGGTGGTGATTTCGGAAAAGACTTTTGGCAACCACTCTCTAGAATCTCGGGCTACACGATCGCCCTTGGGCGGGGCAGGGTGGTGACTTCTTCCAGCAGGACGACGGCCATGGCGGCCAGGCCGCTGCCGTCTCCGATCCAGCCCATGCCCTCGTTGGTCTTGGCCTTGACGCTGACGCACTCCTCGTCGACGTTGAGCAGATCGGCGATGCGTTCTCGCATGGCGGGCTTGTGGGGCGACAGCTTGGGACGCTCGGCGAGGATCGTGATGTCGCAGTTGACCACCCGCAGGCCGGCGTTTTCGAGCAGCAGGACCACGTGCTCGGCCAGGCGGGACGAGTCGGCGCCGCGCCACTGCGGGTCGGTGTCTGGGAAGTGCTCGCCGATATCCCCCAGGCCGGCTGCGCCAAGAAGGGCATCGATCACCGCGTGCAAGACGGCGTCAGCGTCGCTATGGCCGGCCAGCCCTTGCTCAGAAGGTATGATGACCCCGCCCAGCACCAAAGGCCGCCCGGAGACAAAACGATGCGAGTCGTAACCCATTCCTATTCGTGGCATATACACACAGCGTAGAGCGACAATGCTCAATGTTCAATGTTCAATTCTCAATCAATTTCCCAATACTCAAGCCGCCACACATTAAACATTGATTGGAAATTGAGCATTTAACATTGAGCATTTGCAGTCCCGTCTTTCTGCCTTCATTGACACAAACCCGCGTAGGCAGTAGCATACTACCTATGAAGTTCCAGGTCTTGGTGATGATGGGTTCGGTATTGCTGGTGTCGGGCTGTACGTCCGGCCCGGGGCTGCAACTCGCTCAGTGGATGCACCTTGCCCCTGTGACCGAAACTCCCACCACCGCACCGGCTGGCGAAGCGGTCGCGGGCGAGCCGGATTCCTATATTCTCACCGTCGAGCTGAAGGTCGCGTCAATCGAAGTGCCGGTCGGCGTTGCCAGCGGGTCGGAAAAGATCTGGAGCTACCTCGACGAGGAACGCTCCCGCTCGGTCCGCTCGGCTACGATGAGCCAAAACGGTATCCGCATGGGCGTGGCCTCCAAGGACACCTGGCCGGACCTTGTCCGCATCCTCCAGGATATGACCGGGCGGAAGATGAATGACCGGTTCCTGAGAACCGTGCCCTACCAGCCGGTGTCGCTGATGCTGCTGCCCGACCAGGCCGCCCAGACCATCTTCACGATCTACGCCGACCGGACGCCCAGCGGGCGGGATTATCCGCCCGGCGACAACATGCTGGTGCTGAACTTCAGCATGGACGAGAGCAACTGTAACAAGCTCATCCTGACCGGCGTGCCGCAGATCCGCACCAAGGAGAAGTTCACCCATGTGGTGCAGGTGCCGGGCATGGGCCAGAGCGTGGTGGCTGAGCCGGACCTGCTGAGCTTCGCGCCGTGCACGTTCCAGTTGACGCTCGCGCCGCAGGAGATCCTGGTGATCGGCCCCGGCGCTGAGTCCCGCCGTACCACCAGCGTGGGGCGGCACTTCCTGGTGCACGTGAAGGACGGGCTCGAGTGCGAGACGGTCCTGGTGATTGTGCCAGAGGTCAAGAAGGTACAGATCAAGCCCAATCCCATAGGTGGGATG
>Ga0265338_10006672_pt1 | contig 14592 bp, 15 predicted proteins | sample 42126metaG_FD_193579 | JGI IMG/M metagenome (GOLD analysis project Ga0265338, IMG submission 193579) | Rhizosphere microbial communities from Carex aquatilis grown in University of Washington, Seatle, WA, United States - 4-21-26 metaG | ecosystem: Host-associated > Plants > Roots > Rhizosphere... | reverse complement strand
GCGGCTCTGCCTCGGCAACAGGCTCGACCCCGGCGGCGCGCAGCGACGCGCTGGTGACAGGGCCGATCGAGACGGCCCGCAGCCGGGTCCGCCGGTCGGCGTCGAGCGCCCCGAGCACGGTGTCCACCGTTGACGACGACGCAAATGTGACCAGATCGGCGGCGTCGATCGCGTCGGGGTCGACCGGCTCCGGGACCGTGCGATAGAGGTGGAGCACCTCGACGATCGCACCGCGCTGGCGCAGCCCGTCTGGGAGCACGTCGCGCGCCCCCTCGGCGGTGGCGATCAGCACCCGCCGCCCGGCAACGATGCCGAGCTCCTCCAGCAGCTCTTCCGACATTGCCCGCGGCGGCACCACATCGGCGGCGATGCCGCGACGCTGCAGCGCCGCAACCGTGGCGCTCCCGATCGCCGCGACCCGGACACCCGCCAGCTCGCGGACATCGGTCTCCAGCAGCAGTTCCACGCCGTTGACGCTGGTCAACACGAGGTCGTCGTACTGGCCAAGCGGCGGGCGCGTGAAGGGCAGCGGCTCGATGCGGATGGCAGGCGCTTCGAGCACGCTCGCCCCGAGCCCGGCGAGCCGGGCGGCAAGGCTGCTGGCCTGCGCCCGGGCGCGCGTGACCGCGATCGTGCGACCGAACAGCGGCCGCCGTTCGAACCAGGCAAGCCGGTCGTGCAGCGTGGCGACCTCGCCGACCAGCGTCACGGCGGGTGACGGCAGGTCTGCGGCTGCGGCGGCGATCCCCTCCAGCGTGCCGGTCACCGTCCGCTGCTCGGGGCGAGTCCCGTTGGAGATGACGGCGGCCGGCGTGCCCGGCGCCATCCCGGCCTCGATCAGCCGCTCGGCGTTGCGGGCAAGCGACGACACCCCCATCAGCAGCACCAGCGTGCCCGGCGTCCGCGCCAGGGCGCTCCAGTCGACATCGCTCTCCGGCTTGGTCGGATCCTCGTGCCCCGTGACCACCGTGACCTGGGCCGCCATGCCCCGCTGGGTGACCGGAATGCCGGCATAGGCGGGCACGGCGTAGGCGGACGAGATGCCCGGGACGACCTCGAACCCGACTCCTGCGGCGGCGAGGGCGAGCGCCTCCTCGCCGCCGCGCCCAAAGATGAACGGGTCGCCGCCCTTGAGGCGGACGACCGTCTGATGGCGGCGGCCGAGCTCCACCAGCAGTGCGTTGATCTGATCCTGTGACATCGCGTGCTGTCCGGCCTGCTTGCCGGCGTAGTGGCGCTCGCAGTCGGCGTTGGCCATCGCCACGATCCGTGGATCGGCCAGCCGGTCGTACACGAGTGCGTCGCACAGCTTTAGCAGCTCGCGCCCCCGCAGCGTGAGCAGCCCGGGGTCGCCGGGGCCGGCGCCTACCAGGTAGACAGTCATCAGGCCGACCACCAGCGCAGTTTCAGCTCTCCCCCCTCGTGCCAGGCAAACGCAGCGACCGGCACGGTGCAGCCGCCCCCCAGCTCCTCCACCTTCGTTCGCTCCGCCTCCAGCTCGGCGCGGGAGACGGCGTGGTCGAGCGCCGACACCAGGTGCTCCTCGCCGGCCCGCACCTGCAGGGCCAGCGCGCCCTGGCCGGCCTCGGGCACCAGCACCGCCGGATCGAAGTGGAACCCGATCCGGTCATCCGCTCCAAGCCGAACCAGCCCCGCGGCAGCCAGCACGATGGCGTCAGCGGCGCCGTCGTCGAGCCGCTGCAGGCGGGTGTCGACGTTGCCGCGCAGCGGCACGATCTGCAGGTCGGGCCGCAGCTCGCGCAGTCGGGCTGACCTCCGCGCAGACGACGTCCCGATGCGCGCCCCATCCGGCACCTCATCCAGCGACGTCCAGGGCCCGCAGCAGGCGTCACGCGGGTCGGCCCGCTCGGGCACCGCCCCGATCACGAGGCCGTCTGGCATGTCGCCGGTCAGGTCCTTGGCGCTGTGCACCACGGCATCGACCTCCCCGTCCGCCAATGCCCGCTCGAGCTCGCGCGTGAAGACACCGCGGCCGTCTCCGATCTGGTCGAACCGCCGCTCCTTGTCGCGGTCTCCTGCGGTCGACATCGGCACCAGCTCGGCGCCCGGCAGCCGGTCCGCCACCAGCTGTGCCTGCGCCATCGCCAGCCGGCTGCGGCGCGTACCGATCAGGATCATCGGTTGGCGGACAGGCCGAACAGCTCGCTGACCGCGTCGGCATGCCCGCCCGAGTCGCCGTCGGCCGCCATCTGCTTGAGCCGCACGGTGGGGCCGTGCAGCAGCTTGTTCAGCATGCTGCGCGTCAGCTGGTCGAGGCGCTCGCGGTCGTGCTGCGTCATCCCCTCCCAGCGGCCCTCGTTGCGCTCCAGCTCGGCGATTCGGATCTGCTCGGCGAGCGCCCGCAGCAAGGTGATGGCCGGCACCACCTCCAGCGCCGCCAGCCAGCCCCGGAACTCCGCAACCTGCTCGGCCACGATCGACCGGGCGCGGTCGGCCTCGCCCTGCCGCACCTCGATGTTCTGGCGAACGGTCTGCTGGAGGTCGTCGACGTTGACCAGCGTCTGGCCGGTCAGCTCGCCGACCGCCGGGTCGACGTCGCGCGGCATCGCCAGGTCGACGAACACGCGTGAGCGCCCCCCGGCCACCAGCGCCGGCGTGATCAGCGGCCGCTCCGAGAGCGTCGAGCAGATGACGACACCGGCATCGGCGATCGCCTCAGGCAACCGCTCGAGCGGGACGGCGACCCCATCGAACCGGGCGGCCAGCTCTGCCGCTCGCTCGGGGCTGCGGTTGGCGACCACGATCCGGTCGGCGCCTCTGGAGACCAGGTTGGTCGTCACCAGCTCCGCGACCTTCCCCGCTCCAACGACCAGCACCGGCACGCCGCTGAGGACGCCCAGCTTCTCGCGCACGAGCTCGGCCGCGACCGAGGCGACCGACGCGTTGGACGAGCCAAAGCCGGTCTCGTGGCGAACCCGTTTCCCCGCCACGATCGCCTCGTGGAACAGGCGGTTGCTGACGGCGCCGGTCGAGCCTCCCTCCAGCGCGCGCAGGTACGCCCCGCGCAGCTGCGACAGGATCTGGGCTTCTCCGGGCACCATCGAGTCGAGGCCCGCGGCGACCTAGAACAGGTGCTCCGCGGCGTCGGCGCCCGCCTTCACGTAGAGCAGCGGCTCCAGGGACTCGACGCGACCGCCGGCGTATCCGGCCAGGTGGCGGACGGCCGCCTCCCGCAGCTCGCCGACGTCCTCGCCCACCATGTACAGCTCGCAGCGGTTGCAGGTGGAGAGGCCGACGGCCTCGGCCACGGCCGGCTCCTCCATCACCGCCGACACCAGCATGTCGCCGTGCGCGCGCGCCGCCAACTCCTCACGGACGCCGATCGGGGCGTGGCGGTGGTTGGTGCCCACGAGCAGGAGCTGGACGCTGCCGTCAGGCATCCTTCGCCCCGGCCTCGAGCAGTCCGGCGATCTCGTCGAGCTGGCGTTCCAGGCGGCCGAGCTTGGCGTTCAGGATCACCACGTAGGCGATCGTCAGCACCCACACGATGCCGTACACGGCGGCAACGTACTTGACGTAGTCCTCCCGGATCGTGGCGTGCTGAACGACCGTGAGCAGCGTCACGCGCGCCCCTGCGCCAGCCGGCGGATGTGGGCGACCCGCTCGTCGAGCCGCTTTCCGCGAAGCTCGACCAGGTACATGGTCACGGCCAGCATCAGCATCGCGGCCAGCGAGACCAGGAACGTTGCCAGCATGCTGTTGTCCATGTTCGCGCCGTGCCGTGTGAAGGTGATTGGGTGGATGATGTCCTGTCCGAGGTGGACGGCGGCGACCGAGACCGGGATCAGGCCCACGCCGAGCAGGGCATAGACCGCAGAGTAGGTGGCCCGCCGCTCACCCGCGGGCACCGAGAACCGCAACATGAAGTATGCGCAGTAGAACAGAAAGATGATCAGGAAGGTGTTCAGCTCGGTGCTGCTCCAGTCCCACCAGATCCCCCACGACACCTTCGCCCACAGCGATCCCGTGATCAGCACGAGGGTGCCGAAGATCACGCCCAGGTGCATGGGGACGTAGCTCTTCAGGTCGAGCGACATGTCGCGCTTCCACAGGTAGCGCGCGGCATTCACCGCACCCCAGCAGAACAGCGCGTAGGTCGTCAGCGCGATCGGAACGTGGAAGTAGAAGATGCGCTGCGAGAAGCCTTCGCTGGCGTCCGAGGGGACGTAGAAGAAGATCATCCAGAGAGCCGTCGCCATCAGCACTGCGGCGGCCGTGCCAGCCACCGTGGCGCCGTCCAGGCGTGCCCTCGTGGAGCCGTCTCTCACCGATCATTCCTCCACTACGTACTCGAACAGCGCCCAGCCCAAAAGCGCGAAGATCGTATCATAGGCAGCCAGAAATCCGAGCCGCTTCAGCGTCTCAAACCCGCTTGGTTGCTGGGAAATCGTGGCCACGCTGAGGTCGGAGGCGACCAGCACAAGCGGCACCGCAAAGGGCAGGAAAAGCACCGGCAGGAGCACCTCCCTGGCCCGGCCCGCAGAGGCCAGCCCGGCCAGCAGCGCTCCCAGCACGGCGATACCCGCGTCGGCCAGCAGCAGGGCCGCGATCAACACCGGGATCGACGGCGAGGGCCCCTGCTGGAGAAAGAACAGCCAGAACAGCGGCACCGCCACCACCTGGCTGACGGCCAGGAACACCCACAGCGAGCACGCCTTGGCCGCCCACATGATCCAGCGTTCGACCGGAGCGCCCAGCAGCCCATCCCAGATCCCGTGCTCGCGCTCCTGGGCGAAAGCCCGGGTCAGCGCCAGCAGCGCCGTCAGCACCACCACCGCCCACAGCATGCCGGTGGCCGCCCGGGAACCACCCGCCAGCCGGCTGCTGCCCAGCGCGAAGCGAACGAGCGTGAACACCGCCAGCAGGAACACCAGCATGGCCGGCACCACCTCTGCGGTGCGCAGCTCGAGCACCAGGTCCTTGCGCACCAGCGCACGGAACGCCCTCATGCCGCAACCCGCCCCGCGCGGACCGGCACCTGCCGCGTTGCCACCCCGGAGAACCACTCCGGCTCGTGGGTGGCGACCAGCACCGTGCGGCCCTCCTCGGCGAGCACCTGGCGGAGCAGCGACCGCCCGTCCTCGTCGAGCGCGGCGGTCGGCTCGTCGAGCAGCAGCACCGAGGGGTCGTGGAGGAGTGCGCGGCCGATCGCCAGCCGCTGTCGCAGCCCGCGGGACAGCTCGGCCGCCCGCTCGTTGCCGCGCCGCGCCAGCCCGACCCGTTCCCGGAGAGTTGCAACGCGCTCGCCGGCGACTCCGTGCAGCGCGGCGTACAGCTCCAGGTTCTCGGTGACGGTCAGCTCCGGATAGACCAGCGGCTCGTGGGCGAGAAAGCCGATCCGGCCCCGTACCTTGCGGGCCTGGCCGGGCAGCGAGCATCCCTCCACGACCGCCTCGCCCTCGGTCGGCCGCAGCACCGTCGCCAGCACCCGCAGGAGCGTGGTCTTGCCGGCCCCGTTCGGTCCGACCAGCAGCACGATCTCGCCGCGGGCGACCTCCAGGTCGAGCCCGCTCAGCGCGTCGCGATCGCCGAACCGCCGCACCAGGCCGCTGCACGCGACCGCCGCTTCACAGGATGACATCGGCCACGACGCCGGCCAGGAACACGACCGAGATGACGCCGTTCAGCGTGAAGAACGCAGTGTTCAGGCGGCTGAGATCGTCGGGATGGAGGATGGCGTTCTCGTAGCCGAGGAGGGCGGCCACCACAGCCAGGTCGAGGAAGTAGACAGGCCCCAGGTCGAGGGAGATCCCCGCCCAGGCAAGCAACGCGACCGCCGCCAGATGCGCGATCCGGGTGACCGTCAGCGCGCGCGCGATCCCGAACCTCGAGGGGATCGACTGCAGCCCCTGGGCCCGGTCGATCCCGATGTCCATGGTTCCGTAGAGCACGTCGAACCCGCCCACCCACAGGGCGACGGCGACCGAGATCAACACCGGCGCCAGCGCCATCGGGCTGCCGGCAGCCAGCCATGCCGCAAGCGGCGAGAGGCCGATCGAGGCGCCCAGGACGAAGTGGCACATCCAGGTGAACCGCTTCGTGTACGGGTAGAGGCCGAACGCCGCCACCGGAATTGGCCACAGCCAGCGGACGATCGGGTCGAGCTGCCAGACCGCGACCAGGAACACGATCAGCGCGAGCACGGCGAACAGCGCCACCTGCTCGGGGCTGAGCAGCCCCTGGGGCAGCTCACGGCCGGCGGTACGCGGGTTACGGGCGTCGATCTCGTGGTCGATCAGCCGGTTGAGCGCCATCGCCAGGCTGCGGGCGCCGACCATCGCCACCGTGATCCAGAACAGCAGCGAGAAGCTGGGGGCGGCGCCGACGGCCAGGATCATGCCGACGTAGGCAAACGGCAGCGCGAACACCGTGTGCTCGAACTTGACCAGCGACACGAAGCGGCGGGCGTAGACCGTGGTCGCGCTCATGGGTGCTCCGTCGGCTGTTCGAGCAGGAGCTTCACCCCATGCTGGAGGGCGCCGGCGATCGCATCGAAGCACTCCTCGCAGGCGCGCGGGCTGCCCGGCAGGTTGACGACCAGGGTGCGCCCGGCGATGCCGCTCGAGCCCCGCGACAACAGGCCGTGCGGGGACGCCCGTCGCGAGACCTCGCGCATCGCCTCGTCCAGGCCGGGCGTCGGGCGCTCGACCACCTCGGCCGTTGCCTCGGGGGTCACATCGCGGGGAGCAAAGCCGGTCCCGCCCGTGGTCAGCACGAGATCAACGGCCGTGCACAGCTCCCGCAGGGCCGCAACGATCCCCGGCCGCTCGTCGGCGACCGCCCGCCGCTCCACCACGTCGAAGCCGGTGGCCGCGGCCCTGGCGGCCAGCACCTCGCCGCTGCGGTCGTCGCGGGTGCCTGCGACCACCCCGTCCGAGACGGTCAGCACCGCTGCTCTCACGTCGGCCGCCTCCAGTGCCCGCTCTTGCCGCCCTCCTTCTCGAGCAGGTAGGCCTGCTCGATGGTGACGGTCGGGTCGAGGCCCTTCGTCATGTCGTAGACCGTCAGCGCGGCGGCCAGCACGGCCGTCAAAGCCTCCATCTCGACGCCGGTGCGGGCGGTCGTCTCGACTGCCGCCGTGATCTCCACACCCGTCTCGTCGAGCTCGGGCGTCACGTCCACCCGGCTGAGCGGCAGCGGGTGGCAGAGCGGCACGATCTCGGGTGTCCGCTTAGCCGCCATGATGCCCGCGATCCGCGCCACCGCAAGGACGTCGCCCTTGGGCAGCGTGCCCGCCGCGACCCGCTCCCGAACCTCCGCCGGGAGCGCGACGCGGCAGCGGGCCACCGCCCTGCGGTGGGTCTCCGGCTTGTCTCCCACGTCAACCATGCGGATCTCAGACATCGCGGGCCACAGTGTATGGGGAGAGGGCCGGTCAGGGGCTCGCTGGGCGGCCTCCGCCCGGAGTCGTGCGGTGCAACCACCCAGCAATCCGCGTTCGGCACCGCCACGTATCCCGACGAACCTCGACGACGTACCAAGGAGAGACATGCAGATTCGCCACATCCTCACGGGAGCCGCGGTGGTGATGCTGGGCGCGGCTGTGCTGGCGCCGGGGACGGTCACGCCGGCGTTCGCCGCAGCGACAGCGCCACCCGGCTACCGCATCGTGTCAACCCCGGACATGTCCGCGCCGGCCTCGATCTTCAATACCACCGGTCAGGCGAACTGTCCGACGGGCACCGTTCCCTGGGGCGGCGGAGCGTCGCTCACCAACGGCTTCGCCGTCCCCGGTACCAGCCTGAATACCTCCGAGCCCGTCGCGGGGGGCTGGCGGGCGCGCGTCAACAACGCCTCGGGCACAGCCCAGGCCTTCCGCGTGGACGTCATCTGCGCGAAGAAACCGAAGGGGTACCAGGTGGCGTTCTTCAGCTCCGACAACCCTCCACACGACACCACGCCGGCCACGGTCACCTGCCCCACAGGCACCGTCGTCCTGAGCGGGGGTGCACTCTCGACCTCGGACACGACCGCTGCCGCCCTGGCCACCCTGGGTCCGCTCGGTCGGCACCGGTACACGGCGTTCATGGCCAACACCTCGGACGTCGATCAGCACCTGACGGTGTTCGCCGTGTGTGGCGCGAAGCCGCCGGGCTACGCGATCGTGTCGCAGTCCCTGACCGATACGGGGCCGAACGACCCGGTGCTGACGCCGGTCTGCCCCGCCGGCACGGCCGTGCTGGGCGGTGGCTTCGAGGTCCTGAATCCCGGCTTTGACGTCACGATCGCCGGGTCGCTGGACGAGTCACGCCACGGTTGGTTCGGCGAGGCCGTCAACCAGCGGACGGGTGCGACGACGGTCAAGGCCCAGGCCATCTGCGGAGCCTAGATGGAGGAGAGCAGTTCCAGCCTGTTGCCGAACGGGTCGCGAAGGTGCACCCGCGGCCTGGCGTTGAGGGGCTCGTCCCACTCGGCCGGATGCCCGGCTGCCCGCAGCCGCTCGACCAGCGTGCGAAGCGCACTCTCATCGAGCACACTCAGCGCCGGGTGTGCCTTCGCCGCCGGGATGAAGTGCTGCTGGACGCCGACGTGGAGCTGCTGGGAGCCGCAGGCGAACCAGACACCACCGCGGCCGGCCAGCTCCGCCGGCTTGGGCAGCTCCTCCATGCCGAGCAGGTCGCCGTAGAACGACCGCGCAGCCTCCTCGCAGCCGGGCGGGGCCGCAACCTGGACGTGATCGATTCCGACGATCACGCCAGGTCTGCGAGCTGTGACTCGATCCAGCGGGAGATGTCGTGCTCGCGCACCTGTGCGCGGATCTGGTCGAGGCGGCGCTTCCGCTCCTCGACCGGCATGGTCAGCGCCTCGTGGAGCGCATCCGCCTGCTGCTGGATGTCGAACGGGTTGATCGAGAGCGCGAACTCGCCCAGCTCGTCGTGAGAGCCGGCGTTCTCGGACAGGATGAGCACGCCGTCGTTTCGGTTCACCAGCGGCGCCTCCTTGGCCACCAGGTTCATGCCGTCGAAGATCGCGTTGACCAGCAGGGCGTCGTAGTGCTTGTAGGCCGCCACCGACTCGGGGAAGTTGTCCGAGATCCGCAGGTCGATCGGCGTCCACATGCCGGTCATGTACCAGCGGTCGTTGACTGCCCTGGCGGCGCGCTGGATCGCGCCGACGTACTCGGCGTACTCGGGGATGTCCGGTCGCGAGGGGTCGAGCAAAGCCAGCATCGTCACCCGGCCCCGCCACTCCGGGTGCTGGGACAGGAACAGGTCGAACGCACGGAACCCGCGGACGACGTTCTTGGAAGGGTCGGTGCGGTCGACGCGGAGCACCATCCGCTCCGGACGCGCCGTCAGCACGGCGGCCTCCTGCGCCTGCACCGGCTCGCTCTCGGCGAGCTTGGCGAACTCGTCCGGATCGACGGAGATGGGGTAGTGGCGGACGGCGATCTCACGGCCCCGGAAGCGCACCGTGCGGGTGGCAAAGTCGACCTCGCCGTCGGTCAGCTCGCCGACGCAGTGCAGAAAGGCCCTGACGTAGCGCTCGGTGTGCAGGCCGACGACGTCGCAGGCCAGCATCGACTCGTGGATCGCCGTGCGGATCTCGCTCGGTAGCACCCGCCAGTAGTCCGGCATCGGCCACGGGATGTGGGTGAAGTGCTGGATGACGGCGCCCGGCACGCGCTCGCGGACGAACTGAGGCACCATGAACAGCTGGTAGTCGTGCACCATCACCAGAGGCGCCTCGTCGCCGGCGCGCTCGAGCTCCTCGGCGGCCGCCTCGGCGAAGCCCTGATTGACCGGGAGGTACCCGGCGTCCCAGGCCAGCCGGATGTTGCGGTCGACGTCGGGAGCCAGCGTGAGGTTCCACAGGTAGTGGTGGATGAACCACAGCGTCGGGTTCGCGAACACGTTGTAGTAGCGGTCGTACTCCTCGCGGTCGTGCTCGACCAGCCGCAGCCGGAGGTTGCCGTCGACGTACGGACCCTCGGCGGCCACCACAGCGTCCTCCTCGGTCAGTGCGCTGGCGATCCAGCTCACCGGGCGGCTGGCGGTCAGCGCCGACAGCGCTGTGACCAGCCCGCCCCCGCCGCGGCGGGCAGTGCGCTCGCCGTCGTTACCGGCGACGAACCGGATGGGCCCGCGGTTCGACACGATCAGGAGCGGTCGCGGCGCCATCCGCGGAACCCTAGCCGCTCGAGGCGGAAGCGCTAACGGAGATGAATCGTGGATGGCTGGCGAGTGGCGGGCCAGCAGGAGTCCATGGCGCGTTGAAGCCCATATACGGAGTTTCATCTGGGCAAGACGCGGCGTAGCCTCCTGCGCCAGCCCGACGCCGCCAGACGCCGCGAGGCATCTCCGTTAGCGCTTCTTACTCAGGTTCCGGTGTCGAGATCCAGGTCGACCTGCTCGCCGTCCAGCAGGTGCGTCAGCGCCAGCCAGTCGCGCACCAGGCGCGGCGTCAGGAACCGGCGGCGGACGTCCTCCTTGCCCCGCCGCGCCATCGCCTTTGCCTCGACCGGATCGCCCAGGATCTGCAGCGCCCGGTCGGCACACTCGGCCGGCGAGCTGACCAGGAAGCCTGTCTGGCCGTCCTCGATCTGGGTGACGATCCCGCCGACGGCGCCGCCGATCATCGGCCGCGCCTTCCACAGCGCCTCCGACACCGTCAGGCCGAATCCCTCGCGGATCGACTTCTGGAGGCAGACGTCGGCGTGCACCTGAAACGCGTTGACCTCGACGGCACCGACGTTGTTCAGGTTGGAGAGGATGTAGATATCGGGGTCGGAGTCGGCGTAGGAGACCGTCTGGTTGTAGAAGGTCCAACCCTCGGGGTCGTCGTGGGCCATCGATCCGACCAGCGCCAGCTGGAGGCCGGGATGCGTCTCCTTGACCTTGCGGTAGGCGTCGATCACGCCCAACGGGTCCTTCCAGGGGTCGAACCGCGAGACCTGCAGCATCATCGGCCGCGCCGGGTCGATGCCGAACTGCTCGATGATGTACGCGGCGTCCTCGGGTGCCAGCGCCATGTTCTTCGGCGCCAGCGGGTCGATCGCAGGCGGCCAGATGACCGCCTGGTGAAGGCCCGCCCCGCGCGGCACGTACTCGTGCATGTGAAAGATGGTGGCGTCGTAGGCCGAGATCGACGGCAGCAGGAAGTCGAGCACCTGACGGTTGGGCGCCGAGAGGTCGATGTGGCACCGCCACACCCACTTCGCGTCGCCGCCGGGGAGCAGCGTGCGAAGTGCGGCCGGCTGCGGGTCGTGCACGACCACCATGTCCCACTCGTCCGCGTCCGTCAGCTCGTCGGCGTTCAGCTGGTTGTACTCCAGGAAGATCTTTTCCTGCTCGGGAGTGAGGCCCTTCTCGTCGCCCTGCAGCGCGTTGTGAATCGTCTTGGTGACGTCGAAGAACTCGTCGCGGCCCTGGATCACGCGCCACTCGGTCTCGATGCCGATGTCGTTCAGCAGCGGTATCAGCGTGTACTGGATCTCCGCGACGCCGCCTCCGAACGCCGTCGCGGACAGGTGCAGGAACCGCCGCCCGCGCAGCGGCTCCGCCAGCTCGCGGATCTCATCGGCGAGGTGCCGGCCGACGATCGAGGCGTAGTCCGCGATCGACTTGTGACCGGTGTTCACCCTCTGCATAGCGCGCCACCCTACCAGCCGCTTAGGAGGACGGAGCCAGAGGTCGCTCACCCAGCGTGACGGGGAGGTCGACTCGCTGGCCGCCACGCTGAATCAGCAGGTGGACGACCTTCCCCGCGCTGTAGTTGTCGATCAACTTGATGAACTGGTCGGAGTCGGCCACCAGGTGCCCGTCGACGGACACGATGATGTCGCCGTCAGGGCGCACCAGCTGGTCCTGGAACGTTCGATCCTGCGTCCCTCCATGCACGCCGGCCTGCGCTGCCGGCCCGCCGGGCGACACCGCCTCGACCAGGGCGCCGTGCTGCACAGCCAGGTGGAACGCGCTCGCCAGCGCCGGCGTCACGTCGCCCAGCCGGACACCGAGCCAGCCGTATGACACGTGACCGTCGGCCAGCAGCTGCCGCATCGACCGCTTGGCGGCGTCGATCGGCACCGCAAACCCGACGCCCTCGCCGCCGCCGCTGGTCGTGTTGATCTGCGCGTTGATGCCGATCACCTGGCCGGCGGCATTGAACAGGGGGCCGCCCGAGTTGCCGTGGTTGATGGCGGCATCGGTCTGGATCTCGCCCGGGATCGCGTAGTTCGTCAGCGAGCTGGGGATTGCCCGGTTGACCGCCGAGACAACGCCGACCGACAGCGATCCCGCCTCCAGGAAGGGGCTGCCGATCGCGGCCACCGGCTCGCCCACATGGACGGCGTTGGAGTTTCCCAACGGCACGGGGGCCAGCTCCACCTGCGGGTCGCTCACCTGCACCAGCGCGACGTCGTCGAACAGGTCGTAGCCGATGGTCTTGGCCGGCACCTGGTTGCCGTCCTGGAAGCGCACCCAGACCTGTTCGGCTCGCTTCACGGAGTCAGGGTTGGCGACGGTGGCGGAGTTGGTGACGACGTGGGCGTTGGTCAGGATCAGCCCGCCGCCGTTGACGACGAACCCGCTGCCGCCGATCTCGCTGCCCTGCCCGAGCACCGACGAGATGGTGACGACGCCGTCGATCCGGTCGCGGTAGATCGCACTGGGGTCGAACCCGCGGGCGCCGGCGGTGACCGTCACCGGAGCGATCGTCGACGGCTTGATCACCACGCGGGTCGTCGAGTTGGAGCTGTCGAAGGCGCCGGTGCCGCTCGCGATGCCCACCACCAGCACCGTTGCTGCAAGCCCGGCTGCGAAGCCCGCGACGATCACGGTAACGAGTGGCGGGCGCACGCCTGGAGCGTAGTTGATCAGGTGGATTCGGCAGGGAGGCTGAGCGCGAAGCGGGTCTCGCCCGCACCGCCCTGGAGCTCCAGCGAGCCGTCCATCCGCTCGGCCAGCTCACGGGCGATGGCCAGCCCCAGGCCGCTGCCTGCCGCGGCCGTCGACTCGCCGCGGGCGAACCGCTCGAACAGCCGGTCGCGGGCACCGGCCTCGATCCCCGGCCCGTCATCCGACACGCTCAGCTGGACGATGCCGTCCATGGCGTCGACCGCGACCCGCACCTCGGTGCCTCCCGGCGTATGGCGGATCGCGTTGTCCACCAGGGCACGCCCGATCTGCTGCACCCGCTGCTCGTCGGCGATCGCCGCGGGCAGCTCCTGCGGGGGCCTGACCAGTACCACCCTGCTTCCGCGACCGGCCGCCAGGCCGCGGAACTCGCGCACCAGGCCGCGGGCGGTAGCGGCAAGGTCGATCGACTCGTGCGTGATCTCGACCGCGCCGGCATCCAGCCGCGACAGGTCGAGCAGATCGGTCGCCAGCTTGGTCAGCCGGCCGACCTGCTCGTGCATCTCGCGAAGGAACTCCTCCCGCGTGGCCTGGTCGAGGTCGGGGTCGTCCAGCAGCTCGAGGAACCCGGCCAGCGAGAACAGCGGCGTCCGCAGCTCGTGGGAGGCGTTGGCGATGAAGTCCTTGCGGGCGCGGTCGACGCGCGAGAGGCGCAGGCTCATCTCGTCGAACGCGCGGGCCAGCGCTCCCAGCTCGTCGGGAGACTGGTCGCCGATCGGCTGGTCGAACTCCCCCACCGAGATCCGCGCGGCAGCCGCCTCCAGGCGCCGCAGCCGCCTCGACGCGGCGTAGGCGGCTCCCCAGCCGACGGCGCAGGCAACGGCGATAGCGAGCGCCGTGGCGATCAGGATCCGGCGCTCGACCAGGTCGGCGATCGCGTTGACGTCCGACACCTGCTGGGCCATCGCGACCACGCCGCCCGGCACCGCGAACGCAACGACGATGTCGCCGTTGCGGGCCCGCCCGCGCACCAGCCCGTCGGAGCCGATCGCCTCGTGGACAACCGGCTGCACGGTGTAGAGCGGCTCCAGGTCGGACTGCGCCAGCGGAGGGACGATCAGATGCCCGCCCTTGAGCGTAAACGCGACCACGTGGGCGTTCGCCGACCGGCCGGCGCGCGCGACTGCAGCCCCCGCGGCTTGCGGATTCCGCTTGGCAATCGCGTGACGCAGCCGCAGGTTCGACTCCTGGTTGCTGGCGACGGCGGCCAGGGAGCTGAGGCGCTGCGAGATCAGGTTGGCGCGCAGCGTCGGCACGACATACAGGAAGACGACGCCCATCGCCGTCACGACGACGGCGGTCAGCAGCCCGATCAGCCTGACCCGGAGTGAGCTGAAGCCCCTCATCACACCGACGCCCTAGAAGTCGGTGAAGCGGTAGCCGGCACCGCGCACGGTGAGGATCAGCGTCGGTTCGCCGGGATCCGGCTCGAGCTTCTCACGCAGGTGCCTGACGTGGACGTCGATCGTGCGCGGCTCGCGATAGGCCGAGCCGCCCCAGACCGCCTCCAGCAGCGCGTGCCGGCTGTAGACACGGCCGCGGTGCGTCGCCAGCACGCGCAACAGCTCGAACTCGACGTAGGTGAGCTGCACGCCGTCGCCGTCACGGCAGACGGTGCGTTTGGCGGGGTCGATCACCAGTCCTTCGACCTCGATCAGCGCCTCCCCCCACTCGCGGCGCTCGGCCAGCAGCGTTGCCCGCCGCAGCATCGCCCGGA
>Ga0265338_10006671_pt1 | contig 14593 bp, 9 predicted proteins | sample 42126metaG_FD_193579 | JGI IMG/M metagenome (GOLD analysis project Ga0265338, IMG submission 193579) | Rhizosphere microbial communities from Carex aquatilis grown in University of Washington, Seatle, WA, United States - 4-21-26 metaG | ecosystem: Host-associated > Plants > Roots > Rhizosphere >... | reverse complement strand
CCGCTGTCCTCGAACAGGTCGCGCACCAAATCGTTCAGTCCGCACAACACCATGCCGCCGCCACACTGTTCCGCGCGCCGGCCGATCACGATGAACGAGCGGAACGCCGCGCTGGTCAGATACGGCACCTGGTCCAGATCGATCAGAATGCCATGAGTTCCGGTGTCGCACAGCGCGCTGGCCCGTTCCGTCATGGCCGGCGCGCTCAATGTGTCCACCGCGCCTGAGACCGCCAGCACGGTGGTTTCTCCGACGCGCGATTCGATCATGTTCATCGGTTCCCCTCCCGTGCGAGGCGCTACAACGATACGAATTTTCGCAGCGTCAGATGATTGCGGTCGTTCAAGCGTGCATACGCCATGTCGTCCATCAGCCGCCGGATGAATACGAGGCCAAGCCTGTCGGGCCGGACGGCGTCGCTCTCGCCGGCCCCGGCAGTCTCATGTTGCGTTGGATCGAACGGAATGCCGTCATCGACGATTTCGAGCGTTGCCGCCGAGGCATCCGCCGTCAGCTTGACCTCGATCCTGTGCGTTTCCAGGTCGGCGTATCCGTGCACAAGAATGTTGTTGAGCACCTCGTCGAGCGCGACGTGTAATGCTGCAATAACCCGCGGCGACAACCCGGTACCGTCCAACAGGTCGTCAAGCCATGCCGCCGCACGCGTGACCTCAAATGGTTCGTTGTCCATTAGCAGTGTATCGGCCACATCCATCCGGGCATCCCAGGGTTGGTGTGGCTGCCATGGTGGCAAACTCCTTGGGGTAAGGGAATAGATAAAGCATTACGCTCTGGCCGGCGCCCGCGCGGCCATCATTGCGCGTTGACCGGTGCGCCGCCGGGCCGTGGTCAATGCACAGCAACAGCACTGGGCGGTTTCAAAACGTGGGGTGCATCCGCGCGCGCCGGATTCGGTCCCGGCGTTCACATGGGGTGACCGGCACGCGGAGCTGACCGGCCGGCAACTTCGCGAGGGCGTTGGCGTCCCGTAGGGGATTCGAACCCCTGTTGGTGCCGTGAGAGGGCACTGTCCTGGGCCTCTAGACGAACGGGACCGCGGCCGCGGCGCCGTATCTAGGCCAGAACCGCCGCCACCTCAAGCGCCCGGGCGACGGGCGTGGCAACCAAGCCATTTTCAGTCAGCCGCGGCCTGCCCCGCCGCTGCGCCTTGCGGTGCCTCGGCGGACCCCAGCGCCGCCGCTGCCCGAACGTCCGGCACGGTGAACCGGAACACCGTGCCGCCGCCCGGATTGTCCTCGGCCCAGATCCGCCCGCCGTGCGTCTCGACGATCGAGTGGCAGATCGACAGCCCGACCCCCATGCCGTCGCTCTTGGTCGTGACGAAGGGTTGGAACAGCTTCTCCCGCACCATCGCACGCAAGCCCGGGCCGCTATCCGCGACGCTGACCTCGATCATGGCGTCCGCGGCAGGCACCGTTGCGATCACCAAGGCCGGTGATGTGCCATCCGGCATCGCCTCCACCGCATTCCTGACCAGGTTCAGCAGCACCTGCTGAATCTGTATCTTGTCGATCAGTGCGGCGGAGGCGTGCGGATCGAGCCGCATCTCCACGCCGACATCGCGCCGGCCCGCGGCGACCAGGGCGAGCGCAACGGCTTCCTCCAGCACCGGCCCAAGGTCCTCAGGCCGCCGCACGCTTTCGTTTTTCTTGATGGAGTCGCGCAAGCGCTTGACGATCGCATTGGCGCGGGTCGCCTCGTTGGCTGCTTTCTCCAACGCGACCTGCAGGTTGGCCGTGTCGCCGGCGCGCGCCAGCCGCTGGCTGGCGTGCACATAGTTGCCGATGGCGGTCAGCGGCTGGTTGACCTCGTGCGCCAACGCCGAAACCATCAGGCCCAGTTCGCTCACGCGCCCAACGTGGATCAATTCGGAACGCAACTCCTCCAGCCGCTCCTCACGCTCCCGGCCCTCGGCCTCCAATGACCGGGCGACCCGCGCGTAGAGCGCTATCGCCTCCAGCAACAGCACGACCAGCACAAAACTCGACGCTGCCAAGCCATAGATCCGGCCGGCATAGAAACCAAAATCGAACCGCCCGGCATTGAGCACGGCGCTCAGCGCGATGTCGCACAACCAGGCGCACATCACTGCCATCAGCCAAAGGTCGAGCACCGCGTACGGCCGCCGCATAACCAGGACAAGCACGGCGACCAGATGCAGCGTCCACACTGTCGCGACAACATAGATCATGGCGGACGTGTAGTGGTTGCCCTGCATGATCACCGGCAGCGGACCTTCGCCGATCGTGGCGAGCGTCGTCAGCGTCACGACAAGTCCGGTAACCAAGACGACGCTGACCAGGATGGATACCGAGGCGGGTCGGCGCTGTGGCCCCGTGTGGTTGTTCCGGAGCGACGCATAGCACGCCACGGCAATGGCAAAACCCCCATGCCAGAACATGAAGAGCCACGCGGTGCTCTGCGTGCCTGCCCCTAGCAGACCGGTTTCGGAAAACAGGCCCGGGAAAGTGAGAGCGTGCGGGATCGCCATCAGGGTTGCGAAAAGATAGCCGCTCGCGAGCACCACCAATGCAGGATAGCGTCCGATCGTGAATTGACCGTACAGCAGCGCGACCGTGATCAGGCCGTTGATGAGCAATACGGATTCGTAGCAGGGAATGAACGCCGGCTGCTTCGGCAGTGGCACGCGCGCAAAGGGTGCCGCAGCGATGAACACGACGATTGAGAACACGATTGCAACGAGCGCCAGGCGGCGCTCACCCCGTCCCGCCGGCAGCAGCGAAAGGACGAGTGTCGGTTGGTCTCTCGGCTGGTCCACCATGCGGTCCCTTTACATCCGGCACTGCGGCCTGGGGCCAACAAATGTCATTCTACTGGCTGCACGTTTTGGATGCAAGTGGGCAAGATATACAACTCCAGATTGCTTTTATAGCGGAGCTTTCGATAGGCGGTGCCCAACCCGCGGCGATCGCGGTTCCTGCCACGATCGAAGTTTGCTCATCGTGCCAGGGTAATTCGCCCCGCAACGGCCCCGGAGCGCGGATCTACCAGGACCACCCGATCCCCACCGCCGCCTTGCAACTGCACGGCCAGCCGATCCCCCGCTGCGGCGATGCCGGCGATTCGAGTTCCTGACGGTTCGTCCAGCACCATGGCTATGGGCACTTCGCCGCCATCCGTTGCTCCGCCTGACGTCCGTGACGCAATCCGGTGCGCGATCACTGCTACCAGAACGCCGGTGCCGGCCACGATTATCACTCCCATGACGATCGTCAGCACTTTCAGTGCCTGCATCCCCCTGCCCACAGACTATCCCCTTTTTGCCGCGTTCTTCCCCGACCAATCCGATTGGGCGGCACCGGATGCCCTCGCAACATTCAGCCCGCCTGGCAAGGCCAATACCCGCGGCGGACCGATTCCTCGCGGCAGGCCGGCGATCCAGGGCCTGCCCATCCACCAAACCCGCCCGCACAACCGCCGTGAGGCGGGGTGTGCGCGGTTAGGGCGGGATCATGATATTGGTGCAAGATTGATGGCCATTACGGAGCTTGCTTTCTGCTACCCGAATTGTTCCTGCAAAAATAGCCAGGCTATTTGCGTGCGTAGCCAGGCCGTTTTGGTGCGTTGCAATACGTCGCCCGCATTTCCACCTCTGCTTCAGGCAGGCGGGAAGGCACCATTATTCTGTGGATGGTTTGCCACGCGGCCCGCTGCAAGACGCCGTTGGCTGATTTCTGTGGATCGTTCCTTATCGGCGGTGGGTCCGAATGATCGCCAGACTCCGTCGACGAGGATCGCGCATTGCACCTTTGGCATAGGTTGAACCAGGTGATCGGTCTTATTGGCATCAGTCAACCGGTAGTTCGCAAAGGTTTTGACGCCTTGCTGCGACAGGTATGGTCCGATTTGGAACTTGCGACAGTTGACACGTTCTTGCGGAGCCAGGAACGACTGTCCAAAGAACCCGGGGACCTCCATGTGGTTGGTTTGGCCTTGCCTGGCCTGTCAGGACCGGCAGGCCTCGGGCGCGTGCGGGAGACGCACCCAGCCATCAAAGTCCACGCACTTGGCAATCAGGCTAACCGCCCGGTCGTCCTGGCAGGCCTGTCACCGCCCGGCGCGCCGGATTTCGCTCACGCCAACCCGCCGAGCCAGCCCAATACCGTTCCGCCGGTCGCCAACGACCCGGCAGCACAGGGTGGGGAACATGCCGGGAAATCATCGATAACCCAGGCGATCGCGGCCCTGAAACGGGAGTTCGCAATCGAAGTCGCGAACACTCGGGAACTCATCCTCGCAGCCCAACGCCTTTGCTACCAGGTGTACTGCGTCGAACGTGGCTACGAGACAGCCGGCCATGGCGTCGAGCAAGACGAATTCGACGCTCACTCCCGCCATGTGGTGCTGCGTCGCCGCAGCGACGGCGAAGTGGTCGGCACCGCCCGCCTCATACTCAATAACCCTGCGCGGCCGGACGACAGCTACCCAACGCAGCGCGTTTGCGACAGCTCCCTGCTGAGCGGATTGCCGATGCCGACAACCGCCGAGATATCGCGCTTTGCCGTCTCCAGGCAGGTGCGAGGCACCTCGCCGGCGCTGTTGCACCTGGCATTGCTCGAGGGACTGGTCAGAATCAGCCATGACCTGGGCCTGACTGATTGGTGCGCCACGATGGAGCCGTCCTTGCTGCGGCTGCTGAGCGCTTGCGGGATTCGTTGCCGCAAGCTGGGCCCGCCCGTTGAATACCACGGCCTGCGCCAGCCCTGCTGCGCCAAGGTCGCCGAGCAACTGGCTCGCATGCAGGCCGAACGGCCGGAAATCTGGGCGTTCGTCAGCAACAACGGCCGATATTACGGCAGGAGACGCGGTTCGGCCGCCACCTCCAACTCGCCGGCACGCGTGGCCCACCATTGGCAGACCACCCTGGCCGGCGCGGTGCAGTCTGCATTCTACCCGACTTTCCAGGTCGCATAGTTGCTGACCTCGCACGCACCGGCACCAGCCGGCGGCTGGGCAGGCGCAACGGGCCGGCACCATTGGCGGAAGCTGCGCCAGGTCTGATCGCCGGACATTGCACACGCGAGATGACCGTAAGTTCGGATGAAGCTGAACGCCGTCGGCGAAGGCCTACCCTTGCAAGAAGCAAAGTCCTTGAGGGAGGGGGAGTGCTTACTCTCCCCGGCGATCCAACTGTTTCATTCAGGGCTGGTCGGCCACCGGCCGGTGGTCAATTCGCAATGACAGAAGGATGATAGTTCACACCGCCGCCCGCTCGGCCACCAATTCCCGGAATAGCGTCGCATACCGCGTGGCCGGCCGCCGCCACGACACGTCGGTGCGCATCGCGTTGTGCTGTAGCCGCCGCCACACTGCCTTGCGCCGCCACAGCGCCGCGGTGCGATGGATTGCCGTCCCCAGCATCTCGCGCGTCACCGGGGCGAACTGCACGCCGCTGCCGGTTCCGGCGCCCAGCGCTGCCTCGTTGGCATCGATCACCGTGTCGGCCAGCCCGCCGACCCGAGCCACCACCGGCAATGCGCCATAGCGTAGCGCGCAGAGTTGGGTCAGCCCGCACGGCTCGAAGCGCGACGGCACCAACAGTGCGTCGGCTCCGGCCTGGATCTGGTGCGCCAGCGCCTCGTCATAGCCGATCACGCAGCCGACCTGCCCGGGATGCGCGGCCGCCGCCGCGGCAAAACCTGCCTCCAACGCATGCTCCCCGCTGCCGACCACGACAAGCTGCGCCCCCAGTTCCAGCAGCGTAGCGAGATTGCCGAGCAGGAGATCGAGCCCCTTCTGCCAGGTCAGCCGGCTGATGACGCCGAATAGCAACGCGTCGGGGTTCGCCTCCAGGCCGAACCACGCCTGCACCGAGGTCTTGTCGGCAGCCCGCCCGTCCAACCGGGTCACCGAGAAATCTGCGACAATCAACGGATCGGACGACGGGTTCCACACCGCATCATCGATGCCGTTGAGGATGCCGTGCAGCACCGAGGCGCGGCTGCGGAGCAGACCGTCAAACCCCATACCGCCCTCGGGCGAGCAAATCTCCGCGGCGTAGGTGGGGGAAACGGTGGTGATCCGGTCGGCGTAGAACAGGCCGGCCTTCAGGAAGCTGATGTCGCCGTAGAACTCGACACCATCAACGCTGAACGCGGCCGGCGGCAGGCCCAGGGCCGACAGCAGCCCGGCGGGGAAGCGGCCTTGGAAGGCCAGGTTATGCACCGTCATCACCGTGCCTGGCCGTCTTCCGCCGCGGTATTGCAGGTAGGCGAGCGCCAGCCCGGCCTGCCAGTCATGCGCGTGCAGGATGTCGGGACGAATCCCCGCCACGTCCCCGCCGCCGAGTAATGCTGCCACCGCGCCCAGTGCGGCGAACCGGACCGCGTTGTCCGGCCATTCCCAGCCGTCGGGTCCATTATAGGGATTGCCCGTCCGGGCGTACAAATGCGGTGCATCGATTGCCAGCAAGTCCAGCCCGGCAGCGCGTCCGCGCAACAGCCACGCGGGGCCGCCGAACAGATCGGGGATTTCGTGCACGCGCGCTGCATCGATCAGCCCGCTTAATACCGCGGGATAGCCGGGGATCAAGGTGATCGTCCGGACGTCCTCGGTCTCTAACGCCGACGGCAGCGCCCCGACCACATCGGCCAGGCCACCTGTCTTGATCAGCGGGAAAATCTCGGAAGCAACGGCCAGAACCGAGACTGCCGTCACCCTTGCAGCCTGTCGATCATCGGCGGGGTGATCAGGCAGATGCCCTTTTCCGAACGGCTGAATCGCTTGGCGTCATCGTCCGCGTCCTCGCCAACCACGAGGCCGGGTGGGATGCGCACGCCCTTCTCGACAATCACGTTGCGCAACCGGGCGCCGCGGCCGATGTCGGCGTCCGGCAGGATCAACGCATTCTCTACCTTCGCGTAGGAATGCACGTGCACGCCGGTGAACAGCAGGGTGCGGCGGAGGAGTGCCCCGGAGATGATGCAGCCGCCGGAAACCAGGGATGAAATCGCTTCGCCCCGGCGGCCATTCTCGTCATGCACGAACTTCGCCGGCGGCGTGATCTCGGCATAGGTCCAGATCGGCCAGTCGCGATCGTACAGATCGAGTGCCGGCGTCACGTCGGTGAGGTCGATATTCGCTTCCCAATACGCATCCACCGTTCCGACATCCCGCCAATACGACTCCTGCTCGGTAGCGGAACGAACGCAGGAACGCGAGAAGCGGTGCGCCACCGCATGGCCGCCTTGCACCAGGTAGGGAATGATGTCGCGGCCGAAGTCGCGGCCGGACGCCGGATCGGCCGCGTCGCGCTTGAGCAAGTCGATCAGCAGTTTGGTGGAGAACACGTAGATGCCCATGCTGGCCAGCGCGACGTCCGGCTTGCCCGGCATGGCCGGCGGGTCCTCGGGCTTCTCGACGAACGCGGTGATGCGGTCATTCTTGTCCACCGCCATCACGCCGAAGCCGCGCGCGTCCAGCCGCGGCACCTCGATGCAGCCCACCGTGACGTCGGCGCCGCTCTCGACGTGCTGCGCGAGCATTTGCTCGTAGTCCATCTTGTAGATGTGGTCGCCCGCCAGCAGCACCATGTATTGCGGTGCGTAGCCTTCGATGATGTCGATGTTCTGAAACACCGCGTCGGCGGTGCCGGCATACCAGTTGTCACCGGAGCGCTGCGACGCGGGTAGGATGTCGAAGCTCTCGTTACGCTCCGGGCGGAAGAAGTTCCAGCCGCGCTGCATGTGGCGGATCAGGCTGTGCGCCTTGTATTGCGTGGCCACACTGATGCGGCGGATGCCGGAATTCAGCGCGTTGGATAGCGCGAAATCGATGATGCGGCTCTTGCCGCCGAAATACACCGCCGGCTTGGCGCGGGTGTCGGTGAGTTCCTTCAGCCGCGAGCCGCGGCCGCCGGCCAGCACATAGGCCATGGCGGACCGCACGAGGGTAGCACTGCCGATGGGTTGCTGGCGCATGGGTCGCGGCCCTCCGGGCTGTTGGCCATGTTATTCCGGCTATCCCACGACATACAAGCGGGTGCGCGGCGGCGGCCAAGCCAGGTGGGTGGAGCAACGCCCGCACAGGTTGAGGCTGCCTGCAACGCCGGTGCCGGGAGAGGCCGTTTGCAATGCCCGTGCCGGGTGATGTCGCCTACCGCGTGCGCCACGCTGGCGGGTCACGGCTGCTGCGCGTCAACGGCCGCCTGGCTCGAAGTGTCCCTTGGGGCGGGACACCTTGGTGTATTGGCGGTAGTGAGGGCACGCGGCCAAGATTGGCGATACAAGCGCCTGTAGCACCTCCACACCCCGCGGAGGCCCGCGGCATATTGTTCCGTCTATGTATTATATCAGCAACGTCCCCGAAAAGGTCAGGCTCGGAAGTATCGGCTTGTTCGGATTATGTATTGTTACAATATCGCTGGTGCGGCCACCGAAAAGCTCAAGCCCGCATGCGCCGGCATGGATTTGACTTGTCGGAAATCTTTACAAGTCGTGAACATGACATTTTTGCACCACATCGATCTCCTTGATTTGCCGTGAGAAAACCCGTTGGCATGCATCTTGCGTATCGCCTTTCACGATTAGTTTACGTAGCGCTGTGTTACACAAGGAGAACGTGCAGGTGTCCGCTTTCACTCTTCCGCGCTCGACGCGCCCCATAGCCGTCGGCGCACTGTTTGCCGCGCTCACCATGTCAGCGCCGGCCTTCGCCGATGTCGTGATATACAACAGCATTCCCAGCCCGCTGCCGACGAACGTCACCAGCCTAGGCTACGAATGCTGCGAAGTTAACGAATTTGGCAATGAAGTCGGGTTCAGCGGCACGGCTCGGCAGTTGACCGACGTTACCGTAACGATGAGCAACTGGGCCTACCAAAGCGTCTATCCCGGGTTTGGTACGGCGACAGGTTTTACGGTTCCCCTGACGCTTAACCTTTACAACGCGGGCGCCGGAGGTGCCGTCGGTTCCCTCATTGCGACAGATACGATCAATGCATTCATTCAGTGGCGCCCGGAACCCGACGGCTGCTCCGGTGTCGGCAGTACCACCTTTACCGGCTCCGGCGGCTGCTTCAACGGCCTCGCGGAAAACGTCACGTTCGACTTCACTGGCGTCACGGTCCCCGACCAGGTCATCTACGGCCTTGCCTTCAACACGTATTCCTATGGGGCGGCTCCGACAGGCGTGCAGGGGCCGTACGATTCGCTGAACTTCGGGCTGACCACCACATCGCCCAGCGTCGGCACCAATGTTGTGCCGGGCACCCTCGACATCAACGCAGCCGGCCCCTACCCGGTGACGTCGGCGACGCCAGGCACATTCGGACCCGACACCAACTGGGCTCCCTATAGTCCGGCGATCGAATTCGATGCGACGGTGCCCGAGCCAGCGACGTTCAGCGTATTGGCGATCGGCCTGGCAGGGCTCGCCGCGGCCCGCCGGCGCCGCAGGAGCTAGACCAGGGTTCGCGCCAGGCGGCGGTCGGGGAACTCCATCCGACAGCCGCCGCCACTGCCGCAGCCCCGTCGGCGACGGCACGTGGTGCCGTCTCGCGTGGATACCACGGCTGGCCGGAACGGCTGCGGCGCCAGAAAGTGTCGTGCCGCGGTCACTCACCTTCCAATAGCACGCACCGCGTTGGGTCGGCTGAAATCCATGCCGGCTGGCCCTCCGCGATCGGTTCCAACGCCGCGCTGCGAATGACCAGGTCGCGGTCACCCCAGGCGACGTGGATCTGCGTGAAGTCGCCCTGGAACACGCAGCGGTGCACCCGCACCGGCCACACATTAACGTTCCCCGGCGGCCGCTCCGCGCTGAACTGCAAATGCACGGTGCGGATCGAGAACGTGGGTTCGGCACCGGGCGAGCGGCCGCATGGATCGCCGTGCACGATTTCGCCGGACGGCGTTTCCAACGCGATCAGCCCGTCCCGCGCCAGCTCCGGGCGCAGCCTGCCATGCACCAGGTTGGAGGATCCGACGAAGTCCGCGACAAACGCATTACGCGGCCGGGCATAGATCTCGGTCGGCGTGCCGGATTGCTCAATCACGCCGTCGCGCATCACCACGATGCGGTCGGACATCGCCAGCGCTTCTTCCAGATCGTGCGTGACATAGACCGAGGTCACGCCCAACCGGTGCTGCAATTCACGCAGCTCGATACGCATGTCGCCACGCAGCTTGGCGTCGAGGTTCGACAGCGGCTCGTCGAACAGCAGCACCGGCGGCGAGAACGCGACTGCTCGCGCCAGTGCGACGCGCTGCTGCTGCCCGCCGGAAAGTTGCGAGGCGCGCCGTGACGCATACGCGCCCATCTGCACCAGGTCGAGCGACTCGCGCACCCGCACTTCGATCTCCGCCCTCGGCCGTTTGCGCACGCGCAATCCGTAGGCGACGTTGTCGAACACCGTCATGTGCGGCCAGATCGCATAGGACTGGAACACCATCGACAGCCCGCGCTTCTCCGCCGGGATGTCGATATGTTGCGCCGACGAATACACCAGGCGGCCGCCGATGCTGATGGTGCCGGCGGTTGGCCGCTCCAGCCCCGCCAGGGCGCGCAGCGTGGTCGTCTTGCCGCAGCCCGAGGGCCCGAGCAGGGTTAATTGCTCGCCGGGCTGCACTGCGAAGCTGACGTCGCGCACAGCTACGACTGGGCCGTACTGGATGCGGAGGTCAGCAACCTCGATCGGTTCTGCTTTCAGCGCGAGGGCGGCCGGCGCCGTGTTGTTCCACATCGCCATGTCAGTCGCCCCCCGGTTCGGCCCTTTGGCGTGTTGCGGCGACGAAGATCCCCATCGCGGCCGCCACCACCACGGTCTGGATCAGCGCCATTGCCGCCGTGAGTTCCGCGCTGGTGGCGAACCAGGATTCCACGATCGCCGGCGTGATCACCTTGCTATGCGGCCCCATCAGCAGGATCGACGCGCCCAACTCGCGCACGCTGGCGATGAACAGCAGCAGCCAGCAGGCCAGAAGACCGGGGCGCAGCAGCGGCATCGTCACCGTGCGCAGCCGGTAGATCCACGGCGCACCGCACATCTGCGCGGATTCCTCCAGCGTCTTGTCCAGTTGCAGCATCACCCCGGACACCGTGCGCATGCCGAGCGGCAGGAACACCGTCAGGTAGGCGATCAGCAGCAGCCAGATCGTGCCGTAGATCGGGATCGGCACGACCAGCCACGCCCACATCATGCCGAACGCGAACACCAGACGAGGCACGGCCTGGGGGAACATGGCGATATACTCGATGATGCCGCGGCCCGGCAGGCGGGAGCGATAGACGATCCAGCACAGCAGCCCGATCAGCAGCGTGCCGATCGTCGCGGTGCCAATTCCGAGCAGCAGCGAATTGGTCAGCGCCGAACGCACTGCGTTCATCGTTGCCGCGGTGCGATAGTTGGCCAGCGTCCAGTTCGCGGCGGTGGGAAATGCGACGGCTATCGTTTGCAGCGAGGCGTAGATCAGCGTCGCCAGCGGCAGCACGACCGACAGCAGGACATAGAAGGCGCAGACGCCGAACAGCACCCAGCGCAGTCTGCCCATGTCCATGCGGCGCGGCCGGAACGCCTTGCCGGTAACGGTAACGAAGCTGCGCGAGGTGACGATGTGGCGATAGATCATCATCATCACGAACATGATCGCGAACAGCGATACGCCCATCGCGGCGGCCAGCGGCAGGCGCGGCGGATATTGCGAGACCAACTGATAAATTGCCGTTGTGACCACATAGAACCGGTTGGGCAGTCCGAGCACGAGGGCCGCGGTGAACGACCCCAGCATCTCGGCAAACACGTAGATCGTGGCTCCCAGCACCCCCGGCGCAACCAGCGGCAGGGTGACTTGCAGCATGGTGCGCAGGCGGCTTGCGCCGGCCATCTGCGAGGCTTCCTCCAGCGACGGGTCCATCGACTTCATCACCGCGCCGATCATGAAGAACGCGACCGAGCCCTCGAACAGCGCCATCACCCAGGCGATGCCGAACGGCGTCACCATGTCGATCAACGCGCCATGGCCGCCGGCCGCACGCCAGAGTTGATTGATAAAGCCGCTCTCCGGCGCGCCGAGCAAACTCCAGGCGAAGGCTCCGAGCAGGGGTGTTACATAGTACGGCACCGCCATCACTTGCTCCAATGTGCGGCGGAATGGCACGTTGGTGCGTGACAGGATCCAGGCGGTGACAAAGCCGAAGATGACCGCCATCGCGGTCGCCGCGAGCGAGACGGCAACGGTGTTGCCCAGGATGGCCGCGTAGTGGCCCATCGCGACGAAGTTGCCGAGGCCGTAAGCGGTCGGCGGACGAACGTCCGGATCGCCGACGTCCAGCGCGGCCTGGAGCAGAAAGAAGATCGGGTACAACACCAGCACGCCGACGATCGCCGCCAACAGCGTGCCGGCGATCGCCTGTGCGGAAATGCGCGGCAACGACCGCCGCGCGATCGCAATGTCGGACACGGGTTACAGCCCGAGCATCGCGCTCCATACCTTGTTGAACTCGTCGTGGCTGTTGACGTAGTCGTTGAGATCGGTCGGCGCGAGCAATTTGAACTCGCTCAGCTTGGCGCCCGTCAGCATGGGCGGCGCGTCGTCGCGGATCGAGGCGTAGATCAGGTTCAGGTTGTCCTGGTAGAATTTCTGCCCCCGCAATGACATCGCCCAGTCGATGAACAGCTTGGCGGTTTCGGGATGCGGCGCACGATTCACCGCACCGACCACCAGTGGGGTCGCCGGCAACCCGTCCGGCGGGGCGACGAAACCGATATCCGCGCCCTTCTTCTGGTACAGCACATAGGCCGCGTATTCGCCGACGCAGGTCACCTTGTCGTCGCCGCGTGCCAGGCGATCCATCAGTTGCACACGGCTGTCGAACGCATGTGGAAGCTGCTTGGCGAAGCTGGTCCAGTAGGCGTCGCCGTACAGTTTGCGCAGTTCGTACCACTGCACGAACTGCAAGCCGGAGGCGGCGATCTTGCAGCTCATTGAGCCGCGCCAGCGCGGATCGAGCAAATCCTTCCAGTTTTTCGGTGCGTCTGCCTCGGGGACACGCGATCTGCAGTAGCAGATGCCGGTGAAGTCCACGCCGGTCCAGAAATACGCGCCCGCTGGATTGCTGAGGTACTTCGCCTGGTAGGCGTGCGCCTCGGGCGACTGGTAGATTTCGTAGCCGGCCTTCTTCTGGAAGTCGATCGCGGGGGCGAGGTCCGACAGTTGGATCACATCCACGTCGTATCGCCCGGCGCTGCGCTCGGCCAGGATCTTGCTGTAGAGAGCGCCGGTCTGGGCGCGCACGTAGCTACCTTTGATCTTTGGAAAATCCTTGGTGAAGGCATCGACGATGGCGGTGGTGCCGGCCTCGTTCTCGTGGCAGTAGAACACGAATTCGCCTTCCTGTTCGACTTTGCTCATGTCGGCGTTGGTCTGGAAGTCGAGTACCTTGGTGGGTGAGGCTTTGGCCTGCGCCCACACGGTGCGGGCGGCCAGAGTCGCCCCGCCAATCGCGGCGCCCGCTTGCAGGATATGGCGGCGGGTCGGGCGTTTGATCTTGGACATCGGTGTTCACTCCCTCAGCGAATTCTGCTCGTGATACCGACATCGGGCAGAAAAAGCCATCGGGGGGCATCTTTGGCTAGCCGGACTGGGATCAGCAACGCGACGCAGGTGCTACTGGCGTCTGGTAAATTTCATAGCGAAGGCAAATGAGACGCAGAGCATGCAGAGAAGGTTGGTTTACACTATGAGCGGCACCGGCATTCATGCGATGCTGGGTTTTGCTTCTTCTCCTCGGGCTCTGCGTCTCATCTGCCTTTTCTTATGAAATTTACCAGAAGCAAGTAGCACCTGCGTCGCATGGCAGGCCTACCCTTGGCCAGCCCCACCGGCGCCCGGCCTTGGCGCGCGCGGTGCGGGCGCTATAACCCTCCCCAGCCGGATGAAGGGAAACGACCATGCTGACCAGGCGCTGGGACAAGTCGAAAATGCCGTCGCGCCACGTGACCGTGGGGCCGGATCGCGCGCCGCATCGCAGCTACTACTACGCGATGGGGCTGACCGAGGACGAGATCGACCAGCCCTTCGTCGGCGTCGCCACCTGCTGGAACGAGGCCGCGCCCTGCAACATCGCGCTCAGCCGCCAGGCGCAGTCGGTGAAGAAGGGCGTCGCCGAGGCCGGCGGCACGCCGCGCGAATTCACCACCATCACGGTGACCGACGGCATCGCCATGGGCCACCAGGGCATGAAGTCCTCGCTGGTGTCGCGCGACCTGATCGCCGACAGCGTGGAACTGACCGTGCGCGGCCACTGCTACGATGCGCTGGTCGGACTGGCCGGCTGCGACAAGTCGCTGCCCGGCATGATGATGGCCATGCTGCGGCTGAATATTCCGTCGGTGTTCATGTATGGCGGCTCGATCCTGCCTGGCCGCTTCCAGGGGCGCGACGTCACCGTGGTGGACGTGTTCGAGGCGGTCGGCCGCCACGCCGCGGGCACCATGTCGGCCGAGGAACTGCACGAACTCGAATGCGTCGCCTGCCCGTCCGCGGGTGCCTGCGGCGGGCAGTTCACCGCCAACACCATGGCCACCGTCAGCGAGGCGATCGGCCTCGCGCTG
>Ga0265338_10006670_pt1 | contig 14596 bp, 6 predicted proteins | sample 42126metaG_FD_193579 | JGI IMG/M metagenome (GOLD analysis project Ga0265338, IMG submission 193579) | Rhizosphere microbial communities from Carex aquatilis grown in University of Washington, Seatle, WA, United States - 4-21-26 metaG | ecosystem: Host-associated > Plants > Roots > Rhizosphere >... | reverse complement strand
GGATGCGCAGCGCGAATATGCCAGCCAGGATCGCCTGGGGGACGGAGTGCTCGCCTACGCACAGTTCCTGCACAGCACGCCCGGCACCCATGACGGCCTTTTTTGGCCGGCGCGACCGGGCGAGGAGTTGAGTCCCCTGGGACCGTTCGTCGCGCAGGCTCGTGTGGAAGGTTATCATCGCACGGCCAAAATGCTGAACGAAGAACAGGCGCCTTATCACGGCTACTATTTCAAAATCCTGACCCGCCAGGGCAAACACGCGCCGGGCGGCAAGTATAATTACCTCATCAACGGCCGGATGATCGCCGGGTTTGCGCTGGTCGCCTGGCCGGCCGATTGGGGCAATACGGGCGTAATGACCTTCATCGTGAATCAACAGGGCAAGGTTTATCAAAAGAATCTTGGACCCAAGACCACGAAAGTCGCCAGTGCCATCACTACTTACGACCCGGACGACACCTGGACTCCGGTGAAGTAAATTCTGGAACACCGGGTTCAACCGCCAAGAGGCACAGCATAATGGAGGGAATTTCCGGCAGCCTTCCCGGCATTTCGTCCCGGCAGGACGTCGGATGCTGAAGTACTGAATTTCAAGTATCCTCGCAACGAAATGCCAAAGCGTCGGGCGGCGGGAACTTTTTTCATGTGTCCGGTCTCTTACAGAAAAGATGACCAAAGAAAAACAGGACGTTTGGAAGGACCTTTCCCTTGGGCTGCTGGCGTTTGTCCTGACTTTCATCATGCTGCGGTGGTTTGTGTCCTGAGAGTTTTAACTGCAGAGCACACAAACCGTGCGGACGGTGTAGAGTCGAGCGTCCGGCTCGATTCCAACTCGGCCACAGGCTGAACCCTGCAACCTGCTTTTTCACGTCTTTTGCGGTTTTTAGAATCTGGTTCTGACTTTGCAGGTTCTGCTTTTTGCAGTTGAGGCGTCCGGTTTTCAGACCGCGTCTCTTTAAAATCCACGTCCGTCCGCGCAATTCGTGTAAAAGCCTCCGGGCACATGTTATGCTTTCCAAAGGCTGAATCGCTTTTGTCGCAATGAAGCACCTTGTCGTACCGGTTTTTGTCTGGATGTTGTATACGCTCCCTCTGTATGCCGCTAATGAGCGCATCAATCAGGAAGGCCGCATCCTCGGTCCCCTGCCCGCCGTCACCAATGCCATCCTGTTCGATACCACGAACGCCGACGCCGTGGTGTCGGCGATGCAGATTTTTCCGGTGACGAATCCGTGGAACGAATGCATTTCCAACCGGCCGGTGCTGTCGAATTCAGATGCGATGATTGCTCAAATCATATCTGATCTGGGCACGAGCCGGGCCGTCCTGACGCCCGAGTTCGAGATGAATTTTGTCCTTGTGCCGGACAACCAACCGCGAAAACAGATCGGTTTCTTCAATTACTCGGACGAGTCGGACCTGGACGGCGGGACGGGAACAAACGGATTGTATCCCATTCCCACGAACCTGCCGATCGAGGAATGGCCGCGCGGGACCGGCGGCCAGACGGTTTTCCAATGGCAGACGAACGACGACGGCAGCGACCGGCACGCCATCATGGTGGCACCGGGCACCGGATTCATCTGGGAAACGTGGGAGACGGCGCTGGTGGGCACCAATTGGGAGGCGTCGAACGGTGCGAAGTTTAACCTGAATACGAACGGCTTGCGGCCGGCGGGCTGGACTTCGGGTGACGCAGCGGGTTTCCCGATGTTTTCCGCGCTGGTGCGTTATGACGAGGCCGAGCGTGGCATGGTGGAGCACGCCTGCCGGATCGTCGTCAAAAAATCGCTGTACCACACCTACGTTTTTCCGGCCACGCATTATGCTGCACCGTCGGGCAACACGAACACGAACCTGCCGGCGATGGGCCAGCGCGTGCGGCTCAAGTCCGCCTTCACCATTCCGGCCAGCTGGACAAAGGAGGAAAAAGCGGTGCTGCTGGGATTGAAGAAATACGGCGCGATGGTGGCGGACAACGGTAATTATTTTTCGATTTCCGTGGCGCCGGATGACCGCTGGCCGTCAGGCTGTTTCAATCATTTGACCAGCATCAGCACCACGAACTTCGAGGTCATCCAAACAACCGGGACAAATGAAGGTCCACGATCACCGGGTGCGCCAGTGACCAGCGCCGGCCCCGACCAGACGGTGGTGTTCGGACGGCAAGCATCGTTGCAGGGATTTGTGTTTTTTTCGAACGCACCGCCGGTGATTCTGTGGAAGCTGTATTCCGGGCCGGGCACGGTAACGTTTGGGAACGTGACACAGACGAACACGACGGCTGCCTTCAGCGCTCCTGGTGTTTACACGCTGGAATTGAGCGCCAACGACAGCGTCCACGCGGTGGCTTACGACGCAGTAGTAATTACGGTGACGAACATTATTACAGTATCCATCGGGCGTGCCGGTACGAATATGAACCTCAGTTGGGTTGGCGGCACGGCACCGTTTGTGGTGGAAAGAGCAGGCGCGTTGCCGGCGAATTCATGGAGCGATGTGGTGACGACCAGTCTTCAAAACGCCAGCAGTCCCATGACAAACATCACCGGCTTTTTTCGGGTGATTGGACAATAACAGCGATCAAAAGCAGTCAGTCGGCGCAAATCGAATTGAGGGAAATGATATGGCGCGAATGAAGTTCGCGGCTACAAGACTATTTTAACTGCTCCAAGACCCGCCATTGGGGTTCCAGCTGCAGATCAGTGATGCCAGCCACCGTGATACCCGCTATGAAAGCCGCCGTGATATCCGCCGCCCCAGCCAGCATGAGAATATCCACCACGATACCCGCCGCCGAAGCCAACAGAAAATGATACCACTGGAAAGCCGCCAGAATAACACGTATAGGGACTGTAACACGGAGAGTACCCGCAATATGAATTATAATAACCGGTGTTGTGCCGGTACGCCTGGGTGTCGGGGATGACATAAACCGTCGAGGACGGCACATAAACCGGCGCAGGCTGGACGTACGTCACCGCAGGCTGGGCAACGACGGTCGTCGCCGGGGCACTGACGACGTATGTTGGTTGCGGTGCCGGTGCCGCCTGCGGATGCTGGTCCAGCATGGTGTTGATGACGGCGTCAGACACTCCCTGCTGCTTCAAATAGACAATCTGGTTCGCATCCAGGCCATAGCTGCTGCCGGCATTCTGGATGTAGGACACGATGGTCCCTTCACTGACATTCGCCTTCGAAAGCTGGACAATCTCCGAGACGCCATACGACAACTGGGGAGATGCAGTTTGAGCGGCACTGCCAGACAGGGAATCTTGCGCCGCAACGTTGCGCGCTGCCAGGGCAAGCACAGCGGTGATGGTCAGGACCAGAAACAGGCTGGAAGCAGTTCGTGTTTTCATAAGTCACCGTTTAGTTACTAAGGGAAGGTTGCGCAACTTGGCCGCGCTGTCAAATCGGGAATGTCATCATTTCATCACCCTTGTTTACGCCCTATTCCTCTGATTTTACGGGGTCCGAAAACCCGAGATATGGACAAAACCCCTTACGGTGACACGGCGCGATAAAAGCGCATGCGGTAGTTGGTGGCCGTGCGATCGGTAAACGTGAGCGAGGAGTTGGAGGCGTTGTAATTGGTGAGATCAATCCACGGAATGGGGTTGGTCGCCAGATTCGTCGCGGCCTGGATGCGATAACTGAAATTGGTCGCGAACGTGAGGTTGAAAATAAATCCGTTGGTGCGCCATACAAATGGCCCGCTGAACAATGCCGACGGCGCAGGCAGATTGCTGGCGAGCAGGTCAGCACTGAATTCGCTGGTGTTGCCGTTGGTGTCGGACGCGGTGGTGGAAATGTATTGCCCGGCGTAATTGCCGCTGCTGTTGGTGCAGGCAAAGGTCGCATTGCCGGAGCCGTCGGTCGTCACGCTGACCGTGCCGACGTAAAACTGCCCCTGGCCATAGCCGCTGAAGTCCTCGACCAGGTTGCGATAGACATCAATCAGAAAGCTGCTGTTGGTCGCGCTGTTCAATTTTCCCAGAACGATGGTGCTGCCGGCATGGCCAAAGGCGTTGGTGATGACCGGGAAATTCTGGTAATTGTTCGGGCCGGTGTCGCCGTCACCAACATCGTTCGGTATCACGCCGAGATTGCCGAAGTTGATGCCGAGATTGCCGTTGCCGAAAATGGAATTGCCGCGGATGGAATTATTCATTGTGCTGGCATCATATAGGACCACGCCGGGACTGGCGGCAAAAGCAATCACGTTGCCCGCACCCGCGCCGGTGCCGCCGATGACGTTGCCAGTGGAACCGCTTTCCAGCGCGACATTTGCAAAGCCGTTGCCCAAGTTGTTCGTGCCGGTGATATCGGTGCCGATGAGATTTCCCTGGACCACGTTGCCGTTCGCTCCACCAATCGCAATGCCGTAACTGAAACCTGGATTGCCTGAAATCAGATTGCCCGCGCCCACGCTCGTGCCGCCGATAAAATTTCCGGCAGCGCCGCTCCAAACCCCGATGCCGAATCCAGTGTTGCCGATGGCGTTGGTGCCGGCGACGTCGGTGCCGATGAAATTTCCCTGCACGACGTTGCTGGCCGTTCCGGGGTCGGAAATATAGAGGCCATACTGTTTATTCCCGGAAAGCACATTGCCCGCGCCCGGGCCGGTTCCACCAATCAAATTGTTTGCCGAGCCGCCATACGCGCCAATACCATTCGTCTGCAAACCACTGGCCAGCGCTTTTTTACCGGTGACATCGGTGCCGATATAATTGCCCTGAACCATATTGTTGCTCGCGCCGATGATGGCGACGCCGTAATTGAGGTTGCCGGACAGCAGGTTGCCCATGCCGGCAGTGCCAATGAAATTCGCCCCGCCGTCATACAAAATACCGACGCCAATGCTCCCGTTGCCAACGGCGTTGGTGCCGGTGACATCGGTGCCGAGGTAATTGCCGAGGACAAAATTGTTGCTCGTGCCCGGCCCCAAAATATAGACGCCGTACTGCTGGTTGCCGGAAATCACGTTGCGCGCCCCGGTGCCGGCGCCACCCACGGTGTTGCCACCCGCGCCAGCGGTCAGATAAATGCCGTAACGCTGGACGGTCAGCGCAGCCGTGCCGGAGGCGTTCAGGCCGATGTAATTGCCCTCGACCAAATTATTCGTGACGCCGATGCCGGAAATATTGACGCCGACGTTGGTGTTGCCGGAAATGATGTTGCGGGCCGGGGCGTTCGTGCCGCCGATGGTGTTGCCGTGCGCGCCGGCAAAAATGCCGATGCCGGCGAAGCTGTTGGTGACGGAGTTGCCGTTCGGCACCGAATTACTGCCGGTGACATCCGTGCCGAGGTAATTGCCGAGCACGACGTTGCCGGCGGTGTTCGAGCCGGTGATGAAAACGCCGTATTGCATGTTGCCGGACAAAATATTTCGCGCGGCGTTGTTCGTACCACCGATGATGTTGCCGCTGGAACCGTTGCCGATGAAAACACCGCTCAACCCGTTGGCCAGCGCATTGCTGCCGGTAAAATCTGTGCCGAGGCAATCGCCGAGAACAACGTTCCCGGTGGAATTCGAGTCCGTAATGAAAATGCCATATTGCGAATTGCCGGAGAGGACATTGCTGCCGCCGAGGATGTTCCGGCTCGCACCAGCGGCGACGAGGATTCCCTGAAACGCGTTTGGCGCTGAGTTGGTGCCGCCGGAGCCAACGCCGAACCAGCAGCCGGAAATGGTGTTGTTTGTCGCATCGGCGTACTCCAGCGTCAGGCCGTTCCAGTTGAAGCCGGTGAAGGAAATGTTTTTTACCTGGTTGCTCGCCGAATAAATCAGGAAGGTGTCCGACGTGGCGGTTTCGGGGATGATTTGCGAGCCGTCCACGACGATGAGCGGCTTATTCGTAAACCCCGGCTGCGTCGAGCCGTCAATCACCGTGTTATTGGCCGCCAGCGTCGGCAACTGGCCGGTGAGATGGATGTTGAACACGCCGTTGCTGTAACCGGGATCACTCGCGGGAATGTTGAAGGTGATGGCGGAGCCGGGATGGTCGGCGACATAATACATCGCTGCCCGCAAACTGCCGGGGCCGAAGTCCGCGGTGTTCGTGACGACGTTTGTGAGCGGCACGAGCGGCGGGCCGTAAAGATAACGCAGCGCCGCGCGGTCGCCGGGGCTGAGACAGTAATTGCCCATGCGATATTGATACCGCGGAAAATACGGCGGCTTGGGCGTCTGCGTGGCCACGGTGGCATTGGTGGACTCAAAATCCCAGCCCAGGTGCATCACCGACTCAAAATCATAATTCCCGTTGGTAACGCTGCTCGGATCAATCGTGAAGAAAACGATGTTCGAAGATACGCCGCTGATGTTGTTCGTCAGCGCGGTGATGTAGTTCGTCGCATCCGGCCGAATGTTTTCGTGCGTGAAGCCGAAGGAGTGGCCCATCTCATGGCAGACCTGCGCCCGGCTGAGGCTGGAAACAGTCACAATCTGGGGGTTGGTGCTGGAGGAGACATTGTCAATCCAGTTGGTGTTGTAGGTGAACAAAATCCAGTGCGTCTGGTTGGTGTGCGGGACGAATTTCACATTCGCGGCCAGCTCCCATTCGCGCAGGCCGTTGAGGTAGGTGTTTGTTTCCGCAGGGGTGAGCGAGTTGGTGAATTCATACGGCACGATGCCGTTTGTCCAAGGGACGGCCACCGGCGTAATATTGGCGTAAAAATTGGCGGCCGGCAATGGCGCCGCAGCCAGCAGCCACATCAGGCCAGGAATTAACCACCATGACCTGCCCTGCCCCGGGCGTGAGACACGAGAATCGGATGTTGCAACGGCCCAAATCACTATTATCACTTAATAAACCGCCCGAATACTTTCCGCAAGTGAAGGTTATGTGTCGGCAGTGATTGACATCCCCCGGGCAAGCCGGACGGATTGCCTGTGTCTCTGAGTCGGAGCGCAAAATGGCGGACGTCCAAAACGGCACTTGATCTTTCACCAACGGCGTTTAGCCTCGCTCTCCAATAATAAAAAGTGCCAACGCTTTCCCGTCAGGCAGGGTCTTGAAACTGACCCGGAATAAAAATGCTGAACAAATTACAGGAAAAATTCGCGGCTCTTGCAGTTAGTTTTTATGACTGGGGATCGGGTCTGGCGGGAAAATTAACCGAATTTCTGAGGCTGGCGCACCTGTCAGCCTGGCTGCACCAGCGTTTGTCCAAGCGGCCTGCGATCCTGGGCGTTGAACTGTTTGCGGCACTGTCACTGGTCGTTACGTTTTACCTCCTGGTCAGACCGACATGCCTGCCCTACCGGGACGGGAACGTAATATGCAGGCAGACGTTTTGCTACTTGTCTGAACATGTAAACCTGGCGACAAAAGACCAGGTACAACTAACCTGGAAAAAACGTCTGGCGGGCCCCATGTTGTCCGCCTGGCTTTTGGACATGAAATTCAAGGGGCAGGCGGCATTTAACGACAGCGGGTTTGAAGACGTTTTTGGATTTTACCATGCGGTGTGGCTTTTGCTGCTGTTCTTGATTCTTATTTTGTTTCGGAAAGATGCGTTGTTCCTCATCTTTGCCGTGTTCGGCGGCTTGATGTATAACTTGACTGATCCCATCAGGCCGTCCTATTACCTGCCTTGGGACATGCCCGCGATGTTCTTTTTTACGTTGGCGTGTCTCTTGTATGACACGCGGCGGATGTGGTTGATGATGGTCGTCGTCTGTCTTGGCGGCCTGTTTAAGGAAACGTGCCTTTGCTCTGGCTTGCTGATTTTGCTGGGTGAACACTGGCCCTGGAGAAAAAGGGTCGCCGGTTTTGCAGCCGCGGTGGTCATCACCTTCACCCTGACTGAATTGCTCATGGCGCTCTATGGCGTGAAAGCCCCGATGCTTTCGATGAATGACGCCAACCGTGTCCCGGATTTGATCCGGAACACCCGTTTGTTTTACAACTTCAACCAACTGTTCAGCCTGGACGTGCGTCATGTGGTGTTTGTCAACGCCGGCAGCCTTTTCATCATCATGCTGCTCCCGTGGCGCAACCGGCGCGAGGTTGTGTTCAAATTAATGATCTTTGTCTTCGTCCTTGCCCAATTCTTTTGTGGGATCATCAGGGAGTTCCGCATCTGGTACGAATTGCTGCCGTTGGGATGGATGCTGATCGCCGACACGTTATTGAAGGATGAGCCAACGATTCAGGAACACCGGACTCAGGCAAACGGCGTCAATCGTGTCCTGAAGGGAAGTTATTGGATGACGATTGGCGTATTGTCGGTCGTCGCGGTCGGGGTCTTGATCCTGGCGAAGCAGCTTCCTGCCCGGCAGCCGGAGGAACGGCACCTGACCATCCAAGAATTGATCGCCCTGGCACCAAAAGGCGACGTGACGGCGCAGTACAACCTAGGACAAGCCTATGAAAATGGTTTCGTCGTCAAGAAAGACCTTGCCGCGGCAGCCGACTGGTATCAAAAGGCGGCGGAGCATGGCCTCAGCGATGCGCAAAACAGCCTGGGCATGCTCCTGGCAACCACCCGAAAGGATTACGCTGGCGCCGAGCAATGGTTTAGCCAGGCAGCTGCGCAGGGCAATCCAGACGCACAATACAACCTTGGCGTCCTCCACCGCAGCGGTCTCGGGGGCCAGCGGGATTACGAACTGGCAGCCCGATGGTTCCAAAAATCCGCGCAACAAGGCCATGTCAATGCTCAAGCAACCCTCGGAAAAATGTATTTCCTGGGTCAGGGAGTTAATCTGGATTACATCGAAGCCTACAAGTGGTTGAAACTGGCACAACTTCAGGGCGACAAGGATGCTGAAGATGAATTGAAAACCTGTTCCGCTTCAATGACCCCGGACCAGATTGCCACCGCCGAGAAACTGGCGCAGGCAATTCAAATTCCAGGAAAATAAATCCGCCGACGCGTTGAGCCGCCACCCAATCTTCAACGCGATGGCTTTAAGTAAACCATCCGCTTACGCGAAGGCCTTGGGCATCGTGGCGGGTGATCCGACGCGCCGTTCGTAATCAAGAATGATTCGAACGACCTCTTCCGGATCGTCGGTGACCTTGAAAAGGTCGAGGTCGCCGGGACTGATGTGTTTTTGCCGGCCCTGCATTTCGGCCTTCATCCAGTGCACCAGTCCCTTCCAGTATTCGCTACCGAAGAGGACAATGGGAAATTGCGGGACCCGCCCGGTTTGGATGAGGGTGATGACTTCGAAAAACTCGTCGAGGGTGCCGAATCCGCCGGGCATGTAGATGAAACCCAGGCTGTATTTCACAAAGCAGACCTTGCGCGCAAAAAAGTAGTGGAAGTGCAGCGGGACGTTGGCGAAACGATTGCCGGCCTGCTCGTTCGGCAATTCGATGTTCAGACCCACGGATTTGCCGCCGCCCTGCGCCGCGCCCTTGTTGGCGGCTTCCATGATGCCCGGCCCGCCGCCGGTGATGACGGCAAACTGATGTTTGGCCAGGTCCCGGGCAATGTCGTGCGCGGCGCGGTAATATTTGTCGCCGGGCTTCGTCCGGGCCGAACCGAAGATGGTCACGGCCGGTCCGACCTCGGACAAGGTCATGAAGGAATCCACGAACTCGGACATGATGCGGAAGATGCGCCAGGGATCTTCGCGCACGCGGAAGGAGGTGTCGCTCATGGCCGCAGCATAGTCGCGGTGGCAAAAGGAGACAAGCCCACCCTGTAAGAGCAAACCGGCCGGAGAATCGAAATCCTCCGGCCCGTTGTTTTTCGGTTCCTCAAGAGCAACCGAGGCTCTCGCCGCAATTGAGGCATTTGTAACACGCGCCGTTGCGCACGGCCACATGGCCGCAGCTCGGACACGTGGGCGCATCCTGCTGAAAATGCGCGACGGAGTCGCTAAGGGTTCTTACCGTGCGTCCGGCAGCGGGCACGTGATGGCCGTTGCCTTTGCCGGGTTGCTTGACCTCAAGCACATCGGTGTCCTCGGCAATGGGCAGTTCCGGCACCGGCCGGTTCACCTGCTTTTTCATCTCTTCGATCAAACCGGGCATGGCCAGTTCAGGCTGGGTGCGCACGGCGATGAGGCTTTCGCGATAGCCGGGAACAAACTGCAGCGCCAGCCAGCGGAACACATAATCGGTGATCGAGGAGGCATTGCGGATTTCGGGGTTCTTGGTGAAGCCACTCGGCTCGAACCGCTGATGCGCAAATTTGCGGACGAGGGCCTCCAGCGGCACGCCGTATTGCAAGGCAATGCTCGTGAGCGTCCCAATGCTGTCCATCAAACCGCCGATGGTTGATCCTTCCTTGGCCATCGTGATGAACAATTCACCCGGCTGGCCGTCTTCGAACAAGCCGACCGTCATGTAACCTTCGTGGCCGGCAATGTCGAACTTGTGCGTCAGTGCCGTGCGGGTGTCGGAAAGGCGGCGGCGCAGCGGCTTGCCGGATTCGGCACGGAACCGGATGTTCTCGGCTTCCAATTCCTTGATGCGAGCCACGAACGTGGAAGCATCCGTGGAAGACGTTTTCTCGCCGCCGTCATTGGTCTTTTTCGTGTTGAGCGGCTGCGAGCGCTTCGAGCCGTCGCGGTAGATCGCCACGCACTTCAGCCCCATCTTCCACGCCTGAACGTAGGTGTCGCGGACTTCCTCGACGGTGCATTCGCTGGGCATGTTGACGGTCTTCGAAATGGCGCCGCTGATGAACGGCTGGGCGGCGGCCATCATCTTCAGGTGCGCGAGATAATGAATGCTGCGCTTGCCGCGATACGGCTTGAATGCGCAGTCAAACACGGCCAGATGCGCGGGCTTGAGGCCACTCTGGATCTTCTGGCCGTTTTCCTCGACGTCTTCAATCGTGTCGAATTTCTCAATGTGCGCGATGATGTCCTCAATTTCCTTCGCATTGTAACCGAAGCGCCGCAACGCATCGGGCACGCCGCGGTTGACAATCTTCAGCATGCCGCCACCGGCGAGCAGCTTGTATTTGACCAGCGCAATATCCGGCTCGACGCCGGTCGTGTCGCAGTCCATCAGGAACGCAATGGTGCCGGTCGGGGCGAGCACGGTGACCTGGGCGTTGCGGTAGCCGTGCTGGCGGCCTTTGGCCAGCGCGCCGTCCCAGGTGGTGCGCGCCTCGTCCTTCAAATAATTAAATTCCCGGCTCGGCTGGATGGTTTCCACCGCGTCGCGATGCTGCTGGATGACGCCGAGCATGGATGCCACATTGTCCTTGGCCAGCGGCTTGGACACATGCGCGCACCGCGCGTCGCGGTAGCCCGGGAACGCGCCGGTGTTGGCGGCGATTTCCGCGCTCTGCTCGTAAGCATGACCGGTCATGATGGCCGTGATCGCTCCCGCGAGCGCGCGGCCTTCGTCGGAATCATACGGCAGGCCGTAGCTCATGCAGAGCGAACCGAGGTTGGCAAAGCCGAGGCCCAGCGTGCGGAAGATGTGGGAATTTTCCGCAATATCCTTCGTCGGATAGCTGGCATTGTCCACCAGGATTTCCTGCGCGGTGATGAAAATGCGCACGGCGGCCTTGAAGCGTTCGACGTCAAACTTGCTGTCTTCGCGCTTGAACTTCATCAGGTTCAAGGACGCGAGGTTGCACGCGGTATTGTTGATGAAGACGTATTCGCTGCACGGGTTCGTGGAATGAATGGGTTCGGTGCCCTTGCAGGTGTGCCATTTCTGGATCGCGCCGTCGTACTGCATGCCCGGATCACCGCAGATGTGGGTGCCGGCGGCGATTTTATAAAGCAGTTTCGCGGCATCCTTCTTTTCCAGCGTTTTACTGGTCGTGATGGTGCGCGTGCACCATTCCTTGCCGGCCAGCGCCGCCTGCATGAATTCATCGCTGGCGCGCACGGAAAGGTTTTCGTTCTGATACATCACGCTGCCGTAGGCGTCGCCGTTGTAGGAACCGTCGTAGCCCTGCTCAATCAAGGCCCAGGCCTTCTTTTCTTCCTTCTGCTTGGCGTCAATGAATTCCTCGATGTCGCCGTGCCAGTCGCGCAGCGTGTTCATCTTGGCCGCGCGCCGGGTCTTGCCGCCGGATTTCACGACATTGGCCACCTGGTCGTAAACCTTCAAAAAGCTCATCGGACCACTGGGACGTCCGCCGCCGCTCAGCTTTTCCTTGCTCGAACGGATGGGCGTCAGGTCCGTGCCCGTGCCGGAACCGTATTTGAAGAGCATCGCTTCGCTGTGGGCGAGGCGCATGATGTCCTCCATGTTGTCCTGGACCGACTGGATGAAGCAGGCGCTGCCTTGGGGATATTCGTACTGGGTGGTGGCGCGTTCGGCCTGCCCGGTCTTGCGGTTGTAAAACCAATTGCCCTTGCCGGAGTCCTTGCCGATGCCGTACTGGGTGAACAGCCCGACATTGAACCAGACCGGCGAATTGAACGCGCCAAACTGGTTCAGGCACAGCCAGGTCAGTTCCTCGTAGAAAACCTCGCCGTCCGCCTTGCTGAAGTAACCGTCCGCGATGCCCCAATCCGCAATCGTCCGGGAAATGCGATGAATGAGCTGGCGCACCGAGGTTTCACGCTCCGGGGTGTGTTGTTCGCCGTAAAAATATTTCGAGACCACCACCTTGGTCGCGAGCACCGACCACGACTTCGGCACCTCGACATTCTCCTGCTTGAAAATGACCTTGCCGGCGTCGTCGGTGATTTCAGCCGTGCGCCGGTCCCATTCAATCTGGTCGAACGGCTTGACTTTTGGGTCGCTGAAAACCCGCCCGATGCGCACCGATTTTTTTGCCGGGCCGACGGTGTTCTTGCCGTTGCGACCGGCGGTCACCTTCGCGGGACGGCGGCGGCCTTTCTGGGACGCTGGAATGGAAACATCTTCGCGTGCATCAATCATGGATTTTTTCCCTTTCGAAACGGTTGAAATTTCAGTTTCAGACAAATCACCCGACCGTCTTAAACAGAAGACCGGTCGGGAAAATCATGTTTTCAGCCTACTTTCCGGGGTTTCGTCAACCGTCCGCATCCAACCGAAACCCCATTTAGTGGGCAACGAGGAGAGCCTATACCCTACCTGTTGTGGTGACAAGAAAAAATTTCAAAAAAGTTACGGAAAAGTTACGCGAACGATATTCCCAAACAAAAACCCGTGAAATCTCCGCGCCGGTGTTGCACAAACGAAACCTTATTCGCCGCGGTGAACAAACCTCAGCGCGCTTTTCTCCTCTGTCCCGTCGGAAGTTTCCCGGAATGTCTCCGTTCCAGCGGCCGGAATTTTCGAATCGGCTCCACGGTTTTGGGTCGCGGTTTCGGCACCAGCACGATCGGGCAGCCTTCGTAGCCAAACGCCACGCGCATCTGGTCGGCCAGATATTTTTTGTACTGGTCGGAAAACAGCTCGTCGCGGTTGATGAACAGCAGAAACGTGGGCGGCGCCTGCCGCACCTGCGTCGCATAAAAAAACTTCAGCCGGTGACCCGCCGCGCTGACCGGCTGGCGGCGTTCCACCGCGTCGCGAAACGTGCGGTTCAAAACCGCCGTCGGGACTTTTTGCTGCAACTGCGCAGCTACATAACGCACCGCCTCCAGCAAACGATCCAGATGAAAACCGGATTTGGCCGAGGTGAAAATGACCGGCGCGTAATCGAGGAAAAACAACTTGTCCTGCACCCACTGGCCGAATTCGCCGAGGGTGGAGATGATCTTGGCCTGCCCTTCGGTCCGGTGCTTTTGGCTGCGCTTTACCATTTCCTCCTCGCGCACCTGGCGGACGGATTCCTCCACCAAATCCCACTTGTTGACCACAACGATGCAGGCCCGGCGGGCCTCCACGATCTTGTCCGCAATCTTCTTGTCCTGCTCGGCAATGCCGGCCTCGGCGTCCAGGACCAGCACGGTAATGTCGCTGCGCTCGATGGACTCCACCGCGCGTTGAACGCTGAAAAACTCGACCGATTCATCCACGCGCCGCGCTTTCCTCATGCCGGCGGTGTCAATCAGGACGTATTTTTGCCGCACCCCGTCGGTTTCGACCTCGAACGGCACGTCAATCGAATCGCGCGTCGTGCCTGGAATCGGGCTGACGATGACGCGCTCGGATTGGGTAAGCGCATTAATAATGGATGACTTGCCGACATTCGGGCGGCCGACGATGGCGATCTTAAGCGGGTCGAGGGCCGAGCGTCGAGCGTCGAGGGCTATTTCATCGCCATCGCCGATTGGTTCAGCTATCGACTCTCGGCCCTCGACTTTCGACTCAGGCAAGAGCGCCACCGCCGTGTCCATCAAATCATTGATGCCTTCGCCGTGAATTGCGCTGACTGGAAACATTTTCTCGAAGCCAAGCTGGGAAAATTCGTCCATGCCCTTTTCCGCACGGCCGGTGTCCACCTTGTTGACCGCGACCAGAACCGGTTTGCCGCTGCTGCGCAACTTTTGCGTGACTTCGCGGTCCAGCGGCACAATTCCCTCCTGCACGTTGACGACCAGGATGATGACGTTCGCGGACTCGATGGCCAGATCCACCTGCTCGATGGCCGCCTTGATGATGACGTCACCCGCCTTTTCGCGCCGCAACAGGCCGATGCCGCCAGTGTCCATGAGCGTGAAGGCGCGGCCGTGCCACTCAGCCTCGGCGCTGATGCGGTCGCGCGTGATGCCCGGCTGGTCGTG
>Ga0265338_10006669_pt1 | contig 14598 bp, 13 predicted proteins | sample 42126metaG_FD_193579 | JGI IMG/M metagenome (GOLD analysis project Ga0265338, IMG submission 193579) | Rhizosphere microbial communities from Carex aquatilis grown in University of Washington, Seatle, WA, United States - 4-21-26 metaG | ecosystem: Host-associated > Plants > Roots > Rhizosphere... | reverse complement strand
CCGCTCAGGAGCGGCGTCGACGGATCCTTCGACAAACTTTGCTCCGGCGGCAGCAGTTCGTTGAGCCGGTCCAAAGCGCCATCGACAATTTTCTGCGCTGCATCTTGCATAGTCTGAATCCTTACTGACGAATCCAGTCGTCAGGACACTCAAATTCCTTGATAACTTTGGCCGGCACGCCGGCGGCCACGACTCTGGGCGGAATGGCGCCCCGCACGATGGCGCCCGCGCCAATGACACTATGATCGCCAATGGTGGCGCCCGCCAGCACTTGCACGCGATCGCCGATCCACACATTCCGTCCGATGGTCACCGGACGTTTGACGACTTGGTCCTTCGGGGTGACGACATGAAAATCGGTGTCATAAATGGTGACATAGCTGCCGATCAGGCAATGATCGCCGACGACGACTCGCTCTGTGGCGCAGATATTGACGCCGTCGTTAAAGTAACAGCCATCGCCGATTTCCATGGTCGCCCCATCTCGAACCGTAAGCGCGATGGGCATCCTGGCTTCCCGAAAGAAAATCTCCCGTCCCAGCCTCAGCGTGCCCTCGACCTCGAACCTGGGCCACGGCCTGCCGAAGAAGTACGGCACATCGGAAAACTCCACCCGACTCCGCCGCAGATAGAATTCCGCCAACCATCGTTTCAGTTTGGCCTTCATCTTAGCATTTGACGCGTCTTCCCATCGGAGCTAAGCCAATCGTTCATTCGGTTCGCATTCGGTTCGCTTCCAAGCCGCCAGCCGTTCCTTCCCTGAGAGCGTGCGTAGATTCCAAAAACGGCACAGCCAAATCCAACAGGGCTGTCTGGATTTTTTCCATGCCGTAAATGTTCGGATGGCTCAGTGTGTCGGCGAAATCGTCGTCCTCCAGCATTTTGGACCAATCTGAGAGTGGAACATGCTTCATTTCGCATAAGGAACGCAGATCCTTGTAATATTCACCTGAATACGGCAATTGAGATTCCCAACTTGATTGGGGCATGAGAACCACGCGGACTTCAACGCCGCGCGCCCGTAGGCTTTCAATATTGTTGGCGACTGCCGGCATGGCGTTTTGGATTTTGGCCCTCCAATTGGGCCCCATTTGTGAGCGGCGCAAGGCAATGTATCCGGCAGGGTCCAGGCGCCGGATCGGTTCCGAGCCTCGATGTCGCCATCGTCTGGCCTTCTCAGCGAAGGCATCCGTAAGCTGTTTCAGGCAGCCAGCCTGCAACATTTCCTCAAGCCGGATGAATCTTGAGATGGGATTGAGTGATGCGGGCCGAATGCCGGCCTCGGGGTCCACCTCGTAAAAACCGTACCGAGTCCAGCAATCGATCCAAAATGGGTTCACTGCTTGTTCGTAATGCAGCGGTTGATAAGTGGCGCCGAAAACGACAAGCGTTTTCTCGCCGCCGGCGCGCACCAAGCCGCGGTTTTCGATCAGGTAGCGCAGGAGGAGCGACTCACAGGCAGGCGTCGCCGCTTCCACGCCAAAGTTATGCACCAACTCTTGCAGTTCCGGACGAAGCTTCCAGAAAGCGGTCGAGTATTCGACTTCGGATGGGCCGATGAACACAACCCCGCCTTTCGAAAAATCCGGCTTCGGAGGCAGATCGTAAATCCAGGGCTCGTCAGGAGTCTGAAACCATTGGCTGTGGCTTAGAAGCCCGCGTGTCTGGCGGCAAGAGTCTTCCTTCTTAAGGTCCAGCCGTTGCAGCAATGCCTTGCTGCGGACGGCAAATCCCAGCGCCAGACAAACCGAGGCCATGGCCGCCAGCGAAAACAGCGCCGCAAAGGCTTGATTGCGCGCCAACGAAGTCCTTTGGGTGTCAGTCGCCATCAAAATCCCTTGTAAAGGACTTCACGAACGCCGTCCTGACGGAGGAGCCCGCAAGTCGCCGCCACGCCGCAAACCCAGACGGCGAGGGCAATCAGAACCAAACGGGCGCCAGGGGAGAGACTCGCCCAGCGATGTGCAAATAACTTCATGCGACAGTCCTACGCGCGATGGATAAATGTGTTCTTAAGAATCGCCAATTCCCGGTCGAGATCGGAAGCGAAAAAAAACATCGTCAAGCAAGCGAAATTGAGCGTCGCCACAGTGGCAGCGACACGAATGCGGCGGTCTTGAAGGTAAGAACGCAACCCCGACCTTCCGATTCTGGACACGAGCTGCGTTTCCCAGAACTTTGCCGCAGCCAGGCCAAGACCATTCAAGAGCCCGTAGACGACGTACGGCCAGGTCGACCCATGCCAGATTCCAGCAAGAAAAAACGCAGCAAAATAACAGAAGGTCCCCAGGATCGCAGCCTTGGCCGGCCAAGAGCCGACCAGGGCCTTGTACATCGGAGTGAAAATATAGTCGCGAATCCAAAATCCAAGGGTGCGATGCCAGCGCGTCCAAAACTCAATCATATTGCGCGAGAGGTAGGGGCGATCGAAGTTCTCAGGAATCTTCAACCCGAGCAGGGATGCGGCAGCAATAACCATATCGCAATAACCGGAGAAGTTGAAGTAGACGTAAAGTGGAAAGGAATAAAAAACCTCGCAGAATAATCGCAGCCGTGGAAGGAGGCTCGCATTAGCCACCTGAGTTGAATCCGCCAACACCCCTGAACTGGCCTTGAAGCAGGTGAAGAACCAGCCGGCCACAAACGAGATCTTAATCGCGCCAATGAAAATCCTCAGGTAGGCTTTCAATATCGATTCCGAATCGGCCAGTATTGGCGAGAGGCGCCGCCAATATTGACAGAACTCCTGGTACCGTTGTATCGGCCCGGCCACAAAACAAAATCCGTTGCATTGGTAATTAAGATAGCTCCAGAAGTCCAGAGCCTCAACCTGGCCTTGAGCCGCATCCACCGCGACCTGAATTTGGCGGAACAAGATGTAACTCCAACCCACTGTGGCGATAACCCTTTCAAACAAAATCGACGGCAGAATGAGCTTGATCAACGAGTATTGCTTCAAAATGAGAAACGCCGCCAAAAGCACGGCAAGGTACCCCGCAAGTAATGCTCTCCGCGGGAAGCGCCTCAGCGTCATAGCCGCGGCGTACCCAAAACCAACGAAAGCACCCAGAGCCGTCCACGCCGCGGCGCCGGGCATTAGCGTCGAAATGAAGCCCAGGCTACAGGCGCAGAATATGAACTGCCTGAAACGGAGCCCAGGCGCGACGAAGAAGAGCGCGGAAAGGACAAGAATGCAAACCACCCACTCGATGCTGCAAATTTGCATGAGAACGACTAGAATGATGCCAGGCAGGTCAATTATGAAACTTTTGACCTGATAAGCGAAATCAAGCTGCCAACATTTTGCCCATCCTCTTTGAGGCGTGAAATCTCCGCGGCGGCAAATTTGATTCCGAATCGCTTCTCGAGCGCGATGACGAGATTCAAATGGCCCAGAGAATCCCAGCCCGGCACGTCGAGAGCCGTCATTTCTTGGGTTAAATTCAATTCGTCGTCCGCAAAAACGTCGCGGAAGACCTGTTGAACGTCTTGATCCAGGGTGTCCATTGTTAGTTTATCTGTTGTATAAAGGTGTTCGTCATCGAAGCGGCGCCTAGCGGCAATTCCCAGCGGGTCGTTCCGCCGTCGCCCTCGCCTATCTGGCTGAAGCCGAGTCCAGCGTAATGATCGCGCACCAGGGCGTTCTTTGAAGTCGGAATATACTCGCCGCGGAGCGATTCAAGCCCGCGGAGACGCGCAAGCTCAAGCAAGTGGTTCAGCGCAGCCTGTTCAACTCCGCGCTTTAAGACTCGACAGCTCATCAGCCAGGTGTCGATTTCCAGGGCTTTACCAACCTGGCAGGCGAGGATGACGCTAATCAGTCCATTGTCGCCGAAGCGATCGGACAGTGAAATTGTCACAGTGATCCAATCAGGATTTTCCATTAAACGCGTCAGTTCCGCCACGGACCTTCGACGCGTCGTCAAGTTAAACTGGTTGGACCTCTGGATTAGCTGGGCGCTGCGCTCAAGGTTCGCGGAATTGATTGGTTCAATTCGGGCGGTCATCTGCAGGGAGCGCAGGAATGATTCCATGTCGGCGACAGAACTCTGAGCGGCTTTTCGGGCGGCGTCCGCCTGGTAAAACTCGGTGCGCTTCAGATCCTCGGCGCCGACAGAAAGCGTCTGAAAGTACCGATGCTGCTCTATGGCCCGAATATAGCCGGTCACGTCGGCAGGCAGCTCTGGAACGGCCACTTCGGGAACCAACTGGCGCACAATTGCGCGCTCGGCCGGATTGTCATCAACGAACACGAGCGAATCGACGCCAATATTCAATTCTTTCGCAATTGCGCGGATGTTCGCGGCTTTGTCACTCCAATTAATCATGAAGCAGGCGACATCTTCCGGACGCAGCGCCATTTCAGTATGATCTCTGAAGACAGACATCGCGGTGTCATGATTGTTTTTCGAGCACACCGCCAGGAGGACGCCGCGCTGGCGCAGACTTCGGACGTAACGTTGGAATTCGAGATAGGCCTCGCCTTCGGGATCACCTTGTCCGAGCTTAATGCCGCCGATCCCGTCGTCGCCGATAACGCCGCCCCACAGCGTGTTGTCGAGGTCCAGAACAAGACATTTCTTTGCCAAGCCCAATTGGGCGGCGACGATGGATGAGACGCTGCGCGCGTAGTCAACCAAACACTCCGGGTCGCAGGGGAGCTTGGCTTGATGATAAAATCTGGGATCGTCCCAGCGCCACCGACCGACCGTCGCGGCCAATTGGTCAACGTCATGAAGCACGACATAAGGAGGAGCCGTTTCCACCAGGGCCCGGTTCAACGAACTGAGAAATCGCCCCAGGCTCCCGGGTTGGCGCATTTCATGGTTCACGAAGGGACGGCACGCCGGGAGCGCGAAAATGTCTTGAATGATCTGGCATCCCATGTCGGCGTTTGCCTTAGTCCAGAGCGACAACCATCCACGCGCTGCTTCCTCCACAGCGGCATCCGCCTCTGCAACACCGGCGTTGGAGGGCAACGAATAGCCTCCGTCGCGCCACGTTGTCGCCAGGAAGACGATCTCCGGCCTGAACTCATGAAGTCCTGACTCGAGATCAATGATCTCCTGCGTGGAAACCCCATAATCGGCCTCGTAAACCTCCGCCTCCACGCCCGACGCAAATAGAAAAAGGTCAATGAACTCCAGCAGTTGATGCGTCGTGAAGGAACCCAATATCGCGAAGCGGATCTTCGAAGACCGGAATGAGGTATTGCCTTTCAACGGGTGCATGAGTCGAAGCGCGTGCCGCGCCGTCGTATAATCCAACTCGGCGCGCTGGAGAGCCGCGCGCAAAGCCACAGCGGCATCGTCTATCGCGCCTTTGGAAATTGCGGCCTTCAAGGCTGCGGCCAACTGTTTCCAACGATCGGATAGCTGGGCTTGTGGCGCAACAACAAAGGCGCCAGCCAGTTCACGTAAATGGTCTACCTGAGGAACCATGAGTATCGTGTCAATTTGTCTTGATCAAATGACTTTTCATCTCGCCCGAAGGAAAACGGCGCGGCTATTGCGCGCAAAGAAATCCGAACCAATCATCAAGGAGTTATTGAAATTCTTTCCTTGAACGCTATCAGTAGGAGTAAGTTATCGAAAAACCGTATTGGCGGCTGCTGAAGGAGAAATTTTCTTGCGACGACGAGTTGTCGCTGTAGTTAAAAAACACTGCGGCAAAGGCCCGGCTGCCAAGCTGGTAGGTGAGACTGGCGCCGAGGGAGGTTGTGGTGTCGTCGCGGACTTGTTGCAATTGGGAGGTCGGTTTGGGCCCGATCCAAAACGCCGGCAACGCCAGCGGTTCAATTATTGTGGACGGCTGATCGGAATAGCCGCCCGACAACTGCAACGAGAGCGCCTTGGTGAGATTCTGCGTCAGGGTCGCATTGACGCGGGTCGAGTTGATAATCTGGTTGTTATAGAAAGAGGGCGTCACCGTGCGACTCGCGTTCAGCGAAACCGACGTATGCTCCAACATCTGGTAATCCACCGAAGCGTTGAAGATTGGCGTCAACGTGGCCGGCGCGGTTGGGCTGATGAATTCGCGTTCCTGCGCGCCGCCGCTCAGAGTCAGGCTCAAGCGTTTGCCAGGATTAAACTTGAGCACGCCTGCCGCCTGCTCGAAAGGCATATCCGAGCTGCCGCTTTGCACGTCGTAGCCGCCCTCCAATTGAAGGCCCACTGACAACCCCTTGGCGAGCTCGTAGTCCAACGCATTTGCCAGCGCCCACTCTTTGAAGTTTTGAAAGCCCTGCGTCTCGCGGAAAGACTGCGAGAACTGCGCCTGCTCCGACCATCTGCTGCCCAACTGGACGCCCGCGCTCAAACCAGTGGTGTACATCTGCTGGCTGGTTTGAGTCCCGGTCTCCACCAGCGGGTCGGTGGTGTCGGAAAATGTCTGAGTCAAGCCAAACGACCAATTCCCGTGTTGGGTCAACCCGCTCAGCGCCACGTTTTGGTCGGTCGTATCCTGAAAGCCCTTCGCCGAATAAAAGGTCAGGTTGGGGCGATATTGCAAGGTCCACACGCTGCCGACATTCACATCGATGCCGGGCGAAACCATGTTGATCACGGTGGACGACCTGTGTCCCGGAGTGGATTGCAACCCGTCGCCGTCAGTGATGCTGTAGAACAGATGCGCGTGCAAGTTCACCGGGCCCATGGAGTAAAATCCAGGGAGAACCTGCTGGCCCGCCTGTGGCGCAGCCGGCACGGGCGACGCGGCTAGCGCGCTGGTGCCGGCCAAAGGCGAGGGCAACATGGAAGTGCCAGTCGTCGCCTGGGGGAAAATGGAGAACGATTGCGGCGCGCCGTAGATTCCGGCCGGCGCCGACGGATTGACCATCGGGCCGATCGAAATAACAGGGGCCTGCTCTAAATTGGTCTGAGAACCTTGCAAGGGGGCCTGACTCATGCCGCTGGTGTCGGAGTTCTGCGCCAAACCGGCGGGCGACACTGCGCATCCAACGATCAGCGCGGTTGCCGAAAGGGAACAGCCGGAACGATGCGTAAGAAAATGGTTGCGTTGTCGGGCCCGGGCCATGATTGATTTAAACGCCCTTACTCCCCCATTAGCAAGCGGACAATTTGCGATACAGCTTCATCGCGCACTGGAGCCGCCCAGAATCCGCCCTTTGACCCCCCGCGCGATGCGGCGCATTTTCCGCGGCAGGCTTTCCACAGGGCCGTGCCGTTTGTTGAACCCCTGGGCGGGCCAGCCGTCCCCGGTCGGATTGAATGTTGGGGCGTTGGTCCGCGCAAAAAAGGCCGTGTCCCACACCACGTCGACCAGCTCGAACATTTCGTCTTCGCACAGAAACTCGAACATGCGGTGGATGGTGGGAATCTGGATGTCGTCGATAATCAGCAGCGCGCCCGGGGCCAGGTGCGGATAGACGAAGTAATACTCCAATTCGGGAAATGGGTAGGCGTGGGGCCCGTCGAGCAGCGCCAACTGCAATGGGCGATCAAACTTATGATAAGGCAGCGTTTGTTGCGTGGGCCCTTCCACATACTTCACCACGCCGGGCTTGAGCAGGGGGGATTGGCGGACGGCGGTGATGCTGCCGCCGAAATCAATCGCGAAAACAGTGTGGTCGCCGCTGATATGAGACAGCAGCAGGGTGGTCTTGCCCGAGCCGGTTTCGACGGATCGCTCGATATTGCGCCCGGCGCAGTGTTTGGCCGTGGCGGTGAGCACCTCGTGCGGCACGCTTCCAGAGGTATGCCATTCACCAGGAAGCGCGCGGATCGAATCTATGACTCCATGAAGGTCAGACATAAGTGATGATGAGTTGGTTGAAGCAGGGTCGCGGCGGCGATCAGCGTTAATTTGACGATTCCTTGTGAAGAAGCAACCGTCCGGCGCTGAAAGGCAAATACGAAAATGCCAGGCGGCAGGCAGATGCAGTCGAGCCATCGACTTTCCATGCGAGGCGGTATGCGCTGCGGGCGTCGCGCGCGTTGGATTTTTTGAGATACAGGTTTCCGAGCGCACGCTGGTTGGACGAATAGGCGCGGCGCACGATAGCGCGCTCCTCATCGGAAAGGCCCGGCTCGCGCGTAAAGCGCTCATAGACCTGCGTCCATGCCAAACGGGTCTTCACGGACGAATTCCAGAATTGGGCCGAAAGATTCTCGCCGTCTCCGGCGCGACGAACGATGCGCGAGGCGGAAGCGGCGCCCAAGACGAACGGGCCGCGCAACGCCTTGTCAGCAATATAGTCGAGATCTTCCGCGATCGTCAGCGTCTCGTCGAAAGGGCGGCCGGCCTCGACCGCCCGGCGCGAAACCACGGTGGATTGGAGCGTCGTCACGTGATACTGAACCACCGCGCCAAAGGGGCGCTCCAGGTAGAGCTCGCCGCCATTGGTGAAAAGGCCATGCATGTTGCGCTCGGCGAAATTGTCGATTTCTGAATTGTCGGCCGCGACGGCGGTTGAGTTTAGGACGATCCCAAAGGCCTTGGAATGGCGCGAGGCCATATCGGCGACGGCGGCGAGGTAGGAATCCAGCCATTCGTCGTCGGAATCCAAGAAAGCGATCCAATCTCCGCGCGAGGCCCGGATGCCGGCGTTTCGGGCGGCGCTGACGCCTCTATTCGGCTGGCGAATGTAGGTGACACGGCCGGCGTAAGCTTCCATGACCCTGGCGGTGTCGTCCTTCGACCCATCGTCAATCACAATAATCTCGGACTGGCCGAAGCTCTGGCGCAGGACGCTCTCGACCGCCAGCGGGACGAACCGGGCGCGATTGTACGTCGGTATGATAACTGAGAAACGGGCAGGCATCAGCGGCAATGAACGGCGCCAGTCTTGAGCAGGCCAACCTCCTCTGAAATTCGTCGCACAGCCTCGTTCAACAGGGATTCGTTGCTGAGTCGAAAGGCCGCGGTCTTCTTCAATCGCTCGAGGGTTTTGACGATTTCGCGCTCCGCCCGAAGACGGTCGTAGAGGCGGACCGGGTTCACAAACATGCGCCGGCGCCATGGATGGAGCGGCTCAAGATAAACAGGGGTGACATCGGCGGCGATGGCGAGCCCCCAATCGAGCCATTTCAAAGCACTGAAGTCGAAATCTTCCTTCTGCCAGGCATTGATGGTGACGCGCAGCCAGGGAATCCGAAAGGCATCGGCGATGATGGCGCCATGCATGGCCTCGGTGATGACAGTCTTGCAGGAGCGCAGTTGCTCGATGAGTTCCTCGACCGGCGCCTGCGGATTCAAAAAGCGCATTCCCAGGTCCTGGCAAATACGCCTCCAGTCAGCATAGGGCAGGGTAAGGAAATGCGGCATGAATCCCACGTCGTGCGCCTGTTTGACCTCCGACCACTTCAGCAGGCGCACGGCAAGGGCCGAATCGGCGATCCACGGACACTCGGACCCGATGGCGTGCGCAGAAATCGGCCCGCGCACGAAGCGGATGTCGTAATGGGAACCGAAGTTTGGGAGCGAGCGCTGCGAGTTGATGCCGGTTCCGAAAATGACCTTGGCGCCCTCAATGTCGTCGAGCCTTGTGTCGAGTATTGAGCCGATGCCAACGAAGACCCGTCCATCATCGCCTCCGAGGGCTTTGCCGAGCAACCGCGGCCAGAGCATGAGGTTGAGGTCGTCACCGAAATTGCCACCCTTGGCTTGAAAAGAATACAAGAGCATAGGAGCAGTGGTAAATTGGCTGTTAACGCAGTTTTGCTTTTTGAAAGGCGCCGCGGATTTCCCGCGCAATCTTTACCGGGATGCGCGGCAGCATGCGCATGAGGTTGCGCGCGGTCCTGAGCTGTTCGCCCTGGGTGCTGAATTTCAACTGGCGCCGCGTCGGCTTCAACGGCGCTTTCGACAAATCCACTTCATCGCAGCACTTCTTGTAGCCAAGGCGGACCAGCGCGCCTCCAAATTGTTCATCGATTTTCCGCATGTCCCAGGGGGGGATGTCCGATTTCCACCGTCCAACGCTTGTGGAAGCGATGGTTGGCCGGCGGCGAACATCCTGTGCGCCCGCCTCATAGGAAGGCAGTGAATGCGATTTTTCGCCGTAGGACATCATGCCTGGCTCGAAGTCGATTCCGAGAAACTGGCAAATACAGCGGATGTGCGGCTCCGGATCGGCGACCAATTGCTCGTATTGAACGGTCATGGCGGACTTGCCGGCCGGACTGGCCATCCACACGCGAATACCAGATTCCCAGTCGCACCACCGCTGCAACGCCGTAAAAACACTCAGCCGGCCATAGCCTTCAAGAAGCTCGCTGAACATCTTGTCGCGCTGGTCCACCGTCGAACAGGCGACATCGCGCCCGTCTCTGTAAATATGAATGAATTTTGAAGCCGGAAAGAACTTCGTGAGAAAATCCAGGCGTGAAACATCATCAGGCGTCTTGAGGAGGACGCGCTGTTTGCCGCTCTTGTCCAGCGCCGCCCGCAACAGGTGATCGGCGAACAACTGGCCCGACTCGAACGCGGTTTCAGCCGTGGCGCCTGGCAGCGTCGAGTTTTCCCCAAACGCGTTTGCGCCAAGGTATTCAACGAGGTGCCGAATCGAGTTGTCGCCGTAGCTGCCGGTGATCCACGGCGTCTCGGCGGTCGCAAAAATTGTGGAATGCGAGCCGAGAATGACACGCAAAAGGGTGGTGCCAGAGCGGGGCACGCCCAGGATAATGACTGGGGCCAGGCGCTCGCACGTGTTTTGTGTAGAGGCTGCGGCATTCATACGAACATTTGGATTAATCAGACATTACTTTCGGGCCTCCGCGCTTCGAGCCACGATCACCGATTTGACCGTCTCCCATAAACGGGCGGCAACGCGGCGCTGCGGAGGATAGACAAGCACAAACGCCGCGGCGCACGCCAGTCCCACTGGCATCGCCACCAGGATTTGCAGGAATGGCGGCAACTGCGGGCAAAAATGCAGCATGCACCGTGTCGAGAAATAAACCACCGGCCATAACCAGAGGTGCCGCAAAAATCCCAGCCACAAATCCTTCCGGGTCACCGGGCCTTTTCCGCCGGCGATGTGGAAGAGAATTGGCAGCCTGACCAAAAGACCGGAAATGGAAAATGAGAGGGCGACCCCCGCCGCGCCAAATGGCAATCCAACGACGAACGAAATAATGGCCAGCGTGGAAAGGTACGAATTGGATCTAAACATGTCCCAGCCGCGGCCCTGGCTTTCAAAAATCCAGAATGCCGAGCACGCCAGGGGCGAATATAATGTGACAATGGAAAAGGCCGCAAACAACACCGCCGCCGCTTCCCATTTCGGCCCCAACAGCACGAGCACCACCGGGCGGGCCAACGCCGCCATCGCGCCGGTCACCGGCAGCGCGACAAGAGCGATAAACTCGAAGAGTTGCATAAACGTCCGGCGGTACCGCTCAGGCTCGTTCTGAAGACGCGACAACGTCGGTTGGACCACCGCAGTGACGGGCCCTAGCAATTGATCCACCGGCCGCCGCAGCAGCGCGGCCGCCCTTGAATAAAGGCCCACGGTCGTCGCGCCATACATTCGTCCGATCAAAAAGTTGTCAACGTTGCGGACCAGGTATGAAAGGCTGTTGGCAGCGGTCAAGCTTGCGCCAAAAGACACGAGCGGACGCGTGCCGGAGCCGCGTTTTGGCATCTGCGGACGCCAGCGCGATGTCGACCAGGCCAAAACCATCCCGCAGAGGGACGTCGCGAGCGTCGCCGCGACCAGCGACCACGCGCCGCATCCGGCGGCAGCGCAACCGATGCCCGCGAGCTGGCCAAACAGAAGAGCGCCGACTTCAATGCGAGCCAGGCTGGCGAATTTCATTTGCCGACTCAACAACGCCAAATGCTGCACCGAAAGCCCGTCGATGAAAAACGTCACAGCCAGGGCCAGGGTCAAAGGCAACAGTTGCGGCGAGCGATAGAGCCAGACGATGAGCGGCGCGGCGGCCGCGACAAGCAACGTAAAAACCGCGCTGACTCCGACATTGATCCAAAACAGGTTCGACACCTGCGCATGCGAAATCTCGGCTCGCTGAATTGTCGGTGTCGCCAGCCCTGCGTCTTTAAGAGAGGAGAGCAGGCCGGTGACAGCCGTGATCATCGCCACAAGTCCAAAATCCGAAGGTGTCAGCAGCCGCGCGAGAATCGCCGTCGAGAGAATGGTCGAGGCGAGTTTGATCGCCTGCGCGCTGAGGGTCACAATGCCGCCCTTGATCGAGCGCCCCTTCAGATTGCTCTTCAGGTGATCGGTGCGCAGGAATTCGTCATGCACATCCGCGGCTCTTTGCGCGATATCCACAGTGAACGGAACGGTTGTTGAGGCTTAACGCTGAGTCACGCGCGGCGATGGACGAGCATCAGGCTAACGAGTGACAGAAAGGCGTCCGACACCTAGCTAAATGAACTGGCTTGCTTCAAGTGCGCGGCGAGGGCGGCTTATTGGCTGACGATTCGCAGATTGGTTGGCGGCAGCAGCGGCACGGGAAGCGACACAAGCTCCGAATTATACCGCAACTGCGCGGGAATCGCGCTAACCAGTGGGGTGCAGTCCGGGCCAATCGGCGGCCAGGGAACATTGTTCGACCACCAGGTCGGCTTGCTCGTGTAGAACAGAGAGGGCGGCAAGTTGGTGTCGGCTATGGTTGGGTCCCAAATCGTCGATTTTGAGGCGTAATCGTAGTTGCCGTGTCGGATGATGGTCTGTTTGACGTTATAATCCAGGAAACCCTTGTTATCCATGGTGTAGACCCAGTTGGACCCGCACAGGGCCATCGTATTGCTACCGTAGTTGGTGCCCGTATAGCTGTTGCCGCCCATCCCCGGATAGCCAAGGCGATAAATGACGTTGTAAATCAGTGAGTAATTGTTGGTTTCCTCGTCGTAGCCGCCTCTCCAGCCGTTGGTGCCGAGAACGTTGCCGATGATGTTCATATCCTGAGTAAAGCGGCAGAGGTCGATTGCAATGCAAAGCTGGGAGCTGTTGGTGGTCGCTCCCGCGAAGTAGTTGCGGAAAAGGGTCTGGTGGCTGGCAGAGCCGAAATAGGAGTCCGACTGGAATTTGGCGGCGACGTTGCCTTCCCAGAGGTTCATCATCGTGTGCGGACCATGGTTCCCGTCAAAATCGCATCCCATCACGTTGCCGCTTGGGACGTCCCTGCTGTAATTATAGGCAATGACGTTCGCCGACGAGGAACTTGAAGTGTTGACAGCAGGATAAATCAGATGAAAGACGTTGTTTTCGACGAGGAAACCACTGTTGAATTGATACATTTCCAGGGCCTCTCCGGCGTTGGAACCGTAGGCATAGCCCTCGTGCATGTAGCAATCGCGAATCTCGCCCATCGTCGAAAACGCCACGTAAAAATGCGCCATGCCGCCCATCCAGCTCTCCACGTCGCGCAGCCAGCAGCCGTAGGTTTGCTCCATAAAAATGTGAATGCCGACATTGTTCAGGCCCATCACCGATAAATCCTCCACGCCGGTGTACGTGGTCAAATAAAGGTAAGTAAAAGCCATGCAGGGATTATTGGTGAAATCAAAGTAGATCGGCGGCCACACAGTTACATTGGTGCCGTTGATGGAATTTACCTTTCCGATGTACCGGGCCAAGTTATCTATCGGCGGAAGCTTGTACATGAAATTCGGATTGGACTCGGAAATCATTATCAGGGAATTGGTCTTGAACCACTGGGCAAAAAGAGGGGCTGAACACGTGACGCCAATATTCGTGGAGCCCTTGGTCGCGCCGCTGACTGTGCTGGTGTTTGTGAACAAGGAACTCGATGCGTATTGGCCGACGGTAAGGAATGCAGTGGTGGCGTTGGTGCAACCGACGTTGAGAACGGTTTTGCCCATTCCATCGCCCCGGATGGTCACACAACTGGTCTTGATCGACAGCCCCTCGTTGCATTCGTAAACGCCCGCCGGGATGTAGATGACCTGGCCGGATGGACAGAGATTCAGAGCCGCCTGAAGCGCAGGCGAATCGTCGGTCACTCCATCGGCCACGGCGACGATATTCGTCCCTGGAATTCTGACGCGCACGTTGCAGAAGATATTTGTCCGGTAGACGATGCCGCCCGGCACGCCCACGGTGTCGCGGCTCCAGGTAATCATGCGGTCGGGCGGGATAATGTCGCTGATGTCGGCGCGGCTTGCCGGCGCGGTCAGAAGCCAAAAAGCGGCTGCCAAACAAGCTAGAATCCACCCGCGTAGAAATTGGGGTTTAAGTCTCATGGTTGCGTTGGGAGCAACTTTCAGGCCAGCGATGGCCTTGTATCGCTCTCGATTAAATCAAAGTAAACACGGTCCACTTGCGCTGCCGCTGAAGTGGTTGCGGACCGCAGGTGCCCGGCTTCCTGAAACCCGGCCTTTTCCAACACCCGTTTTGAGGCATTGTTGTCCCGCATTATCCACGCGTAAACACATGCCATACTTAGCTGTGAAAAAGCAAGCCTAACCATCAGTTTTACCGCTTCTGTTGCAATTCCTTTGCCGCGCTGGCCCTCCTCGCCCAGAATATACCAGATCATCGCCACGCGATCCGCCGGATCGATGTCTGCAAGACACACCAGACCGCAGCTTTGTGAATCGTTCTTAATCACGTAAATCAGGTTGGCCTTGTTCCGAACGGCCATGGTC